>Ga0302314_10013951_pt1 | contig 13780 bp, 12 predicted proteins | sample III_Palsa_N2_3_FD_200533 | JGI IMG/M metagenome (GOLD analysis project Ga0302314, IMG submission 200533) | Peat permafrost microbial communities from Stordalen Mire near Abisko, Sweden - III_Palsa_N2_3 | ecosystem: Environmental > Terrestrial > Soil > Palsa > Peat permafrost | place: Sweden... | reverse complement strand
CCTTCTGCCGCTCCAGAAACCGCTCCATAAACTTCGTATCGAACTGCCCTGACCGGAACTCCTCATCCGCAAAGATCCGCTGATGCAGCGGTATCGACGTATGAATCCCCTCCACCACGAACTGGCTCAACGCCCGCTGCATCTTATTCATCGCCTCTTCGCGGTCCTTGCCGTGGCAGATCAGCTTAGCAATCAGCGAGTCATAATACTGCGGAACGACACCCTCCGCATACTGCGCTGTATCGACGCGCACCCCATTCCCGCCCGGCACATTGAACGCCGTAATCTTCCCCGGACTCGGCGTGAACTTCTCCGGATGCTCCGCATTGATCCTGCACTCGATCGCGTGCCCATTGATCGGCGGCAGCTTCGGCACAATGTCGTGCAGCTTCTCTCCCGACGCAATCCTCAACTGAGCTTTGACTAAATCGACGCCCGTCACCATCTCCGTCACGCAATGTTCGACTTGAATTCGCGTGTTCATCTCGATGAAGTAGATCGACCCATCCTCATCCATCAAAAACTCAATCGTGCCGGCGTTCCAATAGCCAATGTCCTTCAGGGAGCGCTTGATCACGTCGCCCATCTTCTCCCGCTGCTTGGGCGTGATCTGCAAGCTCGGCGCCTCTTCAATCAGCTTCTGGTGCCGTCGCTGAATCGAGCACTCCCGCTCGCCCAGGCTCATCACATTGCCATGCTCATCGGCCAGCACCTGGAACTCGATATGCCGAGGCCGCTCGATAAACTTCTCCATGTACAAATCGCCGTTGCTAAACGCATTCAACGCCTCGGTCGACGCCGACTGAAACATCCCCGGCAGCTCTTCCTTCGACCGCACAATCCTCATCCCGCGCCCGCCGCCGCCGGCCACGGCCTTCAGGATCACCGGATACCCCACACTCTGCGCCCACTCCAGCGCCGCGCCTTCGTTCTCGATCACGCCATCGGACCCCGGCAGGATCGGCACCTTCGCCTTCTTCATCGTCTGCCGCGCGGTGGACTTCTCGCCCATCATCCGCGTCACCTCCGGCGGAGGCCCAATAAATTTAATGTTCGACGCCCGGCACACCTCCGCGAACGCCGCATTTTCACTCAGCAGCCCATACCCCGGATGCACCGCATCCGCGCCCGCAATCTCCGCCGCTGAGATCACCGCCGGCACGTTGAGATAAGAGTCCGCCGATCTTGGCGGACCGATACAGATCGCCTCATCCGCAAACCGCACATGCAGACTATTCCGGTCCGCCTCCGAGTACACCGCAACCGTGCGTATCCCCATCTCCTTGCAAGCGCTAATCACCCGCAAAGCAATCTCCCCACGGTTCGCGATCAATACCTTACGAATCATCTTCCAACCTTCTCAAACTAATTAGCCGCGCCTGCGGACTTTTGCCGTGCCTCAACCAAGCCAGACAGGACGAGCCCTGCGATGCTGACTATGAAAAGTATCGCTGCGCTCCAGAATCGAATTCCCATTTCGTGCCGCCCGGAATACATGAGCCATCCGAAAATCAGAATGCCCGCAATGAACCTCAATTGTTTAGTCCAAAATCCTCGGGAAGCATTCATCGTACCCTCGTAGGCATTACCTAATAGCAAACAGCGGCTGCCCATACTCCACCGGCTGCCCCGGCTTCACCAGCACGGCCAAGATCTCGCCGCTGGCATCCGATTCGATCTCATTCATCAGCTTCATCGCCTCGACGATGCACAGCACCTTGCCCGCCTCCACATGGTCGCCCACCGCCACAAACGGGTCGGCATCCGGCGACGGCGCATCGTAAAACGTCCCCACAATCGGCGACTTCACAATATGTGCCCCTGCGTGCGGATCAATAGCAGCAGCAACGGGAGTTGGCGCCGCGACAGCCTGCAGGCTCGCCACCGGCGCAGCGGCCACAGGTAACGCCACACTGCCCGCCCCAGCCTCACCGGCAAACTTGATCTTCACCTTCTGCTCCGGCCGCTCCAGCTCGAACTCGGCGATCCCGTGGCTCTTCAGAAACTCCACCAGTTCGCTCAACTCCTTCAAATCATTCCCATCCATGTCGTCCCAACTCCAATTCGTTCTCTCTACGCTCAAACTCTATTCTCTACACTCTGCTCAAAGCCTTCGAACTCGCCGCCGTCAACACCTCGCCGCCGTCTTTCGTCACCAGCACCATATCTTCGATGCGAATCCCAAACTCTCCCGGCAAATAGACTCCCGGCTCAATCGTAATCACCATCCCCGGTTCCAGCACCTGCGTCTGCTTCGCTGCCAACCTCGGCCCTTCATGAATCTCCAACCCAACGCCATGCCCTGTGGAGTGCGAAAAATACCTGTCCAGCTTCGCCTTCCGCAGTACCGAACGGGCCGCTTCATCGACCTCGCCGCACGTCACGCCCGGCCGCACAATCGCAACCGCCGCCTCTTGTGCTTCCAGCACCGAATGATACACGTCCGACTCCCTCCGGCTCGCCTTTCCCAGGTGTACTGTCCGCGTCATATCCGAGCAATATCCCTCCAGCAGCACTCCAAAGTCCATCGTGCAGAACCCCCGCCGAGGCAGCTTCGCCCCGCTCGCACGGCCATGCGGCAGCGCCGACCGCACCCCGCTGGCCACGATCGTCTCAAAGCTCATCGCCTCTGCCCCGGCCATCCGCGCCTTGAACTCCAGCTGCGCAGCAACCTCCGCCTCGGTCGCGCCGAAGACCACAAACTCCAGCACCTCCTCAAACAGCCTGCATCCCAGCGCCGCAGCCCGTCGCAGCCGCGCAATCTCGTCCGCGTCCTTCACCTCGCGCAGCTTGCCTACCAGCCCCTCGACACCCACAAAAAATCCTCGCCGCTTCGCCCTTGGCAACGCCGCGTCTCCGGATAAAGCCTTCCGCAACCGCTCCAGCGCCGCCACCGTCGTCTGGGCCGAATCGTATCCGCAACGCGTCACCCCGGCTGCCACCAGCCACTCCGCAGCCGACGCTGTCGCTGCTCTCTGCTCCACCACCACCCGCAGTCCCTTCGTCTCAGCCCGCGCCTGCGCCTTGTACCGTCCGTCGGTAAACAAAACCGTCCGCCCGCCTGCCAGCGCCAGCGCTGCGCTCGACCCCGTAAACCCGCTCAGGTAGCGCACATCCGGCGGATGCGTCACCAGCAGCGCCTCTACCCCTGCGGATGCCGCGGCCTGCATCGCCGTTCGGCGTCGTGTGCTTTCATTCATCGTTCACGATTCTACCCTTTGCACTCTCGGTACAGGCCGCCAGCCATCGCCGCACGACTGTCTCCAGCCCGGTATCATGGACTATGCCTCACTGGTCGCGCCCTGACCCGCACGCTGAATCGCACTCCCTCACCCGCCGAAGCTTTATGATCGGCGGCGCAGCAGCAGGTCTAAGCCTCGCCACCTACGCGGGAACCCACGGCCGCCACCAACTCGAAGTCACCTACCGCACCTTCCCCATCGCCAATCTCCCCGACGCCTTCGCCGGCTTCCGCCTCGTCCAGCTCAGCGACATCCATCTCGAGGAGTACACCGAGGCCTGGTTCACCGAACTCGCCGTCGACCGCATCAACGCCCTCCGCCCGGAACTCGTTCTGCTCACGGGAGATTTTGTCAGCCGCGGTCCCCGCGCTACCTCCGTCGCCCTCAAGGCTGCCGGTATCTGCGCCGAAATCCTCCAGAAACTCAATGCACCGCAACGCTTCGCTATCCTCGGCAATCACGACGTCGCTGTAGGCTCTCAGCACGTCATCAACGCCCTCCAGGACCACGGAACTCCCGTCCTCGTCGATAACTACTTGCCCATAGAACGCGGCAGCGATCACCTTTGGCTCGCCGGCGCCTGCGATCCCGGCACCAGCTACTGCGATCTCTACTCGGCAATCCCACCCGCGCCCGACGCGCCCGTCCTCTTCATGTGCCACGAGCCTGACTTCGTCGACACCGTCGTCCAGCATCCCCGCTTCAAATCCATCGACCTGATGCTCTCCGGCCACTCCCACGGCGGCCAGGTGCGTCTCCCGCTGGTCGGCCCGCTCATCCTCCCACCCATGGGCAAAAAGTACGTCGATGGCCTATTCCGCTTCGGCCATCTGCAACTCTACGTCAACCGGGGTCTCGGCACCGTAGGCCTGCCCTTTCGCCTCAACTGCCCCGCAGAAATTACCGAAATCACCCTGGTCCGTGCATAAGCTTTGCCGGATTAGAAAGGGCCTACTGGCCCTTGTCCCAACCTAACAACAAATGGCTTCAGCCCTGGATATGCCCTACCGCGCCCGCGCCACCGGCTTCTTCTGCCCCGGAACAACGTTCTCCACCTGCGTCACGCCGCTCTTCTCATCCATCCAGCTATCCAGCAAGCTCTTGCGAAACCGCCAGCGGTTGCCCAGCTTGAACGCCGGCACAAAACCCTCCGACGCATACCGGTACAGCGTGTCTCCGCTGATCCCCAGATACGACGCCGCCTGCCGGATATCCATTACCTCCCGCAGTACCACCTGTCCTTGTGCTGAAGCTGCCATCGACGTCTACCTTTCACCGCGTTTTGTCTGGAATTGACCGTGCAACACCTCTTGTACCCCCTTTTCCACAGGGTTACAAGGGAAATCGCGCCCACGCGCGCATCCAGCTTCTAACTGATGGCAACTTCGCTAATACCACCCTCACTCCTCGCCCCTCAAGCTTTCCCTCATGCCTCTACGCTAATCGACTCAATCAAAGCCTGTTAGACGACCACCAATCTGATCGAACCTCCTCGCCCGCCCACACCGCCGTCGGCACGCCAGGCTCCGGAGACCAGAGCGGAATCCCGCCCAGCTCCAGTAGCCGCTCCATTGGCTGACGCCAACCATGCAGCGCCAAGTTGAATAGCCCCCAATGAATCGGCATCAGCAATCCAGCTTTGGCCAAGCCGCCCATCGCCGCATACGCCTCCGCCGCCCCATCCGGACCCATGTGGATGCTCTTCCACAGCGGATGCCACGCCCCAATCTCCAGCATCGTCAGATCGAAGCCACCGTCATACTGCGCCGCAATCTCTGCAAACCCATCCCACAGCCCCGAATCAGCCCCAAAATAAACCCTATGCCGAGGCCCCTCCAGGACAAACGAACTCCACAGCGTCGTAAACCTGTCCAGCACCCCTCGCCCTGAAAAATGCCTCGCCGGCCACGCTGTAATCGTCAGTCCCCCCGCCTCAACACTCTCCGTCCAGTCCAGTTCGGCAATCGACCCAACAACTCCAAAACCTCGCAGCCGCTTCCCCACCCCCAGCGACGTCACCCACTGCGCCTCCGCCGTCGCCTTCAACCTCGCCAGCTTGCGCACCGTATGTGCCCCCAAATGGTCGTAATGATCGTGCGACACCAGCACCACATCGATCTTCGGCAGTTCCTCCAGCGCCAGCGGCGGCGCAAAGAACCGCTTCGGCCCAAACCACTGCACCGGACTCGCTCGCTCCTCCCACACCGGATCGACCAGCACCCGCACTCCATCGATCTCAATCAGCATCGACGAATGCCCCAGCCACGTCACCCGCAACCCGCTCTCCGCTGCCGTCGCATACACCCGCGCATCTGTCCTGAATGGTCCCAGCGCCTGCTTAGGCTCTCTCCCTTCGCGGTTGCGCAGATACAGCGGAAGCAGCTTCCACGCCATGCTCAGCCCGCCCACAGTCGTCGGCACAGGATTTAAAAACCTGCGCCCCTCTTTTTCCGCTCGCTTCAAATAACTCATGCGCGCATTGGATGCATCTCACAACACTGATGCGCCAAAAATCATCCTCTCGAATCATCCTCTCGTCGCCGCTGCCGATAAATATAGCGTGAAGCAAATCATCTATACCAGCGCCGCAACGTGTCCTGTCTCAGAGGACGACCTCAAGCTGCTCCTTGACCGCGCACGCTCGCGTAACTCTGTCTATGGCCTCTCCGGCATGTTGCTCTTCCACACCGGCTCCTTCCTCCAGGTCCTCGAAGGCGACGACCGCTACGTCGACATGATCTTCAACTCAATCTCCCGCGACCCGCGCCATACCAACATCAACGTCCTCGAAAACAGCACCATAACCCGCCGCGAATTTGAGGACTGGTCCATGGCCTTCGTCGACACCGGCCGCTCCAACAGCCAACCCACCGGCCTGCTCAACTACTTCCAGTTGCAGCCACTGCTCACCCTCAACGAATCGACCGCCCGCAAGTATCTCTACTTCTTCCACATGGGCTTGTGCCGGACCACCCCGGACGGCGAACTCTCGAACGTCTAAGGCAGATAAGCTACGGCAAGAAATAAAACGGATTCGGCAGCTTCACGCTGGCCTCGGCCTTCGGCGCCCCAAGCAGATCGCTCCACTGGTCGCCCACGCTCAGCGCAATCCGGTACCCCTTCGCCGCAATCTTCTTGCGTTCGGAGGATTTGTACTCGATTGTCGGCATAGCCGTCTCCGCCTCATTTCGCAGCACCAGCCCCGCCCACCCGTGATACCCCCCAGCCTCCAGATTCTTCGCTGTTGCCTCCGCCTGCGTCTCCGGCCTCCCGGTAATAAAGAACACCGCAATCCCCGCGGCCTTGGCTTCATCGAAAAGCCTCACTCCACCCGGAATCCCCACCGCAGCCTCCGGCGACACCACCCAAGCATTGAACATTGATCCGATATACCCAAAATCCTCGCGCTTTAGCTCGCAGTATCCCGAAAGCGACGTCTCGTCGATGTCCATCACCACCGCCAGCTTCTCGCCCGCCTTCTTCGTCGCGATCTCCGCTGCCAGCTTGGCCTCAGCCCGCTTGTACTGCGCATCCAGATCGGCCCAGTAACACCCTACCTTGCCGCTGCAATCGGCATAATCCGCAACCCGGTAGCGCGTAACCCCAAAGTTCTCAAACGGATCGTCGGATAGCAGCGCAGCCGGATCGCTTGCCCCTTGCTGCTGCTCCTCCCGCGCAATCTCGACAGCGCTCTTATGCGCCGCGGGCTTAGCCGCGCTGCACACCGGAGGCCCGTAGCGGTCCGTTGGCACAACCGGCGCCTGCGCAACCGCCATCCCACCCAGCAAAACGATTGCAATCCAACGCAACGCCTTATTCCCCATAGAACTTCCCTATCCGTTCCTTATACTTCTCCGTAATCACCCGCCGCTTCAGTTTCATGCTGGGCGTCAGTTCCCCGCCTTCGATGCTCCACTCCTCGGCCACTACGCCCACCTTCTTGATCGTCTCGTAAGGCGCCAGCTTCTCATTCACCTTCTCCACGATCGCCTTGTACACCTCGTGTACCTTGACATCCTTCACCATTGCCGCACGGTCACCAGTAACGCCGTTCTGCTTCGCCCAGCTCTCCAGTGCCTGGAAGTTCGGTGAGATCAACACGCTGGCAAACTTCTTCGTATCCCCGATCAACGCAGCCTGCCCGACCAGCGTATTGGCCTTCAACTTGTTCTCGATCGGCTGCGGCGCAATAAACTTCCCGCCGCTGGTCTTCAACAGCTCCTTCTTGCGGTCTGTAATCGACAGGAACCCATCCTCCAGCTTCCCAATATCTCCGGTCTTGAACCAACCGTCCGCCGTAAACTCCTTCTTCGTGGCCTCCTCATTCTTCCAGTAACCCTTGAAGACCGCCGGCCCCCGCACCTCCAGCTCGCCGTCCTCGGCGATCCGCGTCTCCATATTCGGCACCACCATCCCCACCGTCCCGATCCTGTACCCCGCAAACGTATTCCGCGAGATCACCGGCGAAGTCTCCGTCATCCCATAGCCCTCGAAGATCCTCACCCCCACATCCAGAAACCACTCCGCCGTATCCATCCCCAGCGGCGCTCCGCCGGCGATAAACACCCGTGCCTGCCCCCCAAACGCCTCGCGGATCTTCGTATACACCAGCTTGTTCGCCAGCTTCCACGCCACGGACGACGGCTCTTCGCCACGCAGCAGCTTCTCCCGTTGCGCCTTGCCACGCCCGATCGCCCAGTTCAAAATCCTCTTCTTCATCCCCGTCGACTTATGTTCCACCGCCTGCCGGATCTTCTCGTACACCCGCGGAACCGCCAGGAACACCGTAGGCTTGATCTCCTTCATCGCCGCCGGCAGATTGTCGAACTTCGGGCAATACGCCAGCTCCACCTCCAGCGTATACATCGCATAGTCCAGATGCCGCGCCGTCACATGGCTCAGCGGCAGGAACGAGATCGACACATCCCCCGGCTTAATCCCAAACCCGTCCGTCGAGTACTGCAAGTTGCTGCCCAGGTTCCCATGCGTCAGCATCACGCCCTTCGGCTCCCCGGTCGTCCCCGACGTATAGATCACCGTCGCCAGGTCGTCCGGCTTGGCCTCTTTCACCAGCGCATCGAACCCCGCATCCGGCGCTTCCAGTTCCGGCACCCGCTTCATCATCTCGACAAAGCTGTCCGCATTCGCAAATTCCCCCTCATCGAAGACCACTACGTGCTCCAGATCGGCCAGCGCCTCGATCTCCGTCGCGGCCGCAATCTTCGCATACTGCTCCTTCGTCGAGACGAAGATCACCTTACTCCCCGAGTTCCGCAGCATGAACCCCACCTGCTCCGGCGTCAGCGTCTGATACAGCGGAACATCCACCGCTCCCATCGCGAGCACGGCAAAGTCCACCACCGCCCACTCCCACCGGTTCTCGCTCACCAGCGCCACACGGTCGCCCTTACCCACGCCCCAACCCTGCAGCGCCTCCACCACAGCCCGCACTCGGCCATAAAACGCCTTTGAACTGATCGGCGTCCACTCACCACCCAGTTGCTGCGTAGCTACCGTCTTATCCCCGCGGCTGCTCATACGCTGAAACACATCGTTTACCGTCTGCACATCCAGCATTCAAATCTCCTTGGCCAACACACCAGCGAACATGCTACCCCGCATCCCTATAGGATGCACGCCAACCCACCCATAAATCCGTCATCTCGACCGAAGACGCGCCTTTGCGCCGCAGTGGAGAGACCCCTGTATTTGTACTTGCCTTTGCTTGTTTTTCGTCGTCATCCTCGAGGCGCAGCCGAAGGACCACCGCATTTTGCCCGCAAAGCCACAGATATAGCGTCTAACTCCCGCCCAGACTCGCCCCCGCATCGCTCGTGCCGGTCTTCGGGAAGTACCCAGTCCGCGTCCGTACCTGAAGCCCATGGAAACCCTTTTCCTTCGCCTCCACGTGGATCTGCCGGTACCCACCCAGCGCCGGAGACTTCGTCGACCGGTACTCGATCGTGTACTGCGTCCGTATGTCCTGCGCCACCTCGTGCGTTATCCCGTCCACTTCCTTCAGCGACTTCGGAAAATACGCCATCCCGCCGGTCTGGTCGCTCAACTCCTGCAACACCTCGCGGGCATGGCGCGCCTCGCTCCGGCCCACATCGTCGCCGAACAGCAGCCCGATGCAGTAGATCGCAGGCCCGTCCATATCCTGCACCCGCCGTATCGTCGACTCCAGCGACGCGCTCGACGCATTGTCCTCACCATCGGTAATGATCAGCAGCACCTGCTTGGGCCGCTTCGCATTCTTGCTCAAATAGTCCGCCGAGGCGATCACCGCGTCATATAGCGCCGTTCCTCCGTTCGCCTTGATATACGAGAGTCCCTGCTGTAGCTTGGCGATGTTGTTGGTGAAGTCCTGGTCGATATAAGCCTCCGAACTGAAGTCCACCAGAAACGCCTCATCCTCCGTATTCGAAAGCTTCACCAGATCCAGCGAAGCCGCATCCACCGCCGCCCGCTTGTCGTACATCGACCCTGAGCTGTCGATCAATATCCCAATCGACACCGGAAGGTCTTCATGCCGGAACTCCAGTATCGACTGCTGCACACCGTCTTCATAGACCCGGAACGCCTCCTTGGGCAGCGAATCTGCCATGTGCCCCGAGCTATCGATCACCGACGCATTCAACCGAACCTCATAAGCGTTGGCACGCAGCGTATAGTGCCCGTTCTCTCCCGTCACGACACCGGTTGATGCCGGTGCTGCGCCTGTCTGTGTCTGCGTCGTGCCAGCCGCGTCCAGCGAAGGCACCGGGTCCGCGTCCACCGTCAACGCAGGCGCAGGCGGCTTCTGCTCAGGCGCCGGTGACGACCCAACCTGCGTCGTAGACGCAGCCTCCTGGGCCGCGGCATGACCTCGCTGCAAACCGCAGCAAAGCAACCCCACAACGGCAACCAACCACAACGCTCTACTGCGACGGCGCATAGTACCCCTCGCGACTATGCACATCCAGCAGCGGAAGCCCCGGAGGCGGCAACAGTCGTACCTTCAATTTACGCCATGCGCCATTGCGCCTGCGGTCCGTCGGCGTATACCCCAGCACATACTCATTACGCAGCTCTTCGCTGATGCGTTGCGCAATGTCGGCCAGGTCCTGCACATCCAGCACCTTGAACAACCGCCCCCCGGTCGACTCCGAAACGTCCTTCAGCAGCGCCGGGCCGTTCTGCTCCTCCTGGGTCGCGGCATAAGCGTCGAAGATACCGATCGAGTAAATCTGCACTTCGCTCTCGCGCACCAGCTTGGTCAGCTCGCCCTCCGTATATCGGCTGCGATTGTCGCCGCCATCCGAGATCACCAGCAGCGCCCGCCTATCGTACTTCGCCGTCTTCAGCTTGTTCACCCCCAGGTACATCGCATCGATCAGCGCGGTCCGGTTCTCCGGCCGCAGCATCACCATCCGCGCCTCCACATCGTCCACATCCGACGTATAGTCCACGATGATCGCCGGCCGGTCGTTGAACCCCACTACAAAAAACTCGTCCTGCGGGTTGCACGTCCGCAGGAACTCGCTCAGCGCCTTCCGTGCCCGTACAAACTTCGATTGCATCGATCCGCTGAGATCGAAAACAATCCCGATGGTCAGCGGCGCATCCTCCGTCGAAAAACTCTTGATCGTCTGCGGCGCGTTGTTGTCGAAGAGCTGAAAGTTCTCCCGCTCCAACCCTGTCACCAGCCGGTTCATTGGATCGGTCACAGTCACCGGCACCAGAACCAGGTCCACGTCCACATGAATCGCGGCCCCGGGAGTCGAAGTAGCCTTGCCCGCCACATCACCATTTACCACCACCGGCCTGTCGTCCTTCGGAACCGTAGGAGCCGGCGGCGCAGGTGTATGCACATCGCCCAGCGGGTTCTCCTGCGCACCCGCACGCAGGCCGATCGCCAACGCTAGCACCACACACCAGCGCCCCAGTCTCATCGAACGCACCGCAATCTCCATAATCAGACCCGACCCGTTCTACCGCCCAAGCCTAGCGCAAATTCCTACGCCACGTCAGCACGGTATTCACCCAATAATTCCACACCGAGCTGATCGCAATCCCCGCAATGCCCGCCAGGAACCACGGCATCCCGCGCCGCATCAGCATACTGGCAAACGCCAAATTGATCGCCAACCCCAGCGAACACGCCACATAGAACTTCACCAGCCCTATCGCCAGTCCCGCCCCGCGCAGCCGCTGCCTCCGAAACGTAGCCACATTGTTCAGCAGAAAGTTCGACGTCATCGCCACAAACGCCGCCGCTACCAGCGCCTGCACAAACGAGAGCAGCCGTGTCTCATACAGCACCGCGAACACCGCCAGGTTTACCCCCACACCCAGCGCACCCACGCCCAGGAACAGCACAAACCGCGTCGGCACCCACCTCCCGATCAGCTTGTCGACGATCAAAAACAAATATTCCAACTGGACATTCGTATCCAGTTTGCTCTCACCCGCCTCCCGCATCCGAAACCGATACGGCAACTCTACTACCCGCAGCGGCCTGTCGCTCGACGCCAGGATATCCACCAGAATCTTGAACCCCGATCCCGTCAGCCGTGGCACCTGTGCTCGCAGAAACCCGGCCTCCACCATAAAAAACCCGCTCATCGCATCCGACACATCGCACTTGCACACCAGTCTGCTGATCCGCCGTCCCAGGTGGCTCAACTGCGCCCGCTGCCGCCCAAACTCGCCCATACTGCCGCCCTCGATATTCCGGCTGGCAATCACCACATCCGCGCCCTTGATCCGCTCCAGCATCGCCGGCAGCAGCGTCTCATCATGCTGCAGGTCCGCATCCATCACGGCGATATAAGGCGCCGCCGAGCTCATCATCCCCTCGATACACGCTGACGAAAGCCCCCGCCGCCCCACCCTCTCAATCACCCGTACCCGCCGGTCGACCCGCGCCACGCCGCGCAGCACATCCGCCGTCCCATCCGGCGAGTGGTCGTCCACATACACCACCTCCCACACCACCCCCACCAGCGCAATCCCCAGCCGCTCCAGCAGCACCAGCACATTCCCCCGTTCATCGAACGTAGGCACCACTACGGTCAGCTCCAGCGGAGCCAACGCGCTCCGCGGGACAACCTCATACACCACGTCGATAGGGGAAGCAGACACCGCGAACGAATCTCCTGCCACAAGTTTCGCACCGAACCCCGTCCTCCCGCCGCGCCAATATCGGATAATGGCCTCATGCCGGTTTCACCAAGCCGCCGCCACACCCCCGCGGCCCTCACCTTCCTCATCCTCACCTTCGCAGCCTGTGGCATGGCCACGCTCCTCGCCCTGCTCCCCGCCGCCGGCCATGATCAGATGTGGCTGCTCTACGCCGCCCGCCTCACCCTCCACGGAGCACCGCTCTACGGCCCGCAGGTATTCGAAACCAACCCACCCATCATCCTCTGGCTCTCGAGCGTTCCCGCCGCGCTCTCCAGCCTCACCCACATCCCCGACACCGCTCTCGGCAAGCTCTTCACCATCGCCCTCATCGCAGCCATCGCAGCCGTCTGCCTCAACCTCCTCCGCAAACTCCGAGCGACCTCCAACCCAGCAGGCCTCACCCCGACCGTCCTCTACGCCCTCGCCTTCGCGTACATCACGATCTTCGCCGTCATGCCCGCCCGCGACCTCGGACAGCGCGACGACTTTCTCATCCTCTTCATCCTCCCCTACGTCTTCGCTGCCGCAGTCCGCGCCGAAGGCCTTGCAATCCCGCGCCTACAGGCCATCCTCATCGGCATCCTCGCCCTGGCCGGAGTCGCCCTCAAACCCCATCAGCTCCTCATCCCCATCGCAATCGAACTCACCCTCCTCATCCGCCGCCGAGCAAGTATCCGCCCGCTCTTCCGCCCCGAGATCCTCGCGATGTTCCTCTCCGGCCTCGCCTTCCTGGCCGCCATCAAACTCTTCGCCCCGCTCTACTTCACCACCATCCTCCCCCTCGTCGGCGATACCTACTGGGCCTATCACATGCTCACCTTCGCCCAACTCCTCGGCCAATCCATCCAGCTACACATCCTCCTTCTTGTCGACCTCGCCCTCTTCTTCACCATCCGTCCGCGCCAAACCCTCACCACCATCCTCCTCATCGCCGGACTCGCCGCCACCCTCGCCTTCTACCTTCAGGGAACCGGCTGGTACTACCAGCAACTCCCCGCGCTCAGCCTGCTCTCGCTAGCCCTCGTCTTCCTTCTGCTAGACCTCGCCGACCGCAACCACCTCACCCTCCCCCGCTGGTCTCCCACTGCCGCCGCAGCCCTCGCCCTCCTCGCTCTCGCCCTCACCGCCCACTTTATGAACTACCCCTTCACCGCCGCCCGCAGCTTCCCCGTAGACTCCCCCGACCCCGCCTTCTTCACCGGCCTCGCGCCCGGCACCCCCGTCATGACCATCGCCCCCAACATCGACGCCACCATCCAGCCCATCTTCAAGTACCACCTCACCCTCGGCCAGCGTTATCCCACCTTCCTCATGCTCCCCGCCATCCTGCGCAGCGAAGACCCCCAATCCGGCCCCCTCACCAAGCACCT
>Ga0302314_10013950_pt1 | contig 13780 bp, 13 predicted proteins | sample III_Palsa_N2_3_FD_200533 | JGI IMG/M metagenome (GOLD analysis project Ga0302314, IMG submission 200533) | Peat permafrost microbial communities from Stordalen Mire near Abisko, Sweden - III_Palsa_N2_3 | ecosystem: Environmental > Terrestrial > Soil > Palsa > Peat permafrost | place: Sweden... | reverse complement strand
GAGGTGCCGCCGCCGGCCAAGCCCGGCTATGTCGTCGAAGGCGTGCAGGAAGCCTCAAGCGGCGGCGGCGCCACCGCGCCCGTCGAGGAAGCGTTGCCCGATTGGGGCACGGTGCTGCCCAAGGCCGACCTCGCCGCCGGCAAGGACGTCTCGACGCGCTGCGAGCAATGTCATGATCTGTCCAAGGGCGGTCCGGACAAGATCGGCCCCAATCTGTGGGGCGTCGTCGGCCGCGCGCGCGCCAGCCGCGCCAGCTTCTCCTATTCCAGCGCCATGGCGTCGAACCACGATGTGTGGGATTTCGATAAGCTGTTCCGCTACCTGAAATCGCCGCAGACGATGGTGCCGGGCACCAAGATGACCTTCGCGGGCCTGCCCAGCGCCGCACAGCGCATCAATCTGATCGCCTATTTGCGCACGCTGTCGGATTCGCCAATGGCGATCCCCGCGCCCAAGCCGGCTGCGCCTGCGGCGCCGGTCAAGGCCGCGGCCACCAGCAACGCGACCACGACGCCGACCGGCAAACCCGCGACGCCGCCGGCCACGCCGACCACGGGCGTGAGCAATCCGCCGAAGAAATAAGAGCGTTCTTGCACCTCCCCTTTGTGGGGAGGTGCAGACTGCCTTGCGCCGCCGCGCGAAAGCGGCGAGCGTTGGGTCATGACCACGCTTCTCCTCGCCGTTCCGCTTGCCTGGGCGCCTTTGTGGACGACGCCGCTTTCCGAGATCGCGCCGGATTTGCAGCTGCGCGTGCAGGGCCGCGACCAGTTCGATCCCGCGTCCGTCGACTATGTGCTCAGCTTCCGTCCGCAGCCGGGATTCCTGAAGACGTTGCCCAGGCTGAAGGCGGTGTTCTCGCTCGGCGCCGGCGTCGACGGCTTCCTCGCCGATCCGGATTACCCAAAGGCCGTGCCCTTGGTGCGCTTCGTCGACCGCACGCTGTCGCGCGAGATGGCGCAATATGTCGTGATGCACACGCTGATCCATCACCGTCAGCAGCGTTTCTTCGATCAGGCGCAGAAGGACGCGAAATGGCGCCAGACGATTCCGCCGCGCCGCACCGAGGACACCCGCATCGGAATCCTGGGCCTGGGCGAGATCGGAACGCTGGCTGGCGAGCGCCTGCGCGACTTGGATTTTCCGGTCGCCGGCTGGAGCCAGACGAAAAAGAACGTGAAAGGCATCGAGAGCTTCGCCGGCGCGGCCGAGCTCAACGCTTTTCTCGCGCGCACCGACATATTGGTCTGCCTGCTGCCGCTGACCGACGGGACGCGCGGCATCCTGAACAAGAAATTGTTCGCGGCACTTCCCGCCGACGCCTTCGTGATCAATGTCGCGCGCGGCGGCCATCTGATCGAAAGCGACCTGATCGCGGCGCTCGATTCAGGTCATCTGTCCGGCGCGACGCTCGACGTGTTCCAGACCGAGCCGCTGCCCGAGGACAATCCGCTATGGAAGCATCCCAAGGTGACGGTGACGCCGCATGTCGGCGCAATCTCCGACCCACGCGTCGCGGCGCAATATGTGCATGACCGTATCGTGCGCAACGAGCGCGGCGAGAAGCTCGACAACGTAGTGGATTTTGAACGGGGGTACTGATCTATCCTCCCTCAAGGGGAAGGTAGATAGCGAGCTTTCAACATCGCATATAGCGCCCGCGCCGTGTTCGCCTCCGCGCCGGCGCGCCTGCCGGGCTTGGGACGGTCGACCCAGGCGGGGATGTCGAGATGCATCCACGATTTCGCCTTGGTCACGAAGCGGTTGAGGAACAGCGCCGCGGTGATCGCGCCGGCCAATCCATAGTTCGGCGAATTGTTGAGATCGGCGATCGGGCTCGCGATCGCCGATTCATAGCCGCGCCACAATGGCAGGCGCCAGACGAAATCGCTCACTTCCGTTCCGGCGCGCGAAAGATCGGCGGCGAGCGCCTCGTCGTCGGTGAAAAACGGCGGCAGCTCCATGCCGGTGGCGGCGCGCGCGGCGCCGGTGAGCGTAGCGATGTCGATCAGAAGCTCCGGCGCCTCGTCGTCGGCATCGGCCAGCGCATCGGCGAGCACAAGGCGGCCTTCGGCGTCGGTGTTGCCGATCTCCACCGTCAAGCCCTTGCGGCTTTTGAAAACATCGCCAGGGCGATAGGCGTTGCCGGACACCGAATTCTCGACAGCAGGGATCAACACGCGCAGGCGCATATCGAGCTTCGCGTCCATGATCATATGCGCGAGGCCCAGCACCACCGCGCCGCCGCCCATATCCTTCTTCATGGTCAGCATGCCGGATGAATTCTTCAGGTCGAGACCGCCGGTGTCGAAACACACGCCCTTGCCGACCAACGTCACTTTCGGCGCACCGGCGCGGCCCCAAATGAGTTCGATCAGCCGCGGCGCGCGCGACGAGGCCCGGCCGACCGTGTGGATCAGCGGATAATTCTTCTTCAGCAAATCCTCGCCGACGATCGCCGAGAATTTCGCGCCATGCTTTTTCGCGAGCGCACGCGCCGCATCGGCCAGTTCCTCCGGCCCCATGTCGTTGGACGGCGTGTTGACGAGATCGCGCGCCAAGAAAACGCCTTGCGCGATGCGCGAAACCTCCGCGCCATCAACGCCGTCGGGCAATACGAGCTTGGGAAATTTCCTCGCGCTCTTCTTGTAGCGCGCGAATCGATAGGTGCCGAGCACCCAGCCAAGCACCGCGCTTGTGCCGCCGAAGCCCTGGGCGACGTCGCCCAGCGCATAGCTGCCCTGCGGCAGACTTTCGGAGAATTGCGCCAGCGCCAGCGCGTCCGCGCCCTTGCCCAGCCCCAGAACCGCGCCAGACAATCCACCGCGCACATTGGGGATCAGCGCCAGCTCGCCTTCCGCGGCGGCGAAACCGGCATTTTCGAGCCATTGCGCCTCGCGCGCAGGACGGCCGGCGCGCCAGCGCTTGAGGTCGGCGGTCTTTACCGCATGCAGCGGCACCGCGCCCTTTGCGCTGCTGACAAGGCTCTCATGCATGGGGGCACCTTTGACGCGAATGGCCGCGCGACTTTAGGAATCGCGGCAGGCAACCGCAACCGGAGACGTTCATGGCGCGCTACACGTTGATCCTCGGCACCAAGGACTGGTCGAGCTGGAGCCTCAGACCCTATGTGGCGATGCGCGCGACGGGGGCGGCGTTCGAGGAGATCGTGGTGCCGCTCAGGCGCGGGGATTCGCGCGACCGTCTCATCCAGCACTCCCACGCGGCCAAGGTGCCTGTGCTGAAGATCGAAGAAGCCGGCAAAACCACGACGGTGTGGGACAGCCTGGCCATCTGCGAGACGCTGGCCGAGCGCCATCCCGCGGCGAAGCTATGGCCCGACGACCCGATGACCCGCGCCGAAGCGCGCGCCTATGCCGCGGAGATGCATTCGAGCTTCGCCGCGATGCGCAGCACCCTGTCGATGGATTTCGCCCGCCGCTGGCCCGCGCCCGCGCTCGACGACGCCACGAAAGCCGATGTCGCGCGCGTGATCGAGGCGTGGACCCATGCGCTGGAACAGCACGGCGACGAAAAGGGTTTCCTGTTCGGCCGCTTCTCCATCGCCGACGCGATGTATGCGCCAGTGGTGTCACGCTTCGTCACTTATGGCATCGACGTGCCGTCATCGGTGCGCGGCTACATGGACCGCATGTTCGCGTTGCCGGCGATGCGCGATTGGGGCCAAGCATCGCAGACGGAAGTGGATGAAGGGATGGCGTAGTTCTGCTGCCAATTTAGTGATGCACCGCCGCCATCACCTTCATGATCGCGGGGCCCAGGATCACAACGAACAGGCAGGGCAGGAAGAACAGGATCATCGGCACGGTGAGCTTGGCGGGCAGCGCCGCCGCTTTCTTCTCCGCTTCCTGCATGCGCATCTCGCGGTTTTCCTGCGCCGTGATGCGCAAGGCCTGGCCCAGCGGCGTGCCGTATTTCTCCGCCTGGTTCAGCGCCGCCGCCACCGCCTTGACGCCGGAATGGCCGGTGCGCTTGGCGAGGTTGTCGAAGGCCTGGCGGCGCTCGGGCAGATAAGAGAGCTCGGCGGTCGTCAGTCCCAACTCCTCGGCAAGCTCCACCGATTGCGGCCCGATCTCGGCCGCCACCTTGGTGAAGGAGGATTCGATCGACATGCCGGATTCCACGCAGATCAGCATCAGGTCCAGCGCGTCGGGGAAGGCGCGCATGATCGATTGCTGGCGCTTCTGGATCATGTTGGAGACGAAGAGGTCGGGCAGGTAATAGCCCAGCAGGGCGGCCGCCGCCGCGACCATGAACTTCACCAGCGGGCTCCAGGTGAAATGCGTGATCAGGAACAGGTAGATCAGCGCCACCGCCAAGACGATGAACGGCATGACGAAGCGGAAGAACATGAAGGCCACGAGCGGCGCCTGGCCGCGATGGCCGGCCTGGGCGAGCTTGTCGCGCGTGTCGGGCGATTCCAGAAGGTTGGAGAGCTTCAGCCGCTCCACCGTCTGCTTCATGAAGGTCACCGGCGCGGGACGCAGGCTGCCGCGCTGCTTGAACTGGGCGTGATGGCGCGCGCGCAACTCCTCGCGCCGCTCCGACACCGCCTTCATGCGCCCGACCAGCTGGTTGCGGGCGAGCAACGGCAAGCCCAGCGTCACGATGGTGGCGAAGGCGAGCACGGCCGTGATCGCGGTGATCAGGAAATCGCGGTCGAATAGGATGTTGAAGATGCCGACGTCGTGCCCGCTCATCTGCGCCTCAATGCTTGAAGTCGATCATTTTCTTCATCACGAAGATGCCGACCGACATCCACACCACGCAGCCCGCGAGCATCAGATTGCCGGTGCGGGTGGTGAACAGCGTATCGATGTAGCTGGGCGTCGAGAGCCAGACCATGGTCATCACCGCCGGCGGCAGCGAGCCGATGATCATGGCCGACGCCTTGGCTTCCGACGACATCGCCTTGATCTTGCCGAGCAGACGCTTTCTGTCGCGCAGCACGCCGGACAGATTGGACAGCGCCTCGGAGAGATTGCCGCCGGATTTCTGCTGGATCGTCATCACGATGCCGAAGAAGCTGACTTCGGCGGTCGGCATGCTCTCGAACATGCGCTTGAGGCCCTGATCCAGCGAAACGCCAACCTTCAGGCCCTCGACCAGCTTGCTGAACTCGCTACCCACCGGATCGGGACTTTCCTTGGCCACGATCTTGAGCGCTTCGTTGGTCGGCAGGCCCGATTTGACGCTGCGCACGATCACGTCGATGGCATTGGCGAATTCGGTGGTGAACGCCTTCTGCCGGCGCTTCTTGAGGAAGCCCAGGATCCAGCGCGGCAGGCCCAGGCCCACGGCGAAGCCGGCCAGCGCCGAGGCGATCCAGGTCTGTTTGGTGAGCAGGCAGCCCGAGACCGCGACCAGCGCCAGCGTCGCCGAGAGAATCCAGAAGGTGCGCGGCGTGATCGAAAGGCCGGCCTGTTCCAGGCGGCGGCGCATGCTCGGGCGCTGTTTCTTCTCGGCCTGCTGTTTTTCGAGATCCTTGAGCAGCGCCTGGACGTTCTTGCGCCGCTGGGCGTTGGCGTCGGGATTGATGCGCGCCCCGGCGCCGGTCGCCTGCTGGCGCGAGACGGTGGCGAGCCGCTTCTTGGAAGCCGCTCCGCCATTGCCCGCGAACGCGAAGGCCGCGCCGCCGACCGCCAGCACGAACAGGATCGTGGTCAGGGTGTAGAGGAAGGTTCCGCCCATCGCGCTACACCTGCAGCGCGTCGAGCGCCTCGGCGAGCTCGCGGTCCATGCCGAAATAGCGCGCGCGATCCCAGAAATTCGGGCGCACGATGCCGGTGCCCAGATGCTTGCCCTTGATGTGGCCGGTCTCGTCTTCGCCCTCGATCTCATAGGTCATGAGATCCTGGGTGATGACGACGTCGCCTTCGCTGCCCACCACTTCGGTGATCTTGGTGATGCGGCGCGAGCCGTCGCGGATGCGCTCGGCCTGGATGATCACGTCGATGGAGGCCACGATCATCTCGCGGATGGTGCGCATCGGCAGCGCGAAGCCGCCCATGGTGATCATGGATTCCAACCGGCTCATCGCCTCGCGCGGGGAGTTGGCGTGCAGCGTGCCCATCGAGCCGTCATGGCCGGTGTTCATGGCCTGCAGAAGATCGAAGGCTTCCGGTCCGCGCACCTCGCCGACGATGATGCGCTCGGGACGCATGCGCAGGCAGTTCCGCACCAGATCGCGCATGGTGATCTGGCCCTGGCCCTCGAGATTGGGCGGGCGGGTTTCCAGGCGCACGACATGGGGCTGCTGCAATTGCAGTTCGGCCGCGTCCTCGCAGGTGATGACGCGCTCGTCGACGTCGATATAGGCGGTCATGCAGTTGAGCAGCGTGGTCTTGCCGGAGCCGGTGCCGCCGGAGATCAGGACGTTGCAACGCGAGCGCCCGATGACGCTGAGCACGCGCGCGCCGGCCGGATTGATCGAGCCGAAGCGCACCAGATCGTCGAGGGTGAGCTTGTCCTTGCGGAATTTGCGGATGGTGAGCGTCGGCCCGTCGAGCGCGAGCGGCGGCGCGATGACGTTGACGCGGGAGCCGTCCAAGAGGCGCGCGTCGCAGATCGGCGAGCTCTCGTCGACGCGCCTGCCGACCTGGCTGACGATACGCTGGCAGATGTTCATCAGCTGGGCGTTGTCGCGGAAGCGGATGGCGGTGAGCTGCACCTTGCCGCCGACTTCGATGAAGACGCGCCCCGCCCCGTTGACCATGATGTCGGCGATGTCGTCGCGCGCGAGCAGCGGCTCGAGCGGGCCGTAGCCGAGCACGTCGTTGCAGATGTCCTGGAGCAGATGTTCCTGCTCCGCGATCGACATCACCACCGCCTTGATCGAGATGATCTCGTTGACGATGTCGCGGATTTCCTCGCGCGCAGATTCCGGATCGAGCTGGGCGAGCTGCGCCAGGTCGATGGTGTCGATCAGCGCGTTGAAGATCGTCGTCTTGATTTGGTAATAGTCGTCGGAGCGCGTGTCGGCCACCGGCTTGGGCGCCAGCTTCGAATTGGCCACCGGCGCGCTTTGCGCGCGCATCGCGGGCGCTGCGGGCGTTGTCGTCGGCGCCTGCGCCGCTCCATCGACCATCGGCGGCGGTACGCTGGCGCGCGCGGCCGGCGCGTCGACGCGCGGCGGCACCTTGACCGCCGGCTGTTCGGACGTCGCTGAGCGCTTGCCAAACATCGATTATGCCCGCTTCTTGCCCTTGAGGAACGACAGGAACGGCAGCGCGCCCTTCTCCTCGGCTTGCGGCACACGTCCAGTGAGCATCTCGGCCATGCGGCAGATCGCTTCGGCCACCTGGCTGCGCGGCTGCGCCTCGACCAGCATCTGGCCGTTGTTCGCCGCCGCCCCGAACAGGCCCGGATCGAACGGAACGATCAGCGAGGCCGGCACGCCCAGCGTCTCGGCGAAATCCTTCACCGGAATCTCCGGCCGCTTGGGCACACCCACCTGGTTGAGCACCAGTCTCGGCGGCGCGTCGTTGGGCCGGTTCTGCTTCAGCAGATCGGCGATGCCCTTGGCGTTGCGCAAGGACGCCAGATCCGGCGCCGCCACGATGACGATGTCGTCGGCCGCCATCAGCGTCTGCTTCACCCAGGGCGCCCACAGATGCGGCAGATCGACGATCACCGACGGCGTCATCTGGCGCACCGCGTCGATCACCGCTTCATAGGCGCCGGCATCGGCGTCGAAATCGCGGTCGATGGTGGCCGGCGCGGTGAACAGCGAAAGATGCTCGCCCGATTTGAGAAGCAGGCGCTCGAGCAGAACGTCATCCAGGCGCTCGGGCGCCGACAGCGCGTCGGCCACGCCTTGGCCGGGCTCCTCGTTGAAGTCGAGGCCCGTGGTGCCGAAGGCAAGATCGAGATCGACGATCGCGGTGTTCACATGAAGCCGCTCGGCGATGCACCAGCCGACATTGTGCGCCAGCGTGGAAGAGCCGACGCCGCCGCGCGCGCCGACGAACGCCACCACGCGGCCGATCGGCGCCGCGTCGGGGTTCAGATAAAGCCCGGAGATGACTTCGATCAGATGCAGCGGATTGAGCGGCGCGACCATGTACTCGCTGACGCCCCGGCGCATCAATTCGCGATAGAGCTCCACATCGTTGACACGGCCCACGACGATGACCTTGGTGGCGGGATCGCAGACTTCGGCGAGGCGGTCGATCTCCTCGACGGCGGCCTTGCCCTGCAGCCGCGTCTCCACGATCAAGAGATTGGGCGTGACGCCGCCGGCATGATGGTCGACGGCGGCCTGCAGGCCGCCCAGCTGCACCACGACATGCGCCTTGGCGAGCCGGCGGTCGGAGGCCGCGCGCTGCAACGCCGCGCCGGTGTCGGGGAACTCGCAGAACGCCTGGATCGAGATGCGCGGAACCGGCCGCTCATGCGGCGCGGCGCCGAAACTGTCGTCGACGCCCACAAGGCCTTTTTCCGAGGCGGACTTCGCCATGGCGTTCTTCCTTTTACTGCTTACTGCTTGTTCACGTCGGCTACGGCGGCGGACTGTTCCTGCGATTTGTCGGACGCGGTGATCTGGCCCTTTTCGTATTTGTCGGCGACCGTCGCGCGGCGCTTGGCGTCGGCCCCGTCCATCTTGCGCGGCGTCAGCAGGTCGCGCGGATCGGCGACCTGAGCCGCGAGATTGTGCTGCGTGGCGCAGCCGAAATTCGGCATCGGCATGTTCGACGCGGTCTCAGCGATGTTGGCCGACCAATCGCCGCATTCCTCGGTATGCGCGACATAGCTGACATAGCTGAGCTCGACGCTTCCACCGTCATGCATGCCCACCAGGATGCGCGAACGCGGCACGCCCATCTCGGCGAAATGCTCGCCGAACCAAGTGACGGTATCCGAAGCGTCCGGCCCTTGCGGCACCGAGATGCTGATCGCGCCGTTGCCGCGCGCCAGATAGTCGGAGACGAATGCGTCGACGCGCTGCTCGTCGGGTGCCGACAGGCCGCTGTTCGGGCCGGCGAAGGCGATGTTGAGCGCCTGCGACGTCGGCTCGACCGTGATCGGATGATTGGCGGCGCCTTCGGCCGTAAGACCGCCGGTGTCGTTGGGCGATGCACAGCTTCCCGCCAGGAGCACGGCGGCGAGCGAAGCGAAACGCAGGATGTTTTTCGTGGTCATGGCTGTTTTCCCTATTCCACGATGAAGCCGACATTGCCGCCCGATCCGCCCGCTTCGCTCATCGCCTTGGGCGTGCGCTTGTAGACGGTGTTGAGGCGGCCCATCAGGATGGTGTCGACGTCGGTGGCCGGCACGAAGCCGTCGGTCGGAAGTGCGATCTGTTTCTCAGTCACCGGATCGACGAGATAGGCGCTGATCACGACCACGAGCTCGGTCTCGTCGTTCTGGAAGTCGCGACTTCTGAACAGCGCGCCAAGAACCGGCATGTCCTTGAGGCCCGGAAAGGCATCGATTTCCTGTTTGCTGGTGTGCTGCAGAAGCCCCGCGATGGCGAAGCTGCCGCCCGAGGGCAGCTCTACCGTGGTTTCGGCACGGCGCACCGACAGCGCCGGGATCGCCAGCGCCGCTGTCGTGGTGATGTTGCCGTTGGCGTCGGTGGACTGCGAGGCCTGCTGCAGGAACGCACCTTCGTTGGTGAGCTCGCTCACCTCGGTGGAAACCTGCAGCGAGATGCGGTTCTCGCTGAGCACGACCGGCGTGAAGGAAAGCCCGACGCCGAACTGCTTGAAATCGACCACGACGTTGCCGAACTGGTCGCGGCTGACCGGAACCGGGAATTCGCCGCCGGCCAGGAATTTCGCGGTCTCGCCCGACACCGCGGTCAAATTCGGCTCAGCCAACGTGTGCACCAGGCCGACCGTCTCCAGCGCTTTCAGCGTGCCCTGAAGGTTGTTGGCGCCGCCGGTGCAGGCGCCGTTGGTGATGGTGCAGGCCTGGCCGACCTGGCCGCCCGAAAGATCGCTCAGCGCGTGGCCCAGAAGACCGTAGGGATTGGACGTCGACAGCGCGATCGGAATTCCCGCCGCGACCACCGCGCCGGCGAGATCGATGCCCAACTGCTTGGCGATGTCGCGCTCGACTTCGGCGACGCGCACCTTGAGCAACACCTGCTCGTGAGCGTGGATCTTGAGCATGTTGACGACCTTGGCCGGATCGCCGGCGAAGCGCGCCGCCAGATCCTGCGCCTGCGACGAATCCACGGCATTGGCGACCGAGCCGGTGAGCACGATGTTGTCGTTCATCGCCGCGACATGGATGTTGCTGTCGGCGACGTCGGCGCGGATCATGTTGGACAGATCGGTGACGTCGCGCTCGACACGAATGTCGATGGAGAGAATCTGACGGCCGGCGGCGTCGAAGAAGAAGGCGTTGGTCTGGCCGGTCTTCTGCGCGAGCAGGAAGATTCGCCGCGGCGTGCGCACCACCGCGTCGACGATATCGGGATTGGAGACCAGCACGTCGCGCGCGTCGGTGTCGAGCTGCACGATCGCGGCCTTGTCGAGCGCCAGCGTGATGCGCTGGGTCACGGGGCCGTCGGCGCGCGTGGAAACCGTGATCACGCGCGAGCCGTTTTCAGCCGGCGCCATCGCCCGATGGGCCCAGGCCGGCGCGACCCAGGCGGCTGCCGCGATCAGCGCGGCTGCGAGAATGCGCTTGCGCATGTTGGCCTCTATTCCTTCTGGTCGCCGCCGGTATGACCGACGCCGTAGCGGATGACGGAAACTTCGCCGCTGCCCACGGCGCTCCGGTCGGCGATCGCCTTGGCGCCGCTCTCGCTGAGCGGGCGCAGCGACAGCGAGATCGTTCCGGAGGCCTGCGCCTTCTCCACGATCTCCGCTTCGCGCGGGCTCAATTCGAGCGTCGCGGTCTTGGCGAGCACGACCTGGTCTTTGTCCTGCTTGGAGGTCTGATCGACGGCGAGCACGCGCACATTGGCGAGCACGGTGCGCGACTGGAAAACATGCGCGGCGTCGCCGGCCTGCCGCGTCACCAGCACGTCGACGCGGTCGTTCGGCAAGATGAATCCGCCGGCGCCGGTTTCGGTGGTGATGGCGATGGAGACCGCGCGCATGCCCGGCTCAAGAGTCGCCGCCATGAAGCCGGCGCTGTCGGAATGCACGATCTTGGTGGTGGTGAGCGGCTCGCCCGCCACCATCGGCGCGCGCACGACGGCGCCCGAAACGAATGTGCCCAGATCGGGCATCTGCTCGCGGGTGATGAAGCTCGCATCGACCGCCGATTTCGGCCAAGCCTGCCAATGCACCGCGCCCATGCTGAGCGTGGTGCCGGGCTGCAGATCGCTGGAAGCGACGAGGACGTCGCTGGTGGTGACCGGCGGCGGAAGCGCGGCCTTGACCGGCGGCGTACCGCCGCCCAGAAGACCGCGGACCAGAAGCGCCACCACGCAGGCGGCCACCACGGCGCCGCCAACCACAAGCGTGCGCGAAATATTCATGAGACCGGCTCCTTTGGACTCCAATCCGACCACAGAACCGTTTGGAATTGCTTAACGAGATGCTGTTCGAATCGCAGAGTTAACCGCCGGTTGCCAGGCGGAAAAATTCCGTGTGCGGAAGAAGAACGAGCGCGCCCAGCGCCAGCGCCACGCCATAAGGGATTCCCTCGCGCTCGTCATGCAGCCGCAGAATCCAGCTTTGCGCCGCGAGCATGTGCGGCAGCGGAATCTTCCGCGCCGCCAGCAGCGACAGCGTCAGCACGCCGCCGAACACCGAGGCGACCACCGCGTAATCGAGCAGATCGTGCAATCCGAAGGCAAGCGCCGTGCAAGCAAAGAGCTTGGCGTCGCCGCCGCCGACATAGCCCAGCGCGAACAGCGCGAAGCCGGCGACCAGCCCGATGAAGCCGGCCAGCAGATGGGATCCGAAGATGTCCGGTGACATGTGGCAGGCCAGCGCCGCGACCGCGAACGCAGCCAAGAGCCCGGCCTGGATGGAATTGGGAATGGTGAAGCTCGCCACGTCCCAGCACGCGGCCGCGACGAACAGGCCGGGGATGAGAACCAGGACGAGGATTTGCGCGAGCATCCCGGAACCTTCAGCCATGCAAACGGCCGCCAAGGGCGGCCGCTGCCAAGGACATGTGCTCGGGTCCGGTCCACCGCGAGGGCCGCGGCGACCGGATCCAAAGCAGGATTGTTGCGATCAGGAACTCTTGACCGCAGTCGCGACTTTGTTGAACGTGCCGCTCAAATTGGTACCGACGAGCTGCACGGCCGCGATAATGACAACGGCGATGCCGGCGGCGATCAGGCCGTATTCGATGGCCGTCGCACCAGATTCATCGCGCACGAAACGAGAAACAAGATTCTTCATGGAAGCCTCCGCTTGATTGACACCCTAAATTCCGTCCGTCGGCGCCGATCTTCAGGCGGCCCCATCCCGGACATGCCCACAGACTAGCGGTCCTGACTTAATGCGCTCTTAAAGCGCGCACGCGCGATTGCGCGATTGTGTGCCGCCATGGGGCAAAAACGCCGTCACGGTTCAAGTGCGACGGTTAGGATTTGCGATTGGTTTACCACGGGCGCGAATTCCGGCTCGGATCCCCGGTTTGCCGTTCGTCGGCGCGGCAGCGCCGGAGACCCGCGGCTCATCTCTGCGCCCAAAGGCTTAAATCTTATTTTACGCCCATGGCCTAGTTTCGCGGGCACCATCGAAAAGGATTTGCGCCATGCGCCGCATCGCTCTTCTCGCCACAGCCTTTGCCCTCTCGGGATTCTCGCCCGCCTGCGCCGCCAGCGTCAGCGTGCCGATGGACGAAGTGCGCATGATCAGCTTCCCGCGCGCCATCGCGACCGTCTATGTCGGCAACACGGTGATCGCCGAAGTCAACATGGTCGATGCGCGCCACGGATTCCTGCTCGGCAAGACCTTCGGCGAGACCAACATGATTGCGCTCGACGCCAGCGGACACCAGGTGGCCAACGACCACATCACCGTCTTCGGCCGGCGCATGGGCGCGATCACGCTCAATCGCGGGCCGCTGCAATACAACTACACCTGCACCGCCGCGCATTGCGAGACGCAGCCGGTGCCCGGCGACGTCAGGGCCTATTTCGACGACACGCATGGCGCGATCCAGACCCACGAAGACATGGGCGTGAAGGCGGCGAGCAACGGGGCTGCGACCGCTTCGCCGCAATAAGCTTTTTCTCCGGCCGGATCCGTCCCGCCATTTCGCGAGGCCGCAATGTCGATGGTGACGGAAAGCTTCTCCGAAAGCGCGCGCGGCGCGCTGCCCGCCTGCGCCGCCAGCATCGCGCGCACGTTTTCCGACCACATTCCGCTTTATCCGGATGCGAGCCTGTTCTTCCTCAAGCTGGTGCCGACCTTCCTGATGATCGGGCTTTCGCTCGGCGTGCTGCATCGTTTCGCCGTGCTCGTCTGGCGCGAGCGTCCGGCGCGGCCGTTGGCGGTGATGGGCGAGTGGCTGCTCGACTTTCTCACCGGCGAGGATCGCGCCGGCAACATCTTTCATTCCGTCGTGACGCTGACGCCCCTGATGATGAGCTTCGCGGCCCTGAAGGAAGTGATCCCGGCGATCCATCCTTTCTCGTGGGATACGACGTTCATGCAATGGGACCGCGTGCTCGGCTTCGGTCGCCTGCCGTGGGAATACCTCCAGCCGCTGCTGGGCCACCCGCCGATCACCACCGCGATCAATTTCGCCTATGACGGCTGGTTCCTGACGATGTTCGCCGCGCTGTTCTGGCAGGCCTTCGCCAAGCGCGCGAGCGCGCTTCGCATGCAGTTCCTGCTCG
>Ga0302314_10013948_pt1 | contig 13781 bp, 9 predicted proteins | sample III_Palsa_N2_3_FD_200533 | JGI IMG/M metagenome (GOLD analysis project Ga0302314, IMG submission 200533) | Peat permafrost microbial communities from Stordalen Mire near Abisko, Sweden - III_Palsa_N2_3 | ecosystem: Environmental > Terrestrial > Soil > Palsa > Peat permafrost | place: Sweden... | reverse complement strand
GGAGCGTACCTAGCCAGGGAGGCAGACTGCATTGCCTGCCATTCCGTGCCGAACGGAAAGCCTTTCGCTGGTGGCCTGAAAATGGGCACGCCTTTTGGCAACATCTTCAGCACCAATATCACACCGGACAAAGCGACAGGGATCGGAAACTACAGCCTCGCCGATTTCGATCGTGCAGTACGCAAGGGCGTTGCCAAGGATGGCCATTACCTGTATCCGGCTATGCCCTATCCTTCGTACGCGAAGATAAGCGACAGTGACCTTGCCACTCTTTACAGCTATTTCATCCACGATGTCTCACCAGTCCATCAGGAGAACAAGCCGAGTGAGATCAAATGGCCGCTGAACACGCGATGGCCGCTTGCCATTTGGAACGCGATGTTTGTGGACACCAAGCCCTATGAGCCGGACGCTGCGCATGATGCCGAATGGAACCGCGGCGCCTACCTTGTCGAGGGACTCGGTCATTGTGGTGCCTGTCATACGCCGCGCGGCGTTGCCTTCGAGGAGAACGCCCTTGACACTAACGATAGTCAGTTTCTGAGCGGCGGGGTTCTCGATGGCTGGACCGCCAGCAATCTACGCGGCGATTCCGCTGCTGGGCTTGGCCAATGGAGCCAGGCTGACATCGTGGCTTTTCTCAGGGATGGAGGCAACGGCCATGCTTCTGTATTTGGGCCGATGATCGACGTGTACAACAATAGCACCCAGTTTTTTGATGATAGCGACCTGCATGCCATCGCCACTTATCTCAAATCGCTGCCACCCATAGTCAAGAACGATCAGGCCTATGCTTATAACGACGCGACGGCAAAAGCCTTGATGCTGGGAAATAGCAGCGTGCCCGGCGCGGATGTCTACCGTGCTCAGTGTGCGAGCTGTCATGGTGTCGACGGTAAAGGTGTCAGCGATTTCTTCCCCTCCCTTGCGGGTAATCCGAACGTCTTGGCCGAAAATCCCTCTTCGATCGTCAATCTGATCCTTAATGGTGCCCAGCGAGTTGTGCGTCACGGCATGCCGGACAGCTATCGTATGGCGCCGTATCGTTTCCAGTTGAATGATCGGGAGATTGCCGATGTCGCTACTTTTCTCCGCCATTCATGGGGCAATAAAGCGATCGCGGTTTCAGTTGACGATGTAGCCAAGCTGCGCGCTGAAACTGACATGAGTAGCGACCAGGTAATCATCCTGCATATGAAATAGCGTCTGGGGTATGTCTACGGCTGTGCCCACTATGACGCTATTACTCTCCTGTTCATTCAGTCAGCTTTGAGCTGCAGTTTGCTGGGCTGGCGCTTTTCAATCGAGTACTTGAGCAGCGCCGCAGTGCGGAAGATGCCGTGGGCGAACTTGCCATACGGCATCGTCAGGAACAGTCCCATCACAACGCCCAGATGCACAGCTAGCAACAGGCCCATGGCGCTGCTGTCGCGCAGACCCAGCAGCAGCAGTCCGGTCAGACTGGTTAGCAATAGCAGCGCAATGAAGCCACGATCCATGGGCTGTTGGGCCACGTCGCCATTCTTCGGGTCACGCCGCAAGTTGAGCCAAAGCAGGCCGACCGGGCCGATCAGCAGCCCGATGCCGCCCAGCGTGCCCAATATCACCGGCAGGCTGAAGAACGGGTAGGGTGCGCGATAGCCGAGGAAATAGTGATCAAGCGTCGCCACACACGTGGCCGCGAAGCACAGCATGAAGCCGTAGAACGTGAGATGGTGAAACCGCTGCCGGCTGAGTGTGAACGCGTCGTCCTCGTTATTGCATCCCTTGCCGTGGCCGCCGTCCAGGTACCTGAGCCTCAGCGCGTCGTGCGCAGCCTCGGCCACTGCTGCGCTTGAGGCGGAACCCGGGCTGACGTTGCGCCAGAAATCCGACACGCCGACGCCCAGAGCCACCATGGCCAAGAGGAACACGACGCCGAACATTAGCGCCAGCATGTTGTGCGGGAAGATCGCGTAGAAGCTGCCGACTCGCGGTTCTTGGAACAGTCCGCCACCAAGGCTGACCAGCAGCACGAGGAAAAGCGCAAGCCCTGTCGCCACCGCTAGCGACAGCGTGAGCCCGTTGCGCCGGTATAGCTTGCCCAGCGATGACGGCCACGCGAAGTCGACATACGTGTCAAGGCGGACCTTGGCCATGGCTTGCGGCACGTTGACGGCGAACTCGTGCGGCGGGGCGTACTGGCAGGCATGCAGACAGGCGCCACAGTTGTGGCACAGATTGGCAAGGTAGTGGACGTCGGCCTTGTTGAATTCAAGTCGGCGATTCATGGCCGGGAAGACGGCGCAGAAACCCTCGCAATAACGACAGGAGTTGCAGATCTGCATCACTCGGGCGACTTCGGCTTCGTTGTCGTTAGGTTCGCCCTTCAAGAGCTCCGCTCTCGTCTTGAAGTGGATCGGCTGGGAGGTTGCGCTGGTTTTGCCAGCGGCCAGCATGGCGGCATCATGGATCAGGTCGTCAAGCGGCTGCATGTTGTGCTCCCGTTTTTTGTTGTTGCTGTGCGGCCTTGGCCGCTTGCGTGCCGGCGATGCGGCCGAAGGCCGTGCCGATGGACATGCCGACACCCGCTGTATAGCCCTTGCCCAGTACGTTGCCGGCCATCATTTCGCCGGCAACGAACAGGTTGTCGCTGGGCTGGTCGTTGAACCGAACCGCCGTCGTTTCGTCGACCTTGAGACCGAGGTACGTGAAGGTGATGCCGGGCCGTACTGCGAAGGCATAGAACGGAGCGGTATCGAGGGGGAGTGCCCAGTGAGTCTTGGCCGGCTCGATGCCCGAGGTGTGACAGTCGTCAAGGACCGTGTGATCGAATGTGCCGACGTGACACGCTGCGTTGTATTCCTCGATTGTGCGCACGAAATTCGCTTCGTCCAGACCAACCTTGCGTGCCAGTTCGGGCAACGTGTCGGCCGTGATGCCGGGGAACACCGGCGGCATGAAGCGGCCGATCGCCTTCGCGTCGATGATGGAGTAGGCAATCTGGCCCGGCTGCAGCGCGGTCAAGCGGCCCCAGATGGCGTAGCGCTTGGGCCAGAAGTCTTCGCCTTCGTCATAGAATCGCTTGGCTTCGCGGTTAACGACGATGCCCAGCGACACGCAGTCGATGCGCGTACAGATGCCACCGTCGTAGAGTGGCGAGCGAGCGTCGATGGCTACGCAGTGGCCTTGCGACGGGTCTCCGATGACATCGGCGCCTCGGTCCATCAGGAACTTGAGCAATACGCCCGTGTTGAACCGGGTACCGCGGACCAGAAAGTTCTCACCAGGCCATTCGCCGCGTTCGTTTTGGCCCCAGGCTTCGCGCACCCACTCTCGGTTGGATTCGAATCCGCCGCAAGCCAGCACGCAGCTGCGCGCCTCGATGCGCTGGTCGCCCGCGTGGGCCGCGATGAACTTGCCGCTGTCGTCCAGTTCGAGCGAATCGACCGCGGCGTTGTAGCGAATCTGGACGCCCAACTGTTCGGCACTACGGTAATAGGCATTGATGAGAGCCTTGCCGCCGCCCATGAAGAATGCATTGGTGCGGGAGAGGTGCAGCGTACCCGACAGTGGCGGTTGGAAGTTGACGCCGTGCTTGCGCATCCAGTCGCGGCAGGACGACGAATGGCGGATGACGAGCCGAGCCAGGTGTTCGTCTGTAATGCCCCCCGTGACCTTGAGCAGGTCTTGCCAGAATTCTTCCTCCGGGTAGGTTTCGACCAGCACGTCTTGAGGTTCGTCGTGCATGCAGCGAAGATTGCGGGTGTGCTGCGAGTTGCCTCCGCGCCATTCGCGGGGCGCAGCTTCGAGCAGCATGACACTGGCGCCGGCTTCACGAGCCATGAGTGCCGCGCATAGTGCCGCGTTGCCGCCGCCGATTACCAGAACGTCGATCATGTGCGGTGTCTCCTGTTTTCCAGACCGAACTATAGGGACGACGAGCGATGCGCGCCATCCCACGCCGGACAAGGGCTCTTCACGATTCGTGAAGAGCCGCTCCGGGCCAGTTGCCGCCGCCGACCTGCTCGGCAGCCACCTGCGCCAGTAGCACGCGGGCGGCGAGCGCTGCTGGAGACAGTACACCACGACCGTTCATTGCTGCATTTATCGTTCGATGTGAATAATTGGCAAAAACTAGTTGTTTGTGCTGATCAAACACCAGATTTAGGATGCACTTATCGCACGGACCTCAACGCCGCTTGCGCATAACGAGACACCTGGAAAGAAGGGAAATCGAATGTCTGTCAACACAACCGCGAAGACTTGGGCCGATATCGTTGTCCAAGTATTGAAGTCCAACGAGGTACGGCTCGTTACGTACGTGCCCGACAATGTCTTGTCTGCGCTCATCAAGGCGCTGCACGCCGACCCGTATTTCACGGTGATCTGCCCTGCGCGTGAGGAAGAGGCCGTAGGCATCACGGTGGGTGCCTACATGGCTGGCATGCGTGGCATCACACTCATGCAGACCAGCGGTTTCGCCACGCTGCCCAATGCGCTGGCTTCGTTGGTGCGGCCTTATCAGTTACCACTGGTCATGCTGATTTCCGAGCGTGGCACGATGGGTGACTTTCAGCTCGGCCAGGCTATCGTGTGCCGCACCATGAGACCGGTGCTTACGTCCTTGGGCATTGAGCACTTTGCCATCGAACGCTTGGACGACGTGGAGTTTGTCGTCGACCGCATGATCAAGCAGGCGTTCTCCACCCAAGAGCCGGCCGCCATCATTCTTTCCCCGCTGCTCACCAAGAAGAGCAACACGTCCCAGTAAAGGCGGAGCATTTATGACCACATTCGAGAAAAGCACAGTGACGCGCAGTGCGGCCAAGGTAATGAATCGATCCGAGATGACGCAACGGCTCGTCGCCAAGCTCAGGTCCGACGAAGCTGTTATCGGCGGCATCGGCAACAACAATTTTGACCTGTGGGCGAGCGGCCAGCGCCCACAGAACTTTTACATGCTGGGAAGCATGGGCCTGGCCATCCCCATCGCGCTCGGCGTGGCCACGGCGCAACCCAACCGTCAGGTGGTGGCGCTGGAAGGTGACGGATCGTTGCTGATGCAACTCGGCACGCTGGGGACGGTGGCCACGCTCGCTCCCAGGAATCTGCTGATGGTGGTATGGGACAACGGCATTTACCAGATTACCGGTTCTCAGAAGACGCTGACTTCCAGCACGGTCGACCTGGTGGCGATCGCGCGCGGCGCAGGCATCGAACAAAGTGCCTGGGCCGCCGACGAAGCGCACTTCGATTCGCTGGTGGATCGCGCGTTGGCCGGCAATGGGCCTGTCTTCATCGCAGTCCACACCGACAACGCGAAGCCGGTCGGAGTCACCGAGCGCGACCCCGCAAAGATCCGCCAGCGCTTCATGGAAGGCCTAGCTAACTAAGAACGCATCTGAGGAGCTACACATGTCACAACTGCTGATTGGGGGCCGCTGGGTCGATGGAGAATCTACTCAGTCGCTCACCGACAAGTATCACGGCAAGGAATACGGCCGGATGGCCGTAGCGTCGGCCGCGCAGGTTACGCAAGCCGTCGATGGCGCGCTTGCCGGTTTCAAGGCGTCGACGTTGTCGCCTTACGAACGCTACAAAATCTTGATCGAAGCGGCCCGCATCGTCGAAAGCCGCATGCCCATGCTGATCGACGTGATGCGCGGCGAAGCCGGCTTTACGCACGCCGACGGCGACAATGAAGTGCGCCGCTGCGTGCAGACGCTCGAACTGTCGGCTGAAGAGGGCAAGCGTCTGGTGGGCGAATTGGTACCGATGGAAGCGGCCGCCGGCATCAAGAATCGGATGGGGTTCACGATTCGCATGCCGCGCGGCGTGGTCTGCGCGATCACGCCGTTTAATTCGCCGCTTAACACGCTAGCGCACAAGGTTGGGCCGGCCGTCGCGGGCGGCAACGCCGTGGTGATCAAGCCGTCCAACGTCACACCGTTATCGGCCGTCGAGCTATGCAAGGCCCTGATTGACGCCGGGCTGCCCGCTGACTTGCTCGCGCTGGTCCACGGTTCCGGTAGCGCGATCGGTCGGCAATTGCTTGCCGACCAGCGCATCGCGTTCTACGCTTTCACCGGTAGCACGCAGGTAGGTCGCGAGATCCAGCAAGCCGCTGGCCTGCGTGGCATGCAGCTCGAACTAGGCAGTATCGCCAGCACCATCGTCTGCGCGGACGCCGACATCGAACTCGCCATTCCGAAGATCATCAATGCGGGGTTCCGCAAGGCGGGGCAGGTCTGCACATCGGTACAGCGTCTGTTCGTTGCGCACGGCATTGCCGGCGACTTCATCCCAAGGTTTGTGGCGGCCGTGAAAGCAACTCCCTATGGCGACCCGGCCGATCCGAAGACCATTCTCGGCCCCATGATTTCCGTTCAGCACGCACAGCGAGCGGCGTCCTGGGTTCAGGAAGCGATCGACGGTGGTGCGCGACTCCTCACGGGCGGAAAGTGTGAGGGCGCACTGTTTGAGCCCACCGTGCTGCACGGGGTCAACGCCAGGATGAAGGTGGTTTGCCAGGAAATCTTCGCACCCGTCGTGTCTATCATCGAATTCGACCACATCGACGAAGCGATCGCGGGCGCCAACGCCAGCGACTTCGGACTCGCAGCAGGCCTGTTTACGTCGGACCTGAAGACTGCGTTTCGCACCGCGCGGCAGCTCGCATTCGGCGGCGTGCATATCAACGAGGCCTCCAGCGCCCGCATCGACGTGATGCCGTTCGGTGGCGTCAAGGACAGTGGTTTCGGCCGCGAAGGTCCGGCCTATGCCATCCGCGAAATGACCGAGGAGCGCCTGATTACGGTGGCGTACTGACGTGCCGCCGCGGCGTCCCATTGAACCGATCTGGAAAATAACATTTTGAGTACATCCGTCTCGACATCCAATGTCCTGCGCATTGCCGTGGATATTGGAGGAACCTTCACCGACGGCGTCGCGGCATTGTCGCCGCTCGGCCGCATTTGGGTCGGTAAGACCCCCACCACCCCCGACGACCCGGGCGTAGCCGTGTCCACCGTTGCCCTTAACCTGCTGCAACAGGTCACGGCGTCGATGGGGACCACGGCACCCAAGTTGGCTGAAGTGGTCCACGGCACCACGCTCATCACTAACACCCTGATCGAACGCAAGGGCGCCAAGACCGGGCTCATTACCACGAAGGGCATGCGCGACGCGCTCGATATCGGCCGCGAATGGCGCTACGACATATACGATCTCGACATCGTGCTCCCGAAGCCCCTGGTGCCGGCCGACCTGCGTGTCGAGGTCGACGAACGACTTGACGCCCGCGGCGAAACGATGACGCCGCTTGACGAGGCTGCGCTCGATCGAATGGTGAAGGAATTGGCCGCGCTAGGGGTCGAATCGGTAGCCGTGTCGCTGCTGCATTCGTACGTCAACGAGGAACACGAAAAGCGCATTGAGGCCCGTCTGAAGGACGCGTTGCCCAACGTTGCGGTGTCGATCTCGTCCGACCTCGCACGGGAGATCAAGGAGTTCGAGCGCACATCCACGGCGGTGGCCAATGCGTACGTCAAGCCGATCGTCGCCGAATATCTGCACGAGCTGGAAAACCGGATCGCCCGCATCCAGGAAGGTATTCCGCTGCGGGTGATGGTATCGAGCGGCGGTTTCACGTCGGCCAGGGCCGGCGCCGAATCGCCGATCCTGCTGCTCGAGTCGGGCCCTGCGGCGGGCGTGCTGTCGGCGCTCAACACGGCTTACCAGAACGACGTCAAGCAGGTGCTCGCTTTCGATATGGGCGGCACCACGGCCAAGGCCTGCGTTGCCGTCGGTGGTGAACCGCCGGTGGCGCACAGCTTCGAATGTGCGCGCGTCGAACGCTTTAAGCGCGGCTCGGGTCTGCCGATCCTGATTCCGAGCATCGAACTGATCGAGATCGGAGCGGGTGGAGGCTCCATCGCCTATTGCAACCGTCTGGGCCTGCTCAACATCGGCCCCGAATCCTCGGGCTCGGTGCCCGGACCCGCGTGCTATGCCCGAGGCGGCACCGATGCCACCGTGACGGACGCCGACTTACTGTTGGGATACCTCAATCCGGCAAATTTCCTTGGCGGCGAAATGGAGCTCGACACGAGCCTTGCGCGAGCCGCCATGGAACGGCTCGCCGTCAAACTCGGTATGGCCACCACCGATGTGGCGTGGGGCATCTATAACATGGTCAACGAAAACATGGCCAGCGCCGCGCGTATCCACATCGCTGAAAACGGGCACGACCCGCGCGATTTCGCGATGGTCGCGACCGGCGGCGCCGGTCCGGTCCATGCGGTGGAAGTGGCCCGTAAGCTGCGCATCCCACGCGTGCTGATTCCCATCGCCGCAGGGGCCGGCTCATGTCTGGGCATGCTGGCTGCGCCGGCGCGCGTAGATCGCGCTTTCTCCAGCCCGCAGCTACTTGCGGATACCGATTGGCCCCAGGTCGCGTCTAACCTCGATAAGCTCAAACGGGAAGGCGAGATTGAGCTCGATTCAGCCGGCGCCACCGACGTCGAATGGCGGATCGGCGCGGAGATGCGCTATTACGGGCAGGGTGCCGACGTATCGGTCTCTGTTCCGTACGAGGCCGTCACACGAGCGACCGGTGCAAAGGTATTAGCGTCGTTCGAAGAGCAGTACGAGAAGCTGTATGGCCGCCTGGTGCCTAACGCCCGGCCGCAGGTCGTCACGTGGCGCCTGACGGGGCGTGCCCGGACTTCGGGTCATCACTTTGAATGGGGCGACGATCGCGTCAAGACCACCGAGGCGCTGCGCGGCAAGCGCCAGATTTATCTGCCGCTGCGCGGCGAATATCACGAAGTGCCTGTCTACGACCGGTATTCGGTGCAACCCGGCCAGACGCTGGAAGGTCCGCTGATTCTCGAGGAACGGGAATCCACCATCGTTGTGGCGGTCAGGTCGAATGTCACTGTGCTAGCCGACCTCACCACGTCCGTTACCATCAAGGAGTTCGAATAAATGAGCCAACCGTTCAAGGTGCCTCAGGCCCGGACCACCCAGTTCGATCCGATCGAACTGGAGATCCTTTGGAAGCGGTTGATCAGCGTGGTCGACGAAGCGTCGGCCGCCTTCGTGCGCACCTGTTTTTCCACGTTGGTGCGCGACGGGAACGATTTCGCGATCGTGCTAACCGACGCGCAGGGCAGATCGCTGGCGCAGTCGACGATGAGCTTGCCCGGCTTCATCGGTTGCCTCCCCGCCACCGTGCGCCACTTCCTCGACAAATATCCGGCGCCTACCATGAAGGAGGGCGACGTCTACATCACCAACGATCCGTGGAAGGGGTCGGGCCACATCCACGATGTCACCACCGTTACGCCCATCTTCCGCGATGGAACGCTCGTGGCGTTTGCCGCAGTGGTCTCGCATCTGGTCGACATCGGCGGCAAGCTGCGTAGCAACAGCAGTCGTGAGATCTACGAAGAGGGCCTGCAGATTCCTATGATGAAGCTGCTGGACCAGGGCAAGCCCAACGATGTGCTGATCGAAGTGATCATGCAGAACGTCCGCGCGCCGGAACAGGGCATGGGTGACATCTGGGCGCAGGTGTCGGCTTGTCGCATGATGGGCGAGCGCCTGCAGGGGCTGCTCGACACGGTTGATCTTGATGCGCTGGGTGCCGAGGTGCGTCAGCGTTCCGAGAACGCTATGCGCGACGCGATTCGCAAGATTCCCGATGGCGTGTATGAATCGGTGGTGCTGCACGACGGATTCGAAAAGCCCCTCGAACTCAAGTGCAAGCTCACAGTCACCGATGACCGTATCGACATTGACTATGCGGGCACCAGCCCGCAGCTCGCGCGTGCGGTCAATGTGGTGCCGATCTACACGTTTGCCTACACGGTGTACGGCATCAAGACGCTGCTGTGCCCCGATATTCCGAACAACGAGGGCAGCTTCGTACCTATCACCACGACGGCTCCCCTGGGATCTCTGCTCAACCCAACGTATCCGGCGGCGTCCGGCGGTCGCAGTGCCATCGGCCACCTGCTTCCGGCGTGCGTATTTCGCGCACTAGGCGGCGTGTTACCGGAAAAGGTCTGGGCAGCGGGTTCGCCCAATTCGTCGATGACTATGTCGGGCGAATATCGCGGCAAGCGCTTCGCGGTGGTCAATTTCCTCAATGCGGGTCAGGGTGCGAACTCGCGCCGTAACGGCTTTTCGGCGCTGAGCTTCCCGGGCAACCTTGGCAACACACCCGTCGAGATGATGGAGTCGCTAGCGCCCATCAAGGTGCTACGCCGCGAGATCCGCCGAGGAAGCGGCGGAGCCGGCATGCACCCGGGGGGGGGTGGAATCAGCTTCGAATACGAGTTGCTTCCCGATGCCTCGAATGTCACGGCCTCTTTCCTGATGACCCAGCTCAAGTCGTCACCGCCGGGACTCGCGGGCGGGGGTGCTGGTCAGCCTGGTCGCCTGCTGATCAACGGGCAGATCACGGATCCGACCGAGCCGCGGATACTGAACGCGGGTGATCGAGTGCTGATGGAGACCGCAGGGGGCGGGGCCTACGGCACCGTTGAATAGATCAAGAAAGGGCGCACGCCGCGCCGATTATCAGAAAGGACGCTTATGAACGACATCGCTCGCATTGATCAGAACGCTCGCCGCAGCCGCGCGCTCGTCCACAACGGTCTGCTGTACATCTCGGGACAGGTGCCCGACGACCGCACGGGCGACGTAGCCGATCAGACGCGGCAGGTACTCGCCAAGATCGACGACCTTCTCAAGGAGGCGGGGACGTCGAAGGACAGACTGCTCAGCACACAGATCTGGCTGGGAACCATGGACGACTTCGCCGCAATGAATGCGGTATGGGACGCTTGGGTGGTGCCCGGCAAGACCCCCACCCGTTGCTGCGGCAAGGTCGAGCTAAATGATCCGAAATGCCGTGTGGAGATCGTTGCTGTGGCCGCCTGTTGACGCGAGTCGGTGCCCTCAGTCTGTTTCTCTACACTCCGTCAAAACTATGAAAATTGTCATTGTTCGCCATCATGTTCTCCCGAATGCAACGGAAGTCGCCCTTGCGCGTATCAACACTTTGTCCGAACGCATGCGTACACAGCCCGGTTTCTGCTTTCGCCATGTGGGTATAGAGGCTGGCGATCAGTCATGTGTCACGAGCGTTACCGCATGGAAAACGACTATGGATCGCTCGGCATGGGAAGCTGCCCTTGCCATGTCTCCTTTGCCGCCGGCCGGCCGGCTTTACAGTTCCGTCGAGCATATCGACGTGGATGCGGGTGACGACTGCGACCGTGCCACAACGTGACAAAGGCGCTGCGTCACCTGAGCGCGGTCCGCAACAGGCCCGCGACCGCAAGGGCAAACAACAGCCATGACACGCGCTGGCGAAAATTGCCTTCACCCACCTTACGCTTTGCATCGTTCTTAAAACTGCGATGACCTAGGCCGATACCGGCCATCATGACAGGCGCCATCAGACAGCAAAGCGCGAGCGTCTGCGAATTGACGATGCCGCCCGCGTACGATAGGCCAAGCGCCCAAACGTCCATGATGAAAAGCAGCGCGATCATTGTTGCGCGCAACTGAGCTGCCGCCACCCCCGTCAGCAGGAACATGGCGGCCACCGATAGGCCGCCGATCGCCGCAATGCCGCTCATTAGGCCGGAAACGCCACCTGTAGCCCAGCGCACTGTGCCGGCGACGGGACGTCCGCTAGGTGCTCTCGACCAGCCGCTGAGCAGGATCACGCTGAGCACGAACAGGGACAGTGCGACCGCCAGTCGTAGTGTCCTCTCATCGAAACGGGTGAGCATCCAGACGCCGATGGGCGTGGTGACGAGATTGGCAATGGCCAGGGGGATCAGCCAGCTCCAGTCGATATGACGACGAATGGACGGTATGAGCGACAGGCTTGCGGCGATTTCCATCAGGTACATCACTGGCACGATGCGCGCCGGCGACATGACGATGGCCAGCGACCCAACCACTACCGCAGAAGAACCAAAACCTGAATAGCCTCTGACGATGCCGCCCGCCAGTATGGCCACGGAGATCAACGCCAGAAGCGGCAGGGGCATGCCGAACCATGTCTCGATCACAAGCGCCCCTTAAATGGCGCTTGTGGCGTCTGAGCCAGCAAAACCGGACAGAAGAAGGAAACGATGGCTAAGGGAAGATGTTTCATCGGAACACATCATGCGCAGGGGGTCCCAGTACTTTTCTGCTCGAATACCCGAGGTCGGCGAGAGACATCCGGGTACTTTCCCAGTCTCCACGGTCACGTACTTAAACACGTTCGCGGAATCGCCCCAAGTGCTGGCGACCCGGAAGCTCGCGTCATCAAACCGTACTTGCCACTCGCTCCAATTCTTCGAGGCGCTCAACTATGTTTCTCGATCGTTCCGCTGGCGGATATATATCGCATGCCTGAGCTATTTCTATCAATGCTCTGCCGACTCGTTTTATCAAAGCGCGGTCCTCGTCTTCGTTGGAACGGCGAGGAATCGAAAGAATCGTATTCTGGGTATAGCAGTACGACTGCAAGCCTTGTCTGGCTCGGGCATGCATTTGAGCAGGAACGGCGGCGGCTCGATTGCCTCTGAGCGCCTCGCGCAACATTTTTCGGTAAAGATAAACACCGATGTCGCTTTCCATCGGGTGTTCGAGCGAGTGGATCGCAATTGGCCGCTGGCTCGAAACGATCTCCCAATCGCCAGGGCCTCGTTGAGCCACTTCGTGAGGACGATTGCCGACCTGTCCGTCGAGAAAATCCATGCTGTCCCACCCGAGCCGTGACTCATCTCCTTTGTCCTTCGGATCCGCAATTCGGCCGAACATGCGCCATCCGTAGATGATGCTGTGGGTATCGTCGACAGGCACATACCACCTCGCCATATGAACGCGATGAAACAGCCGTCGTTGCGCACCGTCCTCGAACAAATATGCGTGCTCTCCCATATTCGGCAGAATCAAGTCTTGGATACGGATCCAGACGAGATCGTCGTCGACTCGGCGTCCCGCGATATAGCACATGGCTGTGCCCTCGCGGACCTCGACATAATCCATCACGGGGACGCTTTTTGCGAATGACAAAAGGGTAAGGCCCTCCCAGTTCACGTCGTCCGGAACCTTCCCACCGTATAGGAACGGGGTGTTATGCAGGAAAGCCGTGTGCATCTGGTCAGGGATGTTATCGAGCACCTGCAGCCAATTGCATGGAAACACGTTGGAGAACGGTAGCAGTCGGGTATCGGCATATTTTTCAAATGCGTCATACTCGGGAAACGGAGGCCGTTCGTCAGGCGGTCCCATATATGCGAAAACGAGCCCATCCCGTTCGAATGCCGGATACGCCCCTTGGCAGAGCGACTCGCGCAGCCGTTGTCCGCGATCCCTTTCCGCCGGGGCCTCGATGAGGGTTCCGTCGACATCGAAATGCAGCCCGTGATAGCTGCACCGGATCCCGTGCTCTTGCACGATGCCATACTCGAGGGACGCACCACGATGACAGCAATGGCGATGCAGTACTCCAACCTGGCCGGACTTGTCGCGAAATGCGACAAGATCCTCGTTCATGATCCGGATACTGTGCGGCACGTCGGACAACTGCGCAGATAGGCAAACCGGTTGCCAGAAGCGGCGCATATACTCGCCCAGCGGCTTTCCAGGGCCCGCTAGCGCGATTTCCAAATCAGGAGCCGGACAATCCGTGAGGTGATAACCGCCATAAGGCACGCGTTTTGGCCGTGCTGCAGCTGGGTTTTGAGTGCTCATGGTGGTGTACCTCGCGATATTTTCGTTAA
>Ga0302314_10013947_pt1 | contig 13781 bp, 19 predicted proteins | sample III_Palsa_N2_3_FD_200533 | JGI IMG/M metagenome (GOLD analysis project Ga0302314, IMG submission 200533) | Peat permafrost microbial communities from Stordalen Mire near Abisko, Sweden - III_Palsa_N2_3 | ecosystem: Environmental > Terrestrial > Soil > Palsa > Peat permafrost | place: Sweden... | reverse complement strand
CCGTCCACGTCTACATAGAGGATCGGCTTCGGGGTCTTGCGCGTTGGCGTCACGCTCTCACCTTTTCAACCTTCAAGAGGGACAGGCTGCCGGGCCGCCGCATGCGCTGGGCGATCGTGGCTCCCTCACGCTCGACCTGGCGAATCTCGGCCGGTTCGATGTTGCGGGGGTAGTCAGTCTCGCTGTCGGCGGCGACGCGGATGCGGGTTGATCCGGGGATTGGGCCACGGATCACAGTCGCCCACTTGCCGTCGAGCTTGGCGGGTAGCTGCCCTTCCGGCGCGACGTATTGGAGCAGCACCCGGTCACCGTTCTGGTACTCGCTCGGATCGAACGCGGTGGCGGAGTCCAACCCGCGCGACCGTGACGGGTCTGTGGGGACGCGGCGATCCGTCACGCGACAGCCTCCGAAGGGATTGAGGCGTCGTCGCTCAGGGTGGCGTACCCGTACCCGTTGGAGTAGCGGGCGGCGGCGTGGCGAAGCCAGTAGGCGGGCGCGTCGGTGAGCATTAGGCGCTTGGAGTCGGGGCCGGGTGTGCGGACGGGAAGACCCGTCGCGATTCTCTCCCCTTGGCCGGTGAAGGTGGTTTCGATGCCGTCATAGCTGATGGAGCCGACCTCGATGGGTTCCTGTTCGGGTTCGTCTCGGTAGAAGGTCAATGTGATCATTGCTTGTGCATCCTACCATACACAGTCAACTAGAAGCGGCCAGTCGCGAGGATCGTGTCTATTCGCGCCTGCATCGCCGCAGCGCGGTACGGGCCGATCATCCCGGCGACACCGCCGCACCCGTCCGGATGCGCTCGAAGCTCCATCAGCGCATCCCGACCCTCACCGTCAAGTTCCCGGGTGTCAGAGACACGCGTCTCGTCGGCGAACGCGAACCCGTGGTCGATGAGCCACATCTGCTCGCCGTACTCGTCGGTGCGGATGTTCCCGAAGTGTCGGTCCTGGTTCCCGATCACAGCGTCGAACAGTTGAGCGCGGTGATCGTCCTCGGGGTCGGCGTTCGCTCCAGCCGTGGCCCACATGTCTGTGTCGCCAACGTGTTGCTGCACTGATGCGGTTCCGTAATCGGGATCATGCACGAGCGCGGTGGGCGGCACCATCGTGGGCCAGTCCCCGCCCATCGCCTGTGCGACGTGGTAAGCGGCAACCTCATGGGTGGTGGCCTCTGTGGTCGTCAGACCGAAGTTCCCGTGCGTTTCCGTTGTTGCCTCGGTCTGAGCAGTGGGCTTGAGGTACCCGTAGGTGCCGTCGGCGAACTGCACGCGCACACAGACGCCTTGCCCGCCGCCGTCGTCCTGCCCCATCTGCTTCACCGCGTGCCAGCCGTCCTCGACGCGGTCATGGAACTCGCCGCTGGCGTCCTCGTGCGCCTCGGCGCAGGCTGCGAGCCGGTCCATTACCTCGGGGTCACGCGCCGCCATTTCAGCGGCGCGGCGCTCGTGAGCTTGCGTCAGGAACGGCTCGCGGGCCTCGCGGTCAGGGGCATAGCCCTGCCCCCAATGGTCCGGCACGTCGTCATCGAAGTCGTCGTAGGGGTCGAAGTCGGGGTCTGGTGCCCTGGTGACCTCGCCGACCCGGCCGGTGCGCGGGTCGTAGTCCGCCGTAGCGAGTAACCGGCCGTCACTGGAGTGGAAGTGGAGCGCGTCGTCGGTGAAGGTGACCTTGGCTGCGTCGAGCGCAGCGGCGTCGGCAAGCTCGTCGGCCGTCGCTGCTGCCGTGAAGGGACTGAGGCGGTCGTACATCGCCCCGGCCACGTTCGGGTTGACGCCGTCGAACGAGGGTCGGGAGAGGAAGCTCTCGCGATCAAGGCCGCTGCGCTCGTGCTCCTGTGTCGCGGCCGATGCGCCTTCGGGGTATGCCCGCTCGTAGAAGCCGACGGCCTCGCTGACCGTGGCGTCATCCGCGTTGATCCCCAGAGCGTCCTTATGCCGCCGGACCTCGGCCTCGACCTCGTCGCGGTCCGCGCCCTCCCCTAGCTCGTAATAGGCGTTGTGCGCGAGCGACCGTGCGGTCAGATGATCGACCGCCCGCTCCGGGGTCATGGGCGCTCCCAGTGGGCCGCCGTCTACTGGGTCTATCGCTTCGATGTAACCGGGCGGATCAGAGTTCGCCGGGCAGGAGTCGCCAGGACCGACGGGAACGAGCGCGTGGCCACCGATGACGCTGACTGGAGCGTTCGGGTCGAGCGGCTCGTTGCCCTTGCCGTGGAACTCTCCACCGCAAGCGCAGTCACAGCGTGAGGCTGGGCCGGTCGAGTAGTAGCAGGCACCCGTGCAGGCGGGACGTGTCTTGGGCTTCTCGGCCATGCCCTAGAAGGTACGCACAGGACCGGCCTATTCGAGCGGCCCCGTCCCGCTGTTAGCTACCGGCGTCGCTGTAGCGCGGCGATGACCTGATCCGCCCCGAAGCGCCGAGCCTCCGGGTTGCCGTGGCCGCTGTTTCCGTGCGGCCCGACAGGGATGCGAGCGACCGGCTTCAGGCCGACAGGGCTGTCTACGGCTGAGCCACGGAAAACCTCGTAGGTGCCGGTCTGGTCGCCGGGAACACGGAACCCGTTGTCGCCCACCGCGTCCTGCGCATCCCAGTAGACGGTGTACGGCTCACCGTTGACGGTGAGGTCAAGTCGGTCACCGCTCGCCATGTTCAGCAGTTGCCCGCCGAGGCTCGCGGACCTGCCGGTGTCGGCTTGTTCCGCTGGGTCGCCCTCGCGAGCCTCGTCGGCCGACGCCGCGCGGACGCGCTGCTGGGTGGCGGTCATGTGCTCACCGGCAGCTTGGACCCCGAGCTTGTCGCGCAACGCCCCCGCCGCCGCCTGTAGCTGCGGGCTGTGGAGGTACCGCTTCGTGCCCCCTGCTGAGGCGACGTGGTGGGCGGCGTATGCCGCGTCGTAGCGGTCCTTGAGCGCCTGCGTTTCCGCATCCTCGGCCGGTGCAGAGTCGTGTCCGGCCTCGGCGGCGAGGAGGGCTTCAAGCTCGCGCTCGGTGGACACCTTTATCTCGTGTACGGCCTGCACCTGCCGCACCGTGGCCGGGGTTCGGTCGGCGGCTTTGAGTTCCGCGAGCGCGCGGTCGGCGTCGGCGAGCCGCCTGGTCAGATGGCGGGATGCGAAGGACTCATCGGCCGGGTGTTCGGTCTGCTCGGGGGCGTTCGGCGCTGGCTTGGAATCAGACCCCGAGCCGGTGACGGGGATGAACGCTTGTCCGCCCACCGTCTGCACAGCTTCCGGGCCGACCTTCTGGACTCCGTTGCCGTGGTGTTCGCCACCGCACGCGCATGTGCAGGCAGGGCTGATGCTGTAGTAGCAGTCGGCTGTGCAGCCGCGACGTGTGGTGCTCATAGCCATAGTGTTGTGGCCGGGGCAGCCGCTCCGGCGGGTTGGGTTCCGGTCAGAGTGAGGCCAGGGCGGGAACGCCCGCCGTCCGCAAGTCGGCGATGTGGAACGCCTGGTGGGTGATCCGGGTGGCGCGGGCGTGATGGGTGAGCCTGTCTGCGGCCTCGTTCATCTGATCGCCAGCGTGGCCCCGTGTCCACTCGAAGCTCAAGTCTCGGCCGATGAGTGCGGCTGCCATCCGCTGCCAGAGGTCGGCGTTCTTCAGCACGCCGTCCTTGCGCTGCCAACCGCGTCGCTGCCAGCCTCGCAGCCATCCCTTTGTGAGCGCGTTGATGACGTAGCTGCTATCGCTGACGACCGCCAGTGGCGAGTCTGCGAACCGCTCGTCCTCAAGCGCGGAGAGCACCGCCAGAATCTCCATGCGGTTGTTCGTCGTATCGGGGTCGTACCCGCAGGCCCCAACGCCCGTATCGGTCACGAATGACCAACCCCCGATTCCTGGGTTGGGGCTGCATCCACCGTCAGTCCAGACCTTCACACTTGCATTCATGGCCGGGACGCTATCTGCGATCCCGGCCGATTCGGGCGAGCGGCTAACCGAACGTCCCGGCCTGAACCTGTCGGGCTATCTCGCCAACGCTCTCGGCGACCTTCCAGTCGATCCCGGCCCGTTCCAGAATCCGACGGATCTGCGGGTGCTGGAACGCTTCGGGCTGGCTGGCTATCAGGTAGAGCGCCTTGTGGTGTTCGTCGCGTTCCTTCTGCACGGCCATGAAGTCCTCGGCAGGCACGAGGTACCGTGTTTCGTCGCCGTCCCCGGCGAGACTGGTGACTTCGATGCCCTCCATACCTCTCCACGGCCGGTTGATATACAGGCCGTTCATCCGGTCCTCTATTGGCAGCGCGGGGCGCTCAGGGCCGCTGGTGGTGTCGTCAGGCATGGTGCTTCTCCTGGTTAGAGTGAGGCGAACGCGTCCTCAGTGCGCGCCTTCTCATCGCCCGCCTGGTCCTTGTCGGCGGTGTTTGTAGCGTAGGGCGGAAACGGGAAGCGCATTGGTATCGGTACCGGCACGCGCGGCTGGCTAACGACCATCGTGCCCGGCATAAACCGTGTGGCGCGCTCACGCATCTCGGCGGTGAGGAACTTGTACTCGGCGGCCTCCGTCGCGTCCAGGCGGCCGACGATCTTGAGGGCGGGTTGGCTGACAACGGGTTGCGCGACGCGGCTGGCGGCCTGTTGCGCTCCAATCAGGAACACGCCGAGCGCCCGCCCGCGTTCGGCGACATCTACGAATAGTTCGCGCAACGGGCCGAAGCCTTCGCGGGGCGCGAACTTGTTCAACTCGTCCAAGAGAATGTCGCGGCGGGGGTCGCGGCCTTTCCCTTGCTTGCTCTCGAAGACCTCGGAGGACAGGGACCCGACGACCATCCGCTGCGCGCTCTCGTGAAGGTCATGGATGTCCACGACGTTGATTGATCGTTCGAGGGTGACGGGCGTGACGCCGAGCCGGACGAGGTGCCCGAGTCGTGGCGCGACTGCTGCGAGGCGGCGCATGAACGCGGTGACCGTGCCCGGTGCGTGTCGCCCTTCCCACTCGCCTGTCGTTTCGAGCTTCTCGTCCAATACGTCAATGAGGTCGTAGAAGCTCCGGACGACGGTGCCGCCGGTCGCGGTCTTGGCGTTGGCCCGCCAGTCCTTGCTGTTCATGTGCTCGGCGGCACGCTCGAACGCTCGTGAGGGTGTGTGTGGCTGCGCGCCGATGACGACCGCGCCCGGCGTTCCTTGGAGCGGGTACGCGTGCCGGGCAAGCTCGGAGCGGACGGACTGCTCCACGAACCCGACCTGCGTGGCCTGCTGGTCATTGTCAGTCAGGCAGAACCGCAGCAGTCCGCCCTTGATGAACTCCTCGGGTGTCCATCCGAACACCGTCGCGTCCGGCCTTGACTGGGATGCGGACACAAGCTGGTCGGACATGCCGGTTCCTGCCGCTGGTGGCGCGAAGAACGCGACGGACTTGAATGGGCCAGGGTTCGCGACGCCGAGAGCGTGCCACTTCGCTGCCTGCTCGGCCGTGAACGTCTTGTGCGGGCGGTCCAGGTGAAGCAGATCCTCGCCCTTCACGTTGAACACGAGCGCCCGAGCACCCGAAGCGCCCGCCCCGAGCAGCGCCCGGCCAACCTCGGTTTCGTAAATCATGTAGAGCAGGAACAGCGCGTAACTCGTCTTGGCGGCCACGCCGCTGATGCCGCTGATCGAGACATGACCACCTTGCACGCCGTTCATGAACGACCAGTCGGCGTAGATCGGCTCGTCGGCCTGGTCGAACCCGATGGGCAGCTTCCCGTCCATCTGGTCGGCGTACAGCGCCTTCGTGCGGTCCTTGTCGCGTGCGTGCTCCACTGCGGAGCCGGGGTCGGGAGCGACGAACTTCTCCGGGTCCACGCGTAGCACGCTGATGATCGCGCACCGCGAGGTATGACCGGGCTGTGCGCTCGCGCTCCCCGCGTGGTACTCCGTATCGGACGGTTCGGTCATACCTTCGATCCGGGAGGTCAACTCCGTCACGATTCCGTAGTGCGCAACCTCAGTGCCGTCAGCGAGTGTCCGCCGGGTGACAAGCAGGTCATCCAACTGCACTGTGGCTTTGTCATCAAGCACAACCACGAACTCGCGGGTGTTCGAGTCCACCGCGCCGTTGATCAACCCCACGTAGTTCGGGTTCTCGTGGGGCTCGTCAACAGGGCCGAAAGTAAGCGCCGTGGAAGCGCCGTCAGCAATAGGGCTATCACTCATGGTGGTGCGGTACCTCCGGGTCGCGGGACGGTTGGATACTGTGCTGGCTCCGGGCGCGGTCCAGTATGTCCGCACCAGCAGTCAGCGACGCCGCGAGCATCCGGGCGTTACGAGAATCGAAGTGAAGGTTGTCGCCGTTGAACGGGGCGACCAGCAGGTCATCCCCCTCAACGACCACGAATACCGCCCGGCCTGGGTCGCGCCGCCAGCGGCGCAGCAACCCGTGCTGGCGCTCGCGTGTGCGCGCGACCGGCGGGATCGTTCTGAACGCCCGGAGCCTTGTCATGGTTGCCGTCCCCCGTCGTCGGCGGGTATCGGTACCCACGGCGTCGTGGTGATTGTTCGGGTGCGATGGACGATCGTGAGGTCGGGGCCGCCGTCGAACTCGGCTGCGGACTGCGCCTGATCGAGCGTGAGCTTGGTCCCGCAAGCCGGGTACGGGCCGTGCGGGGTCATCACCAGGTACTCGTTCGTGACCACGCGCCCTGCCCCATCAGTCGCGGGGGCAGCGCCTCGTGCTGACACGAGGCGGTCAGCGAGTACGGCCAGCGCCTCACTAAGGGCGCGGGCGTTGGCCTCGTCAAGCTCGCCGGACCACAGCATGTGCTCGCCGGTCTTGTCGATCACGTCCACCTGTGCGGCGTCCTCGGTCGCGGCGAAGCTGGCGTACAGAATGTCGCCTCCGGTCGCGCCGTCGTGATGTGCGAGCGGGCGCAGGACCGTCTCCGCTGTCGGCTCGGGGAAGTTCTCGCTGATGCTCATTCGGCTGCCTCGCAGATGTAGACCTTTACGGCGTTCTGATCGCTGGGCTTGCAGATCCGCCAGTCCGCCCACGGGGTGCCCGCGTCCCATTCATCAGGGACTCGGTCAGGGACCGGCGGATAGACCGTGGTGTTCGTGGAGTCCACGACGCGCTTCCCGTCGGGCGAGTAACACATGCTGTGCTCGACCATCCAGTCATGCTCTGCGTCGGCTGCCCCGTACTCCTCCCAGGCGTCCTGTCGAGTCAGCGGCCCGATGTATGCGACTCGACACTGGACCTGACTACGACTAGGGCCGTCCCCGGACTCGGCGAGATAACGAGTGATCGCCTGCGACCGGGTATGCGTCGCAGCGTTAGACACTTCGCCCAGACCACCGAACGCCTCGGTCAGTACGCAGTTATCCGGGTTGAATTGCGGCGACAGCCAGTCCTCCGGCTTGGCGCTGGTGACGAGGCTAGTCATCGGCGACCTTCGCGGAGATGTGGGGCCTGCCTCGGCATCACGGTAACTCTCGGCTACGTGCTCGCGGGCCTCGTCCTCGGTCCAGAACGAGCCGACGTTCCCGAACGTGGTCTGGGCGTCGTAATCCGAGAGCCAGAGGACGAATAGGGGGCGACCCGCCCGGCCCTGCCGGTGAAGCTCAAGCATCCGGTCGTGATACGTCCAGCGGGTGAGCGGCGGGGTCTTGAGCGGGCGGCGCATTAGGCGACCACCGGCTTGAACTCGTCGCGCTCCATGCGCGGTTGGTAGTCGGTAAGCAGCCACACCGGGTCGTCGCCCTCGGGCCACCTGATGTTCTGCCCCCGGAAGTATTTGCGGTCGTAACCTCGGAAGTAGCTGGTGATCGACTTACGCATCTTGGCGTCCATCGCGTCCGTCCATTCAAGTGCGTGGCTCATCGCCCACCGCCATGCTGCGCCTTCCTCGGACAGCCTGCCGACCTTGCGACTGATGGAGCCGACCCCGAAGTGCCCTAGCTCATGTAACGCCATCGCGTAGGTGACGGCGGACTTGACGGGCCTGATCCTCACAGTGGCGCGCTTGAACTGCGCGACCCCGCCCCTGCCTCCGGCGTACCCGTCATCGACGGTTACGCCTAGCTCGCGGGCTAGCCGCTCGACGTGCGCGGCGTACTCGGCGACCGTGCTCATCGGACAGCCTCGATGTGTTCGTGTGCGGCGATGTACGCGCGGACCTGCTCGTTGTCCCAGCCGAGTAGCCGCAGGCCCATCACTCGCCCAGCATCAGTCAAGACGACGCTGTAGGGCGGCGGGTGCTCGGTTAGCAGCCCCAGGTTGACGAGCGGCTTGACGGAGCGCCAGCCGACCCACACGCCGTTTAGGGTGTTCGCCCGCCCGCGCTCCCAGCGGAGTACCCGCACGATTGGCTGCCCGTCAGCCCAGGACTCCGAGCGGGTGATCGCCATGAGCGCTTCGGTCTGCTGCGGTGAGAGCTTCACGGTCATCGCCGCCCCCGCCTGCGCCTGTTACCGGCTAGCCCCGCTTCGTCGGCGAGGCGAAGGTACTCGTCCTCGTACATGGTCTGGTGGGCCTCGGGGTTCGCGGCGAAGTCGATGGTGTGCCCGTTGGCGTTATCGACGTTCTCGACGGCCTTGTCCCACAGGTCGGGTTGGTAGGTCGGGTGGTTGCAGTCGAACATGGCGATGCAGTCGTACGGGGCATGTAGACGCCCGCAGAAGCACCGCGCGCCCTGGATGGGCGTTGGCAGGTTGGCGATCACTGCCCCTCCCCCATTTCGCGTGCTCGGATCGGTGGCAGGCGCTTCTCGAATTGGAACGCGATGACCCCGGCGGCTGCTCCAGAGATGGTGGTGGCGTGCGTACCGCCTCCGCTGACGAAGACGACGAGCGCCGCTATAAAGGCGAACGCTGTGATGAGCGCCACGATGCGGAGCAATCGCAGACCTGCCTTCATCGCCGAGTCTCCTGCTCGATCGCGGCCGTCATGGCGGGCCACGAGAACTGGTGCTCGGAGCCGTCGTCGGCGACCATCACAAAGCCGCTGTCGTCCACCGAGGTGACGGTGCCCTCAACGATCGGTCCGTCAGCGTTGTCCTTCAGTGCGCAGGCACGGACGCGGATGTCGGGATGCGCCGCCGCGTTGTGAATGGACCGCCAGATCCAGACCTCGGTTCCGGCAGCGGTGATCCGCGCCCGATCCTCTGCGGGGACGAGCCGCCAGCGACGTTCGTCGTACCAGTTGCGCCGGGGTCCGACACGTTCGTCCTCGACCATCCCGGCCGACTGGAGGTTTCGCAGAAGCGAGGTCAGGCCCGCCTTGCTGCGGAGCCCTAGCGTGTCTGCGAGGTCGTGGGACTCGTGCCACTCGCCGTCATCCAGGAGCGCGAGGACTTGCCTCTGGCGAGGAGTCAGCTTGCCCGCTCGTGTGTTCGTCTTGGCTTGGCTCCGTCGAGCGCCGTGGCAGTCGGATGCTGGCGCGACGGCGTCAGCCTGCTGGTGGTCGAGAGTACGCCGGTCAGGCCCCGTCTCCGGGTGCGAGGCAAATAGCTCGTCAAGCCTCTGCGTCCACTGAGAATCATCTGAGTCTGCTGGCGCTAGCGGTCGCTGCTGGGCGCGCTTCTCGGCCTCGGCGATCAACTGCTGGCTGATGCTGATGTTCTGCGTCACGATCACTCGCCGTCCTCTACTACCGCCGCAAGCAGTTCTTCGCAGACGCCTTTCCCGGCCCCGGTGAACGGCATGCCATCGGCGTCGTACGCCGTCTCGTGTTCCCAGTCGCTTGTGGTGAAGTCCTCCGTCTCGCCGTTAGGCCATGTCACGGTGACGCACGGCGGGATACCGAAGGTGCGACCGGTGTCGTCGTCCACGTCGGCATCGAAGTCGCTGATCGCCGTCACGGTCCCGGCTGGGTGCGCGGGCTGGCCTGGCTCGTACGTATCGGGGTGGTATTCGACGGTTGTGCCGACGACGATGAGGTTGCCCCGGTCGTCGGTGATCGTGTCGTCGCTGAGGTTAGTGCTCACTCTGCGGCCTCCGGCTTCGGGCGGTACACGAGCGGGATGGTCACGTTTGCGTCGTAGATGTAGGTGTCGGCTTTGCCGTCGGGGTTGTGGAGGTTCACCTTGAGGGTGATCGCTCGGTTGTAGACGCGGCTGACGGCCGGGTCGAGGACTTCGCGGACATACGCGACGCTCCCGTGCAGGCGCACGTAGTCGCCGGGCTTGACGTTGCGCATCGCGACGACCGGCTCGGTGTCCTTGTCGGCGGACAGGTGCAGCGCGAGCAGGTGGGATAGGGCGAGACGTACGGTCTGCTCGTCAGGTGTTGCAGACACGGCCGCTTCTGCGGCGTCCCAATGGTTCACGTCCAGTAGTTCGCCGTGAACGTGGAGCAGCACTTCCGCGAGCGCGGAGGCTGGGTGACGGTCGCCGCTGAGGGTCTGTCCGTCCGTGTGAAGGTTGGCGTCCTGATATATCGTGCTCATGAGCGTGTATGTTAGCCTACACGCCAGAGGGCGTCAAGGTGCGCCCTGCCGCGATCCGTGCTGCACGGATCGCGAACCGTGATGGTCCCATCCTGCGGCGAAGCCACGTCTCAAGCGCACCGACGGGCATGAGGTTCTGCGGGGCGCGCGGGTCGCGGTGCGGTACCCCGGCGAACCGGGGAAGCTCGGCGGTTAGTCGGTCCGTCGTCTCGCGGGCGTACTCAACGCCTGCGGATTGAGGGACCTCAAGGCGGATGATCCCGTGCCACGGTCCGGTGCCCGCGTGGCGCTCGGTAAGCCTCATGTAAGCGGAGTAGCGGTCGGAGCCAAGCTGAAATAGCGGGGTGCGCTCACCGCCCCTTATCTCCCCCACCCTGGCGTGAAACTCGGGTGCGAGCAGCATCCGGTGATGCGTCTTGACCAGCCCGGCCAGAGGGAGGTCGCGGGAGCGCGTGAATGTGAGCGGCCCGTCGAGGACGGTCAACCATCCGTCGGCGGCCAGCTTCTCGGCGAGCTTCGACTCCTCGGCCCGCATACGGCTCTGTAGCTCCCGCTGCGGTGCGTCGAGTTCCTCGGATTCGACGGCGATCGGGTCCCACGAGAAGTCGTCCACGTCGGGCAGGCGAATGGGTTGGCCACCGCCGAAGATCACAAGCCTGCGGGTACTTGTCTCATCCCACCAGCGCATCCTCTCCCCCGGCTCGGCGACGGTCGCACCGGCGGAGAACGCTCCGACGCAGCCACGCAGCAGGCGGCCGTCATCGGCGGTTCGGTACAGCAGTCCCTCGCGACGCTGCACGCCGTCCACGAACGCCACCTTGCCGAGTCTCGGGGTGTCCGCGCTGGGTCGGATTGAGAAGCTGCCGTCGGGAGTGTCCTCCACGATCGGTGCGGCCTCGTAGCCGGGGTCGTCGGGGGTCGTCTCGTCGGTCAGGTAGGGGGAGCCATAGCTGGGGTCCCACTCCTCGAAAAACACGCTGCCGGTGGACGGGATTATGGGCATCTGGGTAGGTTGACATACACGACGGACGCAAGCAACCCCCACCGCGCGTGGTTGGGCTGGCTAAGCCGAGGTGCCCGTGCTTGTGCCTGGGTTGGTCGCCCCGATGAACCCGGCGCACACCCAGCCGTGCGTGGTGCCCTGCATGAGCAAGGTCAAAGCGAAGACTGCGCCGTCATGGAACTTGAGGGTGATCGTGGCCGTGAACTCACTGCCGGACGGTGGAGCGAACTGCGCGGCCGTGATCTTGACCGGGCCTGTAGCGAGCGTCGTGCCGTTCAGCGGATCGGTTCCCTGCTGCATCTGTGCGCCGGACGAGCCGGACATCCCTGCCGGGATCGGGCCGCCATTCGCGCGGTAGTTCGCGTACGCGAGAGCGAACCGCTTCGTTGCCGTCTGGGCTGTCGCTGATGGCAGACCGCTTGCCGTGCCGGTCGTGGCTGCCTGTAGCTGGTCCTGCGCCAGGTCCGGTGGAGTGATCGCCGTGATGCGCCACTGCGCTGCGGAGTTCACGGTGGCGGTGAGCGTGAACGGGTACTTGCGACCGTCGCCGGTTGCCATGACGGTGATAGGTGCAGTGGCCTGCCCGACGTTGTAGGCGATCCGGACGCTGTTGACGGTGATGCGTTGCCCTGCGGTGGGGTGCCCCCCGGCCTGCTTGGCGACGCGACCGAGCGTGCTTGCCGGTGCGCCGTTGAGGTAGGCGACGTACCGCTTGGCCCAGGCATTCGCGAGTGAGGTCAGGTCCGGTGGAGTCGGTGAGGCTGCGGGCCCCGATGGCATTGGCGTCACGGCTACTGTCGGTCGCGTCTGATGGTGCCTGGGGGGCGGCTTGCGGCTCCCGTGGGAGACGAGGAGCGCCGCGATGAAAAGTGCGACGACGAGCCCCAGCAACAGGCTGGTGATGACGATGCGACGCTTGTCTGATTCGGTAGGCATGTGTGAGTGTATGGTCGGCTACACCACGGACGATTACAGGCCCGCTGGGTGTGTCTCCACGAACGGGCCGTTCACGTCGGTGCGCGGGAAGGTGTCTACGGAGGCGAACACGCCCTGGTTGTTGGACCAGCGCGGCCCGGTATCCAACTGCGCCGGGGTTGCACCGGGGTCCCCGTCCGTCGCTGGCTCTGGTGCAGCCCCGAGCACGGAGTTCTCCGTGTTGAACCACAGGCCCGCGACCTGCATGTAGACGTGCCCGTCGTTCGAGTACACCGTGATCCACTTCCCCGCCCCCGGCTGGCCCCATGTCTCGAACCCGTCAGATGTGAGCGGACCACCGGACATGAGCGCGCCGCCGTTGAGGGCGTAGCTGACAGCGCCGGAGCAGTCGAACCCAGTGGTCCCGTTGCTGCACTCAGAGCCGTCTCCCTCAGAGGGAGTGAAGCCGCTGTGCCCGCCTCCCCAACAGTACGGGTAGGTGATGATCTGGTCGGCCGCCTCAATGACGTTCTGGACGGCGATCGGCGCGCCGTCCGGTGGGGCGGCCTCCCCGTCTGGGAGCAGGACTGCCGTGTCGCCCGCGACGGTCGGCACGGACCCGCTGAGCACGCAGGACGCTGAGGCGTTCGCGGTGCTGGCGAAGTCGCCGAGCAGGTCCCGTGAGACGGTCTGCATGATCGTCTCGCCGGGGTCGGTGGCGACGTTGCCGGTCGAGAGGATCGCGATGCCGACGGTGCCGTTGCCGGTCTGCACCTGTGCGGCCTGGTTGACCACGGTGCCGCCCGATGGGCCGGGGATGCCCCATCCGGCGTCGCTGGCGGTGATGCCGCTGATTTCGGCGTTGAGGGCTCCCCACGAGTCCGCGCTGTTGAGGCTCGCCAGAAGGTTCATGCCGTAGGCGCTTACGGCGGGCGGCATTAGCTGGTCGATCTGCGAGAAGAACTTGGCGAAGTCGATCGCGTTGACCTTCGCCCGTGCCAGCACATACGTTCCGTCATTGGCATTGGCCGGGATGGAGAAGTCCGACATCCCGGCGTCCTGGGCGATCTTCTCAACGGCCGCGTCGCGTGCCGCGTCGGTTGACCCGATGTTCAGCCAGGCATAGGACGCGGCGGTGTCTTGCAGGTCGCTCAGGGTCGGGGCCTGGCCGGTGCCGCTGTCCGAGTCCTCGATCATCCCCGTCAGGTATGTGTTGGCGTCTCCGGTCGGCGGGGCGTTCGGGTGCGCGTCTAAGTACGCGACGAGCAGCATCGCTTTCGTGATGCTGCCTCCGTAGTTCGTGAACGACGCGGCGTTTGAGGACTGCGCGAGGATCTGGCCGCTGCTGTTCACGACCGCGTACGCGACCTGCGTGGCGGATGGAAGACCACTGATGTAGGTGTTGGCGTCGTTGCCGTCGATGGTGCCGGTGCCGGTCGCGCTAGTCGGGCAGGAGCATGAGGAACTCGACCCGGAGGTTGGGCAGCAGGATGTGTCGCTG
>Ga0302314_10013946_pt1 | contig 13783 bp, 13 predicted proteins | sample III_Palsa_N2_3_FD_200533 | JGI IMG/M metagenome (GOLD analysis project Ga0302314, IMG submission 200533) | Peat permafrost microbial communities from Stordalen Mire near Abisko, Sweden - III_Palsa_N2_3 | ecosystem: Environmental > Terrestrial > Soil > Palsa > Peat permafrost | place: Sweden... | reverse complement strand
ATCCGCGTCACCGACGAGGAGATGGCGACCCTCAACATCGCCACCGATCCGTGGCACCCTGAGTGGAACTACACCATCAGCCCAAGGCCATCAGGCTGACGCGATAATTGTTGAGTGACGCCTTAGTCCCGCAGGGTACGGACGGCGCAGTTAACCGGCCGTGAAGCGGGCGCCCGTCATGGCGCCCGCATTGGTGTCCTCAGGCGGCCAGCGCCCGTTCTGCGCCGGCCAGCGCATTCTCGCCGTCCAGCGTCGCCGCCACCGCATGCACGACCGAAGCGATGCGCACCGCCGACTGCACCTGCTCGGCGGTCAGGCCGGCCGCACGCACCACTTTCTCGTGGCTTTCCATGCACATGCCGCACCCGTTCACGGCCGAGACGGCGAGCGACCACAGCTCGAAATCCGCCCTGTCCACGCCCGGCCTGGCCATCACGTTCATGCGCAGCTTCGCCGGCATCTGGCTGTAGCTGCCGCCGACGAGATGGGTGAACCGGTAGTAGATATTGTTCATTCCCATGATCGCCGCCGCCGCCTTCGCCGCCGCCAGCGCCTCGGCACTGATCTGCGGCGCGAACTCGGCGACGATCGCCGCCGTCACCTCGGCGTTGCGGCTGGCGAGCGCGCTGGCGATGAAGGTGCCGGCGCGCTGCTGCACGCTCAGGGTCGGTTCGCTGGCCAGCGAACCGATGTTCAGCTTCAGGTCTTTCGCATACTCGGGCAGGCGTGCCTTCAGCGTCTCGATCGACATGTCTTCCACTCCAGCCAGAGGTGCGGCCGGGCGTTCGGGCCCGGCCGCGTTCGGTCAGGCCGCGGCCTGGAACAGGTCCTGCGGCTTCAGGGTCTCCTTGCCCTTTTCCCAGTTGCACGGGCACAGCTCGTCGGTCTGCAACGCGTCGAGCACGCGCACCACTTCCTGCGGGTTGCGGCCGACATTCAGGCCGTTGACGCTCGCCCACTGGATGGTGCCGTCCGGATCGACGATGAAGGTCGCGCGCAGGGCCACGCCGGCTTCCTTGTCGAGGATGCCGAGCGCCGTCGCCAGCTCGCGCTTGACGTCCGCCAGCATCGGGAACGGCAGGTCGTGGATGTCCTCGTTGTAGACGCGCCAGTTCAGGTGCACGAACTCGCTGTCGGTCGAGGCGCCGTACACCACCGCGTCGCGGTCGTTAAAGTCGCCGTTCAGCTTGCCGAAGGCGGCGATCTCGGTCGGGCAGATGAAGGTGAAGTCCTTCGGCCAGAAGAACACGATCTTCCATTTGCCGGCATCGGACGCGTTGGTGATCTCGGTGAAGGACTTGTCGGGGCCGCCGAGGCCCTCGGGGCCACCCTTGACGGCGCTCAGCTTAAATTCGGGGAACTTGTCGCCAACAGTGAGCATCGTGCTTGCTTCCTACTTTTCTTCGCGCCGCCGCGCCGGCCACGCTGCAATGCAGCATACGGCAGTCAGACTTCCATATTCAAATGAATGATTTTGTCCGCCATGATCGATTCAGTCGATCATGGCATCAGCGCCGCCCGCGACAGGGCGCGGGCGGCGTTATCTGACCGGCGATGCGCCGCTCGGACGGTTCCGGCTACTCAGCCGCCGCCTTCTGCGCCGAGGCCGCCGCGAGGGCGGCCCGCACGCCGGCGGCATAGGCCGGATCGACGCGGCCGAAATGGGTCAGCTGGCGCTCGACGATCTCGCCCGGCACGCCCTGCATCGCCGCCGCGATGTTGTTGAACAGCCGCTGCCGCTGGCCCTCGTCGAACAGCCGGAACAGCGCGGCGACCTGCCCGTAATCGTCGTTGCCGTCGCGGTGGTTGTAGCGGTCCGCGTCGCCTGCAATCCGCAGCGGCGGCTCCTTCACCGACGTGTCCTGCACCGGGCCGTTGAACGAGTTGGGCTCGTAATAGGCGTCCGGGTTGCCGCTGTCGTTGCGGGTGAACCGCATCGCGCCGTCCTTGTTGTAATTATGGACGGGCACGTGCGGCGCGTTCACCGGCAGCGCCTCGTAATGCGTGCCGATCCGGTGGCGATGCGCGTCGGCGTACGAGAAGATCCGGGCCTGCAACATCTTGTCCGGGCTGAAGCCGATGCCGGGCACCACGTTGGACGGGCTCAGCGCCAGTTGCTCGATCTCGGCGAAGTAGTTGTCGGCGTTGCGGTTCAGCTCGACGATGCCGACCTCGATCAGCGGGAAGTTCTTGTGCGACCACACCTTGGTCAGGTCGAACGGGTTGAACGGCTGCCGGTCGGCCTCCAGTTCGGGCATGATCTGCACGCACAGCCGCCATTTCGGGTAGTCGCCGCGCTCGATCGAACCGAACAGGTCCTCCTGATAGGACTCCCGCGTGTGCCCGACCACGTCGGCCGCCTGCGCGTTGGTCAGGAAGCGGTGGCCCTGCAACGTCTTGTAGTGGAACTTGACCCAGTAGCGCTCGCCGCTGTCGTTCCAGAAACTGAAGGTGTGGCTGCCGTAGCCATTCATGAAGCGTGGGCTGGGCGGCAGGCCGCGGTCGGACATCAGGATCGTCACCTGATGCAGGCTTTCCGGGCTCAGCGACCAGAAATCCCACATCGCCGTCGGTGAGCGCAGGTTGGTCCTGGGGTGGCGCTTCTGGGTGTGGATGAAATCCGGGAATTTCAGCGGGTCGCGAACGAAGAACACCGGCGTGTTGTTGCCGACCAGATCCCAGTTGCCTTCCTCGGTGTAGTATTTCACCGCGAAGCCGCGCACGTCGCGCTCGGCGTCGGCCGCCCCGGCCTCGCCGGCCACGGTGGAAAAGCGGGCAATCAGCGGAGTCTGCTTGCCGACCGCCGAGAACAGCCTGGCGCGCGTGTATTTCGTGATGTCGTTGGTCACCGTGAGCGTGCCGTGCGCGCCCCAGCCCTTGGCATGGACCACGCGCTCCGGGATGCGCTCGCGGTTCTGGTGCGCCAGCTTCTCGATCAGTTGCCAGTCCTGCAACAGCACCGGCCCGCGCGGGCCGGCGGTGATCGAGTTCTGGTTGTCGGGCACCGGTGCGCCTCCGGCTGTCGTCAACCTAGTCGTCTCGTTCGCCATGACATGTTTTCCCCTTTGATGGCCCGTGGCAGCGTTTCGACGCTTGCCGCCTGCCGGGCCCGATTGAAGGTGCGGCACCGGGCCACTATCATCCAATGAATAGTTCCGCCAAGTTTGATCGGACCAGTCGATGACGTTCCTGCCGACGCCGCAACAGCTTCGCTACCTCCTGGCGCTGGCCGAACACCTGCATTTCGGCCGTGCGTCCGAGGCGTGCGCCGTGACGCAGTCGACGCTCTCGGCCGGCATCCTGGCGCTGGAGCGGCAGTTGGACACCCGCATCCTCGACCGCGACGGCGGCAAGCGGGTGGTGTTCACCCCGCTCGGGCGCGAGTTGATCGGCCGGGCGCGGGAGGCGATGGCGGCGTTGTCGGCCATCGTCGAGGCGGCGGACGCCGCCCGGGCGCCAATGAGCGGGCCGCTGCGGCTCGGCGTGATCCCGACGGTCGGCCCGTTCCTGCTGCCCCGGCTGATGCCGGCGCTGCGGGAGGCGTTCCCGCGGCTGCGCCTGTATTTGCGCGAGGACACCACCGAGCGCCTGCTCGACCGGATGGCCGGCGGGCAACTGGACGTGGTGCTGCTGGCGCTGCCCTGCGACTGCCTTGGCGCCGACAGCCTGCCGGTGGCGCGCGACCCGTTCCTGGTGGCGCTGCCGCCGGAGCATCCGCTGGCGGCGCTCGCCGAGGTGCCGGTCGCGGCACTGGCCAGCGAGCGGCTGCTGCTGCTGGAAGACGGGCATTGCCTGCGCGATCAGGCGCTGGCCGCCTGCGGCGTGGTGCGGCGCGAAGGGGCTGACGGGTTCGCCGCCACCAGCCTGCACACGCTGGTACAGATGGTCTCCGGCGGCCTTGGCCTGACGCTGCTGCCGCGCATCGCCGTCGAGGCCGGTGTCGCGGCGGGCACGCGGGTCGAAATCCGCCCGCTGGCGGGCGCCGGGGCATGGCGCACGCTCGGGTTTGCCTGGCGCCCGAACACACCGCGCGCCGCCGACTATCGCGCGCTGGCGCCGGCGCTGGAGAAGGCGTGTGGCGGGCAGGGGGCAACACTGCAGGGTGCCGGCGACGGCGACGGCGACGGCGACGGCGGTCGGCGCGCCTCGTAGCCGCGCAGCGCGGTGGCAAGGTCGGCCACGACGCCGTCCCAGTCGCCGGGACCCGGCTGGCGAAACAGCCGGACGGAGCGGTACCAAGGCGAATCGTCGCGCCCCAGCAGCCAGCGCCAGTCCGGCGCATGCGGCAGCGCCACCCAGGCCGGGCGGCCGAGCGCGCCGGCCAGATGCGCGACGGCGGTGTCGACCGTGATGACCAGATCCAACGCCTGCAGCAGCGCGGCGGTCTCGGCGAGATCGGTCAGTTGCGGCGCAAGGTCGGTCACGCCGGACGGCACCGCAGCGGCGTCGTGCTGCAGGCTGACGAAGCGTACCCCCGCCACCTGCAACAGCGGCGCGAGCGCCGCTTGCGGCAGCGAGCGCCGCGCGTCGTTCGCATGCGCCGGGTTGCCGGCCCAGACGAGGCCGACGGCGGGCCCGCCGGCCAGCGCCGCGCGCCAAAAAGCGACGCGGGCCGGGTCGGCTGCCAGATAGCCGGCCGGCGCGGGGATGGTCAGCGCCATCGTGCCGAACAGAAGCGGCAGGCTGGACAGCGCCACCCAGGCGTCGTGCGGCGGCAGCCGCTCGGCCGGCGTCACCAGCGCTGCCATGCCGCCGAGCAGCCGTGCCAGCCGCGCGTCGCATGCCAGCACCACGCGCCAGCCGCGCGCCGCCAGCAGCGGCAGATAGCGGGCGAACTGGATCGTATCGCCCAGTCCCTGCGAGGCGCACACCAGCAGCGTGCCGCCGGCGCGGTCGGCGCCGTCCCATTCCACATCCGCCACGCCGCGCGCTGTCAGCGCCGCTTCCTCCTCCGGCTTGCGCTGCCGCAGCGCCGCCCAGCCGGCCGGGAAGTCGCCGCCGAGCAGCAACGCGAAGCCGAGGTCCCAACTGACGGCAGCAAATTCCGGCCGCAGCCGCAACGCCGCCCGATAGGCGGAAACGGCCTCCGGCAGGCGCAGGCTGCGCACCAGCGCGGTGCCCAGGCTTGCATATGCCTCGGCCGATCGTGGGGCGAGCTGGCACGCCTGCCGCAACGCCTGCACTGCCGCATCGAGCCGGTCGAGCGCGGTCAGGGCCACGCCGAGATTGAGCCATGCCGCCGCATCACCCGGCGCCAGTGCGACTGCCCGTTGCAACGCCGCCGCCGCCTCGCCGCTGCGGCAACGGTCGTGCAGCGCCGTGCCGCGGATGAAATGCGCCACCGCAACCGCCGGGTCGATGGCCAGCACCGCCTCCGCCTCGGCGAGCGCCGCGGCGATGTCGCCGGCGCCCAGCAACGCGCTGGCCAGCACGATGCGGGCCGGCAGCAGGCGCGGGTCGCGGGCCAGTGCCGCCCGGCACAGCCGCGCCGCGGCGGCAAGCTCGCCTTGCTCGAACAACCTGATGGCGACAGTGATGTCGCCTGCCTGCGGCACGCGCCGCTGTGCCAGTGCCATGGGCGAGACTAGGGCCGGGGGCATGTTCGCCCGGTTAATTCGGCCGCGCGACCGGCCGGGCTACGCTGCCGCGCATGGTGCCCTTGTTCGTTCCAAGCGACCCGCTACCGTGCGCATCCACGGCGTTCACAAGGAGAGGAAGCAATGCCGCAGGTCGTGACCCGGTCCGGCCTTGTGCTGGTGGCGAGCGTTGCGTTCGTGGTCGCGGCGGTGGCGCAGCAGCCGATACCGCAGCCGGCGCCGCCGCCCGTCGTGCAGCCCGCCACGGTGCCGGCGGTGCAACACACCGCACCGCCAGTGGTGGCGGCCGAGCAGGTGGCGTCGGCGGAGTTGACCGGGCTGCTCGGGCATGTCGTGCTCGGTGCCAAGGACGCCGAACTGGGCCGCATCGTCGACCTGCTGGTGGACGGGCAGGGCCGGGTGCGCGCGGTCGTCGTCGACATCGGCGGCTTCATGGGCGTGGGCAGCCGCAAGGTCGCGGTGGCCTGGGGCGCGTTGCGCTTCGCGGCGAAGGACAAGGGACCGGAGATCTCGATCGCGATTCCCTCCGACCGGATCAAAAGCTGGGCCGACTACATCGCCGACCGGCCGGTGGCGATCCTTGGTGTGCCCGATAGCGGCCAGTAGATTTCCCCTCATGGCATCGCGGCAAACGCTGCGCGGGCTGGACTGGCTGTTCTTCTTCGTCGCCGACCTGCAGACCGGGTTCGGGCCGTTCATCGCGGTCTATCTGACCAGCCACCGCTGGACGCAGGCTGAACTGGGGCTCGCGCTCGGCGTCGGCTCGGCGACGGCGATGCTGGCGCAGGTGCCCGCCGGGATGCTGGTGGACGCGCTGCCGAGCAAGGCCGTCGCCTCGGCGGCGGCGCTGGCCGGGATCGGCCTGAGCGCGATCCTTATGGCGTGGTCGCCGCAGTTCTGGCCGGTGCTGCTGGCGCAGTCGGTGCACGGGTTTGCCAGTTGCATGCTGAACCCGTCGCTCGCCGCGCTGACGCTGGGCCTCGTGAGCACCGCGGCCGTGGCGGACCGCCTCGGGCGCAATGCCCGGTTCGCCGCCATCGGCAGCGCCGTCGGTGCCGCACTGATGGGGGCGTGCGGCACCTGGGTCTCGACGCGCGCCGTGTTCTGGCTGGCGTCGCTGCTGTGTGCGCCGGCACTGCTGGCGCTGTGGTCGATCGGCCATCGGATCGAGGCACCGCCGCCGGCTGTCCAGGCGCGGCCGCCACGCGAGTCCGTGCGCAGCGTGCTGCTCGACCGCCGGCTGCTGGCCTATGTCGCCTGCACGCTGTTCTTCCATCTCGCCAACGCCGCCATGCTGCCACTGGCGGGGGTGGAGATCACCAAGCGCGCCGACGAGGAGGCCAGCCTGATCATCGCCGCCTGCATCCTGGTACCGCAGGTGCTGGTGGCGCTGCTGGCGCCGCTGGCCGGGCAGGCGGCGGACCGGTGGGGGCGCCGCGTCGTGCTGCTGGTGGGGTTCTGCGCGTTGCCGGCGCGGGCGCTGCTGCTGGCGACGGTGAGCGATCCGCTGTGGATCATTCCGGTGCAGGCGCTTGACGGGCTCGGCGGCGCCGCGTTTGGGGTGATCACGCCGCTGATCGCGGCCGATATTTCCGGCGACGGCGGGCGATTCAACCTGCGGATGGGCGTTCTGGGGCTGGCGATCGGGGTGGCGGCGACGGTGAGCAACACCGTGGCCGGCACGATCGCCAGCGACCTGGGTGCGCAGACGGCCTTTCTGGCGCTGGCGCTGGCCGGGTTCTGCGCGGTGCTGACGGTGGCGGCGGTGATGCCGGAGACGCGCCCGGTGCCAGCGGCGGCGTGACTCAGCCGGGGTGGATGCGCTCCAGCTCCGGCAACAGCACGACGCTCTCCTGCTCGTTCGGATCGGTGCGCGCGATCACCGCGACCACGGTCTCCGTCGTGCTGGGGTTGTAAGGCAGGTGGGGAACGTCGGCCGGGATATAGAAAAAATCGCCCGGCTGCATGACCGAATGGTCTTCCAGGTCTCGCCCGTGCCACACGTTCGGCGCGCCGCTGAGGACATAGATCGCCGTCTCGTGGGTTGCGTGCATGTGCACGTGGGCGCGCCCGCCCGGCGGGATGGTGACGATCTGCATGTGGATCGCCCGCGCGCCGACCGACTGGGCGGAAACACCGCCGACATTGTGCAGCCCCTGCTTGCCGGTGGACTGCTCCCCCTCGCGCAACAGGCGGCAGGCTGCAAGCGATGTCTCGATCGTGAAACTATCCATCCGGGAAACCTCCTGCGTATGGTGACGCTGCGGCCAAGTCCGCGGTGCATCCTTTGGCCCGGCCTTGCAACCGGCGCCAATCGTGCTGACCCAACAACAACGTCGCCGGCGCCGGCCAGTTCCCGACAGGTGCAACATATCGGCAAGGAAGCGCTCGCCGGCCGGTTGAACGGCCGAGCCCGGCCTTCGCGGGCGCGGGGATATTGCGCTGGCGCTGCGTCTCTTCTACGCGGGGCGCATGGCACAAGATCTCGAACTCGGCCTCGACACGTTTGGCGACGTGACCGCCGGACCTGACGGCCACCTGCTTGCGCACGGACAGGTCATCCGCAACGTCATCGCGGAAGCGGTGCTCGCGGACCAGGCGGGCGTCGACGTCTTCGGCGTCGGCGAGCACCACCGCGCCGACTTCGCCATCTCCGCCCCCGAGGTCGTGCTCGCCGCGATCGCCGGCCGGACCAGCCGCATCCGCCTCGCCTCGGCCGTGACGGTGCTCAGTTCGGACGATCCGGTGCGCGTGTTCCAGCGCTTCGCGACGCTCGATGCCGCGGCCAGCGGCCGGGCCGAGGTCATTCTCGGCCGCGGTTCGTTCACCGAGTCCTTCCCGCTGTTCGGTTTCGATCTGTCCAGGTACGAAGAACTGTTCGAGGACAAGCTCGATCTGTTCGCGGCGCTGTTGCCGCAGGAGGCGCTGACGTGGAGCGGCCGCACCCGCCCGCCGCTCAGCGGCCAGCGCGTGTTCCCGCCGGTGGAGAACCCGCCGCTCAGAACCTGGATCGGCGTCGGCGGCAGCCCGGAATCGGTCGTGCGCGCGGCGCGCTACGATCTGCCGCTCATGCTCGCGATCATCGGCGGCGATCCGGCGCGCTTCCGGCCCTATGTCGATCTCTACCACCGGGCCTTTGCGCAGCTTGGCCGGCCGGTGCGGGCCATCGGCGTGCACTCGCCCGGCTATGTCGGCGACACCGACGCACAGGCGCGCGAAGACCTGTGGCCCGACTACAAGCAGATGCGCGACCGCATCGGCGCCGAGCGCGGCTGGCCGCCAATGGCGCGCGCGGAGTTCGAGCAGGAAGCCGAGCGCGGCTCGCTCTATGTCGGCGCGCCGGAGACGGTCGCGCGCCGGATCGCGGCGACGGCAAAAATCCTGGGCATCTCCCGGTTCCACCTGAAATACAGCGCCGGCGCCCTGCCGCACGAAAAGCTCATGCGCAGCATCGCACTTTACGCCGGCAAGGTAATTCCGCTGGTCCGCGACATGCTCGCCTGATCCTGCCGTCCGCGGCGCCCCGCTTGCCGCATCGCTTGCAGGCGGCGGCGGCGGCGGACAGACTGCGGCATGGCTGACGATCCGCTTCCCCTCGAACAAGGGCTGTTCGGCCGGCTCCGGCGCGATGCGGGGGCGGTGTGGCAGTGCTACGTCGCCCACGACTTCGTCCTCGCGCTCGGACGGGGCACGCTGCCGCAGGCGGCGTTCCGGCACTTTCTCATCCAGGATTACCTGTTCCTGATTCATTTCGCCCGCGCGCACGCGCTTGCCGGCTTCAAGGCGACGCAACTGGCCGACATCCGTGCCGCCGCAGCGGCGGTCTCCGCCATCGTGGATGTGGAGATGCCGCTGCACGTCTCGTATTGCGCCGGCTGGGGGCTCAGCGAGGAGCAGATGGCCGCCGCGCCCGAGGCGATGGAGACGACCGCCTACACGCGGTTCGTGCTGGAGCGCGGCCTCGCCGGCGACCTGCTCGACCTGCAGGTGGCGCTGGCGCCCTGCCTCGTCGGTTACGGCGAGAGCGGTGAGCGGCTGCTGGTCGATCCGGCGACGCGGCGCGACGGCAATCCGTATGACGCCTGGATCGTCGCGTATACCAGCGAAGGCTATCGCGACACGGTGCGCGGCGCGGTCGCGATGCTCGACCGGCTGGGGGAGGCCCGAGGTGCCGCGGCGCGCTATCCGGATCTCCTGGCCACCTTCGTCGCGGCGACGCGGCTTGAAACGGCGTTCTGGGACATGGGTTGGCGGGCCGGGCAATTGCCCCCCGCTCCCGGCTGAACGCCCAACGGGAGGCTCGGGTCGCCCTGAGAACGCCGATTGTCCCGAGGACGGCGCTTCTGAGTAGTTTCCGAATCTGGCCGCCCATTTCCTATGTCGGGTACGATGAGTACGCCGTTCGGACTGCATCCGTTCCTGCTCAAACCCTATGTCGATGGCGGCTCTCAGGAACCGCCGTGCCAACAGGGATTAGAGCTTGCCTACCGATGGTGCGAAAGCTCTGCCAGGAGACAATGTGATCCCGGATGGACTCTAAAGAAGGGCGGCCAATGAGAAAAAAGCTAACTGAGAGCCTTCCTGCCCTTGCCAAAGCCCCCACCGGAATTGAGGGACTCGATGAAATAACCGGCGGTGGACTGCCTGCGGGGCGGCCCACCCTCCTCTGCGGCAGCGCGGGGTGTGGCAAGACGATGCTCGCCATGGAATTCCTCGTGCGCGGGGCGACGCAGTTTAGCGAGCCGGGCGTGTTCATGATGTTCGAGGAGAATGCGGCCGAACTCACGGCCAACGTGCGCTCGCTCGGCTTCGATCTCGAAGAACTGGCGGCGCAGAAACTGATCGTGCTCGACTACGTCCACGTCGAGCGCAGTGAGATCGAGGAGACGGGAGAATACGATCTCGAAGGACTCTTCATCCGGCTCGGGCACGCCATCGATTCCATCGGCGCGAAGCGCGTGGTGCTCGACACGGTCGAGGCGCTCTTCGCCGGCCTGCCGAACCATGCCGTTCTGCGCGCGGAGCTTCGTCGCCTGTTCCGCTGGCTGAAGGATCGCGGGATGACAGCGGTCATCACCGGCGAAAAGGGTGAGGGGAATGCGATCACGCGTTACGGCCTTGAGGAATACGTGGCCGACTGCGTGATCATCCTCGACCAGCGCATCCAGGAGCAGATTTCCACCCGGCGGCTTCGCGTGCTGAAATATCGTGGGACCGCCCATGGCACGAACGAATACCCGTTCCTCATCGGCGCCCACGGATTCTCAGTACTGCCGATCACGTCGCTGCAACTCGACCACCAGGTCTCGATGCAGCGTGTGCCCACGGGTATCGGACGGCTCGATGAAATGCTGGGTGGTCAAGGCGTCTTTCGCGGCAGCAGCGTGCTTGTGTCCGGCTCGCCTGGCACCGGCAAGAGCAGCATCGCCGCGAAGCTTGTCGAAACCGCGTGCCGACGCGGCGAACGGACGTTGTTCTTTGCCTACGAGGAATCGACCGCGCAGATCGTGCGCAACATGCGTTCCGTCGGCATCGACCTCGAACCGTGGGTGAAAAAGGGGCTCCTGGAAATTCACTCGTCCCGCCCGACGCTGCTGGGGCTGGAGCAGCATTTGGTGATGATGCACGACTTGGTTCGCGCTTTCCGCCCGACCGTGGTCGCCGTCGATCCGATCAGCAATCTCACGATGGCATACGATGACGCGGAGGTGAAGCCGACGCTCATGCGGCTCATCGACTTCTTGAAGAAGGAGCAGATCACAGCGGTCTTTACCAGCCTGACCAGCGGTGGAGGCGCCACGGCCGCGTCGGAGGATTCGCAGCTCGGCGTGTCCTCGCTCATGGATACATGGCTGCTGCTGCGCAACGTGGAGTTCACCGGCGAGCGCAACCGCACAATCTTCGTCCGTAAATCACGTGGCATGGCTCACTCGAATCAGGTGCGCGAATTCATCCTGAGCGACAAGGGAATCGACCTGGTCGACGTGTATCTCGGCGGTGATCGTGTGCTGACCGGCAGCGCACGCGTCGCGCAGGAAGCTCAGGAGCGCGCCGCCGCCACGCTGCGCGAGCAGGATCACCAGCGCAAGCTGCGGCAGCTCGCCAGCAAACGAAAGGCGATCGAATCCCAGATCGCCGCACTGCAAGCCGAAGCGGAGGCGGAGACCGAGGAAGTGCACTTTGCCATTGCGCAGGAGACTTTGCAGGAAAAGGCCACGGACCAAAACACCGATGCGATGGCGCGACAACGCAACGGTGCCGCCGGCGCCACCGGCCGGACGAAGGAAAGACGATGAGCACCCGCGCATCACCTGCGCCTCGCCAGGAAACGGGTGCAACGCCCACATTCCAACTGCGCCTCTACGTTGCGGGCCAGACCACGAAATCGCTCGCGGCCTTCGCGAATCTGCAACGCATCTGCGAGACGCACCTCGCCGGGCAGTATTGCCTCGAAGTCATCGACCTGACGAAGACACCGCAACTCGCCGCCGGCGACCAGATTCTCGCCGTGCCGACGCTCGTGCGCCGTCTGCCCGAGCCGATCAAGAAAATCATCGGCGACCTTTCCAACGAAGAGCGCGTGCTCGTCGGGCTCGACATACAGCCGGGTAGGGTCTGACGCTTCATGAAGAAGAACGCCGCTCCGTCAGCCGAGACAGAAGCCATGGAAGCCGCCGCCAGGGCGCATGCGACGGCCCACTTTGTCCTGCGGTTGTACGTCACTGGCACCACACCGCGGTCCGCTCGGGCGATCTCGAACATCCGCAGGATTTGCGAGGAGCATCTGGAAGGACACTACGACCTGGAAGTCGTGGACATCGCCCAACATCCAACGCTGGCCGAGGGCGAGCAGATCATCGCCGCTCCGACCCTGATCAAAAAGTTGCCGCTGCCTCTTCGCCGGTTCATCGGCGACATGTCGCAGACCGAACGCATCCTGCTCGGGCTCGATCTTCGAGAGGCGGCGGAGAAGGCCTCCTCGGCAAGAAACGGCTGACCCAACCTTGCACATGAAATCCCCCCCCGGATCGACACTCCTCGAAGAGAACGCCGAGTTGCACGCGCGGCTGGAGGAGGCGGAGGAAATGCTCCGCGCGATTCGTGGCGGCGAAGTGGATGCGCTCGTGGTCGAGAGTGCCGCCGGTCCGCAGGTCTACGCCCTGCAAGGCCTGGACGCCGCAACGAACCGCTTTCGCGGCGAAATTCTCGCGCAGGTCAGCGATGCCGTCGTTGCCGTCGATAGCGAAGAACGCATCATCTATCTCAACGCCGCCGCCGAGCGGCTATACGGCCTCACCGCATCCGGGGCGCTCGGGCAGCGACTGTCGAAGATCCATATGTCGCGATGGCTGCACCCCGAAGACGAAGGCGCTGCGACGACCGCCCTGCGCGAGCGCGGCGAATGGCGCGGCGAAAACGTCCATATCAGGCACGACGGCCGCGAGATGAACGTCGAGTCGGGCGTCACGGTGCTGCGCGACACCGCCGGGCAGCCGACTGGCATGCTCGCCGTCATTCGCGACGTGACAGAACGCAAGGAGCACGAAGACAAGGTGCTGGTTTCGGAAATACGCTACCGTCGTCTGTTCGAAACGGCGCATGACGGGGTCCTTCTGCTCGACCCCGGTACGCGAAAGATCATCGACGCCAATCCGTTCATGACGCAATTGCTGGGCTATCCGCACAATCAGTTGGTCGGGAAGGAACTCTTTGAGATCGGCCTGCTCAAGGACGAAGCCGCGAGCCAGGAGATGGTCCGCACACTGCAGCGGACGAAACAGGTGCGCTACGAAAACCTGCCCCTCGAAAGCCAGACGGGCCGGCATCAGGAAGTCGAAGTCGTGGCAAATCTTTACGATGAGAACGGCCGCTACGTCATCCAGTGCAACATCCGCGATATCACCGAGCGCAAGCGATCCGAGGAGCACGTCAAGCTGCTCATGGCGGAGGTCAATCACCGCGCCAAGAACCTGCTCGCCGTGGTGCAGGCCGTGGCCAATCTGACCTTGAAGTACGGCGATCCGGCGACCTTCGCCGCTCGCCTGTCCGATCGCATCGACGGGCTGGCCGCCGGCCAGGACCTGCTCGTCAAGAACCAATGGCAGGGCGTCGAGACGGCGGACCTCGTCGACGCCCAACTCGCCCATTTCAAGGATCTGATCGGCACGCGCGTGCTGATCCAGGGG
>Ga0302314_10013944_pt1 | contig 13783 bp, 9 predicted proteins | sample III_Palsa_N2_3_FD_200533 | JGI IMG/M metagenome (GOLD analysis project Ga0302314, IMG submission 200533) | Peat permafrost microbial communities from Stordalen Mire near Abisko, Sweden - III_Palsa_N2_3 | ecosystem: Environmental > Terrestrial > Soil > Palsa > Peat permafrost | place: Sweden... | reverse complement strand
AAGCTGAAGGTCGAGGTCCCGGCCTGGCCGAGCGCGTCCGCGCCCGTGGTGTCGCCCGCCGCCAGCGCCGCCGTCCCGGCCGCCGCGCTGAGGTTCAGCTGGGCCATGGGCAGCGTTGTGGGGTTGGCCAGGATGGCGCTGTTGACCGAGTAGCTGCCGGTGCGGTTGTTGCGGGCGGCGGCGCCGATGCCGAACAACTGGCTGACCGAGGCGCCGGTGGCGGTGTTGGCGGTGTTGTCGGCGACCACCGCGACGGTGACGCCGGAGTTGTTGTTGGCGGTGAAGCTGAGCTGGCCGTTCGTGTTGAGCGAGAAGGACCCGTAGGCCCCCACTCCGCCCGGCGAAGCGTTCAGAGCGCCGACCAGCGAGGCCATGCTCGTCCCGCTCGGGGTGGTGACCGTCACATCCTGGATGAAGGTGCCGGTGGAGCTGGACAGCTGCAGCTGCAGGGTCTGTCCGGCCGGAAAGCCCGAGGCGCTCGTCGAGGTCAGGCCGGTGTTGTAGTTGCTGTAGGTCGACGAATTGACCAGGTTGTTCAGGCCGAAATGGGCGGAGAACCCCTGGCCGCCGTTCTTGGACGGGTCGGTCGCATTGTCCTGGATGGCGAGACCATCGCCGCTCGGTGCGTTCAGGGTCAGGGCCCCGTTGGTAAAGGTGGCCGATCCCCCGCCCATCGCCGAGCTCAGCGTCGACAGGAAGGTGGACGGGGTGAAGCTGGTGGCCGCGCCGCCATCGACGCTGATCGTGCTGTTGTCGAAGTTGATGTTGATCTGATGATCGACTGCGTTGGTAGAGGCGTTCACCTCGGCGATGGTGGTCTGGCCGGTGAAGCCGGAGATGGCGCTGGCGATGTCGAGGCCGGTGTTCTGGCCGGTCATGGTGGTCGGCGGCGGCACCGACGAATAGCTGTTGGAGATGTTGTTGAGTTGGCCGGCGACGCCGGCGGTCAGTTCGGACAGCTGGCTCTGGACCTGGGGCAGATCGACATTGCGCAGCTGGATCAGCCCCTGCAGCTCGCCCGAGGTCAGCTTTGCGCCGATCGGCTGGGTGACTCCCGTACCGTTGGTGATCGACAGCTGTCCGCTGGTCCCGGATGGGTCGTAGCTCAGCGTCGCCGGGCCCGAGCCGTCGCCGGCAAGCGCCGTCCCATCCGCCGCGCGCACCACCACCCCGCCGGAGGGCAGGCTGGTGACGTTCACGTTCATCAGCGAGGAGAGCTGGCTGATCAGCTCGCTCTGCTGGTTCTGCGAGCCCGCTGCATTCGCCCCCGACGCGGTGGCGCGTGAGATATCGGCGTTCAGGCCATCGATCTGGCTGAGCAGCTGATTGACCTGGCTGACGTCCGAACCGATCTGCTGGTCGGTCTGGCTGGAAAGCTGGCCGAGGCTGGTCGACAGGTCGGACGACTGGCTGAAGAAGGACTGGACCTGCGACAAGGCCTGGGACTGGCCCGCCGTGGTCGGGTCCGCCGCCAGGCTCGAGAACGAGGTGAAGACGTTGTCGAGGCTCGAGAAATAGGAGTTGGTGCTGCTGGGGTCGCCGAACAGGGCCTGAGCCTGGTCCATGATGCTGGACACTATGCTCGCCTGGCCTGAGCTCGAGGACGCGCTGAGGTTGGCCGCCTGCAGGAACTGGTTGGTGGCGTTCTGGATCGAGGTGATGGCGACGCCGCTGCCTACCCCGTTCGCCACCACCGCCTGCTGGTTGGCCACCTCGCGCACATAGCCCGTGGTGTTGATGTTGGAGATGTTGTTGGAGATGGTGTTGAGCTGGGTCTGCGCCGCCTGCACACCGGAGGCGGCGTTCGCCAGGATCCCGCCGAGCGACGTCATCGCGCGATCTCCACTCGGCAAGCGCTGCAGCCCTGCGGCCGATTCTGCCGGGGGTTCAGTCCATATGGATCATGCAAGTATTTGAAAAACATAGGTTCTAGCTGCGGAGCCAAACGCCCTGATCTATAAATCCGCAAGATGGGGGCCAAAGCCCGCCCGGCAGGACAAGCCCGGCAGTTTCAAGCTCAAACCGGCAGTTTCGTCCGATCCCACCTGATGGCGAGCCCCCGCGACCTGATATGAAAATCTATATAAAACAGATACTTGTGAAGTTGGCGACGACTTGGCGCGCTGGTTGCTCTCCTTTGGCCGGCCGCGAGTCTGCGGCCAGGAACCCATCCGGACGATGCACGCCTTCGCCGCCACGTCGCCGATACACGGCCGGGCCGATCCGCACGCCGGAGCGCCCGCCAGGCAGGCTGCGTCTGCTCCTGCGCCCGACGGCGCCGATGTGGTCCCGGGGGCGGCGGGCGGCAGTGGGGCGGCCTTCGCCGATCTCATCGCTCAGCTGCAAGGCGCGGCTCAGCCCGCCGAAGGGGCCGTAGCCGCCGGGACGGCCGTCGCCACCGGAACGGCCGCCACGAGCCCACCGGCCGGCGTCACGGCAGCAATCCCGGCGACGCCTCTGGCCTCCTCGCTGATCCTGATCGACACCGCGACGCTGCCTGCGGCGACGCCGATAAACCCCGCCGCACTCCAGGGTCCGGTCGCCACGGCGGCGCCGTCGTCCGACGCGGCGACGCCGATGGCGGCCACGACGACAGCTACGACCACAGCGGCGGGGGCCGCCATACCGACGGACGCTACGCCGGCGACGGCGCCCCCCGCCAGCGTCCTGACCCTGTTGGCGACCGCGGACGACACCGACGGCACGGGCTCGACCGACACCGCGTCCGTGACCGCCGAGCCAGGCGATCCGGCGAAGGCCCGCAAGAGCGCCGGCCTCGCCACGGGCGCCCCGGCGCCCAATCCTTTGCCCACGACTTTGACGACGGCGGCCCAAGGGCTGATCCCCCAGCCTGCACTGGCGCCGCCGACGCCGTCTTCACTGGCGCCGTCATCCTCAGGGCTGTCATCTTCGGGGCCGTCATCCTCAGGGCCGGCATCCGGGTCGGCGCCTATCGCATCTTCGTCACCGGCCGCCGCAGCTGGCCCTTCGGCGGCGGCCCAGGTCTCCGCACCGCCTCAGACCGAAATCCAGGCCCAACCCCAGGGTTCCGCCACGGCGGCGGTGACGACGGCGCAAGCGCTGGCGCAGACCGCAGCACCGGCGCCGGCCACTGCCGGTACGGCGGCTCAGACCCCCGCTCAGGCCGCGGCGGCGGCTCAGGTCGCTCAATCGCTGATCGCCCAATCGCCGGCCGTCCAGTCGCAGACCAGCCAGCCACAGACCACGCAAACCCCAACGCCCCAGACTCTGGCCGCCTCCGCGCCATTGCCCTCTGCGCCAGGGCAGGCTTCGTCGGCGCCGGCGCCGACCAAGAGCGCGTCGTCGGCCGGCGCGACCAAGGCGACAGTCGCGTCGAACGGCCCGGTTGCCGCGAGCGTGGGTGGAACCACTGCGCCGGCGGCCCCGCTCAGCGGAACAGCCGCGACGACCACGAGCGCCTCGGTCGCGGCGGCGCCCGGCGCCAGCCATCGGCCGGACGACGATGCGCTCGCCCAGGCGGACGGAACGGCGACGTCGGCGGCCGCGGATCCGTCCTCGCTCACCAACGCCACGACGCCGCTCGTCCAGCAGGCGGCGGCGAGCGCCGCCGCTCCGACGCCGGCGACGCCTGAGTCCGCCCAGATTTCACCGACCATCGCCAACCTTTCGGCGCAGATCGCACAGCAGGCCGGCCAGAAGACGAGCCGGTTCGACGTGCAGCTGACGCCCGACGGCATGGGCCGGGTCGATGTCGCGGTGCAGATCGACGCCTCCGGCGCGGTCACCGCCTCGCTGTCGTTCGAAAAGGCCGACAGCGCGGCGCTGGTGAAGGATCAGTCCGGCGCCCTGCAGACGGCCCTGGCCTCGGCCGGCCTGTCATTGTCGCCGGATTCGCTGAAGATCAGTCACGTGCAGGCGGACGGGTCGTCGCTGCTGACCGCCGCGGCGCAACAGACCGTGGCCGGCGCCGCGTCGGCGTCCGGCGCGGGCGCTCAGTCGGGTGGGCAGAACGCCGGACAGAACGCGGGGCAGAACACTGGCCAAAACACGGGGCAGAGCGGCGCTCAGTCGGGCCAGCACAGCCTCGCCTCCGGCGGCCAATCCTTCGAGTCGGGCGGCCACGCGGGCGGTCAATCCGGCCAGCAGGACCGCCCGACCGGCTCGACCTTCGCCGCGCGCAGTTTCCAGGCGGCCGTCTCGGCCGCCGACGTGGTCGATCGCCAGACCGCCTACGCCTCGAGCCTCTCCACCCGCGGCCTCGATATCAGGATCTGACCCCATGACGACCGCACCCACGGGCTCCAGCAGCAGTTCGACCCAGACGAATATCGCGGCCGGGCAGCAGAGCCTGAACGAAAGCTATTCCACCTTCCTGACCCTGCTCACCACCCAGCTGCAGAACCAGGATCCGACCTCGCCGCTCGACACCAACGCCTTCACCCAGCAGCTGGTGGCGATGACGGGAGTGCAGCAGCAGCTGCTGACCAATCAGCTCCTGCAGCAGATCGCCGGCTCGACCTCCAATGGCGGGGTGCCGAGCGCGGTCGACCTGATCGGCAAGACCGCGACGGCGACGAGCTCGACAGCGACCCTTTCGAGCGGATCCGCCAACTGGACCTACAACCTGGCCAGCCCGGCGACGTCGGCCACCATCACCGTCGCCGATTCCACCGGCAAGGTCATCTTCAGCTCCTCGGCCAACAACGTCGCCGCCGGGAACAACACCTTCACCTGGAACGGGCAGAACTTCGCCGGCTCCCAGCTTCCCGACGGTGGAACCTACACCCTGGCCGTGCAGGCCGCCGACAGCTCGGGCAAGGCGGTCGCTTCGACCATATCCGTGACCGGCACGGTCGGGTCGGTCACCGAGTCGAACGGCACGACCATGGTCAATGTCGGCCCGACCCCGGTGCCCGTCTCGAGCATCACCTCGGTGACCAATCCATGAACGGCTTCGCCGTCACTCCACGCGTCCGAATGACGCGAACAGGCTTCCAAAGCCGCGCACAAGGCGCGGCCCTGGCGGCGTCCCTCGGCAATAAGGACTTAACGCCATGAGTATCAACAGCGCTTTGCTCTCGGGCGTTGCGGGCCTGGAGGCGAATTCAGCCGCGCTCGGCGCCATCTCCGACAACATCGCCAACGTCAACACCGTCGGCTACAAGCAGAACGTCACCCAGTTCGAGGATCTGGTGACGGCCACCGCCGCCGCCGGCTCGTACAACTCGGGTGGGGTGCAGGCGAACGTCACCCAGCTGATCAACCAGCAGGGTCAGCTCCAGCAAACCAGCTCGCCCACCGATCTCGCCATCACCGGCAACGGTTTTTTCGCGGTGACGTCCACGTCGGCCGGCACGGCCGGCGGCGTGGCGCCGAGCTATACCCGGGCGGGGGACTTCACCACCAATTCCGCTGGGTATCTGGAGAACTCCGCCGGCCTGTTTCTGCAGGGCTGGGTAGCGAACAGCCAGGGGGTGATCACACCCGATCCCTCCGATCTCAGCAAACTCTCGACGATCAACGTCAACGACATCGGCAATGTGCCGGATCCGACCACCGAGGCGAGCCTCAACCTCAATCTCAACTCCGGTCAGGCGGTCTCGGCCGCTGCGTCCGGCGGCACCTACAGCGCCTCCACGCCGGCGGACAGCATGGCGGCCTACACGGCGAGCAACGGCACGTCCGGCGTTGCGCCCGACTATTCCACCCAGATCACTGTCTATGACGCCCAGGGCGCAGCGCACACCTTCCAGCTCGACCTCCTGAAGAGCGCGACGCCCAACCAATGGAACGCCGAGCTAGTCGCGGTGCCGGCGTCGGATGTGACGGGTACGACCAACGGCTTGGTCTCCTCGGGCGTCGTGGCGTTCAACCCGGACGGCACGCTCGACGCCTCCGCCACCACCTTTGCGACGTCGAACCTCAACATCGGCGCTTCGACGGCGACGAGCGGCATCGCCTGGGCGGCCTCGCTCGGGCTGCCGGCCCAGTCCGTCAATGTGAATCTGACGGGCAGTCCGGCGTCGGTAACCCAGTTCGACAGCGCCTCGGTGACCAATTCGACCTCGGTGGACGGGGGCCCGGCGGGCACACTGTCCGGCGTCACGGTGAGCGCCAACGGCGACGTGGTCGCGAGCTTCTCCAATGGGGCCACGAAGACGATCGCCCAGGTCGCGATCGCCACCTTCACCAATGTGGACGGCCTGCAGTCGGTGAGCGGTGACGACTACAGCCAGACCATCGCCAGCGGGTCGGCGACCTTTAAGGTGGCGGGTCAGGCGGGGGCCGGCAACATCTCGTCCTCCAATCTGGAGTCTTCGACGGTCGACCTCTCCACTCAGTTCACCAGCCTGATCACGACCCAGCGCGCCTACGAGGCGTCGTCGAAGATCATCACGACCGCTGACGACATGCTGGAAAGCCTGATCAACGAGATTCAGTAATTTAGAGTTCATTAGTTCTGATTACTTGAGTCTGATCAGATAGTCTCAGGTGTATCAGAATGATACGCGAGTGCTTACGGAATATTTACTATCGCAATTAAGTCGCTGTTATGCCGGCTGGGTTAGTCTGACCATCAGTGGTGATGGGAAAGGCGCAAAGCCATGTTGCAGCAGCAACCGCAGCGACTGAATAACAGGGGCGAGAAGTACGTGATCGGTCCGACTGGGGTGCCTTTGACGCTCTCCGACCTGCCGCCGGCGAACACCCAGCGTTGGGTGATCCGGCGCAAGGCGGAGGTGGTGGCGGCGGTGCGTGGCGGCCTGCTCAGCTTTGAGGAGGCCTGCGACCGCTATAAGCTGACCACCGAGGAATTCGGCGGCTGGCAGAAGGCGATCGACGCCCACGGCCTGGCCGGACTGCGGACCACGCGCATCCAGCAATACCGCTAAACCCGGCGGACAACAGAACTCTACGGCCGCGCCCCGGGGACTCCGGGGCGCGGCCGTCGTTGTATCGGGCCGCTCCTTTATCGCCGCCCTCCGGGCAGCCGCCCCGGACATGCGCTGACTACAACGGTCTACGCGGCGGCGGCCGTCTGCGCCGGGGCGACAGACCGTTCCTTGATGAGTTCGATCAGGATCTGCCGGGCCAGATGGCCGGCCAGATCGGCGCCGTTCCGCACATCGATCGCCCGCCTGGCGAACGTCCTCACCGCGCGCGCCACGATCCCTGCCGAGGACTGGGGACAGGCGGCTTCGCAAAGCTCCACCGCGGAGTCGACGTACTGGGTCGCATACAGGACCTCGTCGGCGGCCATCCACACATCCGGTTCTTCGGTCTTGCCGATCGACATGACGATGTCCCAGCCGTCGAGGCCAGGGCCGTCGTCCAAATGGGCCCCGGGCGGTCCCAGCAGGCATGCCGTGACCAGGCTGTCGAGTCTTCGATCCGGCGTCCCGGCCTCTTCGAGGTCGACGAGAAGTTCACCGTAGGAAACTGCATTCATGATTACCCCTCCGACAATCAAGAGTAGAAGTTCTCGTGCCGGTTGTAGATTGGCGTGGTTAATCAAATCTTCCGGACGCTTGCGACGGCCTGTCGCAGCCGTTGCAGGGGCATGCGCGCGCCGATCAGTTCACGGCGGTCTTTGCTGGGGTCTGATCACCCTTGTCCGGTTCGGGACCGGCGCCGTCCAGATCGCCCTCGCCGGGCTCGGTCGGCGGAGCGCCGCTCATGGAGAGCACCAGTTGAAGCACCGCCCGCCGCTGACGGGCCGGCAACGCCAGATAGCTTTCCATCAGCCGGTCCACGCCTGAGGCGTAGGCGCTCGGCCTCTGGTGGATCGAACCGTCGGCCCGGATCGCCGGCAGCAGATCGGACGGCTCCGCGCCGAGCGCGATCGACGCCTTGAACAGCCCCGAGACACTGAGGCGATTGCTGCCGCTCTCGTACTTCTGGATTTGCTGGAAGCTCATCCCCAGAGCCGCGCCCAGAGCCTGCTGCGACATGCCGCGCTGGCGGCGAAGCCGCTTCATCGCGGCGCCCACGAAGACATCGATCTGATCCCGATCCGAATCAATTCCAGTCATGAGTCGATGGCGCTTCCGAAGAGTCTTGGGTTGAGGAGCGAGGATGTTGTCGGCGCCGATTGGCGGACGGGCGCGTGGCGCGCTTCTGGAGGCGCCATCCAGGGGTATGGATCTTCACATATCTGTTAAATCGTATCAATGTCGGATGGCCGACGAGGTCGTCAACCCTGCATGAGGGCGCCGGCCAGCCGCGCCGCAAGGTCGCCGCGGCGCTCCACCGAGACGTCCTGAAGGCCCAGCCAACCAGCCATCCGCTTCAGTTCGATCGCCAGCCGCTCGGCCGTGTCGGCCGGCGCGTCCGGCTCGGCGTGAGCGGCCTGCACCCTGAGCGTTCCGGCGGCGCGGTCGGACTTCAGATCGACGCGCGCGACCAACGCCTGGTCCAGCAGGAACGGCAGCACATAATAGCCGTGCTCGCGCTTGTGGGCGGGGGTGTAGATCTCGATGCGGTAGCGCACGCTCCACAGGCGTTCGGTGCGCGAGCGTTCCCAGATCAGGGGATCGAAGGGCGCCAGCAGGGCGTCCGCCCTGAGCTTGCGCGGCCGGGCGGCGTCCGGGTGCAGATAGGCCGGCTGGCCCCAGCCTTCGACCACCGCGGGGATCAGTTCGCCGGCCTCGACCAGCTCGGCCACCCGCGGCTTGGCGTCCTCGGGCGACTGGCGGAAGTAGTCGCGCAAGTCCTTCACGGTGGCGACGCCCAGTGCGCGGGCGGCGATCCGCAGCAGGGCGCGGTGCGCATCCGCATCGGGCGGTGTCGGCGCCTCGACGATGGCGCGCGGCAGCACGCGCCCGGTCAGGTCGTAGACCCGCTCGAAGCTGGCCCGGCGGGTCGCCGTGGTGATCCGGCCCGACCAGAACAGCCACTCCAGCGCCGATTTGGCTGTGCTCCAGCCCCACCAGCCGCCCGAACCCTTGTGCCCCTCGAAGTCGGAGGCGGCCATCGGCCCCTCGCTCTCGATCCGCTTCAGGAAGGCTTCCGCCTCGCCCCGCCGCTCGCCGGCGAAGGGCTTCATATGGCCCCAGACCCCCTGGCCGCGTTCGGCCTGCGCCATCCGCCAGCGCAAGAGCGGCTGCATGTCGAGCGGCAGCAGCGAGGCCTCGTGCGCCCAGTACTCGAACAGCAGACGGCTTGATTTGCGCCCCCAGGCCGCCTCGTCCAGCAGGGCGCGCGGATAGTCGCCGAGCCGCGAGAACAGCGGCAGATAGTGCATCCGCGTCAGCACATTGACCGAGTCGATCTGCAAGAGGCCCGTGCGGGCGAGCGTCCGGTTCAGATGCCGGCGCGTGATCGGCCCCCCGGGCCGAGGCTCGGCGAACCCCTGTGCGGCCAGGGCGACGCGGCGCGCCTGGCCGAGGCTGATCTTCACGGACGGCGTGTCGGACATGGGCGCGACCTCAGCCGATCAGGCTACAGTCGGTCAAGGCGGCGTCTCACCGTCCGAACGATGTCAGGCCGCCTGTTCTACAGGGGCCTTCGCGCGGCGGTGCAGGGCGGCATGGAAGCCTGCGAACAGCTTGTCCATGGCGGCGCGCTTGTAGGGGAACACCTCGATCGGATCGAGGGCGTGGACGATGGAAGCGACGTCGGCCTCGAACAGCAGCAGGCGCCCGTCCGGCGTCTCGGCGCAATCGATGGAGAAGTAGTCGACGCCGAAGCGTTCGGCGATGGCGTGGAGGGCGTCCGCGTGGCGGACGGCGAAGTCGTCGTCGAAGCCGGCCATCCAGGCCGCTTCCAGCGCCCGCTTGTCGGCCGACTCCAGCATGCCGGCCGAGATGTAGTGGGCCAGCCAATGATCGGAGACCGCCATGTGGGTGGCGTACGGCTGGCCGTCGATGAAGGTGATGCGGAGCTTGGGATACCAGCCGTGCGCATCGCTGTAGTCGACGAAGGGGGCGAGGAAGAAGGCGTCGTCGGTGTAGCGGTCCAGATAGCCGCGCCACCCGGATGCATCGTCGATCTTCTCGAGGCCCTTGCCGCCGTGGGTGTCGAGCGGACGGATCAGCATCGGATAGGCGAAATCGTCCTGCACGCGGTCCAGGTCGCCGCCCGACGCCAGATCTTCCACCGCCTGGCGCGCGGCCCTGAGGTTGGCCGGGGCCAGGACGCCGGGGCAATCGCGGAACATCTCGCACGCGGCGTCGCGGGTCATGGCCAGCACCCGTTCGGGGGCCCCGTTCATCAGCGGGCCGCGCCAGGTCTTCAGCACCTCCGCCAGCGGCTCCAGGAACGGACGGTTGGCCTCGGACTGGCCGATGGCGACGAAGGTCAGGTCATACGGCGGCAGCTCCATCGGCGCCGTCGCGTCGAGATGCAGGAAGTGCAGGGTGACGTCGGCGTCCTCGCACAGGAAGTCGATCGGCGCGTTGGCCATGACGTCGGCGCCGGTGACCAGCACCAGCACCTGCAGCGCCTCGCCGCGGGCGTGGCGGCAGGTGAAGCGGCTCTTCAACCCCAGCGCCGCGGATTGCAGGGTCAGGCTTTCGTCGGCCTTTCCGGTCAGGCGCAGCAGCATCGCCATGTCGAACAGGGCGTCGGCGTCCGACGGATCGGCCTGATAGCGCTCGGACAATCCATCCCAGACGGCGGTGTTGTCGCCCGCGATCAGGCTGCGGGCCAGGGCGGCCATGCCGATGATCGAAGACGGTCGGGACTCGGACATAAGCAGGCGGACTCGTTCAGCGGGCTTTTGGGCAGCGGCTCTTGGGCGGCGGGCGTGTAAACCCAGACGCATCACCTGCCGCTTTGGTTTACATCCGGTAACGACTCGAGCGGCGATCCGCGCGTTTCCTCAAGGCGCCGGGAAGCCAGGAGTGCTAAGCCGCCGCGCCGGAAGGCAGAGGGCGGGAAGCAGAGGATGGCCGGGATGCGGGACGCCACGGACCAGGGCTCGGGCAGGGACGCCCTGGAACATCTCTGGCGCGACATCGGCCGGTCGGTCTCCAGCGATCCCTTCACCAACCCCTATCTGCTGTTCGCCCTCGAGGTGAACCGCCGCTTGGCCGAAGGCGGGCTGACCCAGGACGGTCTCGAAACCGTGGTCCAGGCGATCAGCGCCGAGGGCTGCCTGACCCGCGCAGAGCGGCTGCGCGGCTATCTGGCCCTGGACGGCGCCTCGCCGGCGGCGCGCATCAAGGCCATGTTCGAGCGGCTGGCCGAACAGGGGTTCGACGCCTACGCCAAGGCCCTGGCCGCACCGCCGGTCGGCCTGGTCACCACCGGCCACCCGACCTTCGCCCTGACCGAGGCCCTGTCGCTGGCCATCGTCGAACTGGCCACGGGCGAGGACGCCGCGGGCCAGGCGCTGTCCGGATCGGATCGCCAGGCGCGCGAGCGGCTGATCCGCGAGACCCCACACAGCCCTCCGCCATCGCTGACGCTCGACGTCGAGCATGCCTGGTCGGTGCGGGCGCTGGGCCACGCCGCCGATGCGCTCGACCTGGCGCGGCGCGCGGCGCTGCAGGTCGCCCGGCGGCGCTGGCCGGACCGCTGGACCACGCTCAACCCGGCTTTGATGACCCTGGCCACCTGGGTCGGCTTCGACCAGGACGGCCGCAGCGACGTGACCTGGGCGGTCAGCTTCGGCAAGCGGCTGGAGCTGAAAAAGCTCGCCCTGGCGCGCTATCTCGCCCTGGCCGAACCGCTCGGCGCCCCGACCCTCTCCGGACCGCTCGCGCGCGCCCTGGCGCTGGTGTCGGGGCAGGCAGAGGCGTTGGCGACGCTGGGCGAGGAGCCCGCCGCCGTCGCCGCCCTGTCGCGGCGGCTGAACGCCGAGCGGGCCGAAAGCCTGGTCGATCCGGCGCCGCTGCTGGCGGCGATCGACGTCGCCCTGGCCGAGGCGGCCAGCGACACCGCGCGCGAGACCCTGGTCGTGCTGCGGACCAGCCTGCAGACCCAGGGGGTCTGTCTCGCCCACATCCACGTGCGGCTGAATTCGGCCCAGCTGCACAACGCCATCCGGCGCGAGGTGGGGCTGGAGACCTCGCCGTCCGACCCCTCCAACCGGCGCACCTATATCCAGGCCGCCAATGCCCTGATCGAGACCTGCACACCGGTGCAGGCCGGTTTCCGCAGCCTGCTCAGCGAGACCGCCTCGGCCAAGCGGCTGTTCATGACCATTGCCGAGATGGCCCGCCACATCGACGCCGCCTCGCCGGTGCGGTTCCTGATCGCCGAGACCGAAAGCGGCTTCACCCTGCTCGCCGCCCAATACCTGGCGCGGCTGTTCGGGGTTGAGGACCTGGTCGAGCTGTCGCCCCTATTCGAGACCGAGGACGGCCTGGAGCGCGGCGAGGTGGTGATCGAGGAGGCGCTGCGCAGCCCGGCGTTCCGCGCCTACCTGAAGAAGCAGGGCCGGCTGGCGCTGGAGTTCGGCTTCTCGGACTCCGGCCGGTTCATCGGCCAGATGGCGGCGACCTTCCGCATCGAACGGCTGCGCTACCGGATGGCCGAGCTGATCGAGCGCGAGGGCCTGACCGGGCTCGAACTGGTGCTGTTCAACACTCATGGCGAATCGATAGGCCGGGGCGGCCATCCGGCCAGCCTGATGGACCGGCTGCACTACGCCGCCCCGCCGCGCGACCGGCGCGAATACGCCCGACGCGGCATCGCCGTGCGCGAGGAGGACAGCTTTCAGGGCGGGGAGGGGTATCTGCCCCTGTTCACCCCCGCCGCGGCGCGCGCCACCATCGCCGGCCTCTTGGAGTTCGGCCTGACCGAGAGTCCCGAGGCGGTCGACGATCCGATCTATGACGCGCCGGATTTCGCGGCGGAGTTCTTCGCCACGGTGCAGCAGGCCTTCACCCGGCTCGCCGGCGAGCCGGACTATGCGGCCCTGCTCGGCCTGTTCGGGACGCGGCTCCTGCCCAAGACCGGCTCGCGGCCGGACCAGCGCCAGAGCGGCGAGACTGGCTCTGTGGCCATCTTCACCCATGTGTCCGAGCTGCGCGCCATCCCCAACAACGGCATCCTGCAGGGCCTCGGCCATCTGGTGAACCTGACCTTCGGCCTCAAGCGGGCGGCGTCCAAGGACCCGCACACCTACGCAACCATGTGCGCCGGCTCGCCGCGGTTCCAGCGGGCGCTGGGCATGGCCGGCGCCGCGGCGGCGCTCAGCGACCTGCAGGCGACCCGCGCCTACGCCGCCACCGTCAATCCCAGCCTGTGGCTCGACCAGGTCAAGGTGGGCTTCGCCGACGAGGAGGCTCTGCGCCGGCTGAGCCGGCTGTCCGAGCGCGCCGCCCTGACCGCCCGGCTGTCCACCGTGCTGCGCCACATGCGGGCCGAACCGGCGCTGGACGCGCCGGAGGCCAGCGAACGCCGCCTTCGGGTGCAGCTGCTGCACGGGCTCAGGATCGCGCTGATCCAGCGCATCTGCCTGCTCGCCGCACGCATCCCCACGTTCACGCCCCGCGCCGGGTTCACCCTCGAGCAGGCCCAGCTGATGCTGATGCGGCTCGACGTCCCCTCCGCCGTGGCGCAGCTCGGCGAGGTGTTTCCGGCGCGGGCGGATCCGGAGCTCGGCGAGATGGAGTTCGGCGAGGCCGACGACTACGCCCCCGGCGAGGTGCAGGGCTATGGCCTGGAGCACCAGACCCTGTTCCGGCCGCTGCTGGCGCTGCACGCGCTTCTGCTGCGGACCACCACCGCTCTGAACCACGAGTGCGGGGCCTGCGGCTAAGTTTTCAGGTTTGAAATATGCACGGCCCCCGGATCGGGGGGCGCATATGGCTCAGTTTGAAACATTGGTCCCGGCAGAGCGGGCCAGCCT
>Ga0302314_10013943_pt1 | contig 13784 bp, 14 predicted proteins | sample III_Palsa_N2_3_FD_200533 | JGI IMG/M metagenome (GOLD analysis project Ga0302314, IMG submission 200533) | Peat permafrost microbial communities from Stordalen Mire near Abisko, Sweden - III_Palsa_N2_3 | ecosystem: Environmental > Terrestrial > Soil > Palsa > Peat permafrost | place: Sweden... | reverse complement strand
CCGTTGGCGGCGCATGGCCAGCGGATTGAGCCGCCGGTATCGGAGGCCAGCGCGCCGTAGCAAAGCCCCGCCGCCGTTGCGACCGCAGGGCCACTCGACGAAATGCCCGGCCAATAATCGGCATTCCATGGATTCTTCGGCGGCGTCACAGACGGGTGGTGGTCAGAATAAGCGCCTTCCGTCAACTGCAGCTTGCCCAACACCACCGCTCCGGCTTCATTTAGCCGGCGCACCACGCTCGCGTCTTCATTCGGCCGGTAATTCCTATGCACAGCGGTACCGGCGGCGGTCGGAAAACCTTTCGTCCAGAACAGATCTTTGAGCGCAATCGGAACCCCGTGAAGCGGGCCGCGATACCGACCTGCCGCGATTTCGGCTTGCGCGGTTTCGGCCTGCGCCATCGCCGCCTCCGGCATCACACGAACGTAGCTGCCGAGTTCGTCGTCCAAGGCGGCGATGCGGTCGAGTTGCGAGCACGTCGCCTCCAGCGATGAAATTTCGCCCGCCTTGATGCGGGCCGCGAGCTCGGTGAGTTCCAGATAGTGCAGATCGTCGACCACGATATCCATCCTCCATCTCCGCGACGTTTCCGCTGTCGACGGCATTTTGCAGTCGTTGGATCAGTCGTGAGATTAACACCTGTATAAGTACTATACCGGTGTCTATTGAAGTCAACCGGTAAACATGCTTTACTGGTGTGATGTCTCAACAATCGAAAAAGTTTAAAGTTCCGGACGAACTGGCCAATCTCTATGATTTCGCCAATTCGCTCGATGTCAGGCATTTCACGCATCACGGCGTGGCGCATCGGCAAGCCGATGAACTGACGGCGCCGCCGGAACTCGGCGCCTGGCTGGCCGAACGGAAGTTGCTCAAGCAGGGCGCGAGCAGGATAACGCCGGCGATGTTCGACGCCGCGCTGCGGCTGCGCGCGGATTTGCGCGCCTATCTGGGATGTGACCCTGTCGAGCGCCGCAACAGCAAGCGTATCGCCGGTCATCTCAACGACGCGTTGCAGATGTTTCCGCTGGTCGCCGAGGCGCGGAGTGGTGCAGGGCTGGCGCTGCGGGCTTCGCGCGACGATGCGCTGGCCGGCCTATCCGTTGTCGTGGTCGAGCTGTACAACGGTTCCATCAATGGGACTCTTGATCGGATGAAGATGTGCGCGGCCGAAGAATGCCGCCGGGTGTTCTACGACCGATCGAAGCCGGCAACGCGCCGCTGGTGCATGTCGACGCTGTGCGGGAACCGGATGAAAACCCGAACCTATCGCGCGCGCCATCGTAGTGCTGGTTAAGTTTCCACGTTGTGTTCCACAGCGGGTTCCATGACGGCAATATTTGCCGATGCACGGCGCGTCTGATCGGAATTGGATTCCGCCGCAACATCGATCAATCAGAACTTAACTATCTAATGCTTTGACGACACTCGTCGTCGATCTGGCATGCTATTTGCGATTTATATGTTGATAGACTTCGATGGGGAATTAGGAAGTAACAACGATGGTGCGCGTGTTCAAAAAGTTTCTCGCAGACGAATCCGGTGCAACGGCAATCGAATATGGATTGATCGCGGCCGGCATTGCGCTTGCAATCATTGCAACGGTGAACGGGCTCGGCACCAAGCTCAACAGCAAGTTCACCTCGATCAACAGCTCGCTGAAGTAAAAGCGGACGGCACGCGATGCATCGCGTGCGCGCCGGTAGGCGTGACCACCAGGCAGGCGTGATGGTGTCAGGCGCGGTAGTGGCCCGACTTGCCGCCCTTTTTCTCGACGAGGTGAATGCCTTCGATGCGGACGCCGCGCTCGACCGCTTTGATCATGTCGTAGATCGTCAGGCACGCGACCGACACGGCCGTCAGCGCTTCCATCTCGACGCCGGTTGGGCCTGAGACCTTGACGGTGGCGCGGACGATGCAGCCCGGCAGTTTCCTGTCCGCCGTGAGATCAAGCGTGACTTTCGATAGCGCCAGCGGATGGCACAGCGGGATCAGATCCGAGGTACGCTTCGCCGCCATGATGCCGGCGATCCGCGCGGTGCCGAGTACATCGCCCTTCTTGGCGTTGCCGGAAACGATCAAATCAAGCGTCGCCTCGCTCATGACGACGCGGCCTTCGGCCACCGCGAGGCGTTCGGTGGCGGGTTTTGCCGACACGTCGACCATCCGCGCTTCGCCCGACGCGCTGATGTGGGTGAGGGCAGGCTTTTGCCGGGCAGTTTCCTTGGGAGATTTGCGCGCCATGATTTAACGCGTTCCCGTCGCACTGACGGGTTCGCCACGCGCCAGCAACGCGCGGGTCGCCGCGGTGACGTCGGCCTGACGCATCAGGCTTTCACCGACCAGGAAGGTCGACATGCCGATGCGCGCGAGCCGGGCGAGATCGGCGGGCGCAAAGATGCCGCTTTCGCCGACCATCAACCGATCGGTCGGAATCAGCGGCGCCAGCGCCTCGCTGGTCGCAAGCGTGGTCTCGAAGGTCCGCAAATTGCGGTTGTTGACGCCGATCATCGGCGAGCGAAGTTTGAGGGCGCGATCGAGTTCTGCGCGTTCATGGATCTCGATCAGCACGTCCATGCCGTGAGCGATGGCGGCGTCCTCGATATCCCGTGCCGCGGCGTCGTCGAGGGCTGCCATGATAATCAGGATGCAGTCGGCGCCATGAGCGCGGGCCTCGACTACCTGATAGGTGTCGAACATGAAATCCTTGCGCAGCACCGGGAGGGCGGTCGCCGCGCGCGCCGCCACCATGAAATCGAGATGGCCTTGAAACGACGGCGTGTCGGTCAGCACCGAGAGACAGGCCGCGCCGCCGGCCTCATAGGCTTTGGCGAGGACGGGCGGATCGAAATCGGCGCGAATGAGCCCCTTGGAGGGCGAAGCCTTCTTCACCTCGGCGATCAGCGCGTAGTCGCCACGTGCGAGCTTTTCGCGGATCGCACCAACAAGGCCGCGCGGCGCGGACGCGGATTTCGCTAGCGCTTCGAGGCTCCCGAGCGGAGTTGTGCGTTTGGCGGCCGCGATTTCCTCGCGTTTGTAAGCCTCGATCTTGGTCAGGATATCGGACATCGAGAGGCCTCTGGGCTTAGCTGTTGGAGACCGCGATCAGATGTTTCAGTTTTGCGGCCGCAGCACCGCTGTCGAGCGACTTGGTGCCAAGCGCAACGCCTTGCTTCAGGTCGCTGGCGCGGCCGGCCACGATCAGCGCCGCCGCGGCGTTCAATAGCGCCACGTCGCGATAGGCGCTCGGTTTGCCATTGAGGACGCTTTGCAGTGCGATGGCGTTGGCATCGGCGTCGCCGCCCTTCAGCGCATCGCCGCCGACGCGCCCCAGGCCCGCCTCCTCGGGCGTCACCTCGAAGGTGCGGATATTACCGTTCTCAAGGCTCGCAACGAAGGTCGGGCCGGTGAGGGTGATTTCGTCGAGCCCGTCGGAGCCATGTACGACCCAGACGGATTCGGAGCCGAGGTTCTTCAGCACCTGCGCCAACGGCTGCACCCATTGCCGGGAGAATACGCCGACCATATGCCGCTTGACGCCGGCCGGGTTGGACAGGGGTCCGAGCAGGTTCAAGATGGTGCGGGTGGCGAGTTCGACGCGGGTCGGGCCGACATTCTTCATGGCCGGATGATGGGCGGGTGCGAACATGAAGCCGATGCCAGCTTCCTTGATGCAGCGGCCGACCTGCTCGGGCGTGATGTCGATCTTGACCCCGAGTGCTGCCAGCACGTCGGCGGCGCCCGAGCGCGACGACAGCGCGCGATTGCCGTGCTTGGCGACAGGCACGCCGGCGCCTGCGACGATGAACGACGCGCAGGTCGACACGTTGACCGAGCCGGAGCCATCGCCGCCGGTACCGACCACATCGACCGCATCGGGTGGCGCTTTGACCGGCAGCATCTTGCTGCGCATCGCCGACACCGCGCCGGTGATTTCGTCAACGGTTTCGCCGCGGACGCGAAGCGCCATCAGTAATCCGCCCAGTTGCGATGGTGTGGCCTCGCCCGACATGATGATGTCGAAGGCGGACGCTGCTTCGTCGCGCGACAGCGTCGCGCCAGTGGCGACTTTTCCGATGATAGATTTCAGGTCGTCCATCGCGTGCTTTCAGGGTGGAGCGTCTACGGCATGGTCGTACGAACCGCTGCCCAGGTTTTCCGGATCATGCTCAGTTGTTGCTGCTGCTCGCGCCGGTCACCTGCGCGAAGGCGGCTTCGTTGATGGTGGTGCCGATGTCGGATTCGAGCTTCGTGACGTATTGCGCGATCTGTTCGTCCTCGAGGCTGCGCTGAAGCTGCTCCGTTACCTTTTTCATCTCGTCCGACGCCAGGTCGACCGGCGGAACGCTGACATCGGTGACGCGAAACACGATCCATTCATTGTTGCCGCTGCCTGCGGTTTGTCCGGCGCCATCCTTTGCGGTACGGAATGCCGCCGCGACCACGCCCGCGGCAACGTCGGGCACCGAGGCTTCACGTCTGAACCCTGCCGCGGTCTCGACTTTCAGTCCTGCGCTCGCGGCCTCGTCCGCAAGCTTGCCGCCCTGATCGAGCTTTTGCACCATTTCGGTTGCCTTGGTGCGCAGCCGGCTGGCGATCTGGTCGTCGCGCCATTTCGCCTCGACCTGGTCCTTGACCTCGTCGAGGGTGCGCTCGCGCGTCGGAGTGATGGCGAGCACGTCGTACCAGACATAGCCGCCATTGTAGGAAATCGGGTCGTTGTCGACGCCGACATCGCTGCCGAAGGCCTGGGTGACCACGTCGAGCCCCTTGGGAACGTCGGTTGCGAGCTGGCCGTCCGGACGGCGACCGGAGCGGTCGACCGCATCGATGGTGACGGCATTCAGTCCCAGCTTCTTCGCGGCCTCGACGACGCTGGCGCCGCCGCCGCGTTCGTCTTCCATCTTGTCGCGGAGATCGCCGACTGATTTGCGCGCGCGCTCGGTCGCGATTTTCTTCTTCAGACCCTGTGCGACGATTTCATATGGCACATCGACGCCCGGTTCGATCTTGCCGATCTTGACCAGGGCGACACCGAACTTGCCCGGCACCGGCTGGCTGATCTCGCCCGACGGCAGCGTGAAAGCCGCATTCGCAACCTCCGGATCGATGATCTCGGATTTCGAAACCAGGCCAAGCTCGACGTCGGATGCTTTCAGTCCGCGCTCTTTGGCCAGATCGTCGAACGACGTTCCTGACCCAAGGCGCGTGCGCGCCGCGGCGGCTTCTTCGGCGTTGGGAAATACGATCTGCGACACCTCGCGCTTTTCCGGCTTGCCAAGGCTGTCCTTGCGCAGGTCGTACAGCTTCCTGGCGTCCTCGTCGGAGACCTCCGTCCACTTGCCGATGTCTTCCGGGGTGATCGCGACATAGGCGATCTTGCGGTATTCGGGCGCGCGGAACTGGATCTTGTGATCGTCGAAATAGCCGGCCAGCGTTTCCGGCGACGGCGGATCGATGGTTCCGGCCTGGGCGGCGTCGAGCTTGACGTATTCGATCGAGCGCTGTTCGTTCTGGAAACGGCTGAGCGCGTCGATCATCACTTTCGGCGGTTCGAGACCGGCCGAAATCGTGCCGGCGATCTGACGCCGCAGCGAGACCTTGCGCTGATCCGCAACATAGCGCGCTTCGCTGTAGCCGAACTGCCGGATCGCGGCCTCGAAGCGCTGGGGATCGAAGGCGCCGTTTGGTCCCTTGAAATTGGGATCGCTGAAGATCATGCGCCGGGTTTCGTCGTCGGACTGGCCAAGCCCCAGACGGCGCGCTTGCTCGTCAAGAGCTGCCTCCGCGATGGTCTGCTGCAGCACCTGACGATCGAAGCCGAAGGCGCGGGCCTGATCCATCGTCAGCGGGCGGCCGTACTGCCGGCCGATCTGCTGCAACCGATCGGTGTAGAGCTGGCGGAATTGATCCGTCGAAATATCGGTGTGGCCGACGGTGGCCAGCGTCGATTGCCCGAAGCCCCGGAAGATGTCGGCAATGCCCCAGACCCCGAAGCTGATGATCAGCACGCCCATCACCACGGCCATAATGGTTTTGCCGAGCCAGTTTGATGAGGCTTTCCGCATTCCTCGAAGCATGGGTCCAACTTATGTTTGTCAGGAGGGGAACCGGTTCGCGCCCAAGAGGAGTTCCTGCAAGATGAATTCTTGATGGAATTCCGCAAAAGGGCGTCGCCGAGTTGATAAAGCATCATAAAGTGGCAGTGGCCTCGTCGCAACCTCGGCGGAGTGGGCCAATTGAAGCGGTTAACGGCTTGAGGAAGCTCGAAAACCGGTATCTGGAACTGGCGCGCAGGCTCTGCTAGCGCAGGGTCACATCAACCTTTCGTGGGAATCCCCAATGACCGACGCCATCCGGCCGCTGATTGCCGGCAACTGGAAAATGAACGGCCTCAAGGCCTCCATGGCCGAATTCGACGCCATATGCGCGGGGGCCTCCGATGTCGCCGCCAAAGCCGATCTTTTGGTTTGCCCGCCGGCGACCCTGATTGCCGCCTTCGCCGACAAGGCGCGCGGGGTAAAAGCGCTCGCGATCGGGGCCCAGGATTGCCACCCCAAGGCTTCGGGCGCCCATACTGGCGACCTCTCGGCCGAAATGCTGGCGGATGCCGGCGCCCGCGCTGTGATCGTCGGCCATTCCGAGCGCCGCGCCGATCACGGCGAGAGCGACGCACTGGTGCGGCTGAAGGCGGAGGCCGCCTGGCGCGCCGGCCTGACCGCGATCGTCTGTATCGGCGAGACCCAGCCTCAGCGCGATCACGGCAAAACCCTCGCGATCTGCGGCGGCCAGCTTGCGGGATCGCTGCCGGACGGCACCACCGCGGCCAACCTGGTGGTGGCCTATGAGCCGGTCTGGGCGATCGGCACCGGGCTGACGCCGACCTCAGCCGATGTCGAGCAGGTTCATCGGTTTATCCGCGATTCCCTGACATCACGGTTTAACGGGGAGGGCGCCCGCATCCGCATCCTCTACGGCGGTTCGGTCAAACCCTCGAACGCGGCGGAGTTGATGGCGGTCGCCAACGTCAATGGCGCGCTGGTCGGCGGCGCCAGCCTGAAGGCATCGGACTTCCTCGCGATTGCGCAAGGCTGCCCTTGAGTGGCTGTCGTCAGGCGAGCGCGGTCTCGCCGATGCGCTTCGAGTAGATCATCGTGCCGGTGAGCCCGCCATGCGGCTTCAAGGCATAATCCGGAATGGTTCCGGCGAGCTTGAATCCCAGGCGTTCATAGAGCCCGGCAGCGCCATTCTCGACCGCGGTGTCGAGCACCAGAAGCGTGCGCCCGCGCGCGATTGCGATGCTTTCGGCTGTTCGCATCAACGCCCGTGCCACGCCCTGTCGGCGGTGGCTGATCCTGGTCATCATTTTTGCGATTTCCGCGCGATGAGGCTGGTTCGGCGGCAGCGCGAGCAGCAATGTCACGGTGCCGACCAGATGGTTGGCATCGAATGCCCCGAGAACGATCCGCTCGCCCCGGTCGGCGGCGGCCAGCGAATCCTTCCAGAACGCATCGGCCTGCTCCGGCGCCAGCGGATGCATGAAGCCGACGGAGCCGCCATGGGCCACCGTTTCGATCAGCATCTCGATCAATGCTGCGCGGGTAGAGGGCCACCAGATAAGGGGCGTGATCTTGATCTCCGGCATAATGTCAGCTCCGGGCAAGGGCTACGACATAAAGGCAGGGAGCCGTCGTCTCGTTGGCAAAGGTGACCTCCGAGGGCGTGCCGAATCCGAGGCAGTCGCCCGCGCCCAGCAGGAACGCTTCGCCGGCCTCGGTAATGACGAGGCTGCCCTTCTGGACCCAGACCACCTGGCGGATATGGGCGTAGGACGATGCCGGCAGCGTCACCCGCGCTCCGGGCGGCAGGTCGACCCTGACGATTTCGATCGGATGGTCGGGGCGGCCGAACACCTGTTTGCGCAGATAGCCGGTCTCGGGATCGCGCCAGACCGGCTGTTCGCTGGCACGGACCAGTCTTTCGCCCTGGCCCTCGGCGCGCAGCATCAGACCCGCCAAGGTGAGATTGAAGGCGGCTGCCAGCCGCACCAGGATGACCGCGGTAGGGCTGACCTCCGCGCGCTCGATCTTGCTGATGGTCGCCTTCGAGACCCCCGATTGTTCCGCGAGCTGCGCCAGCGACCAGCCGCGGCTGTCGCGTTCCAGGCGTAAACGATGCGCGAGCCGGGTGCTTAGATCGTCTACAATAGAATCCATTTGTCTATTATAATGGAAAATACCGACGATGCAAATCGATTCTGTGCCGTCGCATTTTCGCTGGCCGGCCGGCTCGCGGAAGGGTCGGAAAGCGACTATCTGGGGGCGGTGGTTCGGGGGTGACAATGCCCGGTCCGATCGTGTAACACCGCCCCAATTCAAAAACCCCGCAAACGCTGATGCAGCCGAAGGCTCCGGCTCGGCGGTTTGTGACGGAAGGTAGAGATGCAGACTGTCGTTATCGTAGTCCACCTGATGATTGTCGCGACCCTGATCGCGACCGTCTTGTTGCAGAAATCCGAGGGCGGTGGGCTCGGCGTCGGCGGCGGCGCGGGCTTCATGTCGAGCCGCGGCACGGCCAATTTGCTGACCCGCACCACGGCGGTGCTCGCGGTCGGCTTCTTCATCACCAGCCTGTTTCTGTCCTGGCTCGCGAGCTACAACCGCGCGCCGACCTCGATCCTGGGCACGCCGGCCTCGCAGTCGCTGCCGGGCGGGGCAACCCCGATCGCGCCGCCGACCAGCGGCGGCATCCTGGATTCGTTGAAGAAGTCGGACCAGCAGCAGAATCAGCCCGCGCCGTCAGGGCCGGAAGCGCCAAAGTCGCAATAAAGCTTAGTGGCCATGCAGGACCGCATCTAGCGTCCTGCACGAGCAGACCCCATCAATACCCTGACAATACTTCAGATTTCACGTCACCCACAGCCCCGCTGAATGTTCGGCGCGGGGCACGATTCGTTTTGGCGAATCGTGCCACTGGCATTAAAGGTTAGGCCCCATGGCGCGGTACATATTCATCACCGGCGGCGTGGTTTCATCGCTCGGAAAAGGACTTGCTTCAGCGGCGCTCGGCGCGCTGTTGCAGTCACGAGGCTACAAGGTCCGGCTTCGCAAGCTCGACCCCTATCTCAATCTCGACCCCGGAACGATGTCGCCGTACCAGCACGGCGAAGTGTTCGTGACCGATGACGGCGCGGAGACCGATCTCGATCTCGGTCATTACGAACGCTTTACGGGCCGGCCGGCCACCAAGGCCGACAACATCACCACCGGGCGGATTTATCAGGACATTCTCACCAAGGAACGCCGCGGCGATTATCTCGGCGCCACCATCCAGGTGATCCCGCACGTCACCAATGCGATCAAGGATTTCATCCTCGACAGCAATGACGATTACGATTTCGTGCTGTGCGAGATCGGTGGCACCGTCGGCGACATCGAGGGTTTGCCGTTCTTCGAGGCGATCCGCCAGATCAAGAACGATCTGCCGCGCGACCACGCCATCTACATTCATTTGACGCTGCTGCCGTTCATCCCCAGCGCCGGCGAATTGAAGACAAAACCGACCCAGCATTCGGTCAAGGAATTGCGCTCGATCGGTATCCAGCCCGACATCCTGCTGTGTCGCACCGACCGCCCGATTCCGAAGGAAGAGCGGCGCAAGCTCGGGCTGTTCTGCAATGTGCGCGAGACCGCCGTGATCGAGGCGAGGGACGTCGACAACATCTATGCCGTGCCGGAGGCCTATCATGCCGCCGGCCTCGACGACGAGGTGCTGGCGGCGTTCGGCATCGAGGCGCGGATTCCGCCGGCGCTGCAAAGCTGGCACGTCATCAACGAGCGGGTGCGCAATCCCGAGGGTGCGGTGACGATTGCCATCGTCGGCAAATACACCGGCATGAAGGACGCCTACAAATCGCTGATCGAGGCCTTGTCGCATGGCGGCATCGCCAACAAGGTCAAGGTCAATCTCGACTGGATCGAGAGCGAGGTGTTCGAAAACGAGGACCCGGCGCCGTTCCTCGAGCACGTCAACGGCATCCTGGTGCCCGGCGGCTTCGGCCAGCGCGGCGCCGAAGGCAAGATCCGCGCGGCGCAGTTCGCCCGCGAGCGCAACGTGCCGTATTTCGGGATCTGCTTCGGCATGCAGATGGCGGTGATCGAGGCCGCGCGCAATCTGGTCGGCATCGAGGCTGCCAATTCCACCGAGTTCGGCGCGACGCCCGAGCCGCTGGTCGGTCTGATGACGGAATGGCTGCGCGGCAACGAGCTCGAGAAGCGCTCCAAGGCCGGCGATCTCGGCGGCACCATGCGCCTCGGCGCCTATCCCGCGGCGCTGACGCGCGGCAGCCGGGTATCGGAAGTCTATGGCGGCGCCACCGAGATTTCCGAGCGCCACCGCCATCGCTATGAGGTCAACACCGCCTACAAGGACCGGCTCGAACAGCACGGCCTGCGGTTTTCCGGCCTGTCGCCCGACGGTGTGCTGCCGGAGATCGTCGAATACCAGAACCATCCCTGGTTCATCGGGGTGCAATTCCATCCCGAGCTGAAATCGCGCCCGTTCGAACCGCATCCCTTGTTCGCGTCGTTCATTCAGGCCGCGGTGGTGCAGTCGAGGCTGGTGTAGGCCTCACCGCTCGCGGGGTCTGCGCCGCCTCGGGGAAGACGCGAGGCATGCGTGCCATGTCGCAAAGACGTGCACGGCCTGAGCAAGACAGCCTCCCATCCACCGGCTATAACCGCCGCGCAAGAACAGGGAGGATACCTATGATCTACGAGACACGCGTTTATCGTTGCCTGCCGGGCCGTCTGCCGGCGCTATTGAAGCGCTTTGAGAACACCACGCTGAAACTGTGGGAAAAGCACGGCATCAAGCAGGCCGGGTTCTTCACCACGCTGGTCGGCGAATCCAACCAGGAACTGACCTATTTGCTGGCCTGGGAGTCGCTCGCCGATCGCGAGAAGAAATGGGCCGCATTCCAGAGCGATCCCGACTGGATCTCGGCGCGCGCCAAGACCGAGGAAGACGGCCAGATCGTCGGCAACATCGTCAATCAATTGCTGGTGCCGACCTCGTTCTCGTCGGTCAAGTAACCGCGTTTGCCCCGCGGTCTCGACCACATCGTGCACGCCGTCCGCGATCTCGACGCGGCGGCGGAGTTCTATGCCCGCGCCGGCTTCACGGTCGGCGCGCGCAACCGGCATCCCTGGGGGACGCACAATCATATCGTGCAGTTTGCCGGCGTGTTCGTCGAATTGGTAAGCGTCGCCGAGCCCGGGCTGATTGCACCCTCCAGGTCACGCTCGATTTCGTTCGGCGACTTTACGCGCGATTTTCTTGCGCGCCATGAGGGCCTTTCGATGCTGGTGCTGGAAGGAACGAACGCGGCCGCAGACGCCGATGCGTTCCGCGCCGCCGGCATCGGCGATTTTGAGGTGTTCGACTTTGCCCGGGAAGCGAAACGGCCGGACGGATCGACCGTCAAGGTGGCGTTCTCGCTGGCGTTCGCGGCCGATCCGCAAGCGGCCGACATCGGATACTTCACCTGCCAGCAGCACTATCCGGAGAATTTCTGGAATCCGGCATTTCAGACCCATGCCAACGGCGCAACGGGAGTTGCTGGCGTGGTGATGGTCGCCGAAAACCCGGCCGATCATCACGTCTTCCTGAAAGCCTTTGCCGGTGTGCGCGATCTGAAATCGACATCGCACGGCATCCGGATCGAGACGCCGCGGGGCGAGATCCAGGTGATGGACCCGCAGGCCTACCGGTTGCAGTTCGCGGCCGAGCCGCCGGACGTAACAAGCGGCGCACGGCTCGCCGCCATCCGTTTTTCGCTGCCCGGAACGGCCGAGCTGAAATCCGTGCTGGGCAACGGCGGTATCGTGCCGGCGCAGCGCGCGAGGAGCCTGATCGTGCCGGCGGATGTCGCCCATGGCGCAACCCTGATATTCGAAGCGGCCAAAGAGGGTTGATCCCCGGGAAACCGCCCGGCATGGTCGCCTTCGGAAAAGGAACACGCTTTGAACGCCAACACCACAGCTGCGCCCATCGTCGCCGCCGGATCGGTCAAATTCGGCAACGATCTGCCGATCTCGATCATCGCCGGCCCGTGCCAGCTCGAGAGCCGCGCGCACGCGCTTGAAGTCGCCAGTGCACTGAAGGAAATTTCAGGGCGGCTTGGCATCGGCCTCGTCTACAAGACCTCGTTCGACAAGGCCAATCGCACCAGCGCGTCGGCCGCGCGCGGCATCGGCCTGCAACAGGCGCTGCCGATCTTCGCCGAAATCCGCGCCTCGCTCGGATTGCCCGTGCTCACCGACGTCCACGAAATTTCGCAATGCGCCGAGGTCGCGCAGGCCGTCGACGTGCTGCAGATCCCGGCGTTTCTGTGCCGGCAGACTGATCTGCTGTTAGCTGCAGCCGCGACCGGCAAGGTCGTCAACGTCAAGAAAGGCCAGTTCCTGGCGCCGTGGGACATGGCCAATGTCGTCGCCAAGATCACCAGCGCCGGCAATCGTAACGTGCTCGTCACCGAGCGCGGCGCTTCCTTTGGCTACAACACGCTGGTGTCGGACATGCGCGCGCTGCCGATCCTGGCGCGCACCACCGGCGCGCCGGTGATCTTCGACGCGACGCATTCGGTGCAGCAACCCGGCGGCAAGGGCGCCTCATCGGGCGGCGAGCGCGAATTCGTACCCGTGCTGGCGCGGGCCGCGGTCGCGGTCGGCGTCGCCGGGGTGTTCATCGAAACCCATCCCGATCCCGATCACGCGCCGTCCGACGGTCCTAACATGGTGCCGTTGCGCGAGTTCGAAGGCCTGCTGCGGACATTGATGGCGTTCGACGCATTGGCGAAAAGCCCGGCGGCCTGATGGGCAAGACCGCCAGCGGCGGCGATCAATCGCGCTTGCCGCCCGTTCTGAACATCATCGCGCTGGCGACCTTCGCGGCGAGCCTGTCGGCGCGGGCGCTGGATCCGGTGCTGCCGCATGTCGCCAGCGATTTTGCCGTCAGCATCGCGACCGCGGCCGGCTTTGCCTCCGTGTTCGCGTTCACCTTCGCCATCATCCAGCCGGTGCTGGGCGCGGCCGCGGATTTGTTCGGCAAGGCGCGGCTGGTGATCGTGTGCCTGGTGCTGCTCGGCATCGCCAACGTTCTCGGCGCGCTGTCGTCGTCGTTTCCGATGCTGTTCGCGACGCGCATTCTGGCAGGCATCGGCGCCGGCGGCGTGTTTCCGATTTCGCTCGGGCTTGCCAGCGATCTGGTCGGGCCGGAGAAGCGACAGATCGCGATCGGGCGAACCCTGGCGGGCTCGATGACCGGCAATTTGCTGGGGGCCTCGCTGTCGGGCCTGGTCGGCGATTTCCTGGGCTGGCGCGGTGTGCTCGCGGTGCTCGGCTCGCTCGCGGTCGTCGCCTCGATCGCCGTCGCGCTCGGATTTCGCGGCGGCGCGCTGACGCGGGTGCCGGCCAAGATCGATCTGTCGGTGCTCAAGCACGGCTATCGCACCATCTTCGCCAATCCGAATGCGAAGGTGTGCTACAGCGCGGTCTTTATCGAAGGCTGTTGCGTGCTCGGCCTGTTTCCCTATGTCGCGTCGTTTTTGTTCGAACAGGGCGTCACCAGCCTGTCGATCAGCGGTCTTGTGATTGCCGGCTTCGCGGTCGGCGGGTTGTTCTACACCGCGACCGTATCGCGCTTGCTGCCGCTGATCGGTGTCAACAGCATGATGATGTCGGGTGCGGCGCTGATGGGCCTGCAACTCGCCATCATCGCCTTCG
>Ga0302314_10013942_pt1 | contig 13784 bp, 10 predicted proteins | sample III_Palsa_N2_3_FD_200533 | JGI IMG/M metagenome (GOLD analysis project Ga0302314, IMG submission 200533) | Peat permafrost microbial communities from Stordalen Mire near Abisko, Sweden - III_Palsa_N2_3 | ecosystem: Environmental > Terrestrial > Soil > Palsa > Peat permafrost | place: Sweden... | reverse complement strand
ATGAAGGGCTTCGGCGCCTAGGCCTCTCGTATGCCGCAGCGGCCCCTTAAGTCGCGCGGGATCGACGCCACGGTGGTCCTTCGACTTCGGGCCTACGGCCCTACGCTCAGGATGACAAACTTTTCATCCGCTTCCATGTGGCGCCGTGGGCCGTGTACAACTCAGGATGACACTAGGCCGATCAATTCGATCCGATTGCCGAACGGGTCGTCGATGTAGACGTGCTGCGCGCCATCCTCGAAAGTTCCGGCCTCGGTAATGTCGATTCTCGCCGCCTCGAGGCGGGCACGTAGGGCCGGGAGATCGGAGCACCGCAGCGCGGGGTGCGCCTTTTTCGCTGAGACGAACTGCGGATCGACGCCTAAGTGAATTTGAACGGCGCCGCTTGCGAACCAGGCTCCGCCACGAGCGCGAAGTTCCTGGGGTTTTGGCAGCTCGTCCATCGCGAGGACGCCGGCGTAAAAGTCGCGCGCCCGCGTCTCCTCGCCGGCCGGCATGGCAAGTTGGACGTGATCGAACGATTCGAAGGGTTTCATGAATCGGGCTAGCTTGCGGCGGCGTCGAACTCGCGCACGATTGCGGCGCAAGGTGCGCAGAGCGCCGGGTGTAGCGGGTCGCTGCCGAGCGGGAGGGTTTTCCAGCAGCGGGCGCATTTGCCGCCTTCGGCGGCCGAGAGTTCGACTCGGGGCGCGCCGTCCAGGTTCGGGTCGAGGCGCAGTTCGAGAGCGGAAACGACGAGCGCCTCGCGGAGACTATCGCCGAGGGCGCGCAACTTCGATTCGAGCCGAGGCGAAGCGTAGACGTGCGCGCGAAGCTGGAAATCGCGTGGACCTTCGCTCGCGGCCACGTGGGCGCGCAACGACTTGAGGATGTCATAGAGTTCGAGCGCCTCAAGCTCGGCATTGCCGCGCTCGCTGCCGTGGGGAAGTTTGAGATCGAAGACGCTGTCGCGCCCCCCGCGCAGCGGTGCCGGGACGTGTTGCCAGGCCTCTTCCGCCGTAAACGAAAGCAGCGGCGCGAGCAGCGCGCAGAGCGTCTCGAGGATCGCGAACAGCGCGGTCTGCGCGGATTTGCGACGCGCTCCGGTTCGCGGCCCGGAATACATCGCGTCCTTGAGCAAATCGACGTAAAAGCTCGAAAGGTCGGAGTTATCGTACGCGACGAGTTCGAGATACACGTCGTGCAAGCGATAGACGCGGTAGTGAGCGACGACGCGACTAGCGAGATCCTCGAGGCGGACGAGCGCCAGCCGGTCGATCGGTTCGAGCGCTTCGCGCGCGACGAGTTCTTCCGGCCGCAAATCCGCAATCAGGCCGAGCAGCATCCGCAAGCGGTTGCGCAGATTGCGATAGACGCTCCCGATCGCCTTCAGTGACCCCTCGCCGATCCGCATGTCGGCACTGATCTCGACCGACGACGTCCATAGGCGCAGGACGTCGGCCCCGTACGTCGCCATCGTGTCGACCGCGCCCATGTAGTTTCCGGTCGATTTGTGCATCGCGTGACCTTCGGCGTCGACGACCCAACCGTAGGACAGCACTTCCTTGTATGGCGGCGCGCCGCTCGTCGCGACGGCCGTGATCAGGTTGCTGCGAAACCACCCACGGTACTGATCGTTGCCTTCGAGGTAGAGATCGGCGGGCCAGTGCATGCCGCGCTGACGCAAAACGGCGCGGTGCGTCACACCCGACTCGAACCAGATGTCGACGATGTTGAGTTCCTTCTCGAACGCGGCGCCTCCGCACGACGGGCACACGACGTTCTCCGGCAAGAACGTCTCGACGGGCTCAGTCCACCATAGATCCGATGCATTGCCTTGGTCGGTTCCGCGCTCGCGAAAGACGGCGGCGACGGTTCGCGCGACGTCGGCGTCGAGAAACGATTCGCCGCACGCGCGGCAAACGAGCGCCGGGATCGGCGTGCCCCAGGTCCGCTGCCGCGAGACGCACCACTCGGGATGCTTCTCGATCATCTGCATCATCCGCGTCTCGCCCCAGGCCGGCGTCCAGCGCACGTGCGGGATCTTCTCGAGGATGCGCTTGCGCAGAAGGTTGACGTCGAGTGCGATGAACCACTGCGAGGTCGCGCGGAAAATAACCGGGTTCTTGCAGCGCCAGCAGTGCGGGTACGAGTGGCGAACCTCCTCAAGCGCGAACAGGGCGCCGCTGTGGGCCAAGTCGTCGACGATCTTCGCGTTGGCCTCGAATATCTGCAGCCCCGCATACGGGCCGGCCTCCGCGGTGAAATGCCCGCTGCCGTCGACCGGGCTCAGGATCGGCAGACCGAAGCGCATCCCGGTCTCGAAATCGTCGGCGCCGTGAGCGGGCGCGGTGTGCACGGCTCCCGTGCCGGTATCGAGTTCGACGTAATCGGCGCCGACGACGAGCGAGTTGCGATCGGCGAACGGGTGGCGCACCGAGGCGCCGACGAGTGCGGTCCCGAGCGCACCGGCGATCCGTTCGACGACGGCGTCGCCGGCGCGCGCGAAGACGTCCGGCGCAAGCGCGTCGGCGAGCAATAGGAGTTCGGGGCCACGCCGGTAGAGGCCGTACGATGCCTCAGGTCTGAGCGCGATCGCGACGTTCGCGGGTAAGGTCCAGGGCGTCGTCGTCCAAATGAGGATCGAGAGCGGATCGTCACCGCCGGCTTCGAGCCCGAGCCGGGCCAGGAGATCGGCCCGTTGCTCGGCGTTCGCGGTGAAGCGCACGTCGATCGAGGGCGAGACGCGATCCTTGTATTCGATCTCCGCCTCGGCCAGCGCCGTCTCATCGTGGATGCACCACAGGGTCGCACGCAGCCCCTTGTAGAGCTGATCGGCGGCGGCCAGATCCGCAAGCGTGTCGACGATCGTCGCTTCGAACTCTTTGTCGATCGTTCGATACGGATGGTCGTAATCGCCGAGAACGCCCATCCGCAGAATCGTCTCACGTTGCACGTCGAGCCAGTACAGCGCGCGTTCGCGGCACTGCGCTCGCAACTCGATCGGATCGATCCGGTGGAAGTCGAGGCCGAGATGTTTGAGCGTTTCGAATTCGATCGGCAGGCCGTGCATGTCCCATCCCGGGACGAAAATTGCCTCCGCACCATCGAGCAGGTGAACCTTAACGAAGATGTCCTTCAGAACGCGGTTGACGAAGTGCCCCATGTGCAGCTCGCCGTTCGCGTACGGCGGACCGTCGTGGAGGATCCACTGCGGGTTCCCCGCGTTGGCCGCAAGCCGGCGTTCGTAGACGCGACGCTCGCGCCACCACGCAACGCGATCCGGCTCGCGTTTGGGAAGATCCGCGCGCATGGGAAAATCGGTGACGGGCAGGTTCAGCGTCGAGCGGTAGTCGCTCGTGATCGCTTCGTTCGAGGGCATCGAGGGCACGAAGTTCGCCGCTGGCTCCGCGGTCCCGTTTTCGATGCGGTTCGGCTACCGTCGCACGAGGGCGTCGAGCGCGGTAAAGTTCCGCTCGGCGGCCGCTCGCTGCACGACCGACTCCGTTGACAGAGCCGCTGCCAGCTCCGGCGCGCGCTCCCATGCCCGGTCGACGAGCTCCTCGACGTGCCTGAGCGCGACGTGCGAACCCGGCACCCACAAGGGTGCAAGCGGGTAATGCACGTCGGCTAACAGGGCCGAGACTTTGGGATCGTACGGCACCGCGAGGAACGGGACGCCGAAGCGGACCGCCAAAATCAGCGCGTGCAGCCGCACGCCGACGATCAACTTCGCCCGTGCGATCGCCGCCGCGACGGCTTCGAGCCCTTCGAGCGGTACGAGCGTCGGTTTGCTGCGGCACTTTCGAATGATCGTGGTCGACGCTTCGGCATCGACCGTTCCGCCGAAGGGCAAAAATGCGACGTGCGCGCCGTACCGCTCGGCCAACCGATCGACCGCCGCGGAGATCGCCGCGACGCCGTCGTTCTGGTGGGCCGTCTTGCGAACGCAGACGAGAACCAGCGGATCGCTCTGTGCGCCGAGTCCGGCGGAGGTCAAGTCGACCGGCGTTTCGGGCGGATCGTAGAGGAAGACCGGATCTGCGGTCACCTCGATCGGTGTCCCCGAAACGAGCGGCGCAAGCAAAGCTTTCGAGCGCGCGTCGCGCACGGTTGCCGCTTGCAGGCCCTTGCAAAACTCCCGAATCGTCTGTTTGCCCAGAAAATCGAGCGGCCCGATCGACTGCGCGAAGACCATCGTCTTCTTCCCCGCGCGAATCGCCGTCCGCACGATGCCCGCGTAGTAAAAAAGGCTCTTGAGGCTGGTCGCCGTTTGGAACAGGCCGCCCCCGCCGGAGAGAACGACGTCAGCTTTAGCGATCGCCGCGCGAATCGCTCCTTGATCCCAACGCGGCGTTGCTTCGATAGTCAGTTCGTGCGCCGTGCGCTCGGGCGTGGCCGAGAGAACGTCGATGGCGGCGTACGGATAACGCGTCTTGAGTTGCGCGACGATGATTTGGAGCAGCGCGTCGTCGCCGAGGTTATTGAATCCGTAGTAGCCGCTCAGGAGAAAGCGCACGCGCTTATGCGGCGCGGGTTCGACCACGATCGAAGGCGGCGCTCGCGCGCCGATCGACCGCGCGATACAGCGCGATCGCGATCGCCCCGAAGACGATGCCGAGGGCCGCACCGTTGAAGACGCGGAGCAGCGATGTCCCGAGCGGCGTGTGCAGGTGCGAGAACGTGTCGACAACGTCCGAGGTGCCGACGGCGATACCCACCGCGAACAACCAGCCTACGATCCGTTTGTGCTCGAGTCGCAAGGCCGGTAAGAGCATCATCAGCGGAAACCCGATCGCGAACTCCTTGAAGCGCGGACGCACGCCGAGCAGCGCGGTGAGGTTCGAGCGCAACGCCAGTTCGAAAGCCGAGGGCGAAATGTCGCTTTGGTTCCCGCTGCGCGCGATATAGATGAAGGCGACGCCGGCCAGCGCCACAAGGATCGCAAGCTGGTAGACGCGCACGGGCGCAAGCGCGCTTGCCTGCGCGCTCGGCGGCTCGTTGCCGAAGCGCCGCGTATAAACGTAGAGCGCGAACGCCAAGAGCGGCGGAAGCACGATCACCGCCTTCACTCCCGAGAACCGGTCGATCTCTTCCATCAGGAGCGGCACGCTGACGAGGCCGACGACGACGAGCGCTCCTGCTAATGAGAAGACGGTCGCGACGCCGAGCGTGCGCAAGCCGGCGAGCACGCTCGCACCGTACGAGCCGGGCGGGGGCAACGTGAACGCGCGCGGGATCGCGACGACGCCCATCGTTGCAAACCCGATCGCCCCGAGCAGTGCGAGCAGCTTGCGCGCGAGCAGGTCGTGATGGGTGGCGTATCCGGCAGCCAGAAGCAGCAAGTCGAGCGCGAACATGAGGTAGGCCCACTGCGAGCGCCGCATGCCGAACGCTTCGAAGAGCAACATCACGATCGCCGGGACGGCGAGGGAAACGGCCGCGACGACGAGCGGATTGTTGTCGAAGGCGCGAACCGGCGTGGCCCGTCCGAGGATAAAGCCGCGCGCGACCAGACCGTCGCGAATTCCGCTAACCATCGCGACGTTCGTCTTTTCGAGCGACAAGCCGTTTTGCGAATGGAGGAACGGCCGCAAGTATACGACGCGGATGTTGCGCTCGCGCACGCCGAGCAAGTAGCGCGCGACGACCGTATCGTAATCGAGCTTGTCCAGCTCGACCTTCGAGATCGCTTCCACCCGCGTCGTGCGTTCGATCGCAAGCTCAGCCAGTCCGTCGTTGCCCTTCTGATCCTGATTGCGGTCGTAGGTCTCGATCGAGCCGAAGTTTAGGCCGGTGCGCACGAGCGCGTCGGCGGTGTCCTGCAGATGGTCGGGGAAGCCCAAGACCTCGTTCCGCGTCCCGAAAAAGACGACGGTTGTCGGGCGTTCGTGGTTCGCGTAGAAACTCGCGAAGATGCGGTCGATTTCGGGCTTCCCGAAACGCTCGTCGTTTTGCACCCGCGGGATCAGGAACACATGAAGCTTGCGCGCGAGCGCGAGCGGCGGTTCGGGTAGGCCAAGACCCAGGTTGTTGAAGTAGTCGATCTGCGATTTTACCGCGAGGATCGTCGGTGCGCGCTCGTGTAAGACCGTGACGGCGCGCGGCCCGAGGTGCTCGGCCAGCGCCGTGCGATAGCGCGGCACGGCCGCCGGGTCGAAGACGATGAGGTAGAGCAATTCGGGGCGCAGCGCATTGCGCTTGGCAAGTGCCCCGAGCGTCGGATCGGAGAGCGGAGCGAGCTTCGACTGAGCGATGAGCTGCTGTCCCGGAATCACGAACGCCGTCGAGCCCGCATTGATGTTGCCGCCCAGCTCTTCGGAGACGGCAAGCGACGTCAGCCCGGCGCGCCGCAGGGCGACGAGGAACTGTTCGGGGTCATATCCGTACGATTGCGCGAGCGCCGAAAAATCCTGATAATCCATCGCGATCTCGACGCGCCGCGACTGCAGCTCCCGCCGCTCGCGATAGACCGCGACATACAGCGCCGCCAGCAGCGCCAAGCCCAAAACCCCCGTCAAAATCAGCCGATAGCGCCGAGGGGCACTCATCCCTACCATCGATTTGGGCTCTACGTTGAAATGGGGTGCGAGGCCCCCCAGGGCCCCCGGACGCGACCGCCCCGCTCCTTGACGGGCGGGGGACGGGTTGGGTATAGTGGGCGCACTCCGAAAACTCAAGGTGGAAACGCTTGTCGCTCACTCACCCAGCGCACGCGGATCGCACCGACGCAAACCGTGACGTACGCATCGCCCTCCTGGGATGCGGGACCGTCGGCAGCGGCGTCGCGCGACTCCTCGTCAACTCGACGTCCTCGGTTCCGGCCCGCAGTGGTGTCGATTATTGGCTCGCCGGCATCGGCGTGCGTTCGCTTTCGAAACCGCGGCCGCCGGAGATCCCGGCCGGGCTGTTCACCGAAGACGCGCGCGGGCTGGTCGACGACCCCACGATCGACGTCGTGATCGAGTGCATCGGCGGAACCGGTGTCGCCGCGGAATTTGTCGTCGCCGCTCTCGAAGCGCGCAAGCACGTCGTCACCGCGAATAAGGACCTGCTGGCCACCCGGGGGCCGGAGCTGCGCGCGCTTGCGGCGGCGCGGGGCGTGACGATCGCTTACGAAGCGGCGGTCGGCGGCGCGATCCCGATCGTGCGCACGATCGCGGAATCGCTCGCGGGCGAAGAGATCCTCGAAGTCGGCGGCGTCCTCAACGGGACGACGAACTTCATCCTCTCGGAGATGTTCGGGGGCGCGACCTACGCCGGCGCGCTCGCTGCGGCCCAACGGCTCGGGTTCGCCGAGACCGATCCGACCAACGACGTCGCCGGAATCGACGCCGCGCACAAGCTCGCGATTTTGGCCCAACTCGCATTTCGGCGCGGCCTCGTGACGCACGAAATTCCGCGCACCGGGATCACCGCGCTCTCGCGCGACGATCACGGACTCGCGAAGCGCGCGGGCTGGCGGCTGAAGTTAATCGCGTGCGCGCGCACCGATTCCTCAATCGTCACGCCGGCTTACGTTCCGACCGAGCATCCCTTCGCGCAGCCGGTCGGGCCGCAAAACTGCATTCGCGTCACCGGGCGCAGTTCGGGTTCGTTGACGTTCGCGGGGACCGGCGCCGGGAGCGGCCCGACCGCGTCCTCGGTCGTGGGCGACGTCGTCGCAGTGCTGCGGCGCATCACCGCTAACCGCAACGCCGGCGTCTCGACGGCCAGCACGATGCTCGAACCCGTACGCGAGGATGTCTTGGAGAAGTCGATTCCCCTGCGCCGCGTGCTGCGGCTTGCGACGCTCGGCGACGTGCGTCCGGCGCGTGAAGCACTCGTCGGCAGCGGCATCGCGGCAGAACCGCTCGACGGCCTGCCCGCCGTCGTCACCGCACCGCTCGACAGCGAAGGCGCCCGATGTATCGAGACGCTTATCGCGGCCCGCGAAATCGGCGCCGCAAGCGTCATTCCACTCTGGGAAGACCTCAGCGTCGTCCCGTCAACCTCACCGCTTTTAGAAGTTTAGGAGTCTCGCAAAAATGCCCGACAACGACTATCAATTCGACACGACCGCGATCCACGGCGGACACGCCGGAGATCCGCATACCAAAGCGCGTGCCGTCCCGATCTACCAAACGACCTCGTATACGTTCGACGACGCCGATCACGCCGGCCGCCTGTTCGCGCTGCAAGAATTCGGCAACATCTACACGCGCATCATGAACCCGACGAGCGACGTGCTCGAGCAGCGCATCGCGCAGCTCGAACGCGGGGTCGGCGCGCTCGCAGTCGCGAGCGGTCAAGCCGCGACGATCTATTCGATCCTCAACATCGCGCGCGCCGGAGACCACATCGTCAGTTCCGCCTCGCTCTACGGCGGAACGTACAGCGCATTCGTCCACACGGTCCCCAAGCTCGGGCTTGAGATTTCCCTCGTCGACCCCGCTAAGGCCGAGAATTTTCGCAGCGCGATCCGTCCCAACACCAAGGCGATCTTCGCGGAGTCGATCGGCAACCCGAAGGTCGACGTGCTCGACATCGAGGCGGTCGCGGAGGTCGCGCGCGAAGCAAAAATCCCGCTGATCGTCGACAACACGCTCGCAACGCCCGCGCTGCTGCGCCCGTTCGAGTACGGTGCGAACATCATCGTTCACTCGGCGACCAAGTTCATCGGCGGCCACGGGACCTCGATCGGCGGCTTGCTCGTCGACGGCGGAAATTTCGACTGGGCGGCTTCGGGCAAGTTCCCCGAGCTGACGGAGCCGGATGCGTCGTATCACGGCGTGCGCTACGTCGCATCGTTCGGGAATCTCGCCTACATCATCAAGGCCCGGGTGCAGCTCTTGCGCGATCTCGGCGCGGCGCTCTCGCCGTTCAATTCGTGGTTGTTCTTACAGGGGCTCGAGACGCTCGGCTTGCGGATGGCCAAGCATTCCGCAAACGCCCTCGCGGTGGCGGAGCATCTTCAAAAGCATCCGGACGTCACGTGGATTTCGTATCCGGGGCTCGGCGACCATCATTCGTATGCCCGCGCGAAGAAGTATCTGCCAAGCGGGGCCGGCGCCATCCTCACTTTCGGGGTGAAGGGCGGAGCGGCGGCGGCCAAGGCAACCATCGACCGGCTTAAACTCTTTTCGCTACTCGCCAACGTCGGCGACGCAAAGTCGCTCGTCATCCACCCCGCGACGACGACGCACCAGCAGCTCAACGTCGTGCAGCAGATCGAATCCGGCGTGACGGAGGATATGATCCGCCTCTCCGTCGGAATAGAGGACGTGCGCGACATCATCGCCGACCTCGACCAAGCCCTCGCGGGTGCCAAGGAAGCTACCTATCCCCGTGAGGCGAGCCTCACGGGGGCCCACGCGGTTTAAATGGCGCTCCGCCTATCGGCTGCACGCCCCCCACACGCAAAGCGCGTGGGGCCCCATCGGCGGCAAGCGTCTAGCCACGGCTAGCGAGCCGGACTTCGAACGCGACGTTGCAATCGGGCCGCTTCGGCTCGATTGCGGCGTCACGCTTCAAAACGTCGTGCTGCGCATCAGCGTGTACGGCAGCCCGCGCATGGACGGTTCGAACGTCGCGCTCGTGTGTCACGCGCTGACCGGCTCGTCGCGCGTCCTGGACTGGTGGAGCGGCCTCGCCGGGCCCGGCCAATTCCTCGATACGGACGTTCTCGCGATCGTCGGCGTGAACGCGCTCGGAAGTTGCTACGGCTCGACCGGCCCGGCCGCGCTCGCACCTGACGGCGAGCCGTACGGCGAAAACTTTCCGCTCGTCAGCGTTCGGGACATGGTGCGCGCGGAACGTGAAGCGCTCGCGCGGCTCGGGTTCGCGCGCTTCGCCGCGGTCGTGGGCGGCTCGCTTGGCGGGATGCGCGCGGTCGCGTGGGCTCTCGAGGCGCCGGCGCAAGTCGATCGCGCGATCGTCATCGGGGCCTACGATCATTTTTCCGCGATGGGCATCGCACTCAACGCCGTCGCGCGCGAGGCGCTGCGCATCGCCCGCACGCCGCAGGAGGGCATCGCGCTCGCCCGCAAGATCGCGATGCTAACCTACAAATCCGAGGCGCTGTTCGCGCAGCGTCACGCCCGTAAGTTCGATCGCAAGGGCGGCGATCCGACGAAGAACGCGGCCGACCGCTACGACGTCGAGGGCTACCTCGACCATCAAGGCGAGATCTTCGCCGCGCGCATGGAGCCGCTCTCGTACCTCGCGCTCACCCGCGCGATGGACCTCTTCGACGTGCGCGACGTCCCGCTCGCCGTCCCGCATCCGCAATTCACCTTCGTCGGCATCTCGAGCGACTGGCTTTTCCTCCCTCACTACGTGCGCGCGAGCGCGGAACGCTTCGCCCGCGAAGGCGCCGACAGCCGCTACTTCGAGTTGACGTCGAACCACGGTCACGACGCGTTCCTCGCCGAACCTCATCGTTTGCAAGCCTTGCTAGCGGAGCGCCTCGCACCGCTCTATTCATCGCTCCGCTCCCCGGTCGCAGGGGCGAAGCCATGATTTTGCGCGCTGCGGCGTTCGCCAGTCTTGTCGCCGTTTTGCTTTTTCCGGTGCGGAGCGCCGGGGCGGCGCCGGCTCGACCGGATGTTTCATTCGATCAGATCGATCAGACGGTGGTCAATGCATCAACGACGCTCAGCGGCGACTTCGCGAAAGACGCGACCGCGCTGAGCGCCAAGCTGACCGCCGGCGATCGCTTTCCAGCGCCGGCGACCAATCCGGCGGCGGGGACGCACGACGATCCGCTCGGTACTTTTCGCGCGTTACAGGTCGGCTTGCTGCGCCGCTTCAGCTTCTTGGGGACGATGTCGCGCGTCGACGATCCGATCTCGCAGAAAGCGACGATTGCAAGGCCGGACGTACCCGAGGTGATCTATCTCGACTTGGTACGCAAGACGTACCGCACCGTCGAGGGGGACGCGGCGGAACAGTTGCTCACGCCGGCCGACCCGAGCGTGCTTCTCCACTCGTTGCAGAACGCGCTCCCGAGTGGTCCGGGCACGGCGACCATCGATATTCAGACGACGACGAACGCAATCGCCGCGCGCGACATCGACGGTGTGGCGGCGACCGGGTTCTCGACCGAAACGACGATCGCGGCTAGGAACGTCACCGGCACGTGTTTTCCCATAAGCATGACGATCCACGGCACGACGTATACCGACCAAAGCCGCGGGGAACCGATCGCGCACGCGTTCGAAGCGACCGACCCGTCGGTCATCGCGAAGGGCTTGGCCTTGGGTGGCTGCACGGTAACGTTCGGCTCGTCGGCAGCCAAACGGTCGAGCCCGCCTGGATTCATCCTCTACCGGTTGACCCAAGGCGATGCGACATTACCCGTTCTCAACGTTCCGATGAAAACGGCGTCGCTCATCGAGCGGGGCAATATTAAAGCGCTGACACCGGCCGACGCGCCAATGTTCGCCGTCCCAACGGGCTTTACGGCCGCGCCCCCGCCCTCGAGCGCGCCCGTCCCCAGCGCAACCTCGTCGGGCGCTCCTTAGGTCGTCATCGCGAGCTTGGGACGCGCCGTCACGACGAGCGCGACGAGAGCCGAAAGCGCGGCCACGTTCGACACGAGCGTAAAACGATCGGAGAACGTCAGCGCGCCCATCGTCATCGTGCCGCCGCCGAGGTGGCCGAAGAGGGCGTCCATCGCGGCGCCGGCGATCAGTGCGCCCACCGTGAAGAGACCGAGAAACGTCCAGACGACGCGTGGCGGGAACGACTTGCGGTAGATGCCGACGAGTGGCGGAATGAGCAGATCGCCGTAAATGAACGTCGTGTTAGCACCGAGCGGAATGCCCGCGCCCGCGAGGAAGCGCGCGATCGGGACGTTGCCCATGGAACACACGAAGGTAACGACCGCCAGAAGCAGTCCGGTTAGCAACAGCAGGGGATAGCCGGCGAGTGGGACGTTGCCGACCGCACGCAGCGTGGCCGCAAGCCATTCGGGCGGAACGAGCGCGGCGGCAAAACCGGCGACGACGTAGCCGGCGACGAGATCGAACCGCAGCATCTCGACGTCGGCAACCATCGTGTCGAGGATCCGGGACCACGTCGATCGTACACGTAACGCCGCGAGCCCTGGGGAACTCTCCGCATTATGGGCGGCCAGAACAGCATGCGGAGCGGCGCGAAATGTCGCCTGATGGCGTGCGCCGCAAAACAAATAGGTCGTTCCCGCGTGCGCGACCGCGTGGTCTTCGTCGCCGTCCATGCCGCACTGCAGACATGCGGTAACCCGAGCCGGCGCGACCGATTCCTCGGAACTCGGGCCGGCGCGTAATTCGTGGGGCCGCAAGAGCAGGCTCGCACCGGCGACGACGAGCCCGATGATGATCAGGCCGCCGAAGAATTCGGCGAACGCGAAGCGCCAGCCGAGCATCGCCCAAAACATGATCAGGATCGCGACGTTCATGTTCGTCGACGCGATCATGAACGCGAAGACGGCGCGCACGTCGGCGCCATTCTTGTAGAAACCGCGCGCCGCCGCCGCCGCGCCGTACGAGCAGGCCGAGGCGACGATCCCGAACAGCGTGCCGTTCGCGATGCCGCGCAGATTCGGACCGAGCGCGCGCTCGAGCGCCGCGCGCGAGAATACCACTTGCGCGACGGCCGAAATCAAGAACCCGAAAACGAGGCCGTAGAGGCTGTCCCAAAAGAAACCGAGCGTCGTCATGACGCAGGCGAGCAGTTTTGCGGCTAGCGCTTCCACAAAGGCGTTCGGCGTTCCAGAAACGCACCGATTCCTTCGTGCGCTTCGGCATCGAGCGCGTTCATGCTCATGACCTCTTTCGCATATGCATAGGCTTTGGGCTGGTCGAGATCGATTTGCGTGTAGAAGGCCTCTTTACCAAGCCCGACGACAAATGCACTCGAAGCGACGATCTTTAGCGCAAGCGCGCGCGTCGCGCCGGCAAGTTCGTTTGGGGGGACGACGCGATTGATGAGCCCCCACTGCGCGGCCGTATCGGCATCGATGAAATCTCCCGTCAAGAGCATCTCCATCGCGCGCTTGCGCCCGATCGCGCGGGTGAGCGCGACCATCGGCGTCGTGCAGAAGAGGCCGATCTTCACACCGGGCGTCGCGAACGTCGCATCGGATGACGCCAGCGCCAGGTCGCAGCTTGCGACGAGTTGGCAGCCGGCAGCGGTCGCGATGCCGGCAACCTCCGCGATCACCGGTTGCGGGATCGACTGGATCGTGGTCATCAACCGCACGCACGCGGAGAAAATCTCGCGGAATTTCACGACGTCGGCCTCGTCGCCGGCGCATTGCATCTCCCGCAAATCGTGTCCCGCGCTGAAGGCCGGCCCGACTGCGCGCAAGATGACGACCTTCGTCTCCGGATCGTTGCGAATCGATTCGAAGACGGTCAGGAGCTCGCGCATCGCGGCAAGCGACAAGGGGTTGCGTTTCTGTGGATTCGCGAGCGTCACGCTCGCAATGCCGTCGCTCGTTTCGACAGCGAGATAGTCCAACGTCGATTCGATCACGACGGCTCCTTTTCGTACGCTCGGTTTAACGCACCCAGCGTCGGGCGCGGTTTCAGGGCGAGAGGCTCGGCTCCGGCGCGGCGCTCGGTACGGCCGGGAGTTGCGTGCTCGGCGCAGCGGACGGCGACGGCGACGGCGAGGGCAGCGGACGCGGGTTGCAGGCATCCGGAGAATACGGGCCCGGCGGCGGCGACGGCGGAACCGCAGTAAGCCCGAAAGCGATCGGAAGCGACGCCGTGCCGTCGGTCATGAATTCGCCGCCGACGCTCATCGTTTGGCCCGGTGCGAGCGAGAACGCCTTGACG
>Ga0302314_10013940_pt1 | contig 13787 bp, 11 predicted proteins | sample III_Palsa_N2_3_FD_200533 | JGI IMG/M metagenome (GOLD analysis project Ga0302314, IMG submission 200533) | Peat permafrost microbial communities from Stordalen Mire near Abisko, Sweden - III_Palsa_N2_3 | ecosystem: Environmental > Terrestrial > Soil > Palsa > Peat permafrost | place: Sweden... | reverse complement strand
TTGACGTCGCGGTCGGCAAAGATCTGCTTCACCTGCGTCTGCTGATCGGCCGTCAGGCTCAGGTGCTTGGTCAGCTCTTCCAGCTGCTTCGCCTCGCGCTCCTGCGGCGATGGACGTCCGCCTCCCGGTCCACCCGGGCCACCTGCATCCGGTGCCGACGCCGGCGGCGGCGGTGGTGTGTCCTGCGCGAGCACTGCGAGCGGTGCGGTGAGGGCTGCGCTGCATACGGCCAGCAGAGCCATCCGTGTGATTTTTATCTGGAGTCCGGTCATGGCGACACAATCCTGTGGTTCTGAGCTCCGGCAACTGCCGGGCGGGTGAATCTACCCATACAGACGGATAACCGCGCGGAAGGTTGCGGTGCGGCAAAGAATATTACGCCGTTCGCTCCGGCTGAAAATCATACGGATCGCCCTTTTCCGCCGCATACGCCTCCACCACCTTCAAAAACGCCACCGCCGCGTGCGACAGGCTGGCGTGTTTGCGATGCACCAGCCGCAGCTTGCGCTCAAACTGCAGCTCCGGCACCGGCACACGCACCAGCCGCCCGCTCGCAATGTCCAGTTCCACCGTCAGTTGCGGCACCAGCGCCACGCCGTTGCCCAGCGCCACAAAGCGCTTGATCGCCTCCAGCGACGGCAGCTCCACCCCCATCTGCAGCGGCGTCTTGTGCCGCGCAAACGCCTGGATCACCTTCTCGCGCTGCGGCGACGGCACATTGTGCGCGATAAAGTTTTCATGCCCTAGATCGCGGATGGCCAGCGTCTTCTTCTTCGCCAGCGGATGGTTCGGGTTCACCACGAACGCCAGCTGGTCGCGGTACGCCACGATCGACTTCACCTGCGGGTCTTCCGGCCTAAATGACACCACGCCGATCTCCACCGCATGCAGCAGAACCTCATCCGCCACGCGGCTGGCCAGCGTGCGATGCACCGCCACCTTGATCTGCGGATTGCTGCGCCGGAACCGGTCCAGCAGCGGCAGCAGGTACAGGCAGGTGTACTCGTTCGCCGCGATATTCAGCGTGCCGCGATGCAGCTCGCGCAGCTGCGAGAGCGCCAGCCCCGCCTCCGTACGCAGGTTCAGCAGCTTCTGCGCGTACTCGCGCAAAGTCGCCCCCGCATCTGTTAACGATGCGTCCCGCGACGACCGCTCAAACAGCGTCTCGCCAATCTCATCCTCTAATTTGCGGATGACCTGCGAGATCGCCGGCTGCGTGCGGTGCAGCCGCGCCGCCGCCCGCGAAAAGCTGCGTTCCTCGGCCACGGCGAGAAAGGTTTCCAGCTGAAAAAGGTCCATATGTACCCACTCCGGCAACTACTTATCGCATTATAAGAAATTTGCATGGTCCTCGCATAACGCATAAGGACGCTTTATGATTATGGCAGTGGAAATGCCGATGAACACACACGACCAGGTATTTTTCTTCGATACGACGTTGCGCGACGGCGAGCAATCGCCAGGCTGCACCATGCACACACCCGAGAAGATCCGGATGGCGCACCAGCTCGCCCATCTCGGCGTGGATATTCTGGAGGCCGGCTTCCCCGTCTCCTCCGAAGGCGACTTCGCCGCCGTCCAGCAGATCGCCCGCGAGGTGAAGGGCCCGCGCATGGCCGCGCTCGCCCGCGCTAAACGCGAAGACATCGAGTACGCGGCCCGCGCCGTGGAGCCCGCCGCGAAGAACCGCATCCACGTCTTTCTCTCCTGCAGCGACCTGCACTTGCAGTACAAGCTGAAGATCACGCGCGAGCAGGCTGAAGTCCAGGCCGACGAGATGGTGCGCCTCGCCCGCTCCTACGTGGACGACGTCGAGTTTTCGCCCGAAGACGCCACCCGCACCGACCCCGATTTCCTGGTGAAGATCGTCGGCATCGCCGTGGCCGCCGGAGCAACCGTCATCAATATTCCAGACACCGTCGGCTACACCGTGCCCGAAGAGTACGCGGCCACCTTCCGCATGCTGCGCGAACGAGTTCCCGGCATTGAGAACGTGGTCCTCTCCGCGCACTGCCACGACGATCTCGGCATGGCCGTTGCCAACTCACTCGCCGCCGTCAGCGCAGGCGCGCGCCAGGTCGAGTGCACCATCAACGGCATCGGCGAACGCGCCGGCAATGCACCGCTGGAGGAGATCGCCGCCGCCATGATGGTCCGCCGCGACAAGTTCCCCTATCGCAACAACATCAAGATGGCAGAGCTCTACCCGACCAGCCACATGCTCGGCTCGATCATCAGCTTCGGCCCCGCGCCGAATAAAGCCATCGTCGGCGCAAACGCGTTCGCGCATGAGTCCGGCATCCATCAGCACGGCGTGCTGGCCAACCCGCTCACCTACGAGATCATGACGCCGGAATCCGTCGGCGTGAACAAGACGAACATCGTGCTGGGCAAGCACAGCGGCCGCAAGGCGCTGGACATGCGCCTCCGCGAACTCGGCCACTCGCTCACCCGCGAAGAGCTCGAGCCCGTCTACTACCGCTTCACCGAGCTCACCGATCGTAAGAAATCCATCTACGACCAGGACCTGCTCGCCCTGCTCCAGGAATCGGTGGCACCCGTAAAGACTTAACAGTGATTACGGTGATGGCGTGATGACAGTGATAAAAGCGCCAACCAAGACCATCAAAAAATAAGTTCTTTCACTGAAATCAGTTCGTATCACCGTCATCACCGTTAAGTTTTTTTGAACGACGTACAACCCGCAAGCGAGGAATGAATGAAGCTGAAGATTGCAGTACTGCCCGGCGACGGTATCGGCCCCGAAGTAACAGCGGAGGCGACAGCCGTTCTGCGCGCTGTGGCCGCGGCCGGCGGACACACCTTTGAGACCATCGAGCTGCCCGTCGGCGGCATCGCCATCACCAACTTCGGCACACCGCTGCCGGAGAAGACGCTGCAGGAGTCGCTCGCATGCGACGCCGTCCTGATGGGCGCCGTCGGCGATAACAAGTTCAACGCGCTGCCGCCCAGCGAGCGTCCCGAAGCCGGCCTCCTCAAGATCCGCAAGGAGCTCGGCGGTTTCGCCAACCTGCGCCCCTCCGTTGCTTATCCAGCATTGGCGGAAAACTCTCCCCTGCGCGCCGATGTCACCAGGGGCGTCGACATTCTCTTCGTCCGCGAACTGCTCGGCGGCCTCTACTTCGGCGAGCCGCGCCAGTGGGACAAAGCCGCCGGCAAGAGCTGGAACACCATGGTCTACACGCGCGATGAGGTCATCCGCGTCGCCAGGGTCGCATTTGAATTGGCCCGGAAGCGCAAGAAGAAGGTCACCTCGGTCGACAAGGCGAACGTGCTCGAAGTCTCGCAGCTCTGGCGCGCAACCGTGGATGAAGTAGCGAAAGATTATCCCGACATCACCCTCGAGCATCAGCTCGTTGATTCCATGGCGATGCATCTGATGAACATCCCGCGCAACTTTGACGTGGTGCTCACGGAAAATCTCTTCGGCGATATTCTCTCTGACGAGTGCGGCGTCATCACCGGCTCGCTCGGCATGCTGCCCTCCGCCACCATCGGCGGCAAGGTCAACCTCTACGAGCCCGTCCACGGCTCTGCGCCAGACATCGCCGGTACCGGCAAGGCCAACCCGCTCGGCGCGATCCTTACCGCCGCGATGGTCCTGCGTCACTCCGGCGGCCTTGAAAAAGAAGCCGCCGCCGTGGAAGCCGCCGTCACCGCCGTACTCGACAAAGGCCTCCGCACCGCGGACATCGCGCGCGGCGCAGCCTTCGTAAAGACCAGCGAGATGGGCAAAGCCGTTCTCGACGAATTGAAGACACGACTCACGTAACCGCAACACGCAAAGGACATAATCATGGCAGCGAAAACAATGTTCGAGAAAGTCTGGGAGCAGCACCTGGTGGCCGAGCCGAAGGGCGAGCCCACGTTGCTCTATATCGATCTGCAACTGGTGCACGAAGTCACCTCGCCGCAGGCGTTTGAGGGCCTGCGCCTCACCGGCCGCAAGCTGCGCCGTCCCGATCGCCACGTCGCCACCGTGGACCACAACGTCCCGACGACCAGCATTGCCGACCGTCTCGTCATCGCCGACCAGATCGCCAACAAGCAGGTCGCGGCGTTGCGCAAGAACTGCGCCGACTTCGGCGTCCAGTTCTACGACGTGCAGGACTCCGACCAGGGCATCGTCCACATGATCGGGCCGGAGCTCGGCCTGACCAAGCCCGGCATGACCATCGTCTGCGGCGACTCGCACACCAGCACCCACGGCGCATTCGGCGCGCTCGCCTTCGGCATCGGCACCAGCGAGGTCGAGCACGTGATGGCCACGCAGACCCTGCCGCAGGAGAAGCCGAAGACCTTCCGCATCAACGTCGAAGGCGAGCTGCCCGTCGGCGTCACCGCGAAGGACATCATCCTGGACATCATCGGCCGCATCGGCACCGACGGCGCCACCGGCTACGTCGTGGAATACGCCGGCTCCGCCATCCGCGCGCTCTCCATGGAAGGCCGCATGACCATCTGCAACATGAGCATCGAAGCCGGTGCGCGTGCCGGCATGATCGCGCCCGACGAGACCACCTTCAAATATCTCTACGGCCGCCGCTTCTCGCCGCAGGGTCTCCCCGAAACCGCTGCCGCAACCGACCAGCGCGCCCTGGAGAATCGCTCCGGCGCGCGTCCCTCGTTCGCGCTCGGCCAAAATACCACAGGCAGGCGCGATCTCTGGCGCGAGGCCGTCGCCCACTGGCGTACCCTGCCCACCGATCCCGGCGCGATCTTCGACCGCGAGCTCACCATCGACGCCGCCACGCTCGCGCCGCGCGTCACCTGGGGAACATCGCCCGGCATGGTCGCCGGCATCAACGGCACCGTGCCCTCGCCCGACTCCGTCACCGAGGAGGCCGACAAGAAGTCCTACGCCCGCGCGCTGGAGTACATGGGCCTGCACGCCGGCACAAAGATCGAAGACATCGCTATCGACACCGTCTTCCTCGGCTCCTGCACCAATGGCCGCATCGAAGACCTGCGCGCCGCCGCCAAAGTGATCGACGGCTACACCGTCTCCACCAAGGTCCGCGCCATGGTCGTCCCCGGCTCGCAACAGGTGAAGGCGCAGGCCGAACGCGAAGGCCTCGATACCATCTTCAAGACCGCAGGCTTCGAGTGGCGTGAGCCCGGCTGCAGCATGTGCCTCGCCATGAACCCGGACATTCTCCAGCCCGGCGAGCGCTGCGCGTCCACATCCAACCGCAACTTCGAAGGCCGCCAGGGCCGCGGCGGTCGCACGCACCTCGTCTCGCCCCAGATGGCCGCAGCCGCCGCCATCACCGGCCACTTCACCGATGTCCGCAACTGGAAATTCTCAAAGGGAGCAAAATAATGGACGCGATCAAAACACTCACCAGCATCGCCGCGCCGCTGCCGCTGCCCAACATCGACACCGACCAGATCATCCCCAAGCAGTTCCTCAAGCGCATTGAGCGCACCGGCTATGGCGAGTTCCTCTTCTACGACTGGAAGCGCATCCAGGAAGGCCCCGACACCGGCAAGCCCGATACCAGCTTCGTGCTGAACAAGCCGGAGTATAAGGACGCGAAGATCCTCATCACCGAGAAGAACTTCGGCTGCGGCTCCTCGCGCGAACACGCCGCCTGGGCCATCTACCAGTTCGGCTTCCGCGTCGTCATCGCGCCCACCTTCGCCGACATTTTCTTCTCCAACGCCGGCAAAAACGGCATCCTGCTCGTCAAGCTCTCGGAAGAAGACACCGAGACCCTGCTCAAACGCTCCACCGCGAACCCGGAACACAAGATCACCATCAACGTGGAAGAGCAGCTAGTCACGGATGAGCAGGGCTTCAAGGCCCACTTCGAGATGGACCCCTTCCGCAAGTACTGCCTCGTGAACGGCCTCGACGACATCGGCCTCACCCTGCGCTACGAAAAAGATCTCGACGCATTCGAAGCCAAGCACGATACCGAGTTCTGGTCCACGCCGAAAGTAACTGCATGAAGAAACTCTTCCATCTCGCGGCAGCCATCGCTCTCTTGAGCGCAGCGCCCCTGCACGCGCAGAGTGCGCCGGCACCGCCTCTGCCTGCGCAACTTGCAACGGCGAAGGCGATCTTTCTGGCGAATGCCGGTTCAAATGCGGGTAACACCCAATTTGCCAGCAACGCTTACAACAGCATGTATCAGAATCTCGCAACTTGGAATCGATACCACCTAACTCCGACTCCGGCAGATGCTGACCTCTCATTCGAGATATCTGTGATTAGCAATTATGAAGGTTCAAGCCAGGTCGATTATTTCGTTCAACTTGTCGTTCGCGACGCGAAATCGCAAGCATTGTTATGGACGATTTCTGAGAATATCGGGACGGCGGGCAGAGAAAAGACATTTGAGAAGAATATTGCTGCCAGTGCCGCGAAGATCGTAACCGACCTTGGAACTCTCATCTCCGACAAAGTTGTTACGCCTCAAACAGCTGTTGTCGCTCCCTGTCAGCCTGCCATTCCAGCTGCAAAGACACGCATTCAACAGAACAAATAAAGAAAGAGCACATGAGCAACGTACCCGGCAAGAAGAACTCGATCGCACTCACCGAAGGCCCCAACCGCGCCGCGGCACGCGCCATGCTGCGCGGCGTCGGCTTCACGAAGGAAGATCTGCACAAGCCCATCATCGGCATCGCCAACACCTGGACCGAGATCGGCCCCTGCAACTACCACCTGCGCGACATCGCCGAGGCCGTGAAGCAGGGTGTGCGCGAGGCCGGCGGCACGCCCATGGAATTCAACACCGTCACCATCTCCGACGGCATCACCATGGGCACCGAAGGCATGAAGGCCTCGCTCATCTCGCGCGATATGATCGCCGACTCCATCGAGCTCGTCGCCCGCGGCAACTCGTTCGACGGCCTGGTCTGCATCGCCGGCTGCGACAAGAACATGCCCGGAGCCGTCATGGCGCTCGCCCGCCTCGACATCCCCGGCCTCATGCTCTACGGCGGCTCCATCGCGCCCGGCCACATGCACGTCGGCGCCGACGGCAAGACGCCCGAGCCCGGCGCAAAGAAAGAGATCGACATCACCATCCAGCAGGTCTTCGAAGCCATCGGCGCGCACGCTGCCGGCAAGATCACCGACGCGCAGCTCGAAGAAGCTGAAGCCACCGCCTGCCCCGGCCCCGGCGCCTGCGGTGGCCAGTTCACGGCGAACACCATGGCCATGGCCGGCGAGTTCCTCGGCATCTCGCCCATCCAGATCACCGGCGTCCCCGCCATGTCGAAGGAAAAGCACGCCGCCTCGCGCGAAGCAGGCAGGCTCGTCATGGACCTCGCCCGCAGCGGCCTCAAGCCCTCGCAGATTCTCACGCGCGAATCGCTCGAAGACGCTATCGCCGCCGTCTGCGCCTCCGGCGGCTCGACGAACGCCGTGCTGCACCTCATCGCCATTGCGCACGAGCTCGCCATCCCGCTCGCCATGGACGACTTCGACATCATCAGCGAAAAAACGCCCTTCATCTGCGACCTGCAGCCCGGCGGCAAGTATGTTGCCCGCGACTATCAGGACGCCGGCGGCTCGCGCGTCCTCGCCCAGCGCCTCATCGACAAGAAACTTCTCCACGGCAACACGCCCACCGTCACCGGCAAGACGCTGCGCGAAGAAGCTGCCGCGGCACATGAGACTCCGGGCCAGCCCGTCATCCGTACCTGGGACAACGCGCTGAAGGCCACCGGCGGCCTCGTCATCCTCAAAGGCAATCTCGCGCCCGAAGGCTGCGTCGTCAAAGTCGCCGGCCACGAGCGCGTCTACCACCAGGGCACCGCGCGCGTCTTCGACAGCGAAGACCTCTGCTTCGCCGCCGTGGAAGCAGGCAAGATCAATCCGAACGACGTGCTCGTCATCCGCTACGAAGGCCCGCGCGGCGGCCCCGGCATGCGCGAGATGCTCGCCGTCACCGCCGCCATCAAGGGCATCCCGGAATTGTCCGAGACCGTCGCACTATTAACCGATGGCCGCTTCTCCGGCGCAACCCGCGGCCTCATGGCCGGCCACGTCGCCCCCGAAGCCCAGCTCGGCGGCCCCATCGCCGCCGTCCACGAAGGCGACCTCATCACCTTCGACATCAAGAACCGCGAGCTTCGGCTTGAAGTCCCAGCCGAAGAGATCGCCAAACGCCTGAAGACCGTAAAACCCCGCGAGATTCCCTACAAACGCGGCGTCTTCGCGAAGTATGCAGCATCTGTAAGTTCAGCAAGTGAAGGCGCAGTGACAACCTAATAAAGCTTGTCATCTCGACCGAAGCGAAACGAAGTGAAGCGTAGTGGAGAGACCACCGTATTTAGCTTTTGCCTTTGTAGTTGTTTTAAGAGGAGCACACGATGCCAAAGAAAATCACACCGAAGAAACCAATAAAAAATCTCAACGCCCAACTCACCGGCTCCGAGATCATGTGGGCCACGCTCGTCGGCGAAGGCGTGGAGACGGTCTTCGGCTATCCCGGCGGCGCCATCCTGCCCGCGTATGACGCGCTGCGCAAGTTCCCCATCCACCACGTCCTCGTCCGCCACGAGCAGGGCGCGGCCCACATGGCCGACGGTTTCTCGCGCGCGTCCGGCAAGGTCGGCGTGGCCATCGCAACCTCCGGCCCCGGTGCGACCAACCTCGTCACCGGTATCGCGACGGCGATGGCCGATTCGATCCCGATCGTCTGCATCACCGGCCAGGTCTCCAGCAAAGTCCTCGGCTCGGACGCGTTCCAGGAGATCGACATCACCGGCATCACCCTGCCCATCACCAAGCACAACTTCCTCGTGACGCGCGCGGAGGACGTCGCCCCCGCGCTGCGCAAAGCCTTCCAGATCGCGCAGGACGGCCGCCCCGGCCCCGTCCTCGTCGACATCACCAAAGACGCGCAGCAGGGCACCGCACTCTTCGACTTCGAAGCCGCCAAGCCCGCCCCCGCGCGCCCGCATCCGATGCTCAAGGCAGAAACTCCGGAGATGCTCGCCGCGATCGAGCTGCTCAAGACCGCCAAGCGCCCCGTCATCCTCGCCGGCCACGGCATCCTGCAGTCCAACGCGATGGAGCAGGTGCGCCAATTCGCCGAGCGCGAGCACATCCCCGTCGCCTGCACCCTGCTCGGCCTCGGCGCGTTCCCCGCGTCGCATCCGTTATCGCTCGGCATGATGGGCATGCACGGCGAGAGCTGGGTGAACAACGCCATCCAGCAGGCCGACCTGCTGCTCGCATTCGGCATGCGGTTCGACGACCGCGTCACCGGCAACCTCGCCAGCTACGCGCTCAACGCAAAGAAGATCCACATCGACATTGACCCCTACGAGATCAACAAGGTCGTCAAGGTCGACGTCGCGCTCATCGGCGATCTTGCAGAGGTGCTGAAAACGCTTTTGCCTTTGCTCCCAAAGAAGAACGACACCAGTTGGATCCGCGAAGTGAACGCCATGAAGGGCGATGAAGCCGTGCGCGACATCATCAACCTGCCCGACAACGGCCACCTCTACGCGGCGCACGTCATCAACGACCTCTGGCGCGAGACCAACGGCGACGCCATCATCGCCACCGACGTGGGCCAGCACCAGATGTGGGAGGCCCAGTACTACAAGCACGACCTGCCGCGCACGCTCATCACCAGCGGCGGTCTCGGAACGATGGGCTTTGCTCTGCCCGCTGCCATCGGCGCAAAGGTCGCGCGCCCCGACAAAGACGTCTGGGTCATCGCCGGCGACGGCGGCTTCCAGATGACGGCGGCCGAGCTCTCCACCGCCGTGCAGGAGGACCTCGACATCAACATCGCCGTCATCAACAACGGCTTCCTCGGCATGGTCCGCCAGTGGCAGGAGGCCTTCTACGACAAGAACTATTCCTGCTCGCCCATACTCAGCCCGGACTTCGTCAAACTCGCCGAAGCCCACGGCATCAAGGGCGTCACCGTCAGCAAACGCAGCGAGGTCATCCCCGCCGTAAAAGCCGCACGCAAACACAAGGGCCCGTTCCTTATCAACTTCCAGGTGGAGAAGGAAGACGGTGTGTACCCCATGATCGCGCCCGGCGCGGCTCTGCATGAGATGGTGCGCCGGCCGAACCCGCTGATCGAAACGAGTGAGGACGAATAAAGACTTAACAGTGATGACAGTGATAAAAGCTGAGAACAATGATTAAACCGAAAGCTTTTGTTCCTGCTTCTATCACTGCAATCAGCCTTTATCACCGTCATCACCGTTAAGTTTTTTGTACAAGAAAGATATTCGAGGAAAGCCCAAATGCTCCACACATTCGTTGCACTCGTTGAAGACAAGCCCGGCGTGCTCACCCGCGTCGCTTCGCTCTTCCGCCGTCTCAACATCAACATCGTCTCGCTCACCGTGGGCCATAGCGAGCGCGACGACGTCTCGCGCATGACCATCGTCGCCGAAGCGCCGGAGCACGCCGCCTCCCGCATCAAGGCCGCGCTCTACAAGCTCGAGATCACCTGCGATGTGGACGAGGTCGAGCGCAACTCCGCCGTCATCCGCGAGCTCGCGCTCATCAAGGTCGCCGCCGGCCCCAAGCCAACGAGAAACGAACAGCGCTCCCACCTCTTCGACCTCGCCGAGGTATTCAAGGCCCGCGTCGTCGATATCGCCCCCGAATCCGCCATGCTCGAGCTCACCGGCTCGGCCAGCAAGATCGAAGGCCTCATCCAGGTGCTTACCGAGAGCGGATACGAGATACTGGAGATATCGCGCACCGGCCGCATGGCCATGCGCCGCGGCCACCACACCAGCCGCGTCATGAAGGCCCTCGACGACATCAGCCGCCGCAAGACCGCCGACACGGGACCGGCAAAAAAGAAGAAATAACGCCTTTGCTTGTCACCGCAATCAGCTTTTATCACCGGAATCACCGTTAAGTTTTTGGGACCAAAATTAGAACGTAAATATTTCAACTCAACGAAGAAAGCAAAGGACAAGAAAATGGCTAAGACTTATCACGACGCAGATGCAGACCTCTCCATCATCCAGGGCAAGAAGGTCGCCATCATCGGCTACGGCTCGCAGGGCCACGCCCACGCGCTCAACCTGAAAGACTCCGGCGTGCAGGTCTGCGTCGGCTTGCGCGCAGGCTCGCCCTCAGCCGAGAAGGCAAAGAAGGCCGGCCTCGAAGTGAAGACCGTCGCCGAAGCCACCAAGTGGGCCGACGTCATCATGAACCTCACGCCCGACCAGACCGCGGCCAAGGTGCACAACACGGACATCGCGCCCAACCTGACCGCCGGCAAGACGCTCATGTTCGCGCACGGCTTCAACATCCGCTTCCGCACCATCAACCCGCCAGCAGACGTCGACGTCTCGCTCGTCGCGCCCAAGTCCCCAGGCCATCGCGTGCGTGAGGTCTTCACCGAAGGCGGCGGCGTACCCGGTCTCGTGGCCGTGGAGCAGGACGCCAGCGGCAACGCGCTCGCCCTCGCACTCAGCTACGCCAAGGGCATCGGCTGCACCCGCGCCGGCGTGCTGCAGACCACCTTCACCGAAGAGACCGAGACCGACCTCTTCGGCGAGCAGGCCGTGCTCTGCGGCGGCACCAGCGCGCTCGTCAAGGCAGGCTTTGAGACCCTCGTCGAGGCCGGCTACCAGCCCGAGCTCGCGTACTTCGAAGTGCTGCACGAGCTCAAGCTCATCGTGGACCTGATGTACCGCGGCGGCCTCGAGTACATGCGCTACTCCATCTCCGACACCGCCGAGTGGGGCGACTACGTGACCGGTCCCCGCATCGTCACCGCAGACGTGAAGAAGGCCATGAAGGAAGTCCTCAACGACATCCAGTCCGGCGCATTTGCCAAGCGCTTCATTGACGACCAGAACTCCGGCCGCAAAGAGTTCGAGGCCTTCCGCAAGCAGGACCGCAACCACCAGATCGAAAAGGTCGGCGCAGAGCTCCGCGCCGCCATGCCCTTCCTCGACCCGGTCAAGGTCGTCAACGGTGCCGTCGTCAAAGCATAAAGAATCAGTAACCCGAAAGGCGGCATCCGATTATGGATGCCGCCTTTTTTCGTGCAGCCACCAATCCGGGTGCCCCACATCTCGCACTTGAGATGTGGGACATCGTCGCGCAGCGGCGACGCGCGAAGCGCTCTAACCATGCAAAAATAGACCAAGAGGTGCAGTCATGGCCACCACTGCAACACCCACTCAGCGCAAGTCCACCACCGAAGAAATAATCGCCGCCCTCCGCGAAGTCTCGCCTCTCGAAGGCCTGCATGACGACGAGTATCGCTGGCTCGCCGAACACGGCACGGAGCAGTTTGCCGTTGCCGGCGGCATCATCTTCCGCGAAGGCGATCCCGTCAGCACCATGAACATCTTTCTCCGCGGCGAGATCCACGTCCGCCGCCAGCACGCCGGCCCCATGGCGCTCTTCATCGGCCGCAGCGGACAGATCGGCGGCCTGCTTCCCTTCTCCCGCATGAAGACCTACGGCGGCGAAGGCCGCGCCGTCGGCGACGCCTGGGCGCTCAACATCGCCAAAGAAGACTTCCCCGCCATGCTCGAAGCCATCCCATCCATGGCCCAGCGCTGCGTCACCATCCTGCTCTCCCGCGTGCGCGAAGTTACGCGCCTCGAGCAGCAGGCCGAAAAACTGAACGCGCTCGGCAAACTAGCCGGCAACCTCTCGCATGAGCTGAACAACCCAGCCTCCGCCGCGCAGCGCGCTGCGCGCACCCTGCTCGGCGAGCTGCGTCACTACGGCGACCAGAAGTACCAGCTCGGCTCCATGTGCCTGAACGAAGAGAAGCGCGCCCACTACGGCGAATGGGTCGGAAAAGCCCGCGCCGCCACGCCCATCGGCACACTCACCGACGCCCAGGCCGCAACCAGCGCGCTCGCGCAGAGTGACCGCGAAGATGTCATCAACAAATGGCTCGAAGCCCATGCCGTCAGCGACGCCTGGCAGGTCGCACCCACATTGGCCGAGGCGAACATCTCCAACACGCTGCTCGACGAGCTCGCCGCCTTCGCCACGCCCGAAGTTCTGCCCGTCGCCCTGCGCTCCTTCACATCCGCCCTGCGCGCCGAACGCATGACCGAAGCCGTCATCGACTCCACTGCGCGCATCTTCGATCTCATCCGCGCCATCAAAGATTATTCGTATATGGACCAGGCCGCCGTGCAGGACGTCGACCTCGCCGCCGCATTGGACAACACGCTCAGCATGTTCGCCTCACGCACCAATGGCATCGAAATACTCCGCGAGTACGAGCCGGGCATGCCGCTGGTGAACGCCTACGGCAGCGAACTGAACCAGGTCTGGACAGCATTGATCGAGAATGCACTGGATGCGATGAATGGCAGCGGCACGCTGCGCCTGAAGATCGCGCGCAGCGGCGAACTGGCTCTGGTGGAGGTGTGGAACACCGGCCCCGGCATCCCGCCCGAGATGACGAGCCGCATCTTCGAGCCGTTCTTCACCACCAAGGCAGTCGGCGCCGGCCTCGGCCTCGGGCTCGACATCGCGCAGCGCATCGTCGGACGTCACCGCGGCTACATCACCGTCGAATCAAAGCCCGGCGCAACATGCTTTCAGGTGCGCCTGCCGCTCGAACTCACGGAAGCCTACTAGCAAAATTATTGTCATTCCGCACCCTGAGCGAAGTCGAAGGGGGAGGAATCTGCTTTTGTCTCTGCGACCAAGTAAGTATGGGCACGCCCATTCACAAACCCACACCGTCAGCCTGAGCGTTTAGCGAAGGATCTCAGTAGTTGTTTTTATCGCTGCACGAAAAACAGCTCCACGAAGGCCTCTGCCTTTGGGAGGGAGC
>Ga0302314_10013939_pt1 | contig 13787 bp, 14 predicted proteins | sample III_Palsa_N2_3_FD_200533 | JGI IMG/M metagenome (GOLD analysis project Ga0302314, IMG submission 200533) | Peat permafrost microbial communities from Stordalen Mire near Abisko, Sweden - III_Palsa_N2_3 | ecosystem: Environmental > Terrestrial > Soil > Palsa > Peat permafrost | place: Sweden... | reverse complement strand
GCCCAGATCAGCCTGGTCGGCATGCTGGTCACCCAGCTGACCCAGGTCGCCGTCGTCCTGGCCGGCGGGGGACTCGTCTGGCTCGGCGTGGTGACCATGGTGGGAACTTTTGCCAGCTTCGTCATGACCAGCGCCCTGGCCCGGCGGATGACCGGGCACTCCGCACTGTCGGGCCACTTCGACCGGGTCCTCCTGGTCGACCTGCTGCGGTTCGGAGGACGGAACACGGTGATCGCGGTCAGCGGTCTGGTCTCGTTCAGCCTCGACGCGCTGATCATCGGCATCATCCTGCCGGTGGCCCAGGTGGCGCCCTACGACATCGCCCTCAGCACGGCCAACCTCACCCGGAACCTGACGGTCTACGGGAGTGATCTGCTCCTCCCGACGTACACCCACTTCGAAAGCACGGAGGACCCGGTGCGCCAGGCCCGGCTCTTCTCGAGGACGGTCATGGCCACACTGGCCATCTCCCTGCCCATCCTGGTGGCGCTGGCCGCCTTCGGCGACCCGATACTGAAGTTGTGGCTCGGCGACGTCCCGGCCAAGACCTACTCGATCATGATCGCCCTCGGATTCGTCACCGCCCTCGAGTTGCCGGGCCACCAGTGCTTCATCTTCCTGACCGGTATCGGACGCAATCAGCTGATGGTGCGGATGGCCGTGCTGGGGGCCACCGTCAACCTGATCGGGAGCATTGCCGCCACGTTCTGGCTGGGCCCGATCGGACCGGCCATCGGCTCCCTTCCGGCCGTTCTGGTCATCGACTTCACCGTCCTGCCGGTCATCGTGTGCCGGCACCTCCAGATCCCGGTGCGCCGATACGTGCGCGATGCGCTGCTACCGGTACTCCCGTCGGTGGCGGTGGCCGGTGTGGTGGCTCTGGCCATACTGGGTCTGATCCCCATCCACGCCGGCCTCTCGACGCTCCGGGGCGGCGTGCGCGCCCTGGTCTACGCATCGGTGGTGGTGCTGGCGGCATGGGCGACCATGGTCGGCGTCACCCTGCGCCTCGAGCCGGATGTCCGGAGTGCGGTCCGGACCAAATTACGTCGCGGGCCGCGGTGAGGCCCACGGCTACCATCGCCGGAGATGGTCATCACTCCCGATTGCCTCCGGGCCGGAACCGGTGGACGCGGCGCTGGCGTACGCAAGCGCGCCACGCCCCGGGTGACCGGGTGGGGCCATGACCGCTTCGGCCACCGAGGGTTCGTCGGTGGGTGAGTCCACCGCGGTGCCCACGTGGTTCGGTCCCGAGGACCGTCCGCTCTTCGGTTGGATCCACGTTCCGTCGGAGCCGAACGGCCAGGGCGTCGTCCTGTGCCCGTCGATCGGCCTCGAGGGCGAGGCCTGCCAGATGGCCTACCGCTCCCTGGCCACTCTGCTGGCCGGCTCGGGGTGTGCCGTTCTCCGCTTCGACTACCACGGCACCGGCGACTCGACGGGTCTCCTGACCGACCCCGATCGGGTGGCCGAGTGGATGGCGGACATCGCCGCCTGCCTGGACTACCTGCGGGCCGCCGGGGCCACCCGGCTGCACCTGGTCGGGGCCCGGCTGGGAGCGACGCTGGCGGCCCGGGCGGCGAGCGAGGACGGCGGCGTCGAGTCGCTCACCCTGTGGTACCCGTGGAGCCAGGGGAGCCAGTTCCTTCGCTACCAGCGGGCACTGCGACGCCTGTATGCGGTCAGTGACGTGCCCGAGTCGGAAAACGGCGCCACCGAGATCCCCGGATTCGTCCTCGATGCCGCCGTCACCGCTGATCTGGGAGCACTCGACACCAGCCGGACCGAGCACGCGCTGCCCAAGGCTGTGCTGGTCATCGACGCCGCCGATCCTGCCACCGGTGAAGTGGGCCGACCCGAATACGGGCCGGAGTGGAGTGTCCGGAGGTCAGGTACCGGACTGGACGGACTGTTCGGGGTGGAGCTGATGCTGGCCAAGGTGGCCGAGGAGGACCTCGAGGCGGTGCGCACCTTCATTCTCGGTGACGATTCCCCCGAAAGTTCCGCCGCCATCGAGCCGACCATCCGGGTGAGTGCGCGGGTCGAGGCACCGGGTGCGGCGCCGGTGGTCGAGCGGCCGGTCACCTTCGGACCCTTCGGCCTGTTCGGGATCCTGGCCGAACCGGTCGTTCCGACGTCGCACGCCGCGGGGGTCACCCGGATGCGCACCTCGACCGGCCCGGTACCCGAGTTCGCCTCGGCGCTCTTCCTCAACGCCGGCAGCCTCCACCACGTCGGGCCCGGACGCCAGTGGGTCGAGCTCAGTCGCCGCTGGGCCGCCGAGGGAGTGCGCTGCCTGCGCATGGATATCGGGAGTCTCGGCGACAGCCCGGTCACCGGCCCCCCGGGACTGCTGTCGAGCTACCCGCAGGCCGCGCTGGACGACGTGAACGAGGGAGTCCGGTTCCTGGCACCGGGCGACCCCGGTCAGGTCCTGCTCCTCGGGTTGTGCGCCGGGGCCTACCACGCGCTGCTCGCCGCTCCCTCGACCGGTGTCGGCGGGGTCGCCATCTTGAACCCGCTTCGCCTGCCGTCAGCCGACGGGGGTCCCGAGTCGATGGGTGATCCGGTCGAAGGCGCGCCGATGGACGACCCCATCGAAGAGGCGGTGTTGGATGGATGGGCGGGCCCCGACGACGTGGTCCAACGTGGCGCTCATGCCCCGAAGCGGCGCTTCCTCGGCACCTTGCGCGACAAGGGCGTCTTCCGCCCGGTGACCAAGCACCTGCCGGACCGCTTCTGGTGGGCGACCCGTCTGGGCTCCGGCGCCAAGGACCCGGTCGAGGCGCTCAGCCGGGTCGTCGACAGTGGCGCCTCGCTGTACATCGTGATCGGCCCGGACGAATGGCCGGGGATCGGTCGGGGCCGGGCCCACGAGCTGAAGCAGGTGGCGCGTTCGGGTTCGTTCGCCATCACCTACGTGCCGACCCTCGACCACAGCTTCCATGTGGCCAGTGGACGACGGGACGCGCTGGCCATGCTGGACCAGTGGGTCCTCGGGACCGGCCCGGGTGGACCCGACATCCCGCGGGGGACCAAGACGATCTCCTGACCGGGCCTACTGGTCGGCGCCGTTCCCGTCCGGAGGTTCGGCGTGCCCGTTGGTGTGCTGAGGGCGGATGACGGCGACGGTCTTGGTCGGGTCGTCGGGATCGAAGTGGAGGACGATCGGGGCGTCGGGATCCTCGGGCTCGCCCGGCGCCTCCATGACGAAGGCGGGCACTTCGCGTTTCTGCTCGAGAGCCTGCTGCAGCCCGAGCGCGATGCCCGACAGGACCGCACCCGCGGCCGAGCGCTTCATCCAGTGGTTGAAACGGAGCGGGTCGTGGGGTCCGGGGTCGTCGTCCGCATCGGACGCCAGTGGATCGTCCGCAGCGGTAGAAGAGGGATCGTCGGGGCCGGTGGCCTGATCGTCCAACTCCGACCCGACCTGGTCACCGGGTTCCGACTCGACCTCGCCGGGATCCGATCCCGGGGCAGTATCCACGAACTCCACGGTACTGCCCGGTACCGGCGCGGCGTCCGGTGCCGGTGAGACCGCGCCCGACCCCCGGAGCGACTCCGCCGCCCTTGCCGTAGGATCGGAACGTGCTTGACCGCTTCCATCCGCCGGTCGAGGAATACCTCGAGACGATCTTCGCCCTCGAGGAAGAGGGCATCCCGGTCATCCAGGCCCGGCTGGCCGAGCGGCTGGGCAAGGCGGCGCCATCGGTGTCCGAGATGCTCGATCGGCTCGAGGCCGACGGTCTCATCGCCCGTAGAGGACGTCGCATCACCATGACTCCGGCCGGCACCGCCCTGGCCGAGGGGGTCGTCCGCAAGCACCGTCTGGCCGAGCGCCTTCTGGTCGACATCATCGGGCTGGACTGGGACAAGGCCCACATCGAAGCGGGCCGGTGGGAGCACGTCATCAGTGACGACGTCGAGGCACGCCTGGTGGTCCTGTTGAACCACCCGACGACGTGCCCGCACGGGAACCCGATCCCGGGGGTGGTTCCTGACGGGGCCGGCCAGCGCCGCCTGGCCGATGCGCAACCGGGGGAGCAGGTACGCCTGGTGCGCATCACCGAGAGCGTCGAGCACGAAGCGGACTCGCTCACCTACCTGGGCGACAACGGTCTCACCCCGGGGACCACCGCCGTGATCCAGTCCCGGGCACCCGACGGGACGCTCACCCTGGTCCTCGGCGACGCCGCCATCGCCCTCGGCCCGGCCATGACCGAGCGCATGTTCATCGCCTCTGCCTGATGAGCCGCAGGCGCTCGGACCGCTCGTGGCGGGGTGGTCGGCCCCTTCCGGTCAGCACTCACTAGAGTGGAGTGCCAGAGCGGCCGGTCCGATCCAGGGGCCCCGACCCCGGCCGCCCCGCTCCCTGGTGACCAACCATGACCACTGCTGACGACCGCAAGCACGACCAGACGTCCCCCGACGACGGGGGCCTCGACGCCCGCAAGGCGGCGATCCTCAATGCGGTCGTGACCGAGTACATCGCCTCGGCCCAGCCGGTCGGCTCCCAGCACGTGGTGGATGCGCCGGGGGTCAGTGTGTCATCGGCCACCGTGCGCACCGACATGGCCACGCTGGAGCGCGAGGGATACCTGGCCCAACCGCACACCAGTGCCGGTCGGATCCCGACCGACAAGGGCTACCGCTTCTTCGTCGACCAGCTCGGCGGCCCCGGACCTCTCGACGCGGGCGGACGACAGCAGGTGCGCCAGTTCTTCGACCATGCCCACGGGGAGATCGAGGAGATGCTGGAGCGCACCTCGGGCCTGCTCGCCAACCTCACCGACTGCGCGGCCATGGTGGTGGGCCCGTCGCACGAGTCGGCGACGATCCGCTCGGTGCAGATGGTCGCATTGGGCCATCATCTGGCCCTCGTCGTGGTGGTCCTGGCCGACGGCGCCGTGCAGAAGCAGACGATCGAACTGCCCGATGATGCCGACGAGACGGTGGTGTCCGATGCCGGTGGGCGCCTCGCCGCCCACACCCTCGGGTCGCGCCTGGCCGACGTCTCACCGACCACGACCACGAGCGGCGATCCGGTGGTCGACGCGGTGACGGCATCCGGCATCTCCGCCCTGCGATCCCTCGGCGAGGCGGACGGCCGCGACCAACTCTTCGTCGGCGGCTCGTCGCGGATGGCGGCCGCCTTCGACGCGGTGGACACCGTCCGCTCGGTGCTGACCATCCTCGAGCAGCAGTTGGTGGTGGTGTCGCTCCTGCGCGACATCCTCGACACCGGACTGACCGTGGCCATCGGGGCCGAGCACGGCATCGAGCCCCTGGCGTCGTGCGCCATCGTGGTGATGCCGATATCGGTCGACGGGATCGAGGCCGGCACGATCGGTCTCCTCGGGCCCACCCGGATGAATTACCCGCTGGCGCTGGCCGCCGCCCGGGTGGTGGGCGACCGCCTGGGCGAGCGCCTGGGGGAGGCGGTGCAATGACCGACACCGACCTCTACGAGCTCCTCGGCGTCAGCCGCAATGCCACCGACGAGCAACTGAAGCGGGCCTACCGGGCCAAGGCGCGCGAGCACCATCCGGACACCAACCAGGAAGACGGCGACTCCGGTGAGCACTTCAAAGAGGTCAGCCTGGCCTACGAGGTCCTGAGCGATCCCGAGCGCCGGGCTCGCTACGACCGCTTCGGCCACGCCGGGGTGTTCGGCCAGGGCGCCGGCGGCCAGGCCGGCGGGGATCCGTTCGGGGCCGGGGGCCTCGGGGACCTGTTCGACGCTTTCTTCAACGGGATGGGAGGGGCTGCCGGTGGACGGCGTCGCACCGGACCGGTGCCGGGGCCCGACGCCGAGATGATGGTCGAGCTCACCTTCCGTGAGGCCGTCTTCGGGGTGCAACGCCAGGTGGACGTGACCACACCGGTCCACTGCGACACGTGCGAGGGCTCCGGTGCCCAGCCCGGCACCTCGGTGGTGCGGTGCCCCGATTGCCAGGGCGCCGGTGAGCTGCGCCGGGTACGCCAGTCGATCCTCGGCCAGGTCGTCACCGCGGTGCCGTGCAACCGCTGCCTCGGCACCGGACAGTCGATCGAGACACCGTGCGTCGACTGCCGGGGCGAAGGGCGCCGGTCCGAGACCCGGACCCTCACCGTCGACATCCCCGCCGGTGTCGACGACGGCTCCACCCTGCGCTTGTCCGGTCACGGTCCGGCCGGGTTCCGGGGCGGTCCCAACGGCGCGCTCTTCGTCCACCTCGCCGTCGCTCCGGACGAGGTATTCCGACGCTCGGACGTCGACCTCCACGCCACCGTGCACGTGCCGATGGCGCTCGCCTCGCTGGGGGGCAGCATCCCCTTCGCCACCCTCGACGACTCCCGCGACCTGGCCATCGCCGAGGGGACCCAGAGCGGCTCCGTCATCACCCTGAAGGGGCTCGGCGTCCCGAAGCTGCGGGGCCGGGGACGGGGTGACCTCTCCGTACACATCCAGGTCGACACGCCGACCGGACTCGACGATGGCCAGCGTGAGCTGCTCGTCGCCCTGGCCGAGGCCCGATCGGAGGATCTGGGCGAGGCCCCGCAAGCAGAGGGCCTGTTCTCCAAGCTCCGTTCGGCCCTGAGCTGAGCGTGTCCCCGGCGGGCGGGGCCACCCCGGCACCGCGGGCACCCGACCCCCTGCTGGTGGCCGCCGCCGCCATGGTCTTCGTCGGCGACCCGGCGGCCCCGGTGGTCGACGACGACGATCTGCACCACCTGCTCGACGTCCTCCGGTTGCGCCCGGGAGAGCTGGTGATCGCCGCCGACGGCTCCGGTGGGTGGGTCCCGTGCCGGATCGCCGGGTCCGCAACGGGTGGTTCGCGACGCGCCGACCCCACCGCGTCTCTGGTCCCCGACGGGCCGGCGGTGATGGAGCCACTTCCGGTCCCCGAGGTCACCGTGGCCTTCGCCCCGACCAAGGGCGACCGCCCCGAGTGGGTGGTCCAGAAGCTGACCGAACTCGGGGTGGATCGGATCGTGCCGCTGCGAACCTCACGCTCGGTGGTCCGCTGGGAGGGCGACCGGGCTGTCAAGTCGGTTGAGCGCCTGCGCCGCGTCGTGCGCGAGGCGGCCGGCCAGTGCCGGCGGGCCCGATTGCCCGAGGTCACCGGCGTGTGCCGACTGGAGGAGGTGGCGGCCGTCGCCGGCGGTCGGGTCACCTTGGCCGATGCGGGCGGAGGCCCGCCGGAACTCGGTAGATCGGTGCTAGCCGTAGGTCCCGAAGGCGGATGGGACCCCGCCGAACGCGACTCGTTCGGCCCCACGGTGGGGCTCGGGGCCACCGTTCTGCGGGCCGAAACCGCAGCCTTGGCAGCCGGCACCCTGTTGTGCTCCTTGCGGAGTGGTGTAGTTCTACCCCTTGCGTAACCACGCTCCGTGAGGAAAACTGTTGTTCTAAGGAAATTCACGTGGTTGCCGGCATCCCCCTTTGCCGGTCACCCTGCGTGAGTCGACAGCTCGATGGCGGGTTCGTTGTGTGAATCCGGGCTCGAGGGGCACATAGCTGGGGAGCGGAGGGCAGGGCCATGGCGATAACGGAGAAGGCGGTCGTTGCAGTGGACGACGACGAGCAGGAGGAGGCGGCCAGGGTCGCCTACGCCCGTGCCGTCGGTTCGAGACTGCGAGCGATGCGCAAGCAGATGCGGTTGTCCCTACAAGCGGTCGAGGCCATGTCCGACCAGGAGTTCAAGGCCTCCGTGCTGGGGGCCTACGAGCGGGGTGAGCGGGCAATTTCGGTGCCCAGGCTCCAACGGCTGGCCAAGCTGTACGACGTGCCGGTCGACCAGCTGCTTCCCAACGACGACGCCATGCCGGGGGGCCGGTGGGGTGCGTCGGAGGACGCCGCCAACGGGCGCCGGATCGCACCGGTGTCGACCGTGCCGGACAAGGTGGCCATCGACCTGACCAAGTTGCACACGGTCAGCGGGCCCGAGCGTGACCTCCTGCGCCGGTTCCTCAGCATGATCCAGGTCCACCGCCAGGACTTCAACGGCCGGATGATCACCATCCGGGCCGAGGATGTGCGGGCCATCGCCTGTCTCTTCGGCGTGACCCCGGACAGCATGGGCGCCCGCCTCGACGAGCTCGGGCTGCTCGTCGCGGTCTGATGACCGACGCCGAGGGCGCACCGATCAGCTGGCTGAGCACCAAAGAGGCGGCCGAACGCCTCGGGGTGACCCTGCGCAGCCTGTACCGGTTCATCGACGAGGGCGGCCTGGCCGCCTACAAGTTCGGGAGGGTCATCCGCCTCAAGGAGGCCGATGTGGACGCCTTCATCGAGTCCAGCCGTATCGTGCCGGGCAGCTTGGAGCACCTCTACCCCGAAGTGAAGGGCCCGACCCGGATGCATTCGGACGTTTCGGCCGGCGCAGCCAACGGCACCCGTGAACCGATGGTGGCCGAAGGTTGAGCGGAGTGCGTCGGGGGCTTTGTTGACCGAGGATCCCGACTGCCTCTTCTGCGGCATCGTGGCCGGCGGCGTTCCGGCCGAAATCGTCTACCAGGACGATCGTGCGGTGGCCTTCCGGGACATCGTCCCCCAGGCCCCGGTGCACGTCCTGATCGTGCCCCGCAACCACATCGTGGACGCGTCGACGATTACCGCCGCCGATGCTGCCGACGTGGCGGCCCTGCTGATGGCGGCCAAGGCGGTGGCGGACGCCGAAGGCATCGGGGCCGTTGACCGCGGCTACCGGTTGGCTTTCAACATCGGGCCCGACTCCGGCAACACGGTGCCCCACCTGCACCTCCACCTGCTGGGTGGACGCCCCTTCGACGGGCCCCCCCGCTGAGCGACGAAGGTACCCGAACGACCCGCCCACATTCCCGTCGCGGAGCACCGGCGATCCGTCCGGGGCGTCCCGGCCCGCTGGTAGGGTCGCATGCAGAACGCACGTGGCAGGCACCCCGGTAAAGATCCTCGTTCCCGGCAACCACCTCATGGCCGGTCTCCTCGGCCAGCGCGATGAGCTGCTCCGTCTGATCGAAGGCGCCTTCCCCGACGTGCGGATCGCCGTGCGGGGCAACGAGGTCACCGTAGAGGGCACCGGGTCCGACGGGGGCGCCTCGGCGGAACGGGTGGCGTCGCTCTTCCACGAGCTGATCATCCTGCTCGAGTCGGGACAGGGCCTCGACGCCGTCCAGCTCAACCGTACGATCGACATGATGCGCGACGACGTCCGCCCGTCCGAGGTGCTGACCAGCGAGCTGCTCCGGTCCTCCCGGGGACGGGCGGTGCGCCCGAAGACCAGCGGCCAGAAGGCCTACGCCGATGCCATCAGCCGCAACATCGTCACCTTCGGTATCGGTCCGGCCGGCACCGGCAAGTCCTACCTGGCCGTGGCCCTGGCCGTGCAGGCGCTCCAGGCCCGCCAGGTCAGCCGCATCATCCTGACCAGGCCGGCTGTCGAGGCCGGCGAGCGGTTGGGCTTCCTGCCCGGGGACATGCTGGCCAAGGTGGACCCCTACCTGCGCCCGCTGTATGACGCCCTGCACGATCTGCTCGAGGCGGAGGGTGCGCAGCGGCTCATCGACAAGGGGGCCGTCGAAGTGGCGCCGCTGGCCTTCATGCGGGGCCGGACCCTCAACAATTCCTTCATCATCCTGGACGAGGCCCAGAACACCAGCCCCGAACAGATGAAGATGTTCCTCACCCGCATCGGCTTCGGCTCGAAGGCGGTGGTCACCGGGGACATGACCCAGGTGGACGTCCCCGGCGGCCGGTCCGGGCTGGTCGGGCTCGAGGCCATCCTGGGGGGCGTACCCGACCTGGCCTTCGTGCACCTGAAGGCCCAGGACGTGGTCCGCCACAAGATCGTGGCCGACATCGTCACCGCCTACGAGCGCGGCGAGGCCAAGCAACCCGCCGGATCGGTGCCGGGCAACGGGTCGGGCACCGGCATCGGGTCGGTCGTCGCCGACCGGGCGGACCGGGCGTGAGCCTCGACATCTACGCCGCCGACGAGCAGTCCGACCATCCGGTGGCCGTCGACCGCTGGGCCGCCCTGGCCCGTGAGGTGCTCATGGCCGAGGGCATCACCTCCGACACCGAGGTATCGCTGCTCTTCGTGGACGAGATCTCGATCGCCGCGCTCAACGAGCGCTTCCTCGACAAGCAGGGGCCGACCGACGTGCTCTCGTTCCCCATCGAGGACGAGATCGACCGGAGCGGGCGCTCACCGGACGAAGGAGGCACCGGCCCGGCGTCCATCGAGGCCTCGACCGGACGCCATCTGCTGCTAGGCGACGTGGTCATCTGCCCGGCGGTGGCCGCCGGCAATGCCGTGGAGCACGGGGTGACCTTCGACGACGAGATCGCCCTGCTGGTCGTGCACGGGATCCTCCACCTGCTCGGCATGGACCACATCGTCGACGAGGAGGCCGAGCGGATGGAACGGCGCGAGCAGCAGCTCCTCGAACGCTTCTACCGGGTGCCCCCGCTGGCCGACACCCCGACCTGATGACGGCGGCCACCTTCACCCCCGGGGACGTCGCCCTCTGCGTGACCGTGGTGGTCCTGCTGGCCGCGTGCGCCCTCCTGGCCCTGGCCGAGACCGCCCTGGTGCGCATGGGCCGGGCCAAGGCCAAGAGCTTGGCCGACGAGGGCAAACGGGGAGCCAAGGTACTGGTCCGACTGACCGAGGACCCCCAGGGATTCCTCAACCCGGTCCTGCTGCTGGTCCTCATCTGCCAACTGGTGGTGGCGACCCTGGTCGGCATCCTGGCCGTCCGCTGGTTCGGTGCCTGGGGCGTGGTCGCCGCCACCTTCTTCGAGATCGTGGTGATCTTCGTGTTCGCCGAGGCCGTCCCCAAGAACTGGGCCGTCCACCATCCCGAGCGGGCCGCGCTGTTCAGCGCGCCCATCGTGTCGGCGGTGATCCGATTCTGGCCGGTGCGGATCGTCTCCGGTTTCCTCATCGGGCTGGCCAACCTCTTCATCGGCCACAAGGGCGCGTTCATCGGTACTTCGGTGACCGAGTCCGAGTTGTTGGCCATGGCCGACGTGGCCGTCGAGGGCGACGTGATCGAGACCGAGGAACGCGCCCTCATCCACTCGATCATCGAGTTCGGCGACACCGTGGTCCGCGAGGTGATGGTGCCCCGGCCCGACATGGTGACCATCGCCGCCGAGGTCACCGTCGACAACGCCCTCGACGTCGCCCTCGAGGCGGGCCGCAGCCGGGTACCGGTCGTCGAGCAGCAGATCGACGACGTGATCGGCATCGCCTACACCAAGGACCTCATCCGCGAGATCAGGGCCGGCCGGGGTGACGAGCCGGTCGGGTCACACCTCCGCGACGCCCACTTCGTTCCGGAGACCAAGCGGGTGTCCGACCTGATGCGCGAGATGCAGGCCGACCAGTTCCATCTGGCCGTCGTCGTCAACGAGTACGGCGGGACGGCGGGCCTGGTGACCCTCGAGGACCTGATCGAGGAGTTGGTCGGCGAGATCGTCGACGAGTTCGACGTCGAAGAGGCCCTGGTCGAAGAGCTGGCCGGTGGCGGCCTGCGGGTGAGTGCCCGGCTCCCAGTCGACGAGGTCAACGAACTGCTCGGCGCCCACCTGCCCACCGGGGCCTGGGACACGGTGGGCGGGCTCGTCTTCGATCTGCTCGGCCACGTCCCGGTGGCGGGCGAGTCGGTGATGTCCGACGGTCTCCGCCTGGAGGTCGAGCGGGTCAACGGCCGCCGGATCGAGCGCGTGCGCATCGTGCCGATGGCCGATGCCGTGGCGTCCGAGGATTCGTGAGCCCCTTCCGCTCCGGGTTCGTGGCCGTGGTGGGACGTCCCAACGTGGGCAAGTCGACTCTGGTCAACGCCATGGTGGGCACCAAGGTCTCGATCGTGTCGCCCCGTCCCAATACCACCCGCTCCCAGGTCCGCGGTGTGCTCAACCGGCCCGACGCCCAGGTCGTCTTCGTCGACACCCCGGGTCTCCACAAGCCGAAGACGGCGTTGGGGGAGCGGATGAACGAGTCGGCCACCTCCTCGCTCGACGACGTCGACGCCGTGGTGGCCATGGTCGAGGCGACCGGGGCGGTGGGTCCCGGCGACCGGATGGTGCTCGCCAACTCGGTCCGACGGGTGCGGGCCATGGCCCGATCGGCCGCCCTTACCGTGGAGCTCGGCGGTGGCGATCCCGAGGCGGTCGGTCGACCGACCCTGATGGTGGTGGTCAACAAGATCGACCGGGTCGGGGGCGACGGGGTACTCGGCCATCTGACCGGGGTGTCGTCCGAGGTCGACGCCCTCGACGCCGAGGAGGGTGGGGAGCCGGTGCCGGTCGAGTACTTCCCGGTGTCGGCGACCACCGGCAACGGGGTGCCGGCCCTGGTCGACGCGCTGGTGGCGCGGTTGCCCGAGGGACCGCAGTACTACCCCGACGGCATGGTCACCGACGTGGCCGAGGCGTTCTGGGTGGCCGACCTGGTCCGCGAGGAGCTGCTCCACCGGGTGGCCGACGAGCTCCCGCACTCGATCGCCTGCCGGGTGACCGAGTGGGAGTGGCCGAGGGTCCGCTGCGAGATCCTGGTCGAGCGAGACTCGCAGAAGGGCATCGTCATCGGCAAGGGCGGGTCCACCTTGAAGGAGGTGGGTACCGCGGTGCGGGCCCAGATGGACCCCGGTGCCTATCTGGAGCTGTTCGTGCGGGTGGAGAAGCGCTGGCAGCAACGCGAGGACTCGCTGGACCGCCTCGGCTTCTGAGGCCCGGTCACTCCGACTGCAACGACGCCTCGATCCTGTCCAGCAGCAGTCGGGCGTCCTTGGTCGACTCGTGGTCGACACCGTGGACCCGGGCGGTGCCGTCGGCCAGGTTCTCGGCCACCACCTTGGCCTCGCGTAGCCGACCCAACCGGGCCAGCGTGAGGGCGAGGTCGCGCAGGGATGCCAAGGTGGCCGGGTCGTCCGGCCCGAGGAGTCGGCCCTGGACGTCCACCAGCTCGCGGAACACGGCCAGGGCCTCCTCGTTGTCACCCCGACCGAGCAGGAGCCGACCGAGGTTGATGGTGGCCAGCTCGGCCAGCTGTTCGTCGCCCCCGTCGCGGAGCCCGGTGATGGCGCGGCGGTACTTGAGCACGCCTTCGGCCGTCTCGCCCAGCTGGACCTGGATCCGGGCACTGCGCTCGAGCGCGGCAAGCGTGGCCGGGTCGTCGGGCCCGAGCTCGACCATGTAGCACTCGAGTACGTGATCGACGTGCGGTCGCGCCTCGTCGGCGCGATCGAGGGCGAGCAGGGTGCCGGACAGGGCGTACTCGGCACTCAGCGTCTGGCGGTGCTCGGGCCCCAGGTGCTCCCGGCGCTTCAACAGCACGTGGTGTCGCAGCCCGAGCGCGTTCTGGTGGTCACCGATCCCGTCGCGGCGCATGGCCGCCGCCTCCATGGTGTTGACCGTCTTCCACGAGTCCGGCCCGTGGTTGCGCAGCGCCCGGTCGAGCCACGTGTCGGTGATCCGGATGGCCTTTTCGGGGCTGCCCGCCATGCGGTCCATCCGGCGGTCGAAGAAGTCGGTGAACGCGCCGGTCCACCTCGGAGGAGTGAACCACCGTCTCGGCTTGCGGCCGGCCATGCCGTCATCGTAGGAGCGCACGGTCGCCGTTCAGGTATCGGCCGATGCGGCGATGCCGGCCAGGAACGCCACCACCTCGTCGCGGTCGAGGGTGCGTTTCATGGGAGGCACCCGCTCGAGCAGCGCCCCGCGGTAGCTGGCTCTGGCCAGCCGGCTGTCGAGCACGGCCACCACGCCCCGGTCGGTCGACGACCGGATCAACCGCCCGGCGCCCTGGGCCAAC
>Ga0302314_10013938_pt1 | contig 13787 bp, 9 predicted proteins | sample III_Palsa_N2_3_FD_200533 | JGI IMG/M metagenome (GOLD analysis project Ga0302314, IMG submission 200533) | Peat permafrost microbial communities from Stordalen Mire near Abisko, Sweden - III_Palsa_N2_3 | ecosystem: Environmental > Terrestrial > Soil > Palsa > Peat permafrost | place: Sweden... | reverse complement strand
TGAGCGACTATCCGAGCAAGGAGCTGGAAGGATGGACCTGACCAAGCGTCAGCAGGAGATCTTCGACTTCATCAAGCGGTACACCGATCTGAACGGGTATCCGCCAACCGTGCGGGACATCGGCAAAGCCGTTGGTCTCGCGTCGTCGTCGACAGTTCATGCGCATCTGGCAAACCTAGAGAAGCTCGGCCTGTTGCGCCGCGATCCGACCAAGCCGCGGGCGATGGAGTTGCTCGACCGCGCAGCCGCCGGTGTTCGCGGGTTCGTCAACCCGGGCCTCCCGCTTGTCGGCCAGGTCGCTGCCGGTACTCCGATCCTCGCCGAGCAGAACGTTGAGGAGCACATCCAGTGCCCGTCTGCCGCTGGGGGAGATGGTGGTGATTACCTGCTGCGAGTCCGCGGCGAGTCGATGAAGAACGCCGGGATCCTCGACGGCGACCTTGTCGTGGTGCAGCGCCAGGAGACCGCGCGAGACGGAGAGATCGTGGTCGCGATGGTCGAGGACGAAGCGACGGTAAAGCGCTTCTTCCATGAAGGCGACCACGTCCGTCTACAGCCGGAGAACGAGACGATGGCGCCGATTCTGGTGCGCGAGGTCAGCATCGTCGGGCGCGTCGTCGGCCTCATGCGCAGCATGTGAGAGCGGTTGCCCAGGGCTAGCGCGCGGCCGGATGGCGACGCTATGCTTCTGGGCGCAGACTGAGCAGTTGCGGGGGTGTGAACCTTCGAGGAAAGTCCGGACATCGCAGGGCGAGGTGGTCGATAACGCCGACCCGGGGAAACCCGCGGGAAAGTGCCACAGAAATAACACCGCCTAAGCCTGGGGCTGCTGCAGCGTCCCAGGCCGGTAAGGGTGAAATGGTGCGGTAAGAGCGCACCGGCGTCGCGGTGACGCGGCGGCCAAGGTAAACCCCACCTGATGCAAGGCCGAGCAGGACCGTTTGTAGGTTGCCCGCCAAGGTCCGGGTAGGCCGCTTAGATGGATGACTGTTCAAGACAAGATCCGGCTTATAGGTCTGCTAACGATGAGCCCCGCCAACCGGCGGGGCTCATCTAGTTAACGCGCAGTTTTCGGCTGGCTCGGCCGATCCAAGTCATAGACTCGCCGCAAGGACACACGGTGTGTTCTGAGGAGAGGGAGGTTGTTGTGCGCAGATTTAGAACGCCCTTGGCGACAGGGGTGGGGGCCGTCATCGCCATTGCCGCGGTATTGGGACTTGCGGAAGCCGCGTCGGGCCACCGGCAGCTGCCGGCGAACGTGCCGCACCGAGTGGCCGCAACAGCAGCAGCGCGTGCCACCGCGCGGGCTGCCGCGGCACCGAAGGACGACGCCATCATCGCCCGCGACATCATGCCCTCGGGTGAGTACGGCGGCTATCCGACGCCGCCTAATGCAAATGACCAGGCGAAGCTCTACAACGCCCTGACACCGCTCTTTGGCCACGTCACCGCCAAGGACATCGCCAAGGACTTCATCCCGATGACGCTCGGGGCGAACATCGTCGGACCCTCGACTCAGGAAGAGGTCCCCCGTGTCGGCGTGACGATCTACCGCGACAAGTACAACATCCCCCACATCATCGGCAGGACCCGTGATGACGTCACCTGGGGCGCCGGTTGGGTGATGGCCGAAGACCGCAGCATCCTGCTCAATCAGGCTCGCGGCGACGCCTACCTGGCTGCGATCAACGCGCCCGGCTACAGCGCGATCTCCCTGATCGGCGAAGGCGCCACGTTCGCCCCCTCACAGCAGACGATTGACTACGTCGCGCAGCAGACCCATTCGCTGGTCGCGGCGGGCAAGGAGGGCCATGCGGTGCTGCACGACCTCACCGTCTACCTCAACGGTATGAACGCCTACCGGCAGGAGTACAACCCTGCGTACCCGACCTTCACGCTGACCGACATCTACGCGTTCAATGCGCTGAAGGATCAGTTCGTCGGCGAAGGTGGCGGCCAGCAGGCCGCCAATGGCGAGTTCCTCTCGTCGCTTGAGCAAAGGCTCGGCAAGAAGAAGGGGTATGCGGTCTGGAACGACCTGCGCGAGGCCGACGACCCGGAAGCTCCGGTGAGCGTGCCCGGAACTGTTGAGTTTCAGCCGCCCCCAAAGAGTGACTCCGGCAACGTGATGCTCGACCCGAACAGCCTCACGACAACCGCCAACTCAGTGCTCAAGGAGCAGCGCACCGTCAAGCACTACGCGTCCAACGCGCTGCTCGTCTCCGGCGCGCGCTCATCGACCGGTCACCCGATCATGGTCGCCGGTCCGCAGATTGGTTACTTCTATCCGGGCCTGACTATGGAGGAGGCGCTCCAGGGCCCAGGCATCAATCAGATCGGCGCGACCTCAGCTCCGTTCCCGGGGTACATCTTCATCGGGCGTAGCGAGGACCAGGCGTGGTCACTGACCTCGGCCGGACTCGATCAGATCACCACGTACGTCGAGCAGCTCTGCGACGGCAGCCAGACTATGTACATGTATGACGGCAGCTGCCGTCCGATGGAGCAGTTCAACGCCGGCACCGTGACCCAGTACAGCGGCGCCACCTCTCAGGTGACTTTCGAGATGACGGTCAACGGGCCGGTCATCGGCTACGCGACCGTCAAGGGCCAGCCGGTGGCGCTCACGCAGAAGCGTGCCAGCACCGGCAAGGACGTTGACGACCTGCTCTTCTACTACGAGCTCGCTCATGGCCAGGTCCACAACGTCAAGCAGTTCTTCGCTGCGGCAGCGAAAACTCCGCAGACCTTCAACTCGCTCTATGTCAACGACGAGGACATCGCCGTCTACACCAGCGGCCTGGTTCCAATCCAGCCGAAGAACGTCGACCAGGATCTTCCGGTCAACGGCAACGGCACCGAGGAGTGGCGGGGCTTCGTCCCGGCCAAAGATCACCCGCAGGGCGTCAACCCGCCCAGCGGTGAGATCGTGAACTGGAACAACCGCACCGAGGCCGGCTATCAGGCGCCCGACGACAACTGGTCGCTCGGTGCCGTCCAGCGCGTCTCGCTGCTGCTGAAGAACCTGGGCACCGGCAGCGATCTGACCCCGGCGGATGTCGTCTCAGCGATGAACAAAGCCGCGACTCAGGACGTGGATGAGGTCACCTTGGAGCCGCTGCTGGCGCAGGTCCTCAGCAAGGTCAAGGCACCGAACAGCCGCGACGCAGAGATGCTCTCGCTGCTGAACCTCTGGTACAAGAACGGCTCGAGTCTGCTGGATAAGACTGATTCGACCGGCATGGGGAACATCACCTCGCCGGGCGCTGCGATCCTGCTGACCGCCTGGCCAGATCTGGCGGACGCCTGGGCGTCGGCCGTGCTCGGCCCGAACCTGACAGCGCAGTTCAACAGCCTTGTGGCAGACGACAACCCGCCGCCGGACGGCCAGTACACCGGCTGGTACGTGTACATGAACAAGGATCTACGCACGATCCTCGGTGACCCAGTCCAGGGCAAGTTCGCCGTCAAGTACTGCGGCGCCGGCAACGTCAAGCGCTGCGCCAGCTTGCTCTGGGGAGCGCTCAACACCGCCGGGAACACGCTCGAAGCTCAACAGGGCTCGAACCCCGCCAACTGGCGCGTGAGCGCGGTCCCGCAACGGATCACGTTCGTCCCGGGTCTACTCAGCTACACGATGCGGTACACGAACCGCCCGAGTGGCATTCAGCAGGTGATCAGCTTCGGCGGTCACTCGCCCGGGGACCAGTAGTCCGAGAAGCAGTTCCGCTCAACGCCGAGTGGCGTTGGGCGGAGCGGAGCCCAACAAGCTAAGCGCCGGCCGAGCCAGTGCCGGCGGAACCCGACGCGACGGCCAGCAACGCGTCACCGCTCAAGCGGTGGTTGGTCCACTCGTCCATCGCTTCGGCGCCCATCTTCGCGTAGAAGTTCAGCGCCGGCGTGTTCCAGTCCAGCGCTGTCCAGTTGAAGCGCGAGCAGCCGCGGTCGACCGCGATCTGCGCGATCTGGCGGAACATCTGCTCGCCAATGCCGTGCCGGCGGTACTCGGGCAAGACAAAGAAGTCTTCAAGCCAGATCCCTGGCCGGCAGTGCCAGGTTGAGAAGGTGCCATGGAAGAGGGCGAAGCCGACGCGCTCGCCGTCGAACTCGGCGATCACGGCCTCAGCCGGCGGCCGTTCGCAGAACAGCGCTTCTCGCAGCAACTCCGGCGTCCCGAGTACAGACTCGGGCGACTTTTCGTACTCAGCGAGCCCGACGATCATCGCGAACATGAACTCGACGTCCCCATCGAGCGCCGCCCGAATCTCAACCGTCCCATCGGACGACACGCTGCTCCCGCTCAATTCACTCACCTCAGTCTGCTTTGGGTCGCGCGATCTCGCGTTTCAGGATCTTGCCGGTCGGACCCTTGGGCAGCTCCTCGACGATCCAGACCTTGCGCGGATATTTGTAGGCTGCGACCTGCTCCTTGACGAACTGACGCAGATCGTCGGGCGTCGCCTCGACGCCCTCCTTGAGCGACACCGCGGCGCCGATCTCCTCGCCGAATTCGTCGTGCGGGATCCCGACCACAGCCGCCTCGCGGATCGCCGGGTGCCCGTAGAGGACCTCTTCGATCTCCCGCGGGTAGACGTTGAAGCCGTTGCGGATGATCATGTCCTTCTTACGGTCGACGATGAAGAAGTAGCCATCCTCATCTATCCGGCCCAGGTCGCCGCTGTGGAACCAGCCGTCACGGATCGCCGCCGTGGTCGCCTCGGGCCGACCCCAATAGCCGTTCATCACATTGTCGCCGCGGATCACGATCTCGCCGATTTCGCCGGCGGCGACTTCACTGTCGCTCTCATCCACGACCCGCATCTCGACGCCCCGGATCGGAGTCCCGATCGAGCCGGGCTTGCGCTCGCGATCCGGGTGGTTGAAAGACGCCACGGGCGACGTCTCCGAGAGGCCGTAGCCCTCGAGGATCTTGCACTCGAAGGCCGTCTCAAACGCGCGCATCAGCTCGACCGGCATCGCCGCGCCGCCCGAAGCGCAGACCTGCAGGGACGACGCGTCGTACTGCGCCCGGTCCGGTGCGTGCAGCATCGCGCCGTACATGGTCGGGACACCCTCGAAGACCGTGACCTTGTCGCGTTGAACGATCTCGAGTGCTTTCGAGGGATCGAAGCGCGGGATCAGCGTCAGCATGCCGCCGGCCAGCATCGAGGTGTTGAGCCCGCAGGTCTGGCCGAACGCGTGAAACAGCGGTAGCGCGCCGAGCACGACGGTGCCTTCACCCATCTCGAACAGGCCGACGCACGCGGAGCAGTTCTCCAACAGGTTTGTGTGCGACAGTTCGGCACCCTTTGGCGTCCCGGTCGTTCCGGACGTGTAGAGCATCACGGCCGTGTCGCCCGGGTCCCGTTCGACGAGCTCGGTCAGCGGCTCCTGCTGGAACAGCATTTGCGTGAACTCCTTCAGATCAACAGTGATGCATTCACTGCCCACTGCAGCCGCGGCCGGTTCTGCCTCCGGGAAGAAGTCCTGCCATACGAATACGAGCTTGGCGCCTGAGTCCTTGAGGAAGAACTCGACCTCACGGCGCTTGTTGAGCACGTTCATCGGGATCACGACTGCGCCGACTCGCAGGATTCCGTAGTAGATCGCCGCGAACTGCGGCACGTTCGGGACCATCAGAGCGACGCGGTCTCCTGGCTCGATGCCGCGGGCGCGCAGCAGACTCGCGACGCGCATCGCAGCCTGATCCAAGAGCGCGTAGTTGAGCTCGAAGTCATCGAGCTTGATCGCAATCTGCTCGGGCTGGCGTGCCGCCGAGTCGGAGAGGATCTGAGCGAGGTTCATGCGTGCGCTTCTCAGTTGCCTGTGAACTGCGCGGGGCGCTTCTGCAGGAACGCGGTTATGCCTTCGACGAAGTCCGCTGAGGCCGCACACTCCTGCTGAAGCACGGCTTCGCGGTCCATCAGCTCCGCCAGATCCGGCCATGCCGACTGGTTGAAGGTCTCTTTGATGATCCGGTAGGAACCTGGTGCGCCAGCCGCGAGTTTCTCAGCCATCGCCGCGGTGGCACTCAGTAGATCCGTGTCCGCCACAACCCGGTTCACCAAACCCCACTCGAGTGCCTGGGCCGCCGGAATCCGCTCGGCAAGCAGCCCGATCTCAGATGCGCGGGCGAACCCGACGCGTCCGACCAGCAGCGGCGACGCCCCACCGTCAAGCGCCAGCCCGATGTTCGCGAACGCCATCAGGAAGTACGCGGACTCGGCGGCGACAATCAGGTCGGCTGCCAGCGCCAACGAGCAGCCGATTCCCGCGGACACGCCGTTGATCGCCGCCACAACCGGCTTTGGAAGCGTCCGCACCCGCATGATCAGCGGGTTGTAGATCTCGCGCAACGGTGTGAGCACGTCGGGCTTGCCGTTCTCGTCGAAGATGCCGCCCTGTTTCAGGTCGGCTCCGGAGGAGAAGGCGCGTCCGGCGCCGGTTATCACAACTGATCGCACCTCGGGGTCCTCCGCGCAGCGGTCGAATGCGGCGGTCAGTTCACGTCCGAACTGTGCGGTCCACGCGTTCAGCGCTTCGGGGCGGTTGAGCGTCACCCAGGCGACCGCCTCCCGAACCTCAAATCCGACTGTCTCAAGCTCCAAGCTCGACATCTTCCGTGGTTCCTCCTCCCCGAATGGTCGATGCACCTTATCGCCACAGGGTAGGCCGCTCTCCGGTAGCCCCTAACCTAAATCTCTGCAACCGGGACTCCACGCTTGCCAATCAAGGTGCGCCTACATGATCATGTCGGCCAGCTATGGGTTTCATACCAAAGACGCTCACCCGCCCCGCCGCGCGGTTCGGGGCGGCGGCTCAGAACGCGCTTGAGATCGCTCGCTTCGGCGGCCTCGACACAGAACAGCAGCCCTCGCCCTACGAGGTGGTCTGCGAGCGGCGGATCAGCAAGCTGCGTCGCTACTACCCGGGTGAGGCCGCGGCGGATGCCCCGCCCGTACTGCTGATCCCGCCGATGATGCTGGCCGCGGAGATCTATGACGTCTCGCCCCAAACCAGCGCCGTGACGACGCTCAAAGAGCACGGCGCAGACCCCTGGGTCGTGGACTTCGGGGCGCCTGAAAACGAGGAGGGCGGGCTCGAACGCAACCTCACGGACCACGTCCTAGCGATCTCCGAGGCGATCGACACCGTGCGCGAACTCACCGGTAGTGACGTGCACCTCGCCGGGTATTCGCAGGGTGGGATGTTCTGTTACCAAGTGGCCGCGTACCGCCGTAGTGAAGGGCTTGCATCATTGCTGACCTTCGGCAGCCCCGTCGATACGCAGGCCGGAATGCCCTTCGGCGTACCGGAAGGGCTCGGCGGCACGCTCGCGGGCCTGCTGGCCGAGCGGGTCTTCCACGAGACCTCGCTGCCGGCATGGGTGAGTCGCACCGGCTTCCGGCTGCTCGACCCCGCCAAGGCCGTGCGCAATCAGGTCGAGTTCCTGCGTCAGCTGCATGACCGCGAGGCCTTGCTCCCGCGCGAGGCCCAGCGCCGCTTCCTGGAAGCCGATGGTTGGGTGGCATGGCCGGGACCGGCGATGGCGGACTTCCTCAAGCAGTTCGTCGCCCACAACCGGATGCTGCTCGGCGGCTTCGTCGTCGAGGACAGATTGGTGACGCTCGCTGACATTGAAACGCCGATCATGAGCGTCGTGGGATCGGTCGACTCGATCGCGCCCGCACCGGGTGTGCGGGCTATCAGGCAGGCCGCTCCGCTCGCGGAGGTCTACGAGCTGACGTTACCTGCGGGCCACTTCGGCCTCGTGGTTGGCGCCAGCGCCAACGATCTCACCTGGCCCACGGCCGCGGCCTGGGCGCGCTGGCAGTCTGGCGTCGGTGAGTTCCCGGAGCGACTCGCGGCGATCACGATTCAGGACTCGATGGAGCTCGGTCCGGCGGTGGTCAACCGTGTCGGCTACGGGTTCGACCTGCTCGGCGGTGTCGGCGCCGGGATCGCGCGCTCGGTCTCGACCGCAGCCCGTGGCGCCGCCGAGGGGGTCCGCGGCTTCACCCGCGACGCGGCCGGTCAGTTGCCGCGGTTGGCGCGGCTAGGGCAGATCCAGGCCGACAGTCAGATCTCGCTTGGCCTGCTGCTGGAGGAGCGCCGCCGTCGCGCCGGTGACGACGAGGTCTTCTTCCTCTTTGGGGACCGGGCGCACACGATCCGCGACATGAACGAGCGTGTCGACAACGTCGTGCTCGGACTGATCTCGATCGGCGTACGCCAGGGCGAAGCGGTCGGGGTGCTGATGGCTGCGCGTCCGACGGCCCTGACCTTGGCTGCGGCGCTGAGCCGGCTCGGCGCCGTGGCCGTGATGCTGCGGCCCGACGGTGACCTCGCTCGCGAGGCCGACCTTGGGGAGATCAAGCGCGTGATAGCCGACCCGGAACGCGCCCCGTTGGCTGTTGAGCGGCTCGCCCACTTGCCGGCGTATGTGCTCGGTGGCGGCGGCGGGCCCCGTGATCTGGGGTTGGCCGGCGTGGTTGACATGGAGCAGATTGACCCTGGGCTGGTGGAGCTCCCGGCTTGGTATGAACCGAACCCCGGGCGAGGTGCGGATACGGCGTTCGTGCTCTTTACCGGTGAAGGGGCGCAGACGCGGCTGAACCGCGTCTCGAACCGCCGTTGGGCGCTGAGCGCGTTCGGCACCGCATCGGCCGCGGCGCTTACCAGTGAGGACACGGTCTATTCCGTGACCCCGCTTTACCACGCGTCTGGCCTGATGATGAGCATCGGCGGCGCGGTCGCGGGCGGCGCCAGGCTGGCGATGACCGCAAACTTCGAGCCTGAGACCTTTTGGCAGGAGGCGCGCCGCTACGGCGTCACCGTCGCCTCGTATACGTGGACGATGCTGCATGAGCTGACCTACGCGCCTGAGCAGCCGGGGGAGAGCCACCACGGTGTCAGGCTATTTATGGGCTCGGGCATGCCGAACGGGCTCTGGCGAAGGGTCCAGACGCGCTTCGCCCCGGCCCGCGTGCTCGAGTTCTACGCGGCTACCGAGGCGTCGGCGATTCTCGTCAACGTGAACGGCGCCAAGGTCGGCTCCATGGGCCGCCAGCTCCCCGGCAGTGGCGAGGTTCGCCTGGCGGCGTTTGACGTGCTGAGCGGGCAGTACAAGCTCGGGCCGGACGGCTTCGCCCGACCGTGCGGAGCCGGCGAGGTGGGCATGATGCTCGCCCGCACCAGAGCCCGCAAGCAACACAGCAGCACGGTGCTGAGAGGCGTCTTCAAACGCGGGGACATCTGGGTCCAGACCGGCGATCTCTTCCGGCGCGACGCTGACGGTGATTACTGGCGGGTGGATGCGCTGACTGACGTCGTTCACACCGAACAGGGCCCGTGCTTCACCGGGCCGATTCGCGACTCGCTTGGCACTCTGCCGGCTGTCGATCTGGCTGTCGCCTATGGCTTGCAGACTGCGCTCTCACCGCAGGAGGTAGCGGTCGCAGCGCTGACGCTTGCTCCCGGGGCGAGACTCACGGCCCGCGAGCTCGGCGCCGCCTTCGGCTGGCTGCCGTTCCATCAGCGGCCGCTGATCGTACGTGTCGTCGACCGCATTCCGGTGACCACCTGGTACCGGCCGCTGACTGCCCCGCTTCGTGCGCAGGGGCTGCCGGTCTCCTCGAAGTCACATCCCAGCTGGTACCTGGACCTCGAGGACGAGACCTACAAGCCGTTCACCGCCGCCGCCCGCAAGCGGCTCGCGAGCCTTACGTCCTGACGCTTAGCGGGTCTTCCAAACGTCGGGGTCATCGGCGAGCTTGTCGATCGCCTTCGGGATCTTTCCGAGGGCGATATCAGCGACGGTCACGTGTTCCACGACCCGGCGCAGGCTGGCGCGGACCGCGATCCAAACACGAGGCAGCGTTTCCGAGGCGCCCTTGTATTCGGACTCCTCGGGCGGCGCGCCGCGAACACTGGCGAGCGGGCCGTCAACCGCGCGGATGACGTCGGCGACGCTGATTTCATGGGGATCGCGGGCCAGGCGGAAGCCGCCTTCGGCGCCGCGGTGGGACCGCACCAGCCCGGCGTGCCGCAGCTCACCGAGGATGTTCTCCAAGAAGTTGAGCGGGATGTCCTGGGCCGTAGCGATGCGCTCGGCCTTGATCGGTTTTTCCTCAACCGTGGCGGCGAGTTCGACCATCGCTCGCACGGCGTAGTCCGCTTTAGCTGAAATCCTCATCTGAGCGGGAGTATTACCTGTAACGCGGAGGGATGTTCAGTCCCCGACCCGGAAACCGGGTTGCGGCCCGTAGCCCGGGGAGTTTGAGAGCAACCGATCTCGTCGCGCCTGACGGCTGATCCGGCGCGAATGTCGGCTGATGGAGTCCCGACGTCGAGGGAGCGCACGACGTCGGTGAGCCACGTGAAAGCTTTGATTTTGGTCACGCAGGAACGCTTCCCTACGCACGTGGGCTACGATTTGGCATGCAGCAGCTGACCCAAAGTGGGTCTCGTGCCTCTCCAAGCACTCCGATAAAGCGAGCTTTTGCTCGTCAGCTAAGACGGGCAGTTTCGCTTACGTCGGATTTTTAGCAGATATCACGACCTTTTGATGAATTCCGTCGAAACTTTTTCCGCAAATGCGTGCGTTCGTCCCCTCAATGAGCCCGAGGCTTAGCGCTCTGCGCGATGCCAGGGAACAAAGTCGAGCAAGGAGTACCTGAACATGCCTCATACAGCGTCCAAGGACACGGTCATGACAACACACACGGGGCTGCGCGCCTGGGTGGACGACATCGCTGCGCTCACGCAGCCCGATGAGGTCTACTGGTGCGACGGTTCGGAGCAGGAGTACGTCAAGATCGCCCAGACGCTGATTGATTCGGGCACCTTTCAGAAGCTCTCTGACTCGAAGCGGCCCAACTCTTACCTCGCGCTCTCCGACCCCGGGGACGTGGCACGCGTCGAGGACAGCACCTACATCTGCTCGATCAACGAGCAGGACGCCGGCCCGACCAACAACTGGTCTGATCCGACCGAGATGCGCGACAAGCTCGGCGGCCTTTTCGCCGGCTCGATGCGCGGACGCACGATGTACGTCGTGCCCTTCAGCATGGGGCCGATCGGTTCGCCGATCTCCTACATCGGCGTCGAGTTGACTGACTCCGCCTACGTGGTGGCGTCGATGCGGATCATGACGCGGATGGGTCAGGAGGCACTGGATGTGCTCGGCGACGACGGCGTGTTCGTTCCCTGCGTGCACTCGGTGGGGATGCCGCTCGAAGACGACACCGCGGACGTGCCGTGGCCATGCAACGCGGAGAACAAGTACATCGTTCATTTCCCGGAGACGCGCGAGATCTGGTCCTACGGCTCGGGCTACGGCGGCAACGCGCTGCTCGGCAAGAAGTGCTTCGCGCTGCGAATCGCCTCGGTGATGGCGCATGACGAGGGCTGGCTCGCCGAGCACATGCTGATCCTGAAGCTGACCTCGCCCGGGGGCGAGGTCAAATACGTGGCCGCTGCCTTCCCGAGCGCCTGCGGCAAGACCAACCTCGCGATGCTGATCCCGACCTTGCCTGACTGGAAGGTCGAGACGATCGGGGACGACATCGCCTGGATGAAGTTCGGCGAGGACGGCCGTCTGTATGCGGTCAATCCCGAGTACGGCTTCTTTGGCGTCGCGCCGGGCACCGGCGCGCTGACCAATCCGAACGCGATCGATTCGATCGGCCACGACTCGATCTTCACCAACTGTGCGCTGACAGATGACGGTGACATCTGGTGGGAGGGCCTGACCGGCGAGGCCCCGGCCCACGCGATCGACTGGAGGGGTAACGACTGGACCCCTGAATCTGACGGCCCGGCCGCGCACCCTAACGCCCGTTTCACGACGCCCGCTTCGCAGTGCCCATCGATCGCACCGGAGTGGGAGGACCCCGCCGGCGTCCCGATCGATGCCTTCCTGTTCGGCGGTCGCCGCGCCAGTGTCGTGCCGCTCGTTCACGAGGCTCGTGACTGGGCTCACGGTGTCTTCCTGGGTTCGATCATGTCCTCCGAGACGACAGCGGCGGCGACCGGGGCCGTCGGCGCGCTGCGCTTCGACCCGATGGCGATGCTGCCGTTCTGCGGATACAACATGGGTGACTACTGGGCGCATTGGCTGAAACTCGGCCAGCGTTCAGGCGCGAAGCTGCCGAAGGTCTTCTACGTCAACTGGTTCCGCAAGAACGAGAACGGCAAGTTCCTCTGGCCCGGATATGGCGAGAACTCGCGGGTGCTGGCCTGGATCTTTGACCGCTGTGATGGCGATGCCGCGGCGCGTGAGAGCCAGATCGGTTTGCTGCCGCTGGTCGGTGACGGCGGCATCGATACCGACGGCCTCGATGTGAGCGGCGCTGACATGGAGCAGCTACTCGCGGTTGACGTTGAGGGCTGGAAGCAGCAGATCCCGCAGATCCGCGATCACTACGCCAAGTTCGGTGCGACGCTGCCGCCGGAACTCGCCGAGCAGCTGGCCGCGCTTGCGCGACGCCTGAGCTGATTTGATCGGGAGAGTCTTATGGCTCTCCCGATCGTCCCTTCTGACGCCGGCATGCTTGCTTTGCAGGCCGGCGTGGTAGCGGCTCCACGCGCGCTCGACCCGCGTTGGGCGCTGCGTCTGCGGCGTCTGCGCGGCCGCGGTTGGGCGGTGGTCCCGATCGCCTCGATCGTCGGAGTGATCTTCATGATCCGTTACGCGTCGGGCACTGCCTCGTGGCTGACCTATCTCGCGCTGATCGCGGTGCCGCTGCTCTCGATCGCGGCGCTCGGCTGGCTGGCTCGCGGCTCGCGACCGTGGCTCGCATTACTGGTGCCGCCGCTGTTCGTGCTCGCCTGGCGAATACCGAATTCGCTAGAAGGGGAGGCGGCCGGGGCGCTGCTCTCCGGGCTGAGTTGCGTAACCCTTGGGGTCCTGCTCTCGACCGTAACACCCGCCAACTGGCTCAAGGCCGGGATCGTCGCGATGGCCTGCGCTGACGTCTGGCTGGTTTCAACCAACCTGCTGCAGGCGCCCAACAACGAGCTGGTCGCGGCCGCGCCGAGCGGTGGCTGGCCGCAGCTTCAGAGTGAGCAGTTCGGCACGATCACGATGGGCTACGGCGACCTCTTCGTAGCCGCCCTGCTGGGCGGTGTCTTCGCCGATGAGAGACGGCTTCAGTGGACTGCGGCGATCACGACGTTTGTGCTCGCATGTCTCTTCGACCTGCTCTTCTTCGTGGTCGACAATCTGCCCGCGACCGTGCCGGTCGCGGCAGCACTCTTGCTTGTCGAGATAGGGTTACGTCGTGGAAGACGTAAGGGACAGCTCAGTGCGCGTTACGGCCCGTAGAGGCCGGAGGACGGGACTCTTCCGCGAGCGACGTGATTGTCAGCGTGCCGCGAGCGGCGTCTTCGAGCACTTCGGCGGCTTCCTCCGGGGTTCGGGCGTAGAGCTCGACCAGCAGGTGCACGACGATGCGATCGTCTTCATGCTTGTGGAAGCGAACGTGGGTGAAGAACTCACGTGTCCCGTGATCTCCGAATGCCGCGTAGGAGAGCGAGTCCCCGGCATCGGGGCCGGAGCAGGTCTCGACGTCATCGGCGTCGACCGTGACGGTGCACGAGGCGATCCATGGTGTGCCGGTGATCATGCGCTCCCAGCGATCCTCAATCGGTTCCACGCGCCCGTTGTGGAAGCCCAGGTGCGGCTGGTCGTGCATGCACTCGAGGCACTGCACCACGGCCTCCTGCATCTCGTCCACCACTTCCGTGCGCTCACCGCTCTCGGGATCTATCCGGTGGATGCCCTC
>Ga0302314_10013936_pt1 | contig 13789 bp, 10 predicted proteins | sample III_Palsa_N2_3_FD_200533 | JGI IMG/M metagenome (GOLD analysis project Ga0302314, IMG submission 200533) | Peat permafrost microbial communities from Stordalen Mire near Abisko, Sweden - III_Palsa_N2_3 | ecosystem: Environmental > Terrestrial > Soil > Palsa > Peat permafrost | place: Sweden... | reverse complement strand
GCCGACGGTCACCAGTTGGCGTCCGGGCACGGTCAGCAGGCCGAGCTCGACCAGCCGGTGTACTTCGATCGTGGTGCCGAAAACGCTGCGGCCCTGATGCAGGGCGAGGCCACGCGGCGTCGTGCCGTCGCCGGCCCGCACCAGCAGCGCCCACTGCGCCGGGTTCACCTGAGCCGACGGCGAGTGGAGCGACGGCTGCCGGGCGACTTCGGTGTCCGGGGTGAGGACCGCGGCGAGCTGCCGCAGCACCTCATGACGGCGCTGCACCTCGCCAAGCAGCTCCTCCACGCCGATCGCGTGCACCTGGCTGGCGGGCGCCTCGTCGGAGTACCGGAACTTCGCGTAACGGGACTCGTTCGACAGCAGCTCGGTCACCGCGTCAACGACCGCCTCGGTCAGCGCCAGCGCACTGGTAACCCGGCCGACCGACCGCGCGGGGACCACCCCGGTCTCCCCGGTGTCACCGGGGCCAGGGTCGTCGGCGGTATCCGCTAATCCCAGCGCGGCCAGCCCGATCGTGCGGTGCGCGGCCAGCGGCGTGCGACTTGATTCCGCGTAGATGACCTGACCGCCGTGGAAGAAGATGGCGCCGTCACCGTGCCCGGACACCGGCAGTACCCCGGTGCTCTTCTCGTCGGCGAGCTTGCGCAGCCGTGCCGCGATCAGGTTCGCGTATCCGTTCACTGTCCTCCCTAGCCACACTGATTCGGCTAGCTGGCGTACCCGGGTGCGCCGTGGGACCTGGTTCATGCCGGGAAGCTCGCGCAGAGGTCGCGGAGCGAGCGGTGCGCCATCGCCAGGTTGGTCCGGTGACGGTCCGCGACGACCAGCAGCAGCATCCGCGGTTCCGTATCCCTTCCGACCGGGCGCACCATGAAAAAGCTGTCGCTAAAGGTAATCATCACGTCCTCAAGGATCTCCCCGGTCGCGAGTTTTCCGTTCAGCAGGGTGAGCACGTTAACGAGGTCCGCCGCTCCTGCCGCCGCGGTCGGCGGGGCGAGGGCATCCGAGTTCTGCAGCGACGCAAGCACCATGCCGGTAGAAGCGTCGATGAGGCAGCCGAGCCGGAAACCGTCGATCGCCATGGCAGGCGTCAGTAGTTCGCCGGCTTCAGGCAAGATCATGAGCCACCCTTCCTTCCGATACGGCGCATCGTAATCAAAAAGGGCCGTGTTCGCTGCCTATTCGAAGGCGATCGGCCTGATATCCGCTCGGCCGGTGATTTATCGATCAAAATAGTCACCGTAGCGGTCCGGGTCCGGTAAAGCGCCAAAAGTATCCTAAAAACCATTTAACTGGCATCGGCCGCGCCTGGCATCGGCCCGCCCGCGGCAGCCAGGACCGCCCGGCGGTGACGGTACCGGCCGCGGCGGTGGGCCGCCGGCCAGCCAGCGCGGTAGGGTCACCACCGTGGATAATCTCGCCCCTGGCGCACCGCGTGGTGCGCCCGGCGGGACCTCCGGCGAGACCGTCGACCGCGCCTCGCTGCGGCGGATCCCGCGCACCGACCAGCTGCTGGCTGACCCGCGGCTGGCGGCGGCGCAGCGCCGCCTCGGGCGGGACCTGGTCAAGGGCGTGATCACCCGGGCCCAGCAGCGGGCGCGCCGCGGCGAGATCTCCCCGGAGCAGGTCGCGGAGGCGGCGGTCGCCGCCCTGCCACCCACCGCCGCCTCGGTCACCCCGGTGATCAACGCGACCGGGGTGCTGGTGCACACCAACCTGGGCCGCGCCCCGCTCAGCCCGGCCGCGCGGGACGCGCTCGCCGCCGCCGCCGGCACCTGCGACGTCGAGTTCGACCTGGCGACGGGGACGCGAGCGGCGCTGCGCGGCCGGGGCGTCCTCGACGCGCTGCTGCGGGCGGTGCCGAACGCGCAAGCCGCCGGTGTCGTCAACAACAACGCCGCCGCGCTCGTGCTGGCGGCTACCGCCCTGGCGGCCGGGCGGGACATCGTCATCAGCCGGGGCGAGCTGATCGAGATCGGCGACCGGTTCCGCCTGCCCGAGCTGCTCATCAGCACCGGCGCCCGGCTGCGGGAGGTCGGCACCACCAACCGCACCACCGCCGCCGACTACCGGCAGGCCGTCGGCGCCGAGACCGGCTTCATCCTCAAGGTGCACCCGTCCAATTACCGGGTCGAAGGATTCACCCGGTCCGCCACCGTCGGTGAGCTCGCCGCTCTGAACGTCCCGGTGGTGCACGACATCGGCTCCGGGCTGCTCGCCCCGCACCCGTTGCTGCCGGACGAGCCGGACGCGGCTACCTCGCTCTCCGACGGGGCGAACCTGGTCACCGCCAGCGGCGACAAACTGCTGGGCGGTCCGCAGGCGGGCCTGCTGCTGGGGGAGGAGCCCCTTGTGCGGCGCCTGCTGCGGCATCCGCTGGCCCGCGCGCTGCGGGTCGACAAGCTGACCCTGGCCGCCCTCGAGGCGACGCTCAGCGGCCCGTTGCCGCCCGTCGCCCGCGCGCTTGCGGCCGACCCGGCGGCGCTGGCGGTCCGGGCCGAACGGATAGCGGCCGCCCTGGCCGCCAGCCAGCTGCCCGCACGCGCGGTGACCACCGAGGCGGCGGTTGGCGGCGGCGGCGCCCCCGGCGTCACCCTGCCAAGTGCCGCGGTGGCACTGCCGGAAGACTTCGCGGTCGCGCTGCGGGCCGGCCCGGCCGTCCGCCGGGGCGAGGTGCCGGCCGTGGCGGGCCGGGTGGAGAAAGGCCGCCTGCTGCTCGACCTGCGCTCGGTCGACCCAGACGACGACGACCGGCTCATCGCGGCCGTCCGCGCCGTCAGCGGTGCCCCTGGCCAGATTGACGCCCCCGGCGGGGACCCGCCCTGATGTACGTCGTGGCGACCGCCGGGCACGTCGACCACGGCAAGTCCGCGCTGGTCCGCGTGCTGACCGGGATGGAGCCTGACCGCTGGGCGGAGGAACGCCGCCGCGGCATGACCATCGACCTGGGCTACGCGTGGCTGACCCTGCCAGCCGGGCCGGCCGGGCAGCCGGGGGAGAAGCTGGCCTTCGTTGACGTCCCCGGCCATGAGCGCTTCGTGCCGAACATGCTGGCCGGGCTTGGCCCGGTTCCCGCGGTGCTGTTCGTGGTGGCCGCGGACGGGGGCTGGATGCCGCAGTCAGCCGAGCACCTGGCAGCCGTCGACGCTCTCGGTGTCCGCCATGGCGTGCTCGTCATCACCCGTGCTGACCTGGCCGACCCGGGCCCGGCGAGCCGCCAGGCGCGGGCCGAGCTGGCCCGCACCAGCCTGGGTGCGCTCGACCCGGTCGCGGTCAGCGCGGTCACCGGCCAGGGCCTGGATGAGCTGCGGGCCGCCCTCGGCCGTCTGGTCGGCTCGCTGGACTCGCCGGAGGGACCGCCGCCGCCCGGATCAGCGGGCGCGCCGGTCCGGTTGTGGGTGGACCGCTCGTTCACGATCCGCGGGGCGGGCACCGTGGTCACCGGCACCTTGCCCGCCGGACGGGTCACCAACGGCCAGGAGCTGGTGCTCAGCCCGGCCGGGCGGGCGGTGCGGGTGCGTGGCCTTGAGGCACTCGGCGAGCCCGCCGAGAGCGTCGCCGCCGTCGCCCGGGTGGCCGTCAACCTGCGCGGAGTCCCGGCTGACGTGCCCGGCCGCGGCATGGCGCTGATCGAGCCGGGCCGGTGGACCGTCACCAGCGAGATCGACGTCCGCATCTCCGCTGGCGCGGCCGGCCCCGAGCCCAAGTTCCCCGCCGAGCTGCTGCTGCACATCGGGTCGGCGCGAACGCAGGCGCGGGTACGGCTGCTTGGCACCGGCCCCGCTCCCGGTGCCGCCGGTGCCGCCCCACCCGGCGGTGCCGCCCCGGCGGTGAGCTACGCGCGGCTGCGGCTGCGCGATCCGCTGCCGCTGCACGCTGGTGACCGGGTGATCCTGCGTGACCCCGGCGCCGCCGGCCTGGCCATCTACGGCGGGCGCGTCCTCGACCCGTTCCCGCCCCCGCTCGCCCGCCGCGGTGCGGGCGCCGCCGCCGTCCGCGAGCTCAGCGGCTGGCCGGACACCCCCAGCGCGGCCGACCTGCTGGGCCGGCACAAGCTGGTGCGCGCGTCGCAACTAGCCGCGGCCGGCCTCACCGACTGGCCGGAGCCGGTCGCCGCCGGCTGGCTGGCCGATCCCGGACACTGGGCCCGGCTACGGGCCGAGCTGGCCGTCGCCGTCGCTGCCTTCTGCGCCCGGGACCCGCTCGCCCCGGGCATGCCCGCCGAGGCGGCCCGGGCCGCCCTCGGCCTGCCCAGCCGCGACCTGGTGGCACCGCTGGCGACCGGGGAGGTGCTGCTTGACTCCGGCTACCTGCGAATCGCGGCCGGTGAGGTCCGGGCCGCCGGCGGCGGCCCGTCCCCGGGCCGAGCCAGCCCGTCCGGGTCGCTTCCGCCGCAGATCGCCAGCGGCGTGCAGTCCATCCTCGACGACCTGGCGGACGACCAGTTCGCGGCGCCTGACGCCAGCCAGCTGCGCGTCCTTGGCCTCGACGCCCGGGCGCTGGCCACGGCCGCCCGGGCGGGGCTGCTGCTGCGGATCGCCGACCTGATCGTGCTTGCCCCCGGCGCCGACAAGGAAGCGGCCCGCATCCTCGCCGGGCTCGAGCAGCCCTTCACCACATCGCAGGCCCGCCAGGCGCTGGCCACCTCCCGGCGGGTGGCCATCCCGCTGCTCGAGTACCTGGACCGCGCCCGGGTCACCGAACGCCTGCCGGGTGATCTGCGCCGCGTCCGCGGCTAACCCCGCAGCTGGGCTGAGCGCAACAGAAGTCACCCGATTCACCCACCATGGCTCACCCTCGCTCACTATCCGCCCCTAATGTCGGTTACGTCACGTGCGCAACGGGTAACAAGACGTAACGAACTCCGAGGGAGGGCGCATGCTTCCAGCAGGATTTCCAGCGTTCCGCGCGGTTCCGGTCGTCACCGCCGCCGTCGGCGCCGTTGCGCTCGCGGTGGCGACGACCGCGTGCGGCTCCTCGGCCAGCTCGGGCAGCTCCGTGCAGGCGACCCGGATGTCAGGGACCGGCACGGCGTCCGTCGCGCCGGCCTCTCCCCATGTCACCACGTCTGCTCCCGCCAGCACCGCCAAGCTGACCGGCCCGGCCGCCTCAGCGCTGGCCACCCGGGCCTTCGCGAACACCCAGGCCGCCTCGAGCGTGCAGGTAACCGGCCAGTCCCTCAAAAGCGGCAGCGGCAACCAGGCCGTCTCGTTCGACATCACCCTGGTCAACAGCGTGGGCTGCGCGGGCACGATCTCGCTGTCGAAGGTGCAGACGTTCAAGATCGTGGAGACCGACGGCGACGTATGGCTGCTGCCGAATCCCGCCTTCTACTCCAGCCTGCACCTGAACAAGGCAGCCGTCGCGCTGGTGCAAGGCAAGTACATCAGGGTCAAGTCCACCGACAGCCAGATTAGCTCGGTGGCCAAGATCTGCTCGTTCAGCGGCCTGTTCGGCTCGCTGCCCAAGGTGACCGGCACTGGCTACGTGGCCACCCCGGGGGCCTACCGGGGAATCGCCGCCTACCAGCTCACCCAGGCGGGTTCGGCTGGCTCGGCGTTCATCTCGGCCGCGGCCAAGCCACTGCTGCTCGAGATCTCCGACCCGTCGTCCAACGGCGGCGCCATCGCCTTCACCAACTACGACGCCGTCACCACGATCACCCCGCCCACCGACGCTGAGTCAATTGACGGCAGCCAGCTCGGGGTCTGACACCGCCCAACCGTGGCCGCGGCTGGCTGGGGCGGTGTCAGCCGCCGATCGCGGACATCGGACGGTCCGGCTGGAGGAAGGCCGGCTCGTTGATCCCGTGTCCGGGCAGCTTGACGGCGACCGCGGCGCGCCACCGCGCGGCGATCTCCTCATCCGAGGCACCCGACCGGAGCAGGGCCCGCAGGTCGCTCTCGGACCGGGCGAACAGGCAGTTGCGGATCTGCCCGTCGGCGGTGAGCCGCACCCGGTCGCAGGCGCCGCAGAACGGGCGGGTCACCGACGCGATCACCCCGACCCTGGCCGGCCCGCCGTTCACCAGGAAGCTCTCGGCCGGGGCAGCACCCCGCGTTCGTTCGGTATCGGGGGACAGGTCGAACGAGGCGGAAAGCGTCTGGAAGATCTCGTCGGCGGTGACCATCTCGGTCCGCTTCCACCCGTGCTGGGCGTCCAGCGGCATCTGCTCGATGAACCGCAGCTCGTACCCATGGTCCAGGCAGTACTGCAGTAGCCCGGGCGCCTCGTGCACGTTCAGGTCACGCATCAGCACCGTGTTGACCTTGACCGGGCCGAGCCCGGCGGCAGCCGCCGCCGCCAGACCGGACAGCACGTCGGCCAGCCGGTCACGGCGGGTCAGCTTCCGGAACACCTCGGGGCGCAGCGTGTCGAGCGAGACGTTGATCCGGTTGAGCCCGGCCTCGCGCAGCGCCGTCGCGCGCCGGTCAAGACCGATCCCGTTAGTGGTCAGCGAGATATCCGGCCGCGGCGTAAGCGAGGCCGTCGCCGCGATGATGGACGCGAGGTCGCGGCGCAGCAGCGGTTCACCCCCGGTGAACCTGACCTCGCGGATGCCGAGGCTCTGCACACCGATCCGGACTAGCCGCACAATCTCGTCGCCGGTGAGCACCTCGGGGGCGGGCAGCCAGTCGAGACCTTCAGGCGGCATGCAGTACGCGCAGCGAAGGTTGCAGCGGTCCGTGAGGGATACCCGCAAGTCCGTTGCCACTCGCCCGTAGGAATCAGTGAGCATCTAACCAGCCTACGTGTCAAAAGTTACATAATGAAAAGACGCCATCGTTGCTTGCGCGGCGCTTGCGCTGCTTGCGCGATCGAGGCTCCCCCGGAAACGGGCCTGCCCCGCGACCGAAGCTACCGCGGCGACCGGACGACAGGCGCCGGACCGATCACCTGGCGTAGCCGAAACCACCGTCGGCCCGGTAATCCCGGCTAGGCCTGATTCCTTATACGGTAATGACCTCGACGTGCTCGTCAGCGCCAACGAAATCGGTGGGGTTGCGGGTGTAGAGGCGCGCCGCTGACGTCAGTCGTTGGACGCCTGGAACGCGGTAACGACGGCGGCGACGTCCTCATCAGCGCCGCGCGCCGCTATCGCGCTCTGGTAGCGCGAACGTGTCGCCAGGAGCAGCGAGTCGTCGAAGCCGGTGCTGGCAGTCGCCGCGAGCATCAGGTCGATGTCCTTCGACAGACCGCCCAGGCTGAACGAAGAGGGGAACGACCCGCCGAGCATCATCTTGCCCTTGAGCTGCGCGTAGGCGCTATCGGAGGGACTGCCCTTGATGGTGCTCAGGAACAGCGCCGGGTCGACGCCGAGCGACTTCGCGAGCATGAGCGACTGACCGGTGGCGGCGGTCATGCTGGCGATCCAGGCGTTGCACGCCAGCTTCAGGGCGGACGCGGCACCGATCGACTCGCCGACCTCCACCGTCTTGGCCCCGATGGCTTCGAAAACCGGGTGCGCGGTCTTCAGCGCGGCGCCTGGACCGGATGCCAGCACGGTCAGCGTCCCCGCCTCGGCCGGTTCTCTGGTGCCGACGAGGGGCGCGTCAACGATCGCGACACCAGCGCTGTCCGCCAGGTCCGCAAGCCGCCGCACCCCGGCCGGCCCGACGGTCGCGGACTGCAGCCACACGGATCCCGTCTTCACCTGCGGCAGGAAGGCGTGGGCGGTGGCAGCTACCGCCTCCTCGTCGAAGAGGATGGTGATGACGGCGTCGGCCTCCGCCACCGCCACCGCGGGACTTTCGGCGACGGTCGCACCATGGTCGCCCAAGGGTGCGGCCTTCTCCCTGGTGCGGTTCCAGACGGTCACCTCGAATCCGCCGCGCAGCAGCGTGCGGGCGATGCCGCTGCCCATGGCACCGGTTCCGAGCACGGACACGTGCATGGTGTTCTCCTTGATGTCTGGCCGGCGTTCAGCACTGCTGCTGCCGGGCTTGCCTGAGTGACTGCTGCTCAGCTGCGCCGTCGGCAAACAATCCGCTGTCAGTGGGTGCGCCTGGCGACGCATGCCGGCGACTTGCTTCGCGGAACTGTTTCACCGGCACGCGCCGCGGATCCAGCGCTACGTGGTCCGCCGCCTCGCCCGGATCCGGCCGACGACATCGTCGCGGAAACCTTCCTGCTCGCCTTCCGCCCGCGGGCGGCCTATGAGCAGGTCCGCGAAGACGCGCTGCCCTGGCTGTACGCAATCGCGACCAACCTGATCGGCCGCCATCGGCGAGGAAATCGGCCCTACCGGGCGCTGGCGGTGCCGTTGCGGATGTCGACCTTTCTGTCCATTGCCCGCTCTCTCTCCCATGGGCGCGGCACCGGTCCGCATCGGTGCTGGTGGCGGAGGCGGACGGGAATCGAACCCGCCAGCGGCGCGGCGCGCCGCTCTCTGGTTTTGAAGACCAGGGGGACCACCAGGAACCCAGACGCCTCCGCGGCTGACTCTACTGACGTTCACCCGGGCTGTGAATCATCGGCCTCACAGTGTGAAAGGGTGAGCGGGTGACGTCGGACAGCAGTTATCCAGCGAGGGAGTATTCCCCCGCCTACAAAAAAGCCCCGTGGTGGGTGGACGCGGTGGTGTACCAGGTGTACCCGCGCAGCTTCGCCGACTCCGACGGTGACGGCATCGGGGACCTGCCCGGCGTCACCAGCCGGCTGGGATACCTGGCTGAGCTGGGGGTGGACGCTATCTGGCTGACCCCGTTCTACCCGTCGCCGCTGCACGACGGCGGCTACGACGTCAGCGACTACACGGCGGTGGACCCGCGGCTCGGCACGCTGGCCGACTTCGACGCCATGGTGGCCGAAGCACGCGGACACGACATCCGGGTGATCGTCGACCTGGTGCCGAACCACTGCTCGGACGAGCACCCGCTGTTCCAGAAGGCCCTGGCCGCGGCGCCCGGCAGCCCCGAGCGCGACCTGTTCATCTTCCGCGACGGCCGCGGCCCCGGTGGCACCGAGCCGCCCAACAACTGGCCGTCCCGGTTCGGCGGCCAGGCCTGGACCCGGGTCGCGGACGGGCAGTGGTACCTGCACCTGTTTGACACCAGCCAGCCGGACTGGAACTGGCGTGATCCGCGGGTGACCGCGATGTTCGAGGAAATCCTGCGGTTCTGGCTGGACCGGGGGATCGGCGGGTTCCGGGTGGACGTGGCCCACGGCCTGTTCAAGGACCCGGAGCTGGCTGATGTTACTGACCCGACGCTGACCAACCGCCCGTCGGCGTATTACCACCGTCCGGAGGTGCATACCGTCTACCGGGCCTGGCGGCAGATCCTCGACAGCTACCCGACCGACGGTTTCCCCGGCCAGCGGACGGCCGTCGGCGAGGTCTGGGCGGACTCCCCGGAGACCCTGGCGCCGTACCTGGCGCCGGGCGAGCTGCCGCAGATATTCAACTTTGAGCTGGTCCAGTCGCCCTGGTCGGCGCCCGCGATCCGGGCGGCCATCAACGCCACCCACGCGATGACCGACGGTTCGCACGCCCCCTGGGTGATCGGCAACCACGATGTGGTCCGCCCGGTGACCCGCTGGGGCAGCGCGGCGGCCCGCACCGCCGCGCTGCTGGTGCTCGCGCTACCCGGATCCGCCTACATCTACCAGGGTGAGGAGCTCGGGCTGCCGGAAGTGACCGATATCCCGGACTCGGCCCGGCAGGACCCCACGTTCGCCCGGACCGGCGGAAAGGTGGTCGGCCGGGACGGCTGCCGGGTGCCCCTCCCGTGGGACCGCGACAGCTCCTCTTCCTACGGCTTTTCCGCAGCGGAGGACGCAGCCCCGCCCTGGCTGCCCCAGCCGCCCGGATGGGGCGAGCGCAGCGTCGCCGCCCAGGACGGCGACCCGGATTCCTTCCTGACCATGTACCAGCAGGCGCTGCGGATCCGCCGGTGGCATCCCGCCCTCGGCACCGGCCACCTGCGTGATGACAAGATGCTCTGGCTCCAGGCGCCCGACGACGCGCTGTCCTTCGCGCGTGACCCGGGCTTCCTGTTCGTGGCTAACCTGGGTACCACGCCGCTGGCGCTGCCGGAGTACCGCACGGTCCTGCTGGCGAGCGGCCCGCTGTCCGATGGCCTGCTGCCGCCGGACACCGCGGTCTGGCTGGAGGCCTGACCGCCGGCCGCGCCGGTCAGCGCAGTTCCGCGGCGTCTGACCCGGCGTCGCGGGCGGGCCGGTAGGCCGGGCCGTGGGAGTCCTCGCAGTGCACTGAGTGGCTCTCGTCGGTCCAGTGCTGGTCGGCGGCGGCGTCCGCCTGCTGGTCAGCCTCGCCGGCCTGCTGATCGTGGTCTTCCCCGGTCGGCTGGCGGTCTGCGTCGCCCGGCTGGCCGTCCTTGTCGCCGGCCCGCTGGCGATCCCCGCCGCCAAGCCACTCGCCGTCGCACGGCCACTGGCGGCCGGGGTCCTGGGCCACCGCCGGCCCGTGGCCGTGTTCGGCCGGGGTGTCCGCCGCCGTCGCCCGGGCAGCGCTGTCGGAGAGGTGATCAACCTGCAGGGTGAGGTGGCTGATGCCGTACTCGCGGGACAGCAGGTCCTCCAGGTCGGCGCGGACCGCGTGACAGTCCTGCCGCGGCTCGACCAGCACGTGCGCCGAGGCGGCCGGCATCTCGGTGGTGATCTCCCAGATGTGCAGGTCATGGACCTCGGCAACGTGCGGCCGGGCGGCCATGGCCGCCCCCAGCGCGGCTGGGTCAAGCCCGGCGGGCGCCGCCTCGAGGAAGATCCGGCCGGACTTGCGGATCAGTCCCGCCCCCGCGTACAGCATCAGCACCACGACCACCAGGGTCGCGACCGGGTCGGCCCGGTTGAACCCGCTGACCAAGATGATGATGGCGGCGACGACGGTGGCCATGAACGCGTACAGGTCGGTGAGCACGTGCGCCAGCGCGCCCTCCATGTTGAGGCTGCGCCGCCCGGCCGCGCCGTTCGCCCGGACGAGCAGCCAGCTCGCCGCCAGGTTGACGACCACCCCGGTGAGGGCGACGCCGAGCATCAGCCCGCCGTCCACTGGGTGGGGGGTGATCAGCCGCCGCACGGCCTCGTAGGCGAGCCAGAGGGCGAGCAGCACCAGCGTGATGCCGTTCGCCTGCGCGGACAGGATCTCCAACCGGCGCAGCCCGTAGGTGTAGCGGCCGCGGGCCGGGCGGCCCGCTACCCGGGCGGTGACCAGGGCGAGGCCGATCGCCGCGGCGTCGGTGAGCATGTGGGCGGCGTCGGACAGCAGGGCCAGTGAGTGCGCGACCAGGCCGGCCACCACCTCGCCGGCCATGAACACCACGATGAGCGCGGCGGCCGCGGCCAGCCAGCGCCAGTCGGCGTCCGGCGACGGGCCGTGCGCGTGCCCGTGCCCGCCGCCCGGGCCGTGCCCGTGTCCATCCACCGTCGCTGGTCCGTTCACCCAACCCACCGCTCGTCCATGCCACCAGGGTAGTTACCCAACCTCCGGACTGGCTAAGGCACGTCACCGCGGCGGCCCCCGGGTAGCGCGGCGGGGCCCCCGCAAGCGGGTGGGCCAGGCTGCCATCGGTAGTCCGGTATGACGGGGCAAGTACCAGAAAACGGCGAAACGGCGCGATCGAGGTCACGAAACGCTAACGTCGTTGCGCCGGAGAATGCCCCGTCGCCGTGCGGCAGTTACCGGACTCTTACGGCATCGACAGTCGTCGCCGCTGGGTGCCCGGGTTGACGTAGAAGTGATGCCGACGGCAGAGCGCAAACAAAGGATGAAGATGACCGACGAGTCCTGGCGGGATCAGCTCGCCACCCGGCGCTGCGTGCTGCTTGGCGCGGGCGTCCTCGGTGCGACCGGGGTGCTGACGGCCTGCAGCACCGCCTCGGTGCCGTACGACGCGAACGACGCCGGGCAGGCGCCTGCTCCCGTGGCCAAACCGACGACCGCCACTACGGCGGGCGCCGAGGCGGGCGGCGCGCCCGACGGGAGCGCCAAGAGCGGCAAGCAGTCCGGCACCCTGCTCGGCGCGGCCGCCGACATCCCGGTGGGCGGCGGCATGATTTTCACCACCGCCAAAGTCGTGGTCACCCAGCCCGCCAAGGGCGAGTTCAAGGCGTTCAGCGCTGTCTGCACCCACGTCGGGTGCCTGTGCGACGTGGTCGCGGACGGCACCATCGACTGTCCGTGCCACGGCAGCAAGTTCAAGATCACCGATGGCTCGGTGGTAGCCGGCCCGGCCCCGAGCCCGCTGCCCGCCGTCGCCGTGACCGTCACCGGCGGCAAGGTTCTGCTGACTTAGCCGTCGCCGTCGGCAGCCGCGCCGCTGCGCGGCTGAGCGGCTGAGCGGCTGAGCGGCGCCGGCCCGGTCGTCACTGGCTGGCCATGACCCGAGGCGCGCGCCCGGTTAGCGCGATCCACAGCGCGACCAGCAGGTAGAGCAGGCCGGACACGCCCAGGGTGACCGCGATGAGGATGCCAAGCACGGTGAGCACCGGGCTGTGCCAGTGGACCCGCACCAGCAGCGCGCCCGCGATGGCCACCGCGCCCGCGCCCCCCAGCAGCGCGGTGGCGAGCGTGGACCGGGTGCGGGCGGGCGTGCGGCGCATACTGGGCGGCCGGACGCCCCACGCGTCCGGGGCCCCGTCGGCCGCCCGGGCCAGGGCCACCGCCCGGGAGATGGCGTGCCCGATGTCGCCGGCCGCGGCGGGCACGCCGAGCAGCCCGTCCAGCGGGCTCTTGCGCCACGCGTACAGCGACACCTCACCGCCGCTGACCCGGGCGAGGGAAACCTTGGCGCTGTCCACCAGGACGGCGGTGATGTCGGTGAACCTGATCCGCCGGACGATCAGGCCCGTCCGCAGCGTGACCAGCCCCGCCTCCTCGTCGAGGAGCACCGACGAGCCGAGCGCGGCCTGGCCCAGCCCCCACAGCGCGACCACCGCCGCGACCGGGATGGCAAACCAGAGCGGGAAGAACACCAGCGCGACGGGCACGCAGACCACGGCGATGACGAGCGCCTTGACCCGCTGGACCGCCGGGCACCGCCAGCGCTGGGTAGCTGTCTGCTGAGGCATGCGCAGATTATGCCGCATGCCGGCCGCCCGCGCCCCGCGCAAGCACCGCGGCGGCCTTTCACAGGCGCGCGCGGGGGCGGGAATGTCCCGGCGGCGACGCGGACGTGGCAGTATTGCACGATGGGCTCGTTGATGCTGCTTGACACGGCGTCCCTGTATTACCGGGCGTTCTACGGGATGCCGGAGACGGTGACGGCGCCGGACGGGACACCGGTGAACGCGATCCGCGGGCTGCTTGACGCGATCGCGCGCCTGGTCCGCGATCACCGGCCGGCCCGGCTGGTGGCGTGCCTGGACGCCGACTGGCGCCCGGCCTTCCGCACGGCCGCCATCCCCGGCTACAAGGCGCACCGGGCCGAGCCGGACGGGTCCGAGCAGACCCCGCCCGGCCTCGCGGTGCAGATCCCGCTGATCACCCAGGTGCTGATCGCGTCCGGGATCGCCCTCGCCGAGCATGACGGCTACGAGGCCGACGACATCATCGCCACCCTCGCGGTCCGCGCCGCCCAGCCGGTCGACGTCGTCACCGGTGACCGCGACCTGTTCCAGCTGGTTGACGACAAGCGCCAGGTCCGGGTGCTGTACACGGTCAAGGGCCTGGGCAAGCTCGACCCGGTCACCGAAGCGGAAGTCGGCCAGAAGTACGACATCCCCGGCGACCGCTACGCGGACTTCGCCGTGCTGCGCGGTGACCCCAGTGACGGCCTGCCGGGCGTCCCCGGCATCGGCGAGAAAACCGCCGCCGCCCTGATCAGGG
>Ga0302314_10013935_pt1 | contig 13789 bp, 12 predicted proteins | sample III_Palsa_N2_3_FD_200533 | JGI IMG/M metagenome (GOLD analysis project Ga0302314, IMG submission 200533) | Peat permafrost microbial communities from Stordalen Mire near Abisko, Sweden - III_Palsa_N2_3 | ecosystem: Environmental > Terrestrial > Soil > Palsa > Peat permafrost | place: Sweden... | reverse complement strand
ACGCCTTGGCCAAGGGTGCTCGGTTGGCCATGGGCGGCGCGCCAGCAATCGCCGACGGCCTGTTCTTCCCACCGACCCTGCTCCTCGACGTCACGCCCGACATGACGATCATGCACGAAGAGACTTTCGGCCCCGTGGCTGCCGTGATGCCCTTCGCCACCGAGACGGAGGTGATCCGCGCCGCCAACGACACCGAGTATGGCCTTGTCGCCTACGCCTTCACCAAGGATCTGTCCCGCGCGCATCGGCTCATCGACGCGCTGGATTACGGCATGGTGGCGATCAACACAGTGAAGCTCACCGGCGCGCCGATACCGTTCGGCGGCGTCAAGCAGTCGGGCATCGGCCGCGAAGGCTCTCGCCACGGCATCGAGGAATTCACAGAACTCAAGTACGCCTGCGTCGGCGTCTGAGCGGCATCGAACGGGTTCGAAGGGAACAGGATGACCGGCAGGACCGTCGCAACGGAGGTGATTGAGACGCTGCGGGACCTTGGCGTGAAGCACGTCTTCGGTGTCCCCAGCGGGGGCTGGGTCGACTACATGGAGGCGCTGCGCACCACCGACGGCATCGACTTCATCTTGACGACGCACGAAGGCGGCGCCGGGATGATGGCCGACGTGTGCGGCCGCCTGACCGGCGTGCCCGGAGTCTGCTTTGGCACCTACGGCCCTGGGGCGACCAATCTGGCAACCGGCGTCGGCGAAGCACTTCTCGACCGCTCCCCAATGATCGCGCTCACCGACGAAATGCCAGCGGCTATGCGTGGCCGCACCACCCAGATGGGCATCGATCATCAGGCGCTGTTCCGGCCGCTGACCAAGGCCACGACGCGACTCGGCGAGACCGCGGTCCGGGAGACGTTGCTGGACGCGGCTCGAACCGCCCTCAGCGCGCGCCGTGGGCCAGTCCACGTGGGCCTGCCCGCCGGGCTGTCCGCGCTGGCGGCGCCGGAGGCTTCCTCCGCCGCCGTCGCTGTGGCGGCCGAAGCGCCACCGGCCGATGCGGCCGTGCTGGACGAAGCCGCAAGACGGCTTTCCCAGGCGCGCCGCCCCGCGATGGCGATCGGTCTGGGCGCGGTGCGCGGGGGTGTGACCGGCAAGGCTGTCGCGCTCGCCGAGGCCCGGGGCATGCCTGTCGTGCTGACGCCGATGGCGAAAGGGGCGCTGCCCGAGGATCACCCGCTCTACGCCGGCGTGCTGTTCCACGCACTGAGCGATGTCGTCAGCGAGACGCACCAACAGGCCGACCTAGTGCTCGCCGTCGGCTACGACCCGGTCGAGCTCAACTACGAGAGCTGGATCGGGGCCGGCGCAAGCCTGGTCAGTCTCGATACCGAACGGGCCGACATCGACGGCACCGCCTGCGCCGACGTTCTCGACGTCATCGGCGATATCGGCGCGTCGCTTGATGCGCTGCTCGCGAAACCGCCTAGCAAGGCCCACTGGGACCTCGAAGCGCTTGCCGCACGGCGTGAGTCGATGTTCGCCCGCCTCGCCCCCTCGAACCACGGCTTCGGGCCCAAGGCCGCGCTGGCAGCGCTGCGCGAGGTGCTGCCGGACGACGGCGTGATGACCTGCGATGTTGGCGCCCACACCCACCTGATCGGCCAGCTGTGGCGCACGCCCTCCCCCGGCCTGCAGATCATGACCAACGGCTGGTCGACCATGGGCTTCGGCATTCCCGCCGCGATCGCCGCCAAGCTAGTGTTTCCGAGCAAGCCGGTGTGCGCCGTGGTCGGCGACGGCGGTTTCCTGATGACCGTCGGCGAGATCGCCACCGCCGTTCGTTACGGCGTCCGCATCGTTATCGTCGTACTCACCGACAACGACCTGGCGCTGATCCGCATCAAGCAGCAGAAGAAGGGTCTGCCGATCTACGGCACGCCGGTCAGGGCCGAAGGCGCGATCGGCGGTCCCAACCTGTTCGGCGCGCCGGTGCTGACGGCTGCCGACCCGCAGACCTTCCGCGAACATCTGGCGCGGGCGTTTCAGGCCGATGGCCCGATGATCGTCGAGGCGCTGGTCGACAGCCGCGAATACGACGAGGTCGTGCTGCACAAGGATAAGCCTTGAGGCGCGCGGCAGCGCGATTGGACCGCCGGCGGGCGCTCAAGCTCCTGACCGCCGTTGGCGCCGCCTCGCTGCCGGCCGTCGGCTTCGCCCAGGCGCAGCGACGCCGCGTCGTGGTGATCGGCGCCGGGATCATCGGCGCCTCGATCGCCTATCACCTGGCGCGGCGCGGCGCGCGGGTTCTCGTGCTGGAGAAGGCGTCGCCCGGCAGCGGCGCCACCCAGGGCGCGTTCGCGATGCTGATCGCGACGCACGATGGCGGCGACCGCGCATTCAACGATCTCTACGGCTTGGCGGTGCGCGACTGGCGCCGGCTGCAAGGCGAACTTCCGGGCATTCGGGTCCAGTGGGGCGGGACCTGCACCTGGGCGCCGCCCGGCCCGGCTGCGAAAACACTGGAAGCGCTCACGCGGCAGCTTCAGGGTTGGGGCGCGCCAATCCGGCCGCTGGACGCGGCGGAGCTGGTGCGCCTCACACCCGGTGTCGTTCCCGGACCCTTCGGCGCGGGGAGCTTTTCGCCCGAGCAGGGCACGCTGGACCCGATGCAGGCGCTGGGCGCACTGCAGGCGGCCGCGCGCCGGACGGGGGTCGAGTTCCGCTTTCCCTGCGAAGTCACCTCGCTGACCACCGATGGGCATACGATCACCGCCGTCCACACCAAGGACGGCCCCGTGCTGGGCGATGTCTTTGTTCTGGCGGCCGGCGCGGCGGTCCCGCAACTGGCCGATCATGTCGGCGTCAAGGTGCCGATCAACCTGGTCTCGGGCACGCTGGCGCACAGCGCCCCGCGTCCGCCCGTGTTGGGCCGGGTGCTGAATGGACCGGCCGGCTCGCTGAAACAGGACCCGGACGGCCGCATCGTTTTCGGCCCCGACTATCGCCCCGGCGCCAATGGCACAGACACGAGCCAGGCCTACGGTGAGGCGCTCTTGGCGACCGCGGCCACGGTGTTTCCGCCGTTCGCCGGCGCCCGGCTGGAGACGATGACTCTGGGTTACGTGCCGATCCCGGTCGACACCCACCCGATCGTCGGCTTCTGCGCCGCGCCGGCCAACCTCTATGTCGCGCTGACCATGAGCGGGATCACCATGGCGCCGCTGATGGGCCGCATGGCGGCGGCGGAGATCGTCGGCGGCGTCGGCGAGGCGACGCTGGCGCCCTATCGGGCCGCCCGCTTCGCCTGAGCGCGAGTCTCAAGTCGCCAGGACGATCTTCCCGAGCACGTCGCCCGAGTCGAGCAGCCGGTTCGCCTCGACGACCTGCTCGAGCGGCAGCACCACCCCTGGCTCGATCATCGGCCCAGACTTGAACCATTCGAGCATGGCCTCGGTCGCCGCCGGCCACATCGGCGTTGGGAAGAAGGTGTCGGCGCCGAAAGTCTTGAGCGAGAGCGTCTTGCCTATTCGGAAGAGATCGAACGGGCGCTTGCCCGCAACATAGCCATAGGCCTGGATCTCGCCGAACGGCGCCAGCGCATCGACGTCGGAGTTGATCGTGTCGCCGCCGACGCCGTTGAAGATGAACGGAACCCCTCCGCCCGCCGTGATCTCCATAACCGCCGCGACATAGTCCGTATGCGTGACATTGATGACGTGATCGGCGCCGAGACCCTTTAAGAACGCCGCCTCGACCGGGCGACGGCAGGTGGCAATGACCGGGCATCCGTGAGCGTGGGCGAGCTGGGTCACCATCGCGCCCATGCCGCCGCTCGCGCCCTGCACCAGCACCGTGGCGCCGGACGGGACTTGGCTGGAGCCATGGAACACAAGGTGCGCCAAACGGAAGTTGATGATGTAGACCAGCGCCTGCGCGAACGAGACGCTGTCCGGCAGGGCGATGATGTCGGCCGGCGGGGCGGTATGACCGTTGGGCAGCGGGCGCGGCTTGGTCGAGGCGCACACATAGTCGGCGCAGCAGCCGAGCGTCAGGATCAGCGCCACCACGCGATCGCCAGGCTTCCAGCCGGCGACATTGGCGCCGACCGCCTCGATGACGCCAGCGGCCTCGCGCCCCGGATACCAGGGCGTCACCGTACGGCTGAAATAGGTCCCGCGCCGGGCTTCCGCATCGCCGTAGATCAGGCCGGCAGCCGCCACCTTGATCAGGACGTCATCCGGCCCGACCTCGGGAACCGGCCGTTCAATCAGCTTGAGATTTTCCGGCGGCCCGACCTCGTCCAGCCGCACGGAGCGCATGGCTCTACTCCCAGTAGGCGAACGCCATCGCGCAGCCGGTGCCGGCGGGGCTGCGGTAGCAGGGCACGTAGTCGATGAGCGTCATCGACTTGTCCTGGACCGCGCCGGCCAGCGCCGACCAGCAACGGAACTCGGAGTTGCCCGACTGGAGCTTCTCCAGCGGGAGGGCCGCGTGGCCTTCGACCCCACCCTTGTCCATCAGCTCGAGAAAGGCGCGGTCGAACTCCTCGTCAACGACGAAGTGGCTAAGGCCGCCGGTGGCCATCACCACCACCCGCAGGTCTTCCGGCCACGATTCGATCGCCTCGCGGATCGCCTTGCCGAGCTGGAAGGCGCGCTGCGGCGTCACCTGGTTCGGCGGGTAGTAGGTGTTGATGTTGACCGGAATGATTGGATAGACCTTGTTGGTCATGATCCGGCGGTAGACATAGCCATAGGAATGGCTCATGCCCTGGTCTTCCTGGTAGTATTTCGAGTGCGCCGGATCGAAGTCGCGCACCATCAGGTCGCCGATCAGGCGGCGGGCGAATTCCGAAGCGACCGGATACTCGCGCTCGTCCTGCCAGTACCAGTAGTCGGGCTTCAGCTTCTCGTCATACTTCCACTTCATCACGCCGACCGGCTTGTAGGGCAGCGTCTCACCCCAGTAGACGGCCAGGGCGGGCATGTTGTCGTCCTGGTACACTTCGCGGTGATCATCACCGATGATGATGACGATGTCCGGATCGGCCGCGTCGAGCACCTCGGTGATGCGGGCGATCGCCTTCTCATTAGCCTCATGACGTGCCTGCAGGATCTCTGGCTCAATCTCCTTCAGCATCGAGGGCGGCGTCTTGACCAGCAGTTCGTTGTACTTGACCCGCCGCCCCTCGAAGTCGTGCAGCGCCATGATGGTCTGGTCGTCCGTCTCGCCGCGAGCGAGCCAGCCAGACGGCTCCATCAGCAGGGCAGGACTGTGCGAGCTCCCGATTCCCAACACCATCTTCGCCATGACGAGTCGATCCTTCAGCTCTGAGTTCGCCCGAGTTCCGTATGCGGAGCAGTCGCCGATCAGGCGACGATCATCCGCTCGCGCGCGCCTTCCTCGAAATCGACCTCGCGCGGCAGGATGGCGGCGGTCGAACGGACCCGGTAGAGTTTCGGCTGCAACGGCAGCCCGAGTTCGCCGGTTGCGCGCAGGTGGCGCGCCTGTTCGAGCATCATCTTGCGGAAGGCGATGATCGCCGTGTCGCTCGAACCCAGGGTCTCGCGGGTGCGATCGACGATCGAACCCATGGTTTCCTGGATCGCAGAGTCCTGCAGGCCGATGCCCTCGATGCCGCTGGAGCTGAACAGCTTCTGGTTTTCGCGGTTGATACCGTAGTCGTTGGAGCGGTTGTGGATCGGCTTGTAGGAGCCGTCCTGGAAGACCGGCACGTTGACGGCGTTGCCGTCGAAGTCGCTGATGTCGCCCAGCGGCGCCACCGGGTTCCAGTGCATGGTGAAGGTCCAGGTGTTGTGATCGTCGATCGGCACCCAGGCATGTCCGGCGATCGGCGAGTCATCGCCCGTCCGCGCAATCATGGTGTAGAACGGCAGCAGAAACTGCGTGATCCGCCAGTAGTACTCCGCGTCTGACGCGATGCGGCGCGCGCCGATGCGCATGCCGTAATCCGTCGGCCGGATGAAGAAGCGCGGCGCAGTGTCGCTCGCCATGTAGCTGGTCTTGGGATTGATCGACTTTTGGCGCTTGCGGAACCCGACGTCGAGGTTCTCCGGATCGAGCAGGCTGTGCAGGATGCTGACGTGGCTGGAGTCGATCCCACCTTCGACGCCCTGAGCGAAGTTGTTCTCCTGCAGGCGCTTGCCGATGTGGCGATGCGACGGCGGCACCAAGCCCCATTCGAGCTCCGGAGGCTTCGGCGGCATGGTCGCCTTATCGCCGAGATAGGCCCAGATCAAGCCGCCCCATTCGATGCACGGGTAGGCCTTGGTCTTCATCTCGGTGCGCATCGGCGAGTTGGCCGGCTCGGCAGGCATGTCCATGATGTTGCCGTCCACGTCGAACTTCCAGCCGTGGTAGACGCACCGGAGACCGCATTCCTCGTTGCGGCCGAACCACAGGTCGACGAGCCGGTGCGGGCAGTAGCGGTCGAGCAAGCCAATGCGGCCGTTGGTGTCCTTGAAGGCGATCAGATTCTCGCCGAGAATCCGTACACGGACAGGTGGACAATCCGGATGGGGCAGTTCCTCCGGCAGCAGGATCGGCATCCAGAACCGCCGCATCAGATCGCCCATCAACGTCCCGGGTCCGACCCGCGTCAGGTGCTCATTGTCCTCTTCGGTGAACATCGCCACGCCTCTCATCGATTGTCACGACTGGTCGCTTTTCGGGGGCGACCGGAGCAAACTCTCTCGTGTTGACTGAAAGCGTGCTGCATACCGTACACTATGTCAATCAGCGCGCGGCGGTCCTTGGCGGATTTGCACAGCGGCGTCGGCGCAGGCGCAAACCTAGGCGCCGCGCAAGGCGGATCGCCTGCGGGAGATGCAATCGGTCGCGGGTTTTGCCGTGGCGCCCGGTAGGCGAGCGCGGGCTCAGGCCGGCAGCAGACTGACGCCGCCCATGCCGGAAATCCATTCTGGCACCGGCTCGTAGTAGAGCTTCTCGCCGCGCGCCTTCGGCACCGCCCCGGCCATGAAAAGCCAGGCGGTGAGTTCCAGGCCGCCGTTGCCGGACGCGGCCTCGATATGCTCGGCGCTGAGCGCCGCGAGCTCTTCCGACCGACCCTCGATCATGCGGCCAATGAAGTCTTCGTCGAACTCGGTCGCGACTTTTCCCTGCTCAGGCAGACAGAGCCAGTGCGACAGACCGCCCGTCCCGACGACCACCACGCGCTCCCCCGCGGGGCGCTCGGCCTCGACGTATGCTTTCACGACGCCGCCAAGGCGGTAGCAGCGGCCCGGCGAGGGCGGCACGGGCATGTTGCTGTTGATGTAGAGCGGCACGACCGGAACCCTGTTCGCCGGATCAATCACCAGCCGCGGAATGGCCATCCCGTGATCCGGGCGCACCTCTTCGAGCTGCACGAGATCGAAGTCGTGGCGGTTGGCGTGGCGCACGAAGCCCTCGGCGAACGCCCGGTGTCCCTGGAAGGTCACGGACGGCGCGCCGCCGTCGCCCAGCGTCGTGAACGTGTCTGCGACTCCCACCGCCAGCGTCACCTGCATCGCCAGGCTGAAGTTGTTGAGGTGGTCGCTGCCGGCGAGGACGACGACGTCTGGCTCGAGCGCGGCGACGCGTGACCGCAGATCCAGCATCCCCTGCAGGACGCGCTCCGCTTGTTCCTCCACGCCCGCGGGCGGAAACAGCACGTGCGAAGTGGCGAAACCGCCGACGATCTGGCCCATCAGGTCTCCGTGAGGCGGTCGAGGTATGCAGCGAGCGGCCCACCGCCCGAAGCGCCGGGCGCCGGCAGCTTGGCCCGCAGCCGCGCGTACTTCATCTGCAGATTTGGATGGACGCCGAGGGCGTGCAGCGCAGAGGGCGAACCGTCGCGCAGCAACGCCTTTTCCGGCTCGGCGAGGCCGAAGGCGTGGAACGCACCTTCCGGGTCTTGCGCGAACGCGGCGGCGGCGGCCGGGTCACGCATCAGATCCTGGATGAGCTTGTGAACCCGGTACGGCGCGACGGTCATACGGTGAACATGTCGCCGGCGAGGAAGGCGGTGGTGACGGCGACGAACTCGCGCGGCGCTTCCATCATCACCCAATGGCCGGCGTGTGGCAGCACGAACCCCCACGAGTTGGGGATCAGCTCCAGATAGCCGTAGGTGCGGGCGAGGACGGCGATCTGATCGAGCTTGCCGCCCACCACCAGTGTCGGCGTCTGGACCGACGCGATATCCTCGCGCGGATAGGTCATCGGGTCGGTGCGCATCTGCTCGGCGATGGCGGCCGAGGCCTCGCGGGCGCCGGGCTGCATGGTGAGACCGTGGCGGTAGGCGATCAGTTCGTCGCTGACCGGGAACCCGGGTCCGGTGAGCACCTCGACCAGGCGGCGCATGCCTTCGGTCGTATAGTCGTATCCGCCGAGCGCCGCTCGGCGCGTCGTGTCTGGATTGGCGATGTCGAGACCGGCCGCGCCCATCAGCACCAGCTTGCGGAGCAGGTCGGGCCGGCGGATGGCGACGCCGAGCGCCGTGGCGCCGCCCATCGAGTTGCCGATGATGTTCGCCGGGCCCCCGACCACCGTCTCGACGAACGCGATCATGTGCGCGTTCCGGTTCGTCTGGCCGTAACTGTAGGTATTCGGATCGGGCCGGCTGGAATGGCCGAAACCCACCATGTCGACCGCGAAGACGTGGAACTGCTTGGCATAGGCCGCGATGCAGCCTTCCCAGTTGCCCTTTGCGTCGGCGCCGGCGCCGCCGCCGTGGATCAACACGAGGGGCTCGCCCTCCCCCGCCTCCAGATAGTGGGTCTCGACCCCGCCTACCGAAACCTTGCGACTCTGCGGCGTCATCGGACCTGTTTCCTGGCGACTGTCATCGTCGAGAAGTTGTTGAATACAGACGAAACGTCTGCATACCGTATGCGTGGATGTCCCGCGCGTCAATTCCGCGCTGACGTTGACGCCGACGCGCGTCCGCCAGGCGAATTTCGCCTAATAATGGGGCGTCGCGCGCATCTCAAAACACATGCCGCCGGCGACGTTGACCGCCCCAGGCGACGCGTGTACGGAATCCTGTATGCAAAGCCGTCAGTTCGCGTTGCGTGACGGCTCGCGATGCGCCGTCGGGTGACGTTGGCCCGGTGGTTTCGATAGTCACAATCCCTGCCCTGCGCAACACGGTGTGTGGGACAGACGAACTTGGATGAGACGATGACCGACGTTCTGATCGAGAAGAAGAACCTTAACGACGTCTGGGGCGACAATGCGTTGGGCTTGGATGGTTCGCGGGTCATCGATCGGCGTATCTATGTCGACCCGTCCATCTACGCCGCCGAGCAGGAGAAGATCTTCGCCAAGACGTGGCAGTGGGTGGCTCACGAAAGCGAGATTCCCGAGTTCGGCGACTATGTAACGGCGACTGTAGCGGGGCGCTCGATCGTCATCTCGCGGGGCGATGCCGGACGCATCTCGGCGTTCCTCAATGTTTGCACCCACAGGGGCGCCGTGCTGGCGGCCCATCCGCGTGGCAACAGCGCCGGAAGCTTCGTCTGTTTCTACCATGGCTGGTGCTTCGACGCCGAAGGCAAGTTCACCGCCGCGCCGTTGGCTGCCGCCTACGGCGAGAACCTCGGCAAGGCCTGCTACGATGCGCCTCCCATTCGGCATGAGGTGTTCACCGGCAACGTCTTCGTCTCGCTGGATCCGTCCATAGAGCCGCTGGCGGACTTTCTCGGCGCGGCGGGCCCCTCGATCGCGGTTTACACCGGTCGCCACGTGGCGCTGGGGCGGGTCCGGTGGCTGCTCAAAGGCAACTGGAAGCTCTGGCACGAGAACTTCCGCGACAACTATCACCCGATGTACACCCACGCCGCGATCGGCGCGAACTATCAGGGCGTCAAGATCGAGGGCCTGAATACCGACCTCACCGGCGGCCACAGCCTGATGGCGTTCCCGTTCCAGGGAAACCCGGACGCGCGGCGCATTATGATGCGCAACATCACCGGTAAGTCGCCGGAAGGCCAGGTCAGCAGCCACCGCCCGCCGGCGCCGAATCCGGACGTGCGCCACAACATCATGGCGGTGTTCCCCAACCTCGACTTCCAATTCCAGAACTCAGGCGAGGGCGGCGGCTTCGTGCAGACCGTGAGGCCGCTGAGCATTGACCAGGCGGTGGTCGAGATCGTCGTGTTCGGCGAGGCGGACGAACCGGCCGAGGCGCGCGAGGCGCGCTTGGCGCAGTTCCTCGACGGCCAGAGCGCGGCCGGCAAGATCAGCGGCGACGATAACGAGGCGGCGCGCCGTTGCCACCTCGGCTTCGGGAGCGTGGCGGAAGTTCGCTGGTCGAACATGGACCGCGGCCAGGACGAAGGCAGGCAAGGCGGCAAGAACGACGAGTACTCTCTTCGATCCTTCTACGACGCCTACAAGGAATACATGGGCGACAGCCTGGCGATCTGACTGGCGAGAGGACCGCCGGACGAAGAGACGCGCGACAAAGAGGACATTAGATGCCGGCCAATCTGGCGGAAATCACCACATTTGAAGCAGCGGGCACGACGGTGGACATGGCCACCGAGCGCGCCGTCACGGCATTGATCTTCCGCGCGGCGAGGCTGTCCGACGAGCGGCGCTACATGGACTGGATGGCGCTGTTCACGGACGACGCCGAGTACTCCGCCGTCACCTATGAGAACCTGATTTACAAGGGGCTGCGGCTGTTCCGCGACGTCGGGCGGACGGCGCTCCATGAACGCGTCGCTTGGCTCATGGGCATGTGGCAGGTGCCGCGCGGCAAGACGTTGCATATCGTCTCGAACATCGAGATCAGCGCCGGCGACACGGCGGACTCGGTCAAGACGACGAGCAACTTCATCATGGCGCGCACGGCCGATCTGGAGCACTCGGCGCTGCATGCGGCGGGTCGTTATGTCGATAAATTCGAGCGCCGCGACGGTGTCTGGCTGATCAAGGATCGGCTCGTCGTGGTCGATAGCAACCTGCTGCCGCCGGAATTCACCGAGCTGCTCTAGCGGGTTGCCGTTACCAGCACCGAAAGCCGCCCTTGGCGCAGCCCAAGGGTCGCCACCGTGTTCGACTGCAGACCGATCACCTGATTGTAAAACAGTAGGAAGGTCGAGCCCTCGCACTGCACGACGTTGTGGGCGCCCGACGTCCTCCCCTCAAAGTCGCGTTCAGCGGCCCGTATTCTCACGAAGGCACGGGGGGCGGCGGCAGCGGCGGCGTGATCGCTTCGAACGCCTGGCCGATCTTCAGCACGGTTAGGTCGAAGCCGGACGGACCGTCGATCTCGAGGCCGACCGGCAGGCCGCTCGCGGTAAGGCCGGCGGGGACCGACAGGCCGGGGATTCCGGCCAGCGCGACGGGATGGGTGTTGCGGATCATCGAGATCGGACCGGTCCCGCCGGCGCCGATGTCTTCCGGCGCTGGATAGGCCGGCTCCGGCGTGGTCGGCATCACCAGGGCTGCGAGGCGGTTCTCCGCGAAATAGTCGGCGTAGGCGCGGGCGAGCGCGGCAAGCGCCGCGTCCTCGGCCTCGCGCGCGGCGGGATCGGCCGGCTGTCGCGCCGCCGCCAGACCCGCCTCGAACCCGGGGCGCAGCTGCGGATCGGCGATCGCGTGGATGATGTCGGCCGGCGTGACGCCTGCGCCGCTCTCGGCGATGTAAACCGCGAGATCGTTGGCCGGATCGCGGCGCATGTGCCGGAGCAGCTGAGCCATCAGCTGATGCATGTCCGGGATGTCCGCCTCGACCAGTTCTGCGCCGGCCTCGCGCAGCCGCGTCAGCGCCGCCTCGATCACCGGCGCAAGGGTCGAATCCATCGCCTCGTAGAAGAACCCGCGCGGCACGCCGAGCCGCAAACCCCTCAGGGCGAACGGCGCCGCCGGCGCGGCGGGCGCGCCGCTGAAAGCGTCCAGCAGTTCGATGTCGTCGGTCGAACGGGCGAGCCAGCCAGCGGTGTCGCGGCGAACGGCGCCGGGCACGAGCCCCCGCCGGTCGTAGCGTCCCGTCGTCGGGCGGAAGCCGACACAGCCACAATGCGCGGCCGGCGCGCGCACTGATCCGGCCGTGTCGGTGCCGAGCGACGCCGGCGTCAGCCCCGCCGCGACGGCCGCCCCCGATCCGCCGCTGGAGCCGCCCGGCACCATCGCCGTGCTGTATGGGTTGCGCACCGGGCCGAATGCGATGTTGGCGCAGGTCCCTCCCGCCGCCATCTCGTGCATACCGACCTTGCCGGTAACGATGACGCCGAGGTCGAGGAGTTGCTGGATAATCGGCGCGTTCGCGGCCGGGCGGTTGTCCCGCAGTCCCGGCGTGCCCGCGGTCGTCGCGTAGCCGGCGACGTCGATGTTATCCTTCACCGAAACCGGGATGCCTGCGATCGGCGAACTCGACAAGTCGGCGCGGCGCGCGGCGGCACGGACGCCATCGACATCCTGCTGCGTGTAGGCATTGAGCACGGTCCAGCGCGATTGCCACGCCAGCAGTGCATCGACGTATTCCAGCGGGCTGAAGTCGCGAGCGACAAGCGCCGCCCGCGCTTGGCGAACGCTGAGCTCGTGCAGAGGCACCGCGCCCGAGCGTTGAATGGCTTCCGTACAGTTCGCCATCCGTTCGCCCGCCCAACGATCCACTCGGCAATCTATGTACACTGCACACAGAATTCCACAACGCGAACACCGGCTCGTGCCCGCCGGGAGTCGAGCGGCGCCTGCGAGACAGGCGCCGCCGCGCCCGACGCGCGCTCGGCGCGCGCAAGTGGGCCGCCGAGTGATGCGTTCGCGAGCGAATACAGGTCTCTGCGCCGAGACCGCCCCAGGGCGCTGGCGCCGTCCGAGCGAGCATGCAGTATGCAGTGAACCGTCGGGTGGAGAGTACGACTTGGGGATTGCTGTTGGCGCTATGATGGCGAGCGAGCCGGCGGCTCACGCCGATACGAACCTGGCGCGCACCGCGTGGTTCATGGTCTGGATGTCGATGCTGGGCACGATGTGCTGCTCCACGTCGGTCGTCCTCGTGAACGTCGGCGTCTTCATGAAACCGCTGAGCCACGCGCTCGGCTGGAATCGCGGCGAGATCGCGCTTTCGCTCTCGATCGGCGCCATTTCCATGGCGATCGCCAATCCGTTCGTCGGGCGGCTGATCGATCGCTTCGGCGTCCGGCCGGTGCTGATCGCGTCGCTGCTCAGCTACGGCGCCGCAACCGCTTGCGTTCCGTTTCTGATCCAGGTTGCGGGGCTTCCGGGACTCTACGTCGGCTACGCCGTGATCGCCGGCGTCGGCGCGGGCTCGAACGTGATCGCCTATGTGCGCGTGCTGTCGGGCTGGTTCTCGGGTCCGCTGAGTGGCTCGAGGGGGTTCGCGCTCGGGCTCTCGTCCGCCGGCGTACCGCTCGGCGGAACTATAAGCGGGCCGCTGGGCGTGCTGCTGATCGAGCACTTCGGCTGGCGCGGCGGTTACTGGGGACTGGCGCTAATGCCCATCCTGATCGGGCTGCCGATCGCGATCTTCGCGATCCGCATGGCGGCTGGCGACTCCCACGCCGACCAGGGGTCGCGGACGGGGCCCCGCACCGAGCGGGCCGGCCACACCATCGTCGAGGCGATGCAGACGCGACCGTTCTGGCTGATGGTCGGCGTGGTGCTGCTGATGTCGAGTTGCCTGCAAGGGATCGGCATCCACACGGCGCCGCTGCTGTCCGATCGCGGCCTGAAGCCGGAGGGCCTAGCGACGGTCCTGGCGATCAACGGCGTGCTCGGGATTATCGGGCGGGTCGGGGCCGGATACCTGTTCGATCGTTTCTTCGCGCCATGGGTTTCGCTCGGGATTTTCGGGATCGCCGCCGCCG
>Ga0302314_10013934_pt1 | contig 13790 bp, 11 predicted proteins | sample III_Palsa_N2_3_FD_200533 | JGI IMG/M metagenome (GOLD analysis project Ga0302314, IMG submission 200533) | Peat permafrost microbial communities from Stordalen Mire near Abisko, Sweden - III_Palsa_N2_3 | ecosystem: Environmental > Terrestrial > Soil > Palsa > Peat permafrost | place: Sweden... | reverse complement strand
TGGGCAGCGTATCGGCGAAGAAGCCTTCGACGAACGCCACTTGATCGTCGAGCAGGCCGTAGAGCGCGAAATTGGCCTTCACGACGTCGAGCGGCACCGCCAATTCCGGGTGCCGATAGTGGGTGTCGTCGCGGTCGGCGGGATAAAGTTCGGGCTTGGGCGGCGGCACGCCCTGGAAGGAATCCACGACATAGACTTTTCGTTCGTGCTCGCCATTGGCGGCCAGCACGCCGCGCATCAGGATGCAGCAACCGCCGCGCCATACGCCCGTCTCGATGAAATCGCCGGGAATTGCCGCATCCAGCGCCATCTGCGCGAGGTCGCGCAGGTTGTTGAGGCGGTCAAGCCCGACCATCGTATGCGCCGTCGATGGGCCGAGCCGCCCAGGGGAGCGCTCGCCGCGATCGAACTTGTTGCCTGGCCGCCACGGCCCCGGCATCGGCTCGCCATAGATGGCGTCGACCAGGCTGCGAAGGAGCAGGTCGATATAGAGGTCGCGCGCCAAAGTCACGCCGGCGTCCGCCGGGCGCGGGGCGTGGCGCGCCGGTTCGCCGCGTCGCCCGAGAAGGGACCGCTTCAGTTGCCGCCAGGAAGCGCGGATCGAGATCACAAGATCATCCCCCGCAGGTGGTTCTCTGGTTGGCGCAGGGGCGCTGCGTCCAGCCGCGCGCGAAGCCCTTGGGAGCGTCGGAGGGCAGTTTCGGCGTGACGCTGTTATTTTTTGTCGACAGGGGCATTTCGACGCGGACCCAATCGCCCTTGCAATCGAGAAACGCCGTGGCGCCGTAGTCATCGACGACGTCGACGACGTCGGCGGCGTTTTCGTCGGGCGCGGCCTTCAGGGTCGTCATGTGAAATTGGGTCGACAGCAGCCTGCCCGAAACCCAGCCGCGGCCGCCATAGACGGACGGGCGGTTGGGAAAATCATTGTCGGGATAAACCGCGCCCTCGATGAGAAACCAGCCGTTCCGGACGCCGATCACGTGCAGCTCGGCGGCGACCTTTTCGTGATAGCGGTTTTCAAGCACCGGCAACCGGCCAAGAATGGCCGAGTCGGCGCGGGGTTCGGCGCGTATGTTGAGGCCTTCGCGCGTATGATCGTTGGCGAGCGCGTCGATGTCGCATGCCGCGACGCCCGGCGGCAGCGGCTTCGCCTGCGGCTCCTCAGCCAAGACGCCCGAGCTTTGGGCCGACAACGTCAGCGCGAGAGCGGTTGCGACGGCAACGCCCGACCAGGCTGAACGCGGGTTTGCGTGTTTCAACAAACAGGTCTCCCGCCGCGCAGCCGTGGCAAGCAGATGCCGATCGCGTCCAACCCAAGTCTGCAGCGGCTTTACGCGCTTGGCAAACCCCGGCGGCGCTCGCGCGCTTCCTTGCGCCGGGCGTCATAAAACAGCGTCACACTGTTCTATTATGTCTATTATGACGGACTTCGAACGCATTTTTTTGACGCCTGCCGTGAGAGGCTCGGGGGTAGCGGCGGCAAGCCGCGACGAGGAAGGAGCGAGCCCATGGCATTTCAGACATACGGCGAACTTCGCCAGAATTTGACGCGGGAAAGGCTGACCTGGAGCGTCAACCCGAAATTGGCCGACAATGCGCCGGTCCGGCGCCCGCACCTTGGATTGCTGAAAAAGCCGCCGCCGGCAAGGCCGGCCGAGCGCATCGACGTGGCCGCGCTGGTGCGCGCCCATCCCCCGACCAACATGCTGCTGGCCAACGACCTGTTCGCCCGCGGCGTGCTCACCAAGGCGCCGGCTTTTCTCGGGCACGTCGGCCCGGCGACGCCGAAGGCCCCGGCCGGCGGACCGGCGGCGCCGCTGGTGGTCGACTGGCGCAACCGTTTTGGATGGCCCTGGGTCACCGCCATTCGCGACCAGGACCCTTGCGAGCATTGCTGGATCTATGCCTCGACGGCGCTCGTCGAGTGCATGGTGCGCATCGAACATTGCGTGTGGTGCGCGCGTTCGGAAGGCGATTACATCGAAGCCAACAAGGTGCCGTGCGGGCAATGCGGCGACCCGACGGACGTGCTCAACTGGGTTGCCTCGAACGGGATGGCCGATCTCGATTGCGTGCCCTGGGTCGATCGCGATCCCGGCGACCGGTCGGGCCCCTATTGGAACCCGGCGCCGAGCAATTGCGGCACCGGCTCCATGCTGCCGCCGCCGGCTTACGACCCGCCCTTCGATCGCGATGGACGGACGGTGAAGGTTCCCGCCTATACCTCGATCAACAATATCGACGATCAGAAGGCCTGGATCCAGAACGTCGGCCCGCTGGTCGTCTATTTCGAGGTGTGGAGCGACTTCTACGGATGGTCGGGATCGGTCCCCTACCAGAAAAGCGCCTCGGCGACCGACGAGGGCGGCCATATCATGCTCGCCGTCGGATTCAACGAGGCGCTCGAATGCTGGATCGTCAAGAATTCCTGGGGCCCGACTTTCGGCGACGGCGGTTATTGTCTCATCCGCTACGGGCAATGCGGCATCGATTCCTCCGCCAAGCTGGGGCTGCGCCTGACCAATCCCGATCCCTGGACCAAGCGCCGCTCGCACGGCGGCGGCATGATCGAAAGCGGCGACGGCGCGCTGCATCGCAATTTCGAACTGATCGCGCCCAGCGCCGGCAATTCGTTGACCCATTGGTGGCGGGACAATTCCAGCTCGAGCCTGCCTTGGGCCAAGGCGGAGACAATGGGAAACGACGTCGCCGATCCCCCGACCTTCACCGGCACGACCTATAACCGCAATTTCGAAATGGTCTACCGCACCACGGCGGGGCGCCTGCACCATCGCTACTTCGACCAAAGCTCGTCGAGCTGGAAGGACGGGCCGATTTTCGGCCCCACCAACGCGACCGGCGCGGTCGGCTTCATCGAAAGCAGCTGGGGGCCGGGCAATTTCGAGGTCGTCGTCGGGGTCAGCGGCGGCCAGCTGCAGCATTGGTGGCGCAACAGCGGCGGCAATTGGCAGGCCTCCACCACGTTCGGCAGCAACATCGTGACGGCGGGCCCGAGCCTGATCCAGAGCACCTGGGGGGCGCTGGAGCTGGTCGCCGTGCTGAAGAGCGGCCAGATGCAGCATTGGTGGCGCAACGGTTCGACCTGGCAGGGCGATCAGCTCTTCGGCGCCGGCGTCGCGTCGCCGCCGGTGATGATCCAGGGCCAGTACGGAATGGCCGACGAGACTGGCAACGGCAATTTCGAACTCGTCGTCGTCAATGCGAGCGGCGCGATCGAGCACTGGTGGCGCAACAACCAGAACACCAATTGGGTCTGGTCCAAATCGGCGACTTTCGGAACGGGCTTCGCGCGGGTTCTGGCGCTCGTCGAGGGCAGCTTCGGCTTCGATCTCGAAGTGGTCGGGCTGCGGAGCGACGGCATGCTGCAGCATTGCTGGCGCGACGGGAACGGCTGGCATGTTGGGGTCGTCATTGGCAGTACCCACTGAACTGACGCTGCGCGTTGGCGAGCGGGTAATCATCCCGCTCACCAGCGCCGGCTCGGTCGGCTATGTCTGGCGGCTGGCGGTCAGCGGCGATTCTCAGGCGTTCGAGGCGAGCACGGGCCCCCTGCGCCCGCGTTCGCCCGACGCGCCGCCCGGCGGCAGCCTGCCGCAGGCCCTGTTCGTGTCCGGGCGCGAGTCCGGACGCGGCGCCATCAAACTGGAGCTCATCCGCTTCAAGGTCCGCCCGCCGCGCGAATCGCACGACATCGACGTGACGGTCTTGCCATAGGCGGGGAATTGCGGCGGGTCCCGCGACTTCGGAGGATTCCATGATCCTGAAAGCCCTGACCTTCGACATTATCGGCACCGTGTTCGACATCTACGACGGGCTGGCGCAGGGGGTGGGTCCGCTCAATGCGAAATACGGCCTGAACGTCTCTGGCGCGGCATTCGCGGCGGGATCGCTCGCCGGTTATGCCGAGGGGGTTGGGCGGTTCCTCTCGGGCCAAGGCTGGACGCCGCCGGACGCCATCCTGCAGGCGACGACAGCCAGCCTGCTGCCGATCCCTGAGCTCGGCGCCAAGGCCCCGCAGGCGATACAGGATTTCTTCGATCTGTGGCGCGCGCTGCCGCCCTGGCCGGATGTCGCGGCCGGGATGCAGGCGCTGCGCAATCACTATACGCTGGCGGTGCTGTCGAACATGAGCGTGGCGACCCAGACGGCGCTCCGCGCCCATGCGGCGCTTCCCTTCGACAAGCTGCTCTCCGGCGAGACCGTGAAGGCGTATAAGCCGGATGCCGCGGTCTACCAGATGGCCATCTCGTCTCTAGGCGTCAGCCCCGACGAGATCCTCATGGTCGCCGCGCATAATTTCGATCTCAACGCCGCCAAGGGGGAGGGATTGAGGACAGCCTTCGTCGCCCGTCCGAACGAGCAGGGGCCCGCCGGCTCGCCGGGCAACCATCCCGATCCGTCGTTCGATTTCAACGCCACGAGCTTCATCGACCTCGCCGAACAGCTCGGCGCGCTGTTTGTCGCGACGCCGGACGACCGCCTCGCCATCGATCCGAAACGCTTGCAGGTCCGGCAGGTCTCGGGAAACTGGACGATCCTCGACGGCGCCGAGCTGGTTCTCGAATTCGGCGCATCGCGCGCGAACGCCGACCGGGGCAAGGCGATCTTCGAGCACTATGGATTCGACCGCATCTGCTATGTCGGGCGGCCGCACCCGCCGATGACCTATTTCACCGTCAAGGGACATGCCCCGTCGGGGGCGATGGCCGGCGAGGACGCCGTCGCTTTCGATCTTTCCGGCGTCGTCGCGCAGCAATCGGGGGGAAGCTGGATCGTCACCGACGGATCGTCGAGGTTGCTCGACTTCGGCGCCAGCAAGGCGAACGCGCTCCACGCCGTCACCCTCCTCAAGCGCTATGGTTTCACGCACCAATGCTTCGTCGGCCGCCCGAACGCCCCGATGATGTATTTCCGATCGTGAGGGCGGGAGGTCGGCTGGGTGGATGGCGCGCGTTCGGGCGCGGCTTCGCCAGATGCGCTCGCCGACGCGAAGCGCCCGATCGGTGAAACGTCGGAGTTCAAACACAACTTGCGCTGGTTGCAGCGCCAAGCAAACAAGGAAGGGATCTGCCTCCTATCTTTCGTCTCGTATGTCGTGGACCCGGTCGCCGCTTGATCGAGGTTCTTCACGGACGATGGATTAGATTCCCGTCGCCTTCACCAGCTTGTCGTTCAGGAAGCTTAGAGTTTCATCGACCGACCGGACTTCGGAAATCTCCGCTCTCGCCAAGGGCGGATCGTCGGCCTTTATGAGCTCCAACGTCTTTCTGACCTCGCCGATGGCGGCTGTCATCGCCGCCGAGGCCGCCGCCGGCGTCCGCGACGAATGCACGGCCTGCGCGGTCTGCGCGACGATCGTTGGAAGCGCCTGCACATGGACAGGCAATGTCGGAGCGATCGTTTGCAGCGCCGCGGCGTAACCATCGAGCGCCCTTGCGACGCAGGATACGTATCGCTGGCTGGTGCGCTGCTCGGGCGGCAGTTGCTCGTCGAGCTTCAATTGCCGGAGGAGCGACGCCTCAGCGTCTTTGGAAGCCTTGCGGACCGAAGCCGCCACCGCGGCGGGCGACGCTTGCTGAGACCAAGCGAGGCGAGGCTTCCATAGGATCGCCATGCCGAGCGGGAGAAAAAGGACGACCGAGCGTCTGTTGATAGGATGCATGGCGCCCCCCGGCGTTGGCTGTTTTGATTCTTTGAAGCCCTACGAGCTTCAATGCGCCGGCACAAGCGTCAGCCCGTGCTCCAGTTCCGTGAGACGTTGGGGAACCTGGCGCCCGCCGGTGCGCTCGCGCACTTTGGCGGAGATGTCGCGCATGATGAGCTCGATATCTTCGCCCGGCGTGGCGATCGATTCGAGGAAGGCTTGCGCGAACGGACTGTTGCGTCCGGTCCCGTCGGCCGCGCGTTCGTTGGGCCGGGTCGCGAAAACGACGAGCGTTTCCGAACCATGCGTCGTCATCGGCGCAAGGCCGCGGGAATCGCCAAATCCGCGGCCGGCCTCGCGAATGCGCCGCTGAAAAGCTTCCTCGATCGGATTGTTGCGGCAGGCGTCGAGAAAAACCAGCGAAACGCGCGCCCGCGATTCCAGCAAGGCGAGCATGTCCTGCGCAGAGACGTTGCCGTGCAGGGCGTCATATTCATTGTCGAAGCGCGCGTCGACCGGGATCAGCAGATTGGCGCCCTGAAATTGCATGCCGTGTCCGGCGTAATAGAACAGCGCGACTTCGGCGCCTTGGGCGGCCTCGGCAAACTCGCCGATCTTGCGCGAAAAGACCGCCAAAGTCGCGTCCTTGGCCTCGATCACCGTAAAGCACAGCTTGTCGCGCAGGATAGTGCTGACATCGTCGGCGTCATTGGCCGGATTGGTCAAACGGGCGTCTCCGGGATAGGCGCTGTTGCCGACGACGAGGGCGACGCGGCGCGCGCCCGGACCGCAGGGCGGCGCGAGCGCGAGCGCCGGACGCGACGGATCGCTCGCGGCCGGGGCGGCGACCGGCGGCGGCGCCGTCGGCTTGGAGCCCAACGCGGCCAGGCGTTGTCGCGCGACTTCCTGGGCTCTGGAATCGATGACGTGCCGGACGGGAAGCGACAGCGCGGCCGCGTAATCGGCGATCGCCAAGTTGGTGTTTTCGGCCTGCTCGTAGGCCAATCCGCGACCCGTCAGCGAGAGCTGCTTGGGAACAAGCCGGATCGCCTCGCTGAAATCATCCAGGGCGCGTTTGGTTTGGCGCGTGTCGAGCCAGACATAGCCGCGCGTCATGAAGCCGTCGTCGAGCGTAGGAGCGAGTTGAATGGCGGTATTCGCGTCGCTGAGCGCCAACGCTTCATATTTTTGCTTCTCCGGTTCGGTTCGCGACTTGATGGCTTCCTGGCGCTGCGCCCAGCCGCGATTGCTGAAGGCCAAGGCGTATGCCGGGTTGAGGGCTATCGCGGCGTCGAAGTCGCCAATGGCCCGCTCGTCGTCGCCCGACAAGGCTTCGATGGCGAAGCCGCGATTGAGATAGGCCGCCGGCAGCTTTGGATTGATGGCGATCGCCTTGCCGATATCGGTCAGGCTGCTGTCGAGATCGCCTTTATAGGAATAAGCCGAGCCGAGATTGAGCCAAGCCGTTGCGTCCTCCGCGTTGATCCGCAAAGCCGAGTTCGCGTCGGAGATCGCCGCATCGGCATCGCCGAGAACCCGGTTGGCGACGCTGCGGTTGTTATAGGCATCGATGAAATTGGGATCGGACTGCAGGCTCTTGCCGAAATCGATGCGGGCGTGATCGAAATCCTTCTTTCTCAGCAGCATCAACCCGCGCCTGTTGAACGCCTGCGCGAGCGTCGCGCCGGTATAAGCGCCGGAATCGATGCTGGAAGTGCACGCCACGATTATTTCATCGAGCGACAGGGTTGTTCCGTGTGAATTGACGCAGCGATCCAGGGTGTCGGGCGCCGGGTCCGGCCCGGCCAAAGCGGAAGTTATCGGCGCAGGCTGCGCAATCAACACGGCGGCGAACCCTGCCGCCAGAATCCCGGGGCCACGCATGGCAAGCGCCCTCGTTAGGAGGCGATTTCGAATGAGGTTAGACGAGCGGCGTTCTGGGGTCGAGTCGGCGGGGAAGTGTCCGGGTCCACGGCATGGGAGATGAAAACTCGGAGGCAGCTCTGTTCCTTGTTTGCTTGGCGGAGCGGCGCGCGAAAGGAATTCGAAGTCAAGGACGCGCAATTGCGCGCCGCCTCCGGCGGTCGCCTGAAGCGCGATCCTTGAGTTCGAATTCCTTTCGCGCATAATCGCCTCCAAGCAATCAATGAAGGCGTGGCGCTGGCCGCAGCGCCTGTCTCACAGAAGATGCGGCCCGACTGCGCCGCATCCCGTGCGTATAGTCGGCGTTGCCCGGCGCGCCGACTTGCGCCATGGCTGCGGCATGGTCCAGCGGCGCTCCCTGTTGCGCATCGCGGCGCGCGGCGTCGTCGCAGCGGCGCTCGTGTTGTTCTGCCTGTTCGTCGGGCTGTTCTTCCTCGACAGTTTCGCGCCGCCCGTCTCGACGCTGATGATCGCCCGCACGATCCTCGGCAAGAGCTATGAGCGCGACTACACGCCGCTCCGGGATGTGGCGCCGGTCGTCGTCGCCTCGATCGTCGCCTCCGAGGACGCCAGATTCTGCCAGAACGGCGGCGTCGACTGGGGCGCCTTGCGCGAAGTCGTCAGCGGCGCCGGCGAGAACGGACCCAAGCGCGGCGCCTCGACGATCACCATGCAGACCGCCAAGAACCTTTTTCTGTGGCCGGGCCGCTCCACCCTTCGCAAGGGCGTCGAGATCGGCATTGCGCTCGTCCTTGGCCAAGTCTGGTCGAAGGCGCATACGCTCGAAGTCTATCTCAACATCGCCGAATGGGGCGATGGCATCTTCGGCGTCGAGGCCGCCGCGCAGCACTATTTTCACAAGAAAGCGAGCCAGCTCGACGCGGGCGAGGCGGCGCTGCTGGCGACCGCGCTGCCGAACCCCATCAAGCGCGACGCGGCCCATCCGAGGCCCTTCCAGCGCCGGCTTGCCGCCGGCCTGACGGCGCGGGCCGCCGGGAGCGCGGAATGGTTGAATTGCCTGGCGCGATAGCGGGGTTCGCGGGGACAGGATAGGAAGGTCCATCGACCTTGCCTTAAGGATTAGGAGCCAGCGCGTGGCGAACGCCTTTGATCTCGTGCGTTATCCGAATATTCCGTACGCTCGCACGCATCCGGCTGCGCTCGGCGTGTTCGCCGCTTTGTTCGGCAGGCCTTTTGCGCCTTTTGCGGCCTGCCGCGTGCTCGAGATCGGCTGCAGCGAAGGCGTCAATCTCCTCAACATGGCGCTTGGCGCGCCGGACTCCGAATTCGTCGGCGTCGATCTGGCCGAACAGCCGATCGCCCTGGCCCGCGAGGCCGCGCTTGCCATGGATCTCGCCAACGTGCGCTTTCATGTGCAGGACATCGTTGAGATGGGCGGCGAGCTTGGCAGGTTCGACTATATTATCGCGCATGGCGTCTATGCCTGGGTTCCGACGAGAGTGCGCGAGGCCTTGATGCGGGTCGCCGGCGCGTTGCTGCGCCCCGATGGCTTGGCTTTGCTCAGCTACAACGCCCTTCCCGGCGCCGCCGTCCGGCAGGTTCTGCGCGATCTGCTGCTGAGCGCCACGCAACAGATCGACGATCCCGGCGAGAAGCTGCGCGTCGCGCGCGCCGTTCTGACCTATCAGATCGAGAACGGGGCGCAGGGCGAGCCTCTGCAACAGACGATGATCGCGGCGGCGCGCGAGATGCTGGAGCGGCCCCCGGAAGTGCTTTTCCATGACGAGCTCACCGAATGTTTCGCACCGCAATGGTTCAGCGATGTCGTCGCGACGGCGCGCGCGGCCGGCCTTGACTATATCTGCGACGCGCACCCGAACCTAAGCGCGGAAGCTTTGTTTCCCGCGGAGAAATTCGCCGCCGCGCGCGCCTTTACGGACGGGGATTGGGCGCGCTTCGAACAGCTCGAGGATTTCAGCGTTATGCGGGCGTTCCGCCATTCGATCTTCTGTCGCAGCGGACCGATCGACCGGCGCCTGGAAGCGCGCCGCCTCAGCGGATTATGGGCGAGCGGCGAGTTGCAGGTGGTGGAAGCCAAATCCGAGGCGGCCGACGCTCTCGCCTTTCGCGCCGGCGCCAGCGCCAATATCACGACCAACGATCCCAATCTGGCGCGTTTCCTCGCCCGGGTCGGCGCGGCTTTTCCCTCCGCGCTCGCGCTCGACGAGGCCGCCGACAATCCCGATTTCGCGGCGCAGATTCTGCGCCTCTTCGTTGCCAACGTCCTGCGCCTTAGCACCGCGCCGTTTCCCCTCACGCTGACTCCAGGCGATCGGCCGAGGGTCAGTCCGCTGGCCCGCCTTCAGGCAAAGCGGGGAGAAGATACCCTCGCCACACTGCGCCATGAGGCGATCAAGGCCGAGAATGCGGCGACCCGCCTGTTCGTCGCGGCTTTGGACGGAACCCGCACGCGAGACGATCTGGCGCGCGAATTTTCTGTGCGAACGGGCGTGACGCCGCAGGCCGCCTTGACGCAAGTGTCGGGCGCCCTGGAGCAAATGGCGAGGCTGGGGCTGATGGTGGAATAGCGCGAGCGGCCGGCCGTCTTTGCAGCCCGAGCGAGCCACGCCTATTCGAAAGAAAACAAAATGACCTTGAGCAAACGCAGGCTTGCTACCCCTCGTTCTGCTTGCGCTTCCAATGCGATCGGTGGCGGCGGGGCGAGGCGATCATGATCGTGATGTCCGGCGGCCCGGTCAGCAACTGGCCGACATGTTCCTCGAGCAGTCGATCGGAATTGGTGACGCGCTCGCGCGCATGCATGAGCTCGAGCCAGGATTCGATCAGGAACGTTTCGACGAAACGCCCGGCGTTGGCGACATCCTCGAAGAGGCCCCAGGCGAAAGCGCCTTCGCGCTTGCGCTCGTGGCGGAGCTCGTCGAGTACCGTGAGGAATTCGGCGCGGTCCTTGGCGTCGATGCTGTATCGGACCGTCACCAGGACGGGGCCGCGGTTGTTCTCGATTTTCTGCGCCAGCACCGGCGCCCGCCAATGCATGGAGGGCGTCAGATCGATGCCGGAGCCGGTCTGCAGTTTCCAGCCCCAGGTGAGGGGAATGGCGATGACGACGCCGGCGGCGGCGACGAAATGCGCGATGGCGAGCCCCTCCATGCCGGCAAGCTGCCCCCATATGGCGCTGCCGACCGTCGTCGCGCCGAAGATCGCGGTGAGGAAGATGGCGAGCCCGCGCCCGCGCACCCAATCGGGCAAGGCGACCTGCGCCGACACATAGAGCACCGTCAGCACGACCGTCCAGGAGGCGCCGGCGATGAGGCAGGCGGCGATCGAGGTCGCCGCGTCATGCGCGAAGCCGAACAGCACCAGCGCGAGGGCGGTGGCGAGCGTGCCATAGGCGACGATGCCGTTGGGCCCGAGCCTGGCTTTCAGCCAATTCAGCGCGAACGAGCCGGCGATCGCCCCGGCGCCGATGGCGCCCAAGAGCACGCCGTAAAGCTCCGGCCCCTGCGTCATCTGGCTGCGCGCGACCAAAGGCAGCAGCGCCCAATAGGCGCTGGCGAAAGGAAAGAACGCCAGCGAGCGCATCAAGGTCGCGCCCAGGAATTCATTATTGGCGGCATAGCGGACGCCGATGCGCACGGCGCTCGTCAGGCGTTCGGCGGGCAGGCTGTCGACGGCCTTGCGCGGCGGGCGCCACCAGATCAGCGCGCCGATGATGCCAAAATTGCTGAGGCAGAAAACCCAGAACGGCATCGAAATTCCCAGCGCCGCGATGGCGAGGCCGCCGAGCGCCGGTCCGACGGCGCGGCTGAGATTGAAGCCGACGCTGTTGGCGGAGACCGCGCCGTCGAGATCCTTCCGGGGCACCAGAAGCGGGGTGATCGACTGCCAGGCCGGCGCGCTGAGCGCGCCGCCGACGCCCAGCAGAAAGGTGGCGACCAGCAAGGCGGCCGGCGAGGCGAGGCCCAAAGTGACCAGCACGGCGAGAGCCGCCGACACCACGATGATGGCGAATTCGACGACGATCAGCAGCCGGCGCGAATCGATGACGTCGGCGAGCGCGCCAGCCGGCAGCGTAAACAGGAACAGCGGCAGGCTGACCGCCACCTGGACCAGCGACACGGCGAGCGGGCTGGCGCTGAGGTTGGTCATCAGCCAGCCGGAGGCGGTGTCGAACATCGCCGTGCCGACGTTGGAGACGATGCTCGCCGTCCAGATCACCAGGAAGGCCGCGTGGCCGAAGGCGCCCCAGCGGGATTGCGCCGGCGCCGCCGATGTCGTGGAAGAACTGAGGTCCGCGCCCATGCCCATCTCCGCGAGGCAGCCGAATATCCGCCGGGTTCCGATCGCGGGCCCGAATGGCCGCCAAGGCCGCGAGGATCGTCGCAAGAATCGCCCGCCGCGTCCATAGCGCCCATGCAAGGCGGTCCGCCCTTCTTCGAAATGACGGATCAATGACGGCGCCGGCAGCGGTCAGCGAGAACGCGACCAAGGACGCGGCCGGAAAATGAGGGAGCGCTACTTGGCGGGCGAGAATTGCGCGCAGGAGGCGCGCGCGCTGAGATAACGATCATGCCTCAGGCACAGGCCGTCGTCGGCGCGCACGGAGGCGGCGCCGGAGCTCAGGCTCGAAAGGCCGGGGATGGCGGCCTCCAGATAACCGGCGTCGTTGCGGAAATGGCCGCAGGACCCGCATCGGCCGCCGGCAGGCCGGACGGCCGCCGAATCCGCGTTGCGCCGGGAGCGCAACGCCGGCAGCCATGCGAAATGTCGGGACAGGAATTCCATTCTATCGCGCCAGATTGGTCCAGTAGGAGGCGAATACGAAGACGGAGAGAAGGAAGCCCAGCAAGACGTTGACGACGACGCCGACGCTGAAGGCGGCGAGCGGGCGCCGGCCGGCCGCCGCCAATTGGCTGAAGCGGGTGGTGAGGCCGATGCTGAAGAAGCAGAAGATGAAGGCCCAGGTGCGCAAATCCTTGATCGGCGCGACAAGGGTCGGATTCACCGCCTTGTTGAACTCCGCCAGGCTATAGCCGCGGGCCGCAAAGGTGACGATCAGCGAGGCCGCGACAAAACCGAGCACGAATTTGGGAAAGCGCCACCAGATCTGCGCGACGTCCGCCTTGCGGCCCGATTGCTCGGGCTCCCAGCGCGTCGTCGAAATGATCGCCAGAATCAAGGCCCAGACGCCGATCCAGACATCGCGTCCGACCACTTTCATCAGCGTGAAGGCCCAGACGGCCTGGTCCGGCGTGCCGGCGACGCCGGGGACCTGGCCGGCGAAGGCGCCATAGGTCTGGGCGGCGGCAAAGCCCGCCGCATCGGCAAATTCCGACGTGCCGATCCACGCCCCGGCGACGCCGGCCGGCAATTGCAGCGCGCGCGACGCGAACGGCAGGAAGAAGATCATCACGATCGCCCAGAGAATCACCACGGTAATGGCGATCGGCGCATATTCCTTCTTGGCGCCGACCGCGCCGGCGATGGCGATCGAAGCCGAGACGCCGCATACCGCGCCGCCGGCGCCGAGCGTGGCGGCCAATTGGCGATCGAGGCCCAATTTGCGCGCCGCTACGAATATGACGAGGAAGGTGACGATCGACACGATGGAAGCTTGCAGAATGGCCACCGGGCCGGCCCAAACGATCAGCGAGAACGGCAAAGTGGCGCCGAGCAGCACGATGCCGGTCTTGACGTAGAATTCGACGCGGAAGCCGGCGTCCATCCAGCGGGGAAGGCCGACGAGATTGGAGATCAGCAGACCCAACAGAAGCGCGACGAGCGGCGGCTCCAGATTGTAATAATTGGCCTGCGTCCACTGGCCGAGCGTGAAGATGACCACCGAGGAAATATAGAGGAACACGAACGAGGGTATGAACTCGCGCGCCCTATGGCCGAGCGCCGTCAGGGCCAAGGTGAAAATTGCGAGCCATAACAGGAACTGGGCGAGATAGCGCAGGCCATTGGCCGCAAAATGCGCGCCGAGCTGCTCCAGGCTCGACCATTTTTCGGGCGTGACGGCGATCCATTTGAGACTGGCGCCATTGGCGAACAGGATGTAGCCGACGATGACGATGCCAAGGCCGAGCCATATCGCCCACCAATCCTCCTTAAGCCAAAGCTCGCGCCACCCGATGGTGAGCGAGGGAGCGGGGGCGGCGTTCAATTCCAGTTGGTTTGCGCTCATCGGATTTGCCTAAAGAATCACATGGCCCGT
>Ga0302314_10013931_pt1 | contig 13790 bp, 12 predicted proteins | sample III_Palsa_N2_3_FD_200533 | JGI IMG/M metagenome (GOLD analysis project Ga0302314, IMG submission 200533) | Peat permafrost microbial communities from Stordalen Mire near Abisko, Sweden - III_Palsa_N2_3 | ecosystem: Environmental > Terrestrial > Soil > Palsa > Peat permafrost | place: Sweden... | reverse complement strand
TGGCGTTCGGCATCCTGATCGGCACCTATTCCTCGATCTACGTCGCCCTGCCGGTGATCCTGCTGTGGGGCGTCAAGCGCGACGAGGACGAGCCGCAGCCGATCAAGTTCCAGCAGGCGCGGCGCTAAGCGCCTTGCGCGAGCCGCCCGCCATCGAGTCGTTCGGCGGCGGCGGGTTCCGCGTCGCCGGCGTCTGGCGCCCAGGCTCGCTGCTGATCGTCGAAGATATCCCACGCGACTGGCGCCCGGCCGCGTTCGCCGACATCCAGCCGGCTGACTTCGCCGAGGTGCTGGCCGCGCCATCCGGCCTGGTGGAGTTCGTGCTGCTGGGCACGGGCCACGGCCAGGCCCTGCCGCCTCGCGCCGTCCGCGAGGCCTTGCGCGCCGCCGGTCTCGGCCTGGAGTTCATGGCCAGCGACGCCGCCGTTCGTCTGCACAATGTGCTGGCCTCGCAGGGCCGCCTCTTCGCGACCGCGCTGATCGCCGTCTGATCGCGCTTTGCCCCGCGGCGCGCCGCACGTATCGTGCGCGGCGGTACGGGCGGACGATCGGGGCATGTCGGGGATTTTTCTATCTTACTCGCGCGCCGATCGCGTGCTGGCCGATCAGGTGATCCAGCATCTGCGCGCCCTCGGCGCCGAGGTCTGGTGGGACGAGGACATGCCGGGCGTGAACTGGCAGCGCGAGCTCGGGCGCCAGATCCACGAATTGGCCGCGGTGCTGGTGATCTGGTCGCCGACCTCGATCGCCAGCGAGAACGTCGCCGACGAGGCGCGCCTGGCCAAGACCGAGAAGAAGCTCGTCAACGCGCTCTTTCGCACACAAGAGCCGCCGTTCCCGTTCGAGGCGATCAACGGCCTGCCGCTCGACGGCTGGACCGGGCGTGAGCCGCACAACGGCTGGACGCGCCTGGTTCGGACCCTGGACGACCAACTCGCGCACGCCGGCGGCCAGCCCGGCGCCCTGGTCAAGGCGCTGGCCGGCCGGGAAGCCGCCATCGAGGCCAAGCGCCGGGAAATCCTTGCCGCCGAGTCAGTCTTCCAGGTCGCGCAGGCCCAGGAGGCCGCGGCGAATGCGGCGGCCGATGCGGCGAACGCCGCCCTGCGGTCCGCCGACGCCCAGATAAGACAGGTGCTCGACCTCAAAGGCAGCGGCGCCCTGCTGCGCGTCGCTCAGTCGGAACTCGACGCCGCGCTCACCGCCCGCGACGAGGCGGAGGCGGCGACCAAGACAGCCACGGGCGGCATCGCGTCGGCCTCTCTCGCGCTGACCCGAGCCCGCGCCGAGCTGGAAGGCTTGTTCGAACCGCGGCGCGCGCCCGCGCCGCCGCCCGACGATCCGCCGCCGATTGGCCGGCCCAAGGTCGCGGAGGCCCCGCCCACGCCCGCGGAGCCCGCAGAGTCGCCGCCGCGCGAACCACCTGCCACGGTAACCCCGCCAAGCGTCTCCGCCGTCGCCCTGGTCGCTGGCTGGCGAAATCGCCCAGTCATCGTGATCTCGGCGTTGGCCTCGGTTCTGGCCGCGGCCGTCATCTGGACCATCGCCAGCCGATCACCGGGCGCGGCGCCGACGACCAACGCCGCCACGAACGCGCCGGAGGCCACGACAATCAGCGCTGCGGGTCCCGCGAACCCGCCGGCGCCCACCGTGAGCAGCGGCGCGCCTTCTTCGTCTTTTTCGGAGGATCCGTACGTCAAGGCGCTGCTCGGTGTCTGGTCCGAGTCGTCGTCCCAGTGCCTTGGATTGATCGTCCGTGTCAGCCTCGGACCAGACGGGGTGCTGAACCAAACCACCATCATGGACACGACCGATCATGCGACGATCGAGTCCGTCTCTCCGGACGGCTTGGTGCAGACCAAGTTGGCGGACGGGACGCCTCGGTTTTATCGGCTCGTCGGCGACACGATCACCACCTCGACGGATGGCAAAGGCGCCAACCTCGACGAGCTTCACCGTTGTCCCGACGATACGCCGCTGAACAAGATGGAATGAACGTGCGCGACCGGTTTTCACCTGTTGGGAAACGCCCTATACCTCGATGCGGGCTGAGACACGGGAACGGGTGGGCTGACGATGGCTGCATTTCTCAATAATCTTCGCAACACGCTGATCCTCAGCGCCATCCTGGCGCTGATCATGATCTTCGCCTTCGGCGCCGCCCGCGGCAGCTTCGACATGATCTTCTGGCAGGCGACGTTCCGCTGGATGCACGTCGTCTTCGGCATCCTTTGGATCGGGCTGCTCTATTACTTCAACTTCGTGCAGGCGCGGAAAATGCCCGACATTCCCGCCGAGCTGAAGCCGGCGATCAGCAAGTATATCGCCCCGGAAGCCCTGTTCTGGTTCCGCTGGGCGGCGCTCTTCACCGTGCTGGCCGGCCTCGGGATCATCGGGCTGCGCGAGACGGTCATCAAGGGCTACGCGGCCGGCGTGTTCACGCTCGGCTTCGCCGCCCCGCCGGAGCAACTGAAGCCCTACGCGCTGCTGGGCATCGGCGTCTATCTGGCGATCATCATGTTCCTCAACGTCTGGGGGATCATCTGGCCGAACCAGAAGCGGGCGCTGGGCATCGTCGAGGCCGACGCGGAGACCAAGGCGAAGTCGGCGCGGATCGCCGGCCTGGCCTCGCGGGTCAATACCCTGCTGTCGCTGCCGATGCTGACGTCGATGGCGATGTACCAGACCCTGTTCGGCTGAGGCTTGGCGGGCGCGGCGGCGGAAGACCTGGATGAGCTGATCCGCCGCGTCGACCCCGACCGGTGGCTCACCAGCCGCTTCATCGCCGATCCGGCCGCGCGCGCCGACGTCCTCGCGCTCTACGCCTACGACCACGAACTCGTCCGCGCCCGCCGCGTCGCCTCGACGCCACTGCTGGCCGAGATACGCCTCACCTGGTGGCGCGAGGCGCTGGACGAGATTTTCGCCGGCGGGGCCGTTCGCCGGCATCCGATCGCCGAGGCGCTCGCCGCCACCGTCCGCCGCCACGACCTGCCGCGCGCGCCGCTGGAGGCGATGATTGAGGGCCAACTCGAGGCGCTGGAGACGCCGATGTCGGACGAGGCCGCGGCGCTCGCCTGGGCCGACGCGGTGGAAGGGTCACTGGCGCGGCTGGCGGCGACCGTGCTCGATCCGAACGCCGAGCCGGGCGCCGGAGCGGCCGCCGGCCGCGCTTGGGGCTTAGCCCTGCTGGTCCGCGCCGGCGCATTGCCGCTGGTTGAAGCGACGCCGCTGCTGCGCGCGTCGCTGGACACCGCCCGGTCCGAGAAACTGAGCGTCGCCGCTTTCCCCGCCGCCCTGCCGGCGCGCCTCGCCCGCTTCGACCTCGCCGATCGCTCACCCGGAGCACTCGCCAAGCAACTCAGCCTGGTCCTAGCGGTGGCGTGGGGGCGCGTCTAAACCAGCTCCGGCGCCTTCGCCCAGGCCGCCAAATCCGCCAGGGCGCGCTCGGCGACGGCGCGCTTCTTGGCCCGCACGCGGTCGCGCTTGCCGAGCCGGCGGCCGTCCTCGCCGCGCGGCGCCTCGTCCATCGGCGGCAAGAGGCCGTAGTTGATGTTCATCGGCTGGAACGAGCCCGCGCCGCCTGCGAGGTGGCCGCCGGTGATGTGGCCCACCAGCGCGCCCATGGCCGTGGTCGCCGGCGGGGCCGCCAGCCGCTCGCCCGCCCGTTCGGCGGCGGCCAGGCGTCCGGCGAGGAGGCCGATGGCGGCGCTCTCCACATAGCCCTCGACGCCGGTGATCTGGCCGGCGAAGCGCAGGCGCGGATCGGCCTTCAGCCGCAGCTGGGCGTCGAGCAGCTTCGGCGAATTGAGGAAGGTGTTGCGGTGCAGGCCGCCCAGCCGCGCGAATACCGCCTTCTCCAGCCCCGGGATGGTGCGGAAGATGTCGCTCTGCGCGCCGTGCTTCAGCTTGGTCTGGAAGCCGACCATGTTCCACAGCGTGCCCAGCGCATTGTCCTGGCGCAATTGGACGACGGCGTGCGCCTTCACCTGCGGCTGGTGTGGATTGGTCAGGCCCACCGGCTTCATCGGGCCGTGGCGCAGTGTCTCGCGACCGCGCTCGGCCATCACCTCGATCGGCAGGCAGCCGTCGAAATAGGGCACGTGCTCCCAGTCCTTGAACTCGGTCTTCGGGCCGGAAAGAAGTGCGTCGATGAAGGCGTCGTACTGGGCCTTGTCCATTGGGCAGTTGATGTAGGCCGCCGCATCGCCGCCGGGGCCTTCCTTGTCGTAGCGCGACTGGCGCCAGGCCGCGCTCATGTCGATGCTCTCGGCGTGGACGATGGGCGCGATGGCGTCGAAGAACGACAGCTCGGCCTCGCCGGTCAGGGCGCCGATGGCGTGAGCGAGGGCGGGCGAGGTGAGGGGGCCGGTGGCGACGATGACGCTGGTCCAGTCCGCCGGCGGCGCGCCAGCCACCTCGCCGCGCTCGATGCGGATGCGCGGATGGGCTTCGATGGCGCGCGTCACCGCCTCGGCGAAGCCGTCGCGGTCGACGGCCAGGGCGCCGCCGGCCGGCGTCTGGTGCGCATCGGCGCAGCGCAGGATCAGCGAGCGGAGCTGGCGCATCTCCGCGTGCAGCAGGCCGACGGCGTTGGCCTCCCAGTCATCGGCGCGGAACGAGTTGGAGCAGACCAGCTCCGCCAGCTGATCCGTCTGGTGCGCGTCAGTGCCGCGCAGCGGCCGCATCTCGTGCAGCACGACGCGGGCGCCGGCCTCGGCCGCCTGCCAGGCCGCCTCGGCGCCCGCGAGGCCGCCGCCGATGATGTGGATTGGGTCATCTTTCATGGGCCAGCTCATTAGCCCGCCCATCAAAATCGAGGAAGTAGCGCCCCGCGCCGGCGACCGCTAGTCTGCCGTCGGGTAGCTGCATGGGGGTGCGCGAATGGCGACTATTTCCGTTGGAGCGGCGATCGGCTCGGGGTTTGGGCTGATCGCGCGGCGGCCGGTCTCCGTGGTCGCCTGGGGTCTGCTGCCGATTCTCGTCCAGGTCGCGGTGCTGGCGATCGTCGCGCCGGCCTATTTGGAGATGTTCAGCCAGCTCCGCAGCGGCGCCTCGCCGGTCCAGGCCATGGCGGCGCCGCAGATGTCCCAGATAAGCGGCGTCGTGCAACTGCTGAACCTAGGGCAGCTCGCCATCTCGGCGGTGATCTATTGCGCCGTGTTTCGCGCCGTCCTGCATCCCGAGAAGTCCTCGTTCGCCTACCTTCGGGCCGGGGCGGAAGAGTTCTTCATCGGCGTCTTGATCTTCGGAGGTTCCATCGCGCTCTTCGTGGCGCTTCTGGTCGTGATGATCCCGGTCGTTATCATCGCCGCAATCATCGGCGTGGCGGCGCACGGATCGGCGGCGGCGACGATCATCCTGTTCCCGATCCTGTTCCTCGTCATCATGATAGCGCTTGTGGTCGTCGGGTTGAGGTTCGTCTTCGTCGGACCGATGATCGTCGCCGACGGCAAGTTCCACCTGTTCGAGTCGTGGACGATGACGCGAGGCCACGTCGGCAGTCTGTTCCTGATCGGGCTGGGGCTGTTCGGCGTCTTCCTGCTGTTCGAGATCGTCCTGATCGCGGTGTTCATCGGACTCGGCGCCGGGGCCATCGGGATGCTCGGCGGCCTTGAGGCGGCGCGGACGGCGTTCGAGCAATCGCCGCAGGCGGCGCTGATGCGAATCCTGCCGTTGCTGGCGGTTTACTTGGTGCTGATGATCCCGGTTTCGGGATGCATGATCGCCATCGGAGGCGCGCCTTGGGCCAAGGCCTATCAGGATCTGCTGCCGAGCGCGGCCGACACTTTCGCCTGACCGCAATCCAGTTGTCGGGCCGCGCGAATTCCGCCTAAGCTCGCGTTGGGCTGAGGGGGTAAGGGCAGATGGCGATCTCCATCGGATCGGCGGTCGGCGCTGGGTTTCGCCTCGTCGGGCGCAGGCCCGTGAGCGTGATGAGCTGGGGCTTCTTCCTCTATCTGGCGATCTTCCTCCTGCTGGCGATCGGCGTGGCGATCGTCGGACTGCCCCTTCTGGCCAAGCTGGGGTCGCTGGGGACCGCGACGCCGGATCGGGCCCAATCGGCGCAGCTTGTCACCCAGGTCATGATCGCGCTCTGGCCGGCTCTGCTGCTGGGGATGATCGGGGGGGTCGTCATCGGCGCGATGGTGCAGGCGGCGGTGGTCCGCTCGATGCTCGAGACCGGACAGGCGAGCTTTGCTTCCCTTCGCTTCGGCGCGGCGGAGGTCGCGCTGATCCTGCTGACGTTGCTCTACATTCCGATCTGTTTCGTGGTTTTCCTCGTGTCTGGCGGCGTGATCGCCGGCGTCGCCTTCGTCGGACACGCCATCGGCGGCATCGGCGGCAACCTGCTGATCTTCTTCGGCTGCGTGGCCTATGGCCTCGTGTTCATGTGGGTGGCGCTCCGCTTCTCGCTCGCCGCGCCGATGACATTCGCCGAGCGAAGGGTGCGGTTCTTCGGCTCCTGGGCGCTGACGAAGGGCGAAGGGTGGCGGCTGTTCGGCCTGGCGTGGGTGATGGTGCTGGTCTGGATGGGCGTGACCATCGCCTACAGCATGGTCTCCGGAATCGTGAACGCGATCTTCACCGGCGGCGCCATGGCGTCGGTGATGGCTTCGTCTGGAGGCGCCACACCGGACGCCAACGCGCTGATGGCTCACTGGCCGGTGCTGCTCCTGGCCTATATTCCCACCTTCCTGATGGGCGCCGCCTTCAACGGCGTGATGCAGGCGATCTCCATGGGACCCTGGGTGGACGTCTATCGCCAGCTCGTCGGACCGACGGACGTCGCCACCACCTTCAGCTAGCGAAGAGTTCTCACCGGCCATTTGGAACCGCGCGCGCTTCGCCTACCTTGGCGCCATCGCCACCCGACTCGGACGCCCAGCCCTCCTTCCATGATCCGTTTCTCGCCGCTTGAAGCCGCCCTGGAGGGCCTGCGCGTGGTCCGGCGCGAGCCGTGGGCGGTGCTGTACTGGATCGCGGTCTGGGCCCTGGCGCTGGCGGCGATCGGGGCGATCAAGGCGGTGGGCGGCGGACCGGTGGCGCGCGGCTCGCCCCGCGACACCCTGGGCGTGATCCGCAGCTACGGACCGCTGGGGATGATCCTGGTGCCGTCGCTGCTGGCGCTATGGGTGATGAACACCGCCACCGTCTACCGCGCGGTGCTGCGCCCCGGCGAGCACGGCTGGCACCTCTTCAAGCTCGGCGCGGACGAGGCGCGGATCGCGGTGGTGAGCGCGGTCGGCTCGCTGCTGCTGATCCTCTTCGGCGGCGCGCCGGCCTTCCTGCTGTTCGTGCTCTTCCACCCCATCTTCGCCGCCGCGCCGGGCCTGAACTGGATGATCGCCTTCACCGGCGCCGTCGCCACGGTCTGCATCGAGATCTGGATCGCGGTGCGCTTCTCGCTTGCCCCAGTGGAGACCTTCGCCGAGGAGCGGTTCCCGATCGCCGCCTACTGGCGCTTCACCCGCGGCAGTTTCTGGCGACTGTTCGCCACCTATCTGCTGGTGGTGGCCGAGATCATCGCCTTCCTGCTGATGTTCGCGATCCTGGGCTGGCTGGTCGGCGTGGCGACCGCTCTGGCGATCGACTGGCATGGGCCGGACCTCGCGCGGCGCCTGCTGCTGCTGGCCCTGGTGCCGGTGCTGGCGCTGATGGGGGCGACGCTGCTGGTCGGGCCCTCGGTGCTGATCTGCGGCTGCCAGGCCTATGTCTACAAGGCCATCCGCGCGGCGCGGGCGACACTCGCCGCGGCATGAAGCTGATCGCGGCGCCTTCGCCCAACTTCGACGCCCGCACTCGCCCGCCGGACATGCTCGTCCTGCACTACACCGGCATGCAGAGCGGCGAGGCCGCGCTGGCGCGGCTGCGGGACCCCGAGGCCAAGGTCTCGGCCCACTACGTGGTCGAGGAGGACGGGCGGGTGTTCGCGCTGGTGCCGGAAGAACGACGCGCCTGGCACGCCGGCAAGTCGTTCTGGCGCGGCGAGCGCGACATCAACGCCGGCTCGGTCGGGATCGAGATCGTCAACCCCGGCCACGAGTGGGGCTACCGGCCGTTTCCCGACCCTCAAATCGAGTCGGTGATCGAGCTGGTCGCGGACATCCGCGGCCGCTGGACCATCCCCGACACGCGCCTCGTCGGCCACTCGGACGTCGCGCCGGACCGCAAGGAGGATCCGGGCGAGCTCTTCCCCTGGAAGCGCCTCGCCGAGGCTGGTCACGGCCTCTGGGCCGAACCCGCCGCCGCGCCCGGCGCGCCGCTCGCCGAGGGCGACGAAGGCCCCGGCGTCTTCGCCCTGCAGGCCGGCCTCGCCCGGCTCGGCTACGACAGCCCGCCCAGCGGCGCCTACGATGCGACGACGTCCGCTATCGTCCGCGCCTTCCAGCGCCATTGGCGGCCCGACCGCGTCGACGGCGCCGCCGACGGTGAAACCCGAGCGCGACTTATCGCCCTGCTGAGGCTGGCGGCCTGAGACTCCCCTCCCCGCAAGGGGGAGGGGAACGCCGACGCCTTACATCCGGTGCAGGGCGCAGAGCTTGTTGCCGTCCGGGTCGCGCAGATAGGCGAGGTAGAGCTTGGCCGCGCCTTCGCGGACGCCGGGCGGGTCTTCGCAGGTCGTCCCGCCGGCGGCGAGGCCCGCGGCGTGCCAGGCGTCGGCCTGTTCGGGGGAGCTGGCGGCGAAGCCGATGGTGCCGCCGTTGCACGGCACGGCCGGCTCGCCGTTGATCGGCAGGGAGACCGAGAACGTGCCGGTCGGCGAGCGGTAGAAGATCCGGTGCCGATCGACGATCGCCGGCTTCACGTCGAGCGTCGCCAGCAGCGCGTCATAGAACGCCTTGGAGCGATCGAGGTCGTTGGTGCCGATCATGATGTGCGAAAACATGGCGTCTTCTCCCGAGCCTGACTGAGATCGGCGTCCTACCACGCTTGACGCTGGGGGCGTCCACCGCGCGGCCCGGTCTCAGTCGAACAGCTTGCGAACATTGATGGCGATCACGCGCCCGGTCGGGTCCAGGTAGTTGGACTCATAGAGCAGCGGCGTCGCGCCGGCGGAGTCCTTCACGCTGATGCTCTGGTTGAACAGGTTGGTGATGCTGAACGTCACCCGCACGCCGCGCAGGAATGGATAGCGTGTCACCAGGGCGTGCTGCAGCGTGAAGTCGTCCCAGAACCGCAGATTGATCGTGGTGATGTCGGAGAAGTTCAGGGTTCCGCTCGACATCGCGCCGCCGCCGATCACCGTGGTGGGGCTGCGCCAGTCCGCGCTGAGCCGCGCGCCGTAGCCATTGTCGGTGTAGCCCATCTGGCCTTCGATCTCGTTGCGGTACTGGCCGCCGGTATTGGCCGCCGCGGCGCCGTCGAGCAGGTCGAGCAATGGGCCGCCGGGCGCGACCAGGAACTGATCCTTGAAGTAGATCGTGTGGTAGACGGCGAACTGGAACCGCCCCCCCGTCGCCTGTCCGCCGCCCAAGCCGCCACGCCCGCCGCCACGGCCGCCGAAGCCCGCGCCGCCGAACCCGCCGCCGCCCAGGTGACTAGCGCCGCCGCCTTCGCTGCCGGCGTTGGCGAGGATGCCGGAGCCGGGCGTCCCCGGCGTGGTTTGGCCGCCGTTGTCGGTCGTTCCGGTGGCGAGACCGCCGTCACCTGCCCCACTGGTGGGCGGACCGGCCTGACCGCCGGGCGCCTGCCCAGTCGCCGGGGCGCGACGTCGCACATCGCGCCGGTTGAACTGCGGCGGCGGCGGCTGCTTGCCGACCGGCATGGTGAAGTTGATCCCCCAGCGCAGCTCCTCGCGATCCTGGTCGGCGAAGTTGACCGCCGTGTCGATGTCTTCCTCCAGCTGGCCCTGGGCGTTGCGGATGAAGCGGTCGGGGAAGGCCGCCTCGATCGCCGCGCTCGCGGACGGGAAGGTCTCGATGATGTTGTCGATGTGGCTGTTGATGTAGTTGGCGGTCAGGGTCAGGTCGTGGGTCTGGAACGGCTTCAGCGTCAGCCCGACCTTGAACACCGTGCGGTCGTCCGCCTTGAGCGCGGAATTGCCGCCGGTGACCTGGGTCACGGTGACCGTCTGCCCGGTGTCATAGTCGAAGAGGTGCGTCCCCGGCGTCTCGACCAGGGGACCGTCGAGCTGTTGCAGCGTCGGCGCCTGGTGATCGTGGGTGGCGGAGACGATCAAATTATAGCCGGGGACCGGCGTCCAGTTCAGGCCGCCGCCCAGCGTCACCAGCGGCCCGAAGTCCGACAGCTCGTCAACGGCGCTGTTCACGAACACCGACGTGTCGCCCAGGAAGGTCAGCACGTGGTTCTTGCGGCTGGTCAGGGGCAGGTCGACGTTCAGCTGAGCCGAGGCGTCGTTGCGCGCCAGCACCTGGTTCATAGTGATCCCGTCGAGATAGGAGCTCGAATTCGCCACGGCTTCGACGTCGCCAAGCTTGGCGCTCACATAGAGCGCGCCGGCGGGCAGCTTCAGCAGCGGCCCATTGGCCAGGAACTGGATGTTGCCGCCGTCCTGGATCGCTCGCGAGGTGTTGTTCGCCATCGGGTGCAACAGCGAGGTCGGGATCGGCGCGAACGGATTGAGCGTCGGCGAGCCCGCGTTCAGGGCCGCCTGGAGCGCGGTGAGGTTAAGCCCGGTTCCGGTCTCGGTGATCGTGTCGGAGTGGTTGTAGGCGCCGGTCACCGACAGCCGCCAATCGCCGACATCACGGTTCAAGCTGGTCCCGAGGTGCGCCGTCCAGCCGTCGACATTCTGCTGCAGCGGCCCCACGCCGGGCACGTAGCGGTCCACATTCACCGGCGAGCCGAACGGCGAGAACGGGTTGCCCACCGGCACGGTCAGGCTCACGCCGGGCAGCCCTTGCAACGAGTCGCTGGTGGTGCCGGTCAGAGTGCCGTTGAACGTGGCGTTGATCCCCGCCGCCAGCGGATGCGCCAGCACGAAGTTGGCGGTCGCGGTCTGCGTCGCCGGCGCGAGGCTGTAGTCGTTGGCGGTGTTGGTGACGTTGGCCTTGCCGGCGAAGGGGACGAAGTCCTCCAGCGAAGGTTTCCCCTCGGCGGCGCTGGCCGGAATGCCCGCCACGGTCACGGGCTCGCCGACAAGCGCGTCGAAGGTCGGATCGATCGGCTCGCCCGACTTCGTCGCCGTGACGTTACCGCCGTCCGCGAACGGCGTCTCGCCGCTCGAACTCTCCAGGTCGCGCTGGGCGTAGGTCAGCCCGTCGCTGTGCTGATACTTCAGGTCCATGTTGAGCCGCGTATCGTGGTCGACCTTGAACTGGTCGACCTCGGCCTGGGTGCTGGCGTCGCCGCCCTCGGTGGTCGTGCCGCCGATGGCCTCGCCGGTCACGGCGCGGAATTCCGGCTTCAGCACGATGTTGATCACGCGCTGATCGGCCGTATAGCCGTACTTCAGCGACACCTCCTCCGGCAGGATGTCGACCCGCAGGATCGCCTCGGTCGGGATGTTCTGCACCTCGTTGATCGCCGAGATGCGCCGCCCGTTGATCAGGATGACGGGGCTCTGCTGGGTGCGGCCACGATCGCTGCGCGTCTGCGGCGCCAGCTCGTTGAGCAGCTCGGTGACACTGCTGACCCCGTAGGACTGGATATCCGACTGGTCCATCATGATCTCGGGCGTGATGTCGCCCACCACCGCGCCCGGCAGCTGGGAGTAGGGGATCGGCCCCGGCTTGACCGTGAGCGCCTTCACCGTCGTGGCTTGGTCCGAGTTGTCGCCCGACGCGGGCGCCTGGGGCGCGGGCGCCGAGGTCGCCGTCGCCGGCAGCCAGACGGCGGCGCCCGCCAACAGCGGAAGCAGCGCGAAACGCATGCGGGCATCACGGGGGCGGCGCGACGCGCGCTCGCTCGCCATCGATTTCGTCATCGCCGCTCACGCCCTCGATCGACGCCCCCGCTTGATCTTCCACGCCCAACTTGCAGCCATATGTCGGCCGCGAAAATCCGGGTCACACGAGCGCCACGCTTGACCCGGCCGGCCGCCGCGCCCACCTTCGGCGGCGGACCAGACGGCCGGGCGGTCGCTCTCGCGCTTCGGCGCGGGGGAGGAAAGTCCGGGCTCCACGGAGACAAGGCGGCGGGTAACGCCCGCCGGGGGCGACCCCAGGGATAGCGCCACAGAAAGCAAACCGCCCTCCGAAGCCTTTGGCGAAGGGGGGGAAGGGTGAAAGGGTGGGGTAAGAGCCCACCGCGGACCGGGTGACCGGGACGGCATGGCAAGCCCCGCCTGGAGCAAGACCGAATAGGGACCCTCAAGTCCGCCTTCACCGGCGGGCGGCGCCGTCCCCGGTGTTTCGAGGGTCCGGGTAGGTCGCGAGAACCGTCCAGCAATGGACGGTCCAGAGGAATGGCCGCCGCGTCTGCCTCACGGCAGGCGGCACAGAACCCGGCTTACAGGCCGTCTGGTCCGTCCGTTCCGCCGCCAATTTCATGGGTCAGCTGCATCGACCTGCGGTTCGAGGGCGCGCGCGCCGATTGCCGATACGCCCGATCGATCAGTGTGCGGCAAGTAGTTCGCTGTATGTTCTGTGGATAACCTTCCGCCGTTAACCATCTTCACCTGGCGAATCTCTCGAAATCGCCAGCGAAAGGTAATCGGTGTCATTGTATCCCAGTTCATCCCATGTTAACCCAATCATCGCGCCATAAGGGGTGTCGCGTCCGGGGGTCGGAGGCGGTGTCCCGGGGGCGGGCGGCGGTCTTTCGGGGGCGTCGGTGGATTGGGTCTTGATGGGCGGGGCCGGTGTTCATCTCGACGTTCGAGAAACAGCTGGATGCGAAACGCCGGATCGTGGCGCCGGTGGAATTCCGCGCCGCCGTTGCGCCCTTCGACGGCCTCTACTGCTTCCCCTCGATTGAAGCCGACTGCCTCGAAGGCGGCGGCAAGGCGCTGTTCGACGCCTACGCGGCATTGATTGACGAAATGCCCTTCGGCGATCCGGTGCGCACGGCGCTGGAGACGTCGGTCATGGGCGGCATGACGCAGCTCTCGTTCGACACCGCCGGCCGCATCACCCTGCCGGAGGCCTTCTGCGACCAGTTCGGTCTCGCGGATTGGGTGACGGTGGTGGGTCTGCGCGACCGGTTCCAGATCTGGCCGCGCGACGCCTTCCGCGATCGTGCGCGCCAACAGCGCGAGATCGCCCGCGAAGCCCTGATCGCCCGGTCGAAGCAGCGCATCGCAGGCCCGGTGGCCGTCAATGACTGACGCGCCGCACAAGCCGGTCCTGCTGGCCGAGGTGGTCGAGGCGCTGGCCCCGACGCCGGGCCGGCTGATCGTCGACGGCACCTTTGGGGCGGGCGGCTATAGCCGCGCCTTCCTGCAAGCCGGCGCCGAGGTGGTGGCCTTCGACCGCGACCCCGCCGCGCGGGCTTACGCCGCAGGTCTTGAGGGTCTCGGCCCGCTTAAGCTGGTCCAGGACCGATTCTCGACCATGTCTCGCATACTCCCCGATCACAGCGCCGATGGCGTGGCCCTCGACCTCGGCGTCTCCTCCATGCAGTTGGACGAGGCCGAGCGCGGCTTCTCGCTGATGCGCGACGGCCCGCTGGACATGCGCATGGGCGCCGACGGACCCACCGCCGCCGACCTGGTCAACGAGACCGAGCCGGCCGAGCTCGCCCGCATCTTCCGCACCTTCGGCGAGGAGCGGGAAGGGCGGCGCATCGCCGGCGCCATCATGCGCCGCCGCGCCGAGCAGCCGTTCACCCGCACCCTCGATCTTGCCGACGTCGTCGAGCGGGCGCTGGGCGGGCGGCGCGGAGCCAAGA
>Ga0302314_10013928_pt1 | contig 13791 bp, 11 predicted proteins | sample III_Palsa_N2_3_FD_200533 | JGI IMG/M metagenome (GOLD analysis project Ga0302314, IMG submission 200533) | Peat permafrost microbial communities from Stordalen Mire near Abisko, Sweden - III_Palsa_N2_3 | ecosystem: Environmental > Terrestrial > Soil > Palsa > Peat permafrost | place: Sweden... | reverse complement strand
TGGAGCCCGCCCTGGTCATGGAAAGTGCCACCGAGGTCTACCTGGAACAGGTCCAGGAGCACGGGGCCCGGTTCGCCCGGCCGGCCCCGGCCGAGGTGCGGATGATCGTCGACCCGTCGGTGCCGCCGGGCCGTTACCAGCTGCGGCAGGGACAGCCCGTCGATGCCGGCGTGCCGGGCGCGCCCAGCCCGCAGCTGGCCTACGCGGGGGCCGCCCCGGCTGGCCCGGACTCCCACGTGGGCGCCTATCCGGCTGGCCCGGACTCCCACGTGGGCGCCTATCCGGCCGTGCCGGATGCCCACGGCCGGCCCACCCCGGCCTTTCCGGAACCCCAGGTCCGCGGCAACCCGGCTGGTGACGACGGGGCGACGGTCGCGCTTCAGAACCGTGGCTGGAGCAACGGTTTCGGCGTGCCGACCGTCATGGAGCGCACCGGGCCGGCCATCCCGATGCTCCGGCTGGTCACCGGGAACGAGGTCGCGGAGACCCGGACGTCCGGCGCCCGGGCGGGGCGCGGGCCGGTGGAGCTGGGGCTGCCCGAGGTACCCACGGTATCCCGGGAGCATGCCCGGTTCACGTTCTCCGGCGGCCAGTGGCGGATCGCCAACCTGGGCATGAACGGGCTCACCGTGAACGGGGAGGCAGTGACCGGTGAGGCGCCCGTCAGCGACGGCGACGTGGTCCGGTGGGGCACCCGGGCGGATGCCCTGTCCTCCCGGGTCGAGATCCGCTGAGGCTCGCGCACCCAGCCCGGGGTGCCACAATTGTGAGCTGTGGCAGCGTCATCGGTGGCCGTGGGCCGTCTCCTGCTCTGGTCAGCGGTCAGCGGCGAGTGGGCAGCCTGCCCGCCGGATGAGATCACCTGGCTGGACCGGGAGATGCTCAGCGGCAACGATGATCTGACCCTGCACCGGGCTCCCCGCTGCGCGGGCCTGCGCTATGTGCATCACCGGTGGGAGCTGTTCAGCCGGGACACCACCTACCGGGTGTACCTGGCGCCGTACCGCGAGGGAGTGCCGCAGACTGCCGAGGAGGTGCAGCGGGCCGCGCGGCACGTCCTGCCCGTGGCCCCGGCCCAGTACGAGGCGCTGCCGATCGTGCTCGAGCCGGGCACCTGGCTGGTCAGCGTGGCGGCCTGGGTGCTGCCGCTGCGGCTGGAGGTCCCGGCCCAGCGGCCGGCCCCCGACCCCCGACCCGGCGGCCCCCAGGACCGGCCCGGCCCGGTTACCCAGAACGCCCGGGTCCGCCCCGTCCAGGGACGCAGCCACCCGGCCCGCGGGGAGGCCGCCGACCGGGTGCGCGGCTACTTCGAGCGCAACGTGACCGCGCGGATGGCGATGGCGTACTACTACCAGGAGTTCATCCTCGGCCTGCCCGCCGCGCAGGCCCTGCCGATGATGGACGTGGTGATCGCGCTGGACCTGAGCGGCGAAGGCGCGGTATCGGACTACAAGAAGCTGCTCCAGGGCCTTATCTGGAACGAGCGCGGCCACGCGCGCGACATCCCCGAGTTCCTCCTGGCCAACGGCCTGCTGACCCCGGCGGATCGGGACCAGGCCCGGCAGATCGCCGCGGACAACGAGCGCCGCGGCGTCTGTGAGACGGCCCGGCGCCGGCTGCAGTACCGTCCCAAGGGCACCTGAGCTGGTGCTGAGCACCCGGCCAGAGACCCTCACCATGGTCCGGGCTGCGGGCGCGGCTGCTTCTACCGGCCAACCGTTCTGGCGGGAGCCAGCACGGCGATGAAGTCACGGGTCCAGCCGGTCAGGTACTGGGTGGCCGGGCGGACCTGACGGGGGATGGCCGCGGTCAGCGCCGTGCCCGGCGCCGCCGCCGTGTCGAGCTGGACCCATTCGGGGTTGATGTCCAGTTGCATGCCGACCAGTGCACCGCTGCGGACCAGTGCGTCGGCCAGGTCCGCCGGGGTGGTGGACATGCTCGCCGCGTAGATCAGCTCTCCGGCGGCGTTCTGGCCCAGGGCGCTGCGGGCGACGTACTCGACGTGGCCGACCGTGCCGCCCCACCGCCACCATTTGTCCGTCTCCGGGGTGCGTTTCCCGTCCATGACCAGTGGCCACAGGTTCTGCCGGACGCTGTAGACACTCTCGCCAGGGGCGGGGACACCGGCCCCCCAGACGCCGATGCGGGCGTGCCCGGATCGGTCGATGACCAGGCTGGCCAGGCCGTGCCGCAGGTCGCGGAACACGTGCCCCTCCTGCTCGTAGCCGCCAGCCCTGGAGCGCATCAGGAAGCCACCGTTGAACGCGGCCAGCAGCCGCGAGCGCTCGGCGGTGCCGATCGCAGGACCTGCGTGCAGGAGGACGGGGTGCGGGGGCTGGGGATCCTGGCTTCCGTCGTGCAGGACGTACTGGACCGGGCCAGCGAAGGTGGCCACGGTCACCAGCGACCCGTCGGCCGTCTGCACCTGGGACAGCCGGACGGCCGGGGAGCCGGACGGCTGTCCGGCTGTCGCCTCCGCTGTCGCCCCCGCCGTCCGTCCGGTCGCCTCGCCGCCCGCCGTCGGCTGGCCGTCCCGGGTAGCCCCGGGCGAAGTGCCGCATGCGGCGGCCAGGCAGAGGCCGGCCAGCGCGACGGCAGCCCCCAGCCACCCGCGGCTCGCCGGTATCGCCGCCTGTCTACCGGGGCAGGCGGGCGAATCCTGCACCGGGCCGGGCCGATGCCGTGCGTTCACCCGGGCGCCCGGACGCCGCGGACGATCCCGGCCTCGGCTATGACCGGCTGGAACACCACTTCCGTAAACCCAGCCTCACGCAGCGCCGCCAGCCAGAATTCTGGCGTCGCCGGGTGCTCCTGGCCGACACCTAGTCCGTAGCGGCCCAGGTTCTTGGCGATCCGCCACCATCCGCCCGGTCCCTTGGCGGCCAGCGAGGCCACCTTCTGCTGCAGGATCTGCCGGTCCCGCTGGCTGCCACCCCGGCCGAACATCATGTCAGCGATGACGAGACGGCCGTCTGGGCGAAGCCATTGCGCGGCCCGTGCCACCAGATCCCGCTTTTCATCGTCTGTGAGGTGGTGCAGCGCGTAGCTGGACACGACCAGGTCGGCGCGGCCCGGGGGAAGACTCAGCCGGGCGAGGTCAGCGACCTCGGCCGACACGTTCGCCAGCCCGGCGGCCGTGGCCCGCTGGAGCAGCGACGCGGCCATCGCGGCCGAGATGTCCACCGCCAGCACCGAGGACACCCGCGGCGCCAGAGCCGTCGTCACAAACCCGGTACCGGCGCCCAGGTCCACGCACTCGTCGGCTTCCTGCGGCGCCGCCAGTCGCAGGAGCTGGTCCAGTACTTTCCCGAATGCGGCCGCCGACGTGACGTGAGAATGCCATTTCTCCACGCGTTTATCCCACGTCCGTTCCAGTGGAATATTCACTTAACGGCCTCCCGGCAGGTCCAGTGTTCGCCAGTGCTGAGAAAACGGTAGGGTCCGGCCGTGAAGACAGCATGAAGCACCTTTTTATGAAGGAATTATGAAGCGCGGGCCGACCGTGCCCATTTAGCTTCTTTCGGGTAGGGTCTTGACGAGGTGTTTGTGCTTCGAATAGTCGGTAGCTGCCTGCGCCGTACGGCCCGGGCCGCCGCCGCCGTGGGTGCGGTGGCGATGCTGGCCGCGGCGGCCGGTCCCGGGACCACCGCGCTCAGCGAGACCGTGACCAGTGGCCCGGCGCGTAGCCTGGGCGAGCCCGCGGCCGCCCAGGACACGGCGGTCAGCGCGGTTGTGGCCACGACCTTCGGGTCGGCGGGCGCGCAGGTCAGCGCTTGGACCAGGCGCGCGGGCGCGGGGTCGTGGATTCCGGCGGGACGGGTGCTGCCGGCCGGTTTCGGGTCTAGTTACGACGCTTCCGCGGCGGCGGTCCCAAGCGGCCCGGTCCTCGTCGTGGCCGGCACCTCGCCACCCGGCGAGAGCTGTATCACCAGCGGGTCCGTGGCGATCGCAAAGGTCTACGCTACGGGCGGGCTCGGGCCCGCCCAGCTCGTCAGTGACCAGCGCGGTACCGGCCGTTTCGATGACCGGCCGGTGGTGGCCGCTGGCCCGGACGGCACCGTATGGGTGGCCTGGTCGCAGGGCACCGACGCCGACGCCTGCCAGAACGTCGGGCAGGACGACCAGATCGAGGTCGCCGTCTCCCACGACGGTGGCCGTACCTTCGGCGCGCCGGTGGGCCTGCCCCTCGGGGGTGGCCACGCCGCCTTCGGGGCCCGGCTGACGCCGCTCGCCGACGGCCAGGTGGCGGTCTCCTGGACCGAGACGATGAGCGACGATGGCGACGAGGCGGTCTTCGTCTCGGTTCTGCCGCCCGACGGCCAGCCGGGCCGGCCCCAGGCGGTCCTGACGGGTGACCCGCTGCCGCTCGCGCTGCCGGGCGCCAGTTTCTACGATTTCCCGGCCGGTGATGTCACCGCGCTGCCCAGTGGCCGGCTCGTGGTCGCCGCGCCGCTCTGGCGGTCCGGGCGGAGCGTCATCGCGCTGGCCGCCGGCCTGCCGGGAGGCCCGTGGCAGTACTCCACCGTCACCCCGCCGGACGTGCCTGGCGGAGCGGATCTGCTCCTGCCCGCGCTTGGTGTCCTGTCGCCGGTCAGCGTCCGCCTGGTGTGCGCCGTGCACGTCCGGTCCGGGGACCACCTTGGCTACGACTGGACCGATCTGAGCCTCAGCGGCCCGCTCACCGCATCCGGTGCGCTCGTCCCGCTTACCGCCTCGCCGGCCGGCCCCGGGTTCTTCGAGATCGGTGAGGAGCTGGAGGTCTCAGCCACCCCCACCGGGCTGCTGTCTTCAATGGTAGTGGCGGGCGCGGGTGGCGCCACCCTTGAGACGAAGTCCTGGCCGGTCGCGTCTTCGGCCGCCCCGTCTCCGGCCGCCTCGCCCGGCCGACCCGCCTCCGCGTCCCCGTCCGCCCGAGCGTCCGTGGCGAGCCCCAGCGACTCCAGCGCGCCGGGCAGCCCCTGGCCCTGGGCCGCCGGGATCGTCGCCGGCTCCGCCGCCCTGATTGCGCTGTGGCGCCTCCGCCGGACCCGTCACCGCTGAGGCTGCCGGGCGTGCGCGTCGAGCAGGTAGGCGACGGACTCGGTGATCTGCTCGGCGAACCGGATGTTCAGCCATTCGTCAGGCACGTGCGCGTTGGAGTCGGCGCCCAGCGCACCGGTGATCAGGATCTGCGCCTCCGGGTAGAGCCGGCCCAGCAGCCCCATGAAGGGCACCGAGCCGCCGATGCCCAGGCTGCGGTACGGGGTGCCGAACACCCGCTCGTCGGCCTGGGCCAGCGCGTCGGCCAGCCATGGCGCCAGCGCCGGCGCGTTCCAGCCGTCCTCGGCCACGATGCCGCTGAGCTCGACCGCTGCGCCGTAGGGCACGTCCGTGGTCAGGATCTTGGCCACCGCGTCCGCGGCGGCCTTCGCGTCGGCGGTCGGTGGCGTGCGGAAGCTCAGCCTCAGTGCCGTCCAGGCGCGCAGCACGTTCCCGGCCTCGGCGGGCTCCGGTAGCCCCGCCGCCCCGATCACCGACAGGGTCGGCCGCCAGGTGTTGTTGAGGATCAGCTCCGCGTCGTCCTCGGCGGCGGTCCGCATGCCCGTGACGAGCGGGTAGCGCCAATGGACCGCCCCGGGGTCGAGGGCGGCGACCGCCGCCGCCTCCGCCACGCGGTCCGGCGGGATCGCGACCGTCATCTCCCCGAGCTTGACCTCACCCGTCGCCGCGTCTTCCAGCCGGTCGAGCAGGAGGCGCATGACGCGGAACGAGCTCGGCACGATCCCGCTGGCCAGCCCGGAGTGCTGCGCGCTGTCCAGCACGCGCACCGTGACGGTGAGGCTGACCAGCCCGCGCAGGCTGCTGGTCAGCCACATCCGCTCGTAGTCGCCACCCCCGCCGTCCAGGCACACCACGAAGGTGACCTCGCCCAGCCGGTCCGCCAGGTGTTCCATGTAGGCGGGCAGGTCAGGTGAGCCGGATTCCTCGCCGGTCTCCAGCAGCATGACGGCCCGGGCGTGCTGCCCGCCTGCCACGTGCACCGCTTCCAGCGCGGCCGTTGCGGCGTACCCCGCGTACCCGTCGTCGACCGCGCCGCGCCCGTACAGCCGGCCGTCGCGGAAGACCGGGTGCCACGGACCGAGCCCTTCCGCCCAGCCGCCGACTGGCGGCTGCTTGTCCAGGTGCCCGTACAGCAGGACCGTGCCCCGGCCGCTGGCGCCCGCGGTCGCGGGCACGTCGACCAGCAGCAGCGGAGACCGGCCCGGCAGCCGGATGACGTCAGTCCGGGCCCCGGGCAACGCGCGGCGGCCGATCCAGGCCCGGACGTGTTCCACGGCGGCGTCCAGCTGACCGCTGGCCGCCCAGGCCGGGTCGAAGGCGGGGGAGAGGGCCGGGATTTCGACCAGCCCAGCCAGGCTGGGCAGGATCTCGTCGCTCCAGCGGGCCCCGACAGCAGTACGTACCTTTTCCTGTTCCACCCGCAGCATCCTCCCCGACCAGGATCGGGCCTGCCAAACCGGCCCCTGGGCTCAGCTGCGGCCACGCGGTTATGAAGAGCCGGTCACTCTTCTGTTCGGGCCGGCTTGGCTGGCCGGTCAATGCGATAACGCCTCTGGGCCGCTGTTGCCTCCAGGACGAACCCCGCTTTCCCGAGAACTCGCTGGGACGCCAGGTTGCCGATTTCGGTGTGCGCGATGATCGTGTTCGTTTCTGGCTGCTCCCACGCGATGAGCAGAGCCGCATTGACTGCTTCGGTGGCGTAGCCATGGCCCTGGCGCGACGGCACGATGCCGTATCCGATCTCGGTCACGCCGTCCTTCGGTGGCCCGCGGAACCCGATGCCGCCGACGACAACGCCGTTGGCCCGTTCCACCACTTGATAGTGGCCCCAGGGCCCGGGGCGCTGCGGCTCCGCCTCCGGGCGCCCGGCCTGGTGGAGCATCCGCGCGATTACCCGGTCACCGGTGTCGGGGAAGTCTTCGGCCCAGTCCGGGAGGCGATCGCCGTTCACGATGGCCTCTACGGCGGCCCAGGGCACCGGCCGAAGGTCGAGACTTTTCGCGGCTCTTACCGCATTTGGCATGTTCATCAGAACTCAGTCTGCCGGGCTCACCCGCGATCCGCTGGGCGAATTGGCCGTTCCTTGACGTCCTCCCGCTGTGAACGGCGGGGGTTCCTCCAGCGCGGCTCACGCCGCGTTCCGGTGGGTTCCTGTTTCAGCGCCGGCTGCCACAGGGCGTGGTCTTGCACCGGCTCCGCAGGCGTTTTGTTGTCCGCCCGCCCGGCGGCCAAGATGTTCTTTGCCGCGTTCACGTCCCGATCGTGGACGGTCCCGCACGCTGCGCACGTCCACTGGCGGACGCTGAGCGGTTTGGGGCCGTCCGTCACCCCGCACGCCGAGCACACCTGGCTGGTGGGCTCGAACCGGCCGATCCGGGCGAACGTGCGCCCGTACTGCGCTGCTTTTTCCGCCATCAGCCGCAGCAGCTGCGACCAGCCGGCGTCGTGCACCGACCTGGCCAGCCGGGTACGCGCCAGCCCCGACACGCACAAGTCCTCGGCATAGACCGCTTGATTGTCGCGGACCAGCCGAAACGCGATCTTGTGCGCATGATCGAGCCGGGTCTCCCGCACCTTGCGGTGCAGCACCGCGACCCGGTGCCGGGCCCTGACCCGGTTCGCGGACCCTTTCCGCCTACGGGACAGGGCACGCTGCGCGCGGGCCAGCGCGCGTTCCCTGGCCCGCAAGAACCGCGGGTTGGCGATGACATCCCCGTCCGAGGTGACGGCCAGGCTGGCCAGCCCCAGGTCGATCCCCACCTCCCGGCCGCAGCCGGGCAGCGGCGTGGCCGCGCGTTCGGCCACAAACGAGGCGTAGTAGCGGCCGTCCGGCTCCTTGATCACCGTGACCGACGACGGGACAGATGGCAGCGCACGGGACCATTCGACCCTGATGTCTCCTACCTTGGCCACGTACAGCCGCTGCCCGCGCAGGGCGAACCCGTTGCGGGTCAGCCGGATGGACTGCCGCTGGTGCTTGCGCCGGAACACCGGATGCCCAACCCGGCGGCCCTTCCGCCTGCCGGACAGGGACCCGAACCAGTTCCGGTAGGCGCGGCGCGCGTCCTGGCACGCCTGAACCAGCGCCACCGATGCGACCTCACCCAGCCAGGACCGCTCCGGTGCCTGCTTGGCCAGGGTGATCACCCGCCGCTGCACCTCGGTGTCGGAGATCTTCTGCCCGGCCACATGGCAGGCATCCCGCAGCACCAGGCAGTCGTTGTACACCACCCGGGCGCAGCCGAACACCCGCGCGAGGGCCTGCTGCTGCCCCGGCGACGGGTAGATGCGATACCGGTACCTGACCTGCATGACACCACAGCATCCCACCGGCCCCTGACAATCACGGAGGACTACCGCCATGGCAGGCACCTGGTTCCCGCGCTCCACGCCCCTTTGGTCTTCGTGACGACATACCGGCCCGGTGTCCTCAATGCGGACATGCCCCGGTCATGCGAGCACGCGAGGCGGAAGGTGCGCGGCGGCGTCGGCGTGGAGCCGCGGGAGCTCAACGGCCAAGACGATCACGTGCGCCTGCTGGCCGGGTACCCGCCCAAGGTCGCCGTCCCCGCCCTGGTGAACGGCCTCAAGCCGGTGCCGGCCCGGCCGCTGCGATCGCAGTTCACCGGCCGGGTGAGCCAGCACATCACGCACGGGCACTTCTGGTCGCCGTCCTAGCCCGCCGCATCCCGCGGCGGTGCGCCGCAGAGCATCATCCGGCACTACATCGAGCAGCAAAGAACGCCGGTAAGCGCAACCTCCGGGCTTACCCCGCCCTGAAGGACGGGGCTTGCACCCCGCAATTTCGGTCAGCCGGCCGACCCATGGTGGGCGATGACCAGACCGATCAGGAATCGAGAAGCGCGGATCCTTGAGTCGCAGCTAGCGTGACCGTCATGGACATCGCCAAATACGCGAGCTCCGGACTTCCCGTCCGTCTTTGAGCCAGACAATCCCGGCCATATCGACGACATCAGGAGTGACCATGGCCGACTCTTCCACCCAGGGAATCGAGACCGTACTGGTTCCCGTCTCGGACCTGGCGACGGCCAAGGCGGTGTATACCGCCCTGCTCGGCGCGCCGCCGCAGACCGACGAGTCCTACTACGTCGGCTTTGAGGCCGCAGGCCAGCACATCGGGCTGGTGCCGGGCGGTGGACCGCAGGGCATGACCACACCGGTTCCCTACTGGCACGTGCCGGACATCGAGGCGAAGCTGGCCGAGGTGACCGCCGCGGGTGGCACCGTGCAGGAGCCCGCGCGGGACGTCGGTGGCGGCCGCCTGGTGGCCACCGTCACCGACCCCGACGGCAACGTCCTCGGGGTGCTTCAGGACCGATAACCGTCGGCCCCGCTCCCGCCCCGGCCCGGATCGCGCCATCCGGCCGGCGCCGCTGATCAGGTAAACAGGGGACCGTTACCGCACAGATGGAGACACGATGAGCATGGCCGCGAGGGTGGACGCGCAGTCGCCTGCGGTGCACCTGGGCGACCGCCACGATCTGATCCGCGTGCACGGCGCGCGCGTGAACAACCTCAAGGACGTCAGCGTTGAGATCCCGAAGCGCCGGCTGACGGTGTTCACCGGCGTCTCCGGCTCGGGCAAGAGCTCGCTGGTGTTCAGCACGATCGCCGCGGAGTCGCAGCGGCTGATCAACGAGACGTACAGCGCCTTCGTGCAGGGCTTCATGCCGACGCTGGCGCGGCCCGAGGTCGACGTCCTCGAAGGGCTGACCACCGCGATCATCGTCGACCAGCAGCGGATGGGGACCGACCCGCGCTCCACGGTCGGCACCGCCACCGACGCCAACGCGATGCTGCGCATCCTGTTCAGCCGGGTCGGGCAGCCGCACATCGGATCGCCCCAGGCGTTCTCCTTCAATGTCGCCTCGATCAGCGGAGCGGGCGCGGTCAAGTTCGAGCGCGGCGGCAAGACCGTAAAGGAGCGGCGCAGCTTCAACATCATCGGTGGCATGTGCCCGCGGTGCGAGGGCCGGGGCTCGGTCACCGACCTCGACCTGACCCAGCTCTACGACGACAGCAAGTCGCTCAACGAAGGCGCGATCAGCGTCCCCGGCTACACCGGAGGCGGCTGGAACTCCCGGCTGTACAGCGCGTCGGGCTTCTACGACCCGGACAAGCCGGTCCGCAGGTTCACCAAGAAGGAACTGGACGACTTCCTGTACCACGAGCCGGTCCGGATGAAGATCGCGGGCATCAACATGACCTACGAGGGGCTGATTCCGCGGATCCAGAAGTCGATGCTGTCCAAGGATCCCGAGGCGATGCAGCCGCACGTCCGGGAGTTCGTGGATCGCGCGGTCACCTTCACCACGTGCCCCGAGTGCGGTGGTACCCGGCTCAGTGAGGAGGCCCGGTCCTCGAAGATCAAGGGCATCAGCATCGCTGATGCGTGCGCGATGCAGATCAGCGACCTGGCCGGGTGGGCCGGCGGTCTTGACGAACCGTCGGCGGCGCCGCTGCTTGCCGCGCTCAAGCACACGCTGGACTCGTTCACGGAGATCGGCCTGGGCTACCTCTCGCTCGACCGGCCGACGGTAACGCTGTCGGGCGGCGAGGCCCAGCGCACCAAGATGATCCGCCAGCTCGGCTCGTCGCTCACCGACGTGACCTACGTCTTCGACGAGCCGACGGTAGGGCTGCACCCGCACGACATCCAGCGGATGAACGACCTGCTGCTGCAGTTGCGGGACAAGGGCAACACGGTGCTTGTCGTGGAGCACAAGCCGGAGATGATCGCGATCGCCGATCACGTCGTCGACCTCGGTCCCGGCGCCGGCCCGGCGGGCGGCACCATCTGCTTCGAGGGCACCGTCGAGGGACTGCGGTCCAGCGAGACCATTACCGGGCGGCACCTGGACGACCGCGCCTCGCTGAAGGAATCGGTGCGGGCACCGTCGGGTGCGCTGGAGGTGCGCGGGGCCAGCCTCCACAACCTGCAGGACGTGGACGTCGACATCCCGCTCGGTGTGCTGACCGTGGTCACCGGGGTGGCGGGCTCGGGCAAGAGCTCGCTGATTCGCGGCTCGGTGTCCGGGCGCGACGGGGTGGTGACGGTCGACCAGACCCCGATCCGCGGCTCGCGGCGCAGCAACCCGGCCACCTACACCGGGCTGCTGGACCCGATCCGCAAGGCGTTCGCGAAGGCCAACGACGTGAAGCCTGCCCTGTTCAGCCCCAACTCCGAGGGCGCCTGCCCCAACTGCAACGGCACCGGGGTCATCTACACCGACCTGGCGATGATGGCCGGCGTCGCCACCACCTGCGAGGTGTGCGGCGGGAAGCGGTTCGACACGTCAGTGCTGGACTATCACCTCGGCGGCCGCGACATCAGCGAGGTGCTCGCGATGCCGGTGACCGAGGCCCAGGAGTTCTTCGGCGCCGGCGAGGCGCGGACGCCAGCCGCGCGCGCCATCCTCGACCGGCTCGCCGACGTCGGGCTCGGCTACCTCAACATCGGCCAGCCGCTTACTACGCTGTCCGGCGGCGAGCGCCAGCGGCTCAAGCTGGCCACCCACCTGGCCGCCAACGGCGGCGTGTACGTCCTCGACGAGCCGACCGCCGGCCTGCACCTCGCCGACGTCGAGCAGCTGCTCGGCCTGCTCGACCGGCTCGTCGAATCCGGCAAGTCGGTTATTGTCGTCGAGCACCACCAGGCGGTCATGGCGCACGCGGACTGGATCATCGACCTCGGCCCCGGCGCCGGCCACGACGGCGGCCTGATCGTCTTCGAGGGCACCCCTGCCGACCTTGTCGCCGCCCGCTCCACCCTCACCGGCGAGCACCTCGCGGCCTACGTCGGCACCTGACCGAGGCCTCTGCGGACCCGGTGAAACGAGTTCTCCCACCTGCTTCGATTGGTCCCGGTACCTGGGGACGAGCCGTGTTCGACAGAGGCGCAATGAACGTCGTGCGCAGCATCATGTGGCACCTTCGCCACGCGCGAGCCGGCTACCAGGTAGGACGTGCCAGCTGGTGTTGTGCTTCGCTGCAGAGGGTCGCGACTACGTGGCCGGCGGCCTCAGTCGTGATCACGGATTCGACGGCGTCGCTGGCGTACATGGGCATAGCGGCGACACAGCCGGTAAAGGATTCGCCCGGCGTTCGCCCCGAGCCTCGAGGCAGTGGCACCGTCTCGCCTGCCTCTCGCACTGCCCCAACCGTGGCACCGGAAAAAGCCGCGAGCACTCCGACGCAGCTACGGAGGACGCGTGCTCGGGGAGAGGTCGCGCACAACGCGCACTGGGCAAATGCACTGGTGATCTCGGTTGATCCCGCTCGGGCTTCAAGGACGGCGCCTTTGTACTCCGGATGGGCGCCCGATTCGACGGTGGCGATAAAGCGGGTACCGATCCTGGCGCCGTCGGCGCCAGCCGCAAGCACAGCCGCAAGTGCGCGCCCGTCACCGATCCCGCCCGCGGCCAGCACCGGCACGTCAGTAACTTCCAGCACCGCACTCAACAGTGGCAGGAGCGCGCCATGGCCCCGAACGTGTCCACCAGCCTCAATACCTTGGACCACGACGACGTCGCAGCCCGCGTCGGCGGCCGCTTGTGCTTCGGCGGCTGACCCCACTTGCCAGCTCACCAGGGCGCCCGCGTCGTGTACGAGACCCACCAGCGCCGGATCCGGGTCGGACCAGAAGAAGTCGACAATCCCCACGCGGCTTGCCGCGGCCTGGACCGCGTCCCGGTCAATGCTTCTCGTCAGGAAATTTGCCGCCAGGACGCCGGTAGCTCGTGACGATAGGTCCGAAAGCAGCGTCTCCAGCTTCTCAGCCGGAACCCCGAATGCCGGGATAGTTCCGACCCCTCCGGCTGCCGCGACGGCAATCGCCAAAGAGGGACTCGAAACGGGTCCCATCGGAGCCTGCTGGATCGGGACCGAACAACCGACCAGCTGAGTGAATCGGGTCTTCAAGACAAGCCATCCCCTTTCGCCTGGATGAACGGAGTCATCCCAAGTCCTCACCCTGAGCTGCTGAAGGGCCGCTCAAGCTCTATCCCGCCCGCAGGCGGTAAAGGCCCTCACCCGGCAACCAGGAGCCGGTATCCGTAGTCCATTGATTTCCCGCGCGCGCAGATCGCTGTGACAGCGTCCCCGTCGCCCGACGCCAATGCGATCGCAAATCGCATCCATCAGCCCATTACCTTCGCCTGTGGTACTCACCCGCGCCAGTCGAACTCGACCCGCTGGCGCAGGATCGCCGTCTCACGTTCGCGCCGGATGGCGGGGCCTTTGGCGCGATGCGATAGACCTGGCGCGCGCTTACGCCGCGGCGGTGGGTGGCCCGTGGGAGTGGAGTGTGCGTCCGTCGGGGCTGGTGGCGGTGGTGGTGCCGTTGGGGTGGCAGGTGATTTTCCAGCCCCAGCGGTGGATGACGATGATGTGGTGGTACCGGCATTATGCCGACCTCGGGATTATGCCGACCTTGGCAAAGGAATCGCTGGCCTGGATGCGGAGAGTAGCGCTGAGATCGGCATAATCGCCGTCTCTCCACGGCGGCCAACCGTCGCATGCCCCGGCTCTGGCCAGCTGCTTCTGCTTTCAGGTCGGCATAAACGGCAGCTCGGCATTCTGCCGGTTATGCCGACGTCGGCATAACCGGCAGAAAAGTGCCAGGTTGCCGAGGGTGGTGGGGCCGCCCTTGGCCCAGGGGATGAGGTGGTGGATCTGGCAGACCGAGGGGGGCTGCTGGCAGCCGGGGAACCGGCATTTCTTGTCCCGCTG
>Ga0302314_10013927_pt1 | contig 13792 bp, 10 predicted proteins | sample III_Palsa_N2_3_FD_200533 | JGI IMG/M metagenome (GOLD analysis project Ga0302314, IMG submission 200533) | Peat permafrost microbial communities from Stordalen Mire near Abisko, Sweden - III_Palsa_N2_3 | ecosystem: Environmental > Terrestrial > Soil > Palsa > Peat permafrost | place: Sweden... | reverse complement strand
GCGCATCGTGACCTTCGCCAACGGCTTTGTCGCGCGCGAGGTCATCGTCGATGTCGACGATCGAAGCTGGCGCCTGGCCTATTCGGTGCGCAGCGAACGGCTTACCCATCACAACGCCTCGTTCCAGGTGTTTCCGGACGAAGCCGGCAGCCGTCTCGTGTGGATCGCCGACATGCTGCCGGACGAAGCGGCGGTCACCGTCGGCGGCATGATGACCGACGGTATCGAGGCGGCCCGCAAAGCTCTGAGCCTGGTAAGCACGGCGCCTTGAGAGGTCCGCCTCGCGGGCGCCCAGGTTTGCTCGCCAGATGGGCGGATGATGCTCGAGTTGATCGCGGCGGTGGCCGCCGCCGCCCCGGCCACGCCCGTCTCCGAAGTGCGGGTTCCCGGCGGGCCGCCGCCCAGGATCGAGGCGAGCTTTCCGGTCCAGGGTGCGCAGACGCCCGCCGGGGTGCTGGTGATCAAGCTGGTCTTCGACCAGCCGATGGCGGCCGACAGCTGGTCCTATGGCCCAACGCCGGAGGGTGATTTTCCGACTTGCCTCGCCAAGCCGCGGCTGCTCGCCGACAAGCGCACGTTCGCCCTGCTGTGCTCGGTGGCGGCCCACAAGACCTACGCCATCGCCATCAACCCGGCGCCGGCCTTCGTTGGCGCCAACGGCCGCCTCGCCAAGCCCGACACCTTGACCTTCTCGACGACGGACACCCAGGTCGTGGCCTTGCACGAGGCGCTGGATCAGGCCGGCCTGATCGACGCCGACGAGCCGATCATGACCTGGAAAGACGACGGCGCCGGCGTCTCCCGCTCGCCGCCGACACCCTGAGTCATTCCCTCTCAGTTCGGCGGGTTGTTTTTCTCGAGGAAGGCGACCACGGCCTGAAGCATCTGCAGGCGTGTCTCGCCCTGCGACAGCCAATGATCCTCTTTTTTCAAGGTGACGAATTCCACGGTCTTGCCGGCTCGGCCGAGGGCGGTCGCCATGATCTGGCTCTGTTCGTAGGGAACCACCGTATCGTCCTTGCCGTGGATAAGGAGGACGGGGATGGTCACCTTGTCGGCGTGGGCGGCGGGGGAGATGGCCGAGAGGCTTTCCCTAGGCCCCATGTAACGCAGCCAGTAGCGCTCGGCGGCGGCGCTCCCGTCGCCGCCCTCGAACCTGGTGTTGTCGATCATCTTCGTCAGGTCCGACGGCCCGGCGAGTGAGGCGGCGCACCGATAGACGCCGGGGTCGAGGGCGGCGCCGGCGAGCGCGGCGTAGCCGCCATAGCTCCCCCCGACGATGCAGACCCGAGTGGGGTCGATCACGCCCTCGGCCGCCAGGTGGCGCACGCCGTCCGAAAGGTCGGTCTGCATCTTGCGCCCCCATTCGCCAAAGCCGGCGGACTGGAACGACCATCCGTAGCCGTCCGATCCCCGGTAGTTGACCTGCAGCACGGCGTACCCCCGCGATGCCAGCGCCTGCGCCCACCAGTCGAATCCGAGGGCGTCGCGATCGGCCGGCCCGCCATGAGGCAGGACCACGAGCGGCAGGTTCTTGCCGGGCCGGCCGCGGGGAACCGTCAGATAGCCGGTCAAGGCCAGGCCGTCCCGGGCCTTGAAGGCGATGGACCGGACCGGTGACACATCCTGCGGCTTCAGCCCGGCATATTCGTCGCCGAGCCACTCCCCTTTGCGGGTGTCGAGATCGACCAGGGCGAAGGCGGGGCCGTCCGCGGCCGAGTCCACACGCAGGATGAACCGCCGATGGTTGTCGCTCACCGAAACCAGCGTCACAGGATCACCGGGATAGGCCGCGAGCAGGGCGTTCCAGATCTTCTGGTCGGCCGGGTCGAAGAAGACGTACCGGGTCTCGTCGCCCGTCAGCGTCATCTGGCCGATCAGGCGGTGGGTGGCCGGATCATGGATCAGGCTCTCGGGGGCGGGGGAAGGATCGGTCCACACTTGTCCGTCAGCGGAGAGCTCGCGGGTGGTGTCGCCTTCGGGCGCGGGGAAGCGGATCAGGATCGATGCGCCGTCCCGGCCGAGACCTGCCATGGCCGGCTGCTCGATGGGCGCATCGTCCCGCTGGACCGTGTGCCAGGCCCCTTTCCAGACCCTGAGCGTCCACTGCTTCTTCGGCCCGTCGTATTCGGTTTCCGCCAAAGGCTTGCCGGCGGCGTCCACGAGGTAGCCGCTCGTGTGACGAAAGCCCGCGTCGACGAGGTTGGTGAGGTCGTCGTGGTCCAGATCCACCTTGAACAAGGCCAACTGTCCGTTGTGATCGACGAACAGCACGCCTTCGGTGAAGGCGAAGGGGTGTCCGTCGACAACCCGGATCATGGGCTGGGCGCCGACGACGTTCAGGGCGTCGCCGCCAACCTTCTCGCCCATGTTCGCATTGAGCGGGTGCTGGGTCTTCTTCACGAGATTGTAGTCGATGGCCAGGAACCATTCCTCACGGCCCGATTGCACAAAGGGAATGTAGCCCGTCACGCTCTCGGTAACGATGAGGTGGTTCGGCCCGGCCCACTGGATGCCGCGAATCTTGTGTTCGCCGGCGTTCAGGCCACCGACGATCGCGCCCGAATTGAGATCCTTCACGATGATCTTGCGCGATTCGCCGTCGGTGAGGGCGAGGGCGAGCCGGGCGCCGTCGGGGGAGAGGCTGATCTCCTGAATCAGAGGCAGCTTGCCGTAGACGTCGAGCGGGGCCGCGGCGGCCGCCGAAAAGCCGGCGGCGAGGCCCAGCGCCAGCCAACAAACGCCGATCAGTCTCATGCGCCCCTCCGTCCGGCGATCCAATCTTCGCCGAACCGCCCGGCAGACTAGCAGCGCAACTAGCGCGGGGCGAGGATCATGATCATCTGCCGGCCTTCCATGCGCGGCTCGTATTCTGCAATATTCCGCGCCAGGGTCTAACCGGGACGTCGATTGACAGGCAATCTCTCGCGTTGGAGATCTCAGACGCCGGACCGCGCCGCTGACTCACCGACTGGTCGCCAACCGTTGGAGGATCTGAGTGTCTGTCGAAACGCCGTGGGAAGCGATTGAAGTCTCGGCTCTCGGCGGACGCGTCCGGGGGCTGATGGCGGACGACGTGAGGGTCTTCCGCGGCCTCCGCTACGCGGAGCCTCCGGCGGGTCCTCTCCGATGGGCCCCGCCCCAGCCGCTCGCCTCGCGTCCTGCGACAGTCGACGCGACGGTCTTTGGCCCTGACGCCCCCCAGGAAGCTTTGAATCCCGGGTTCGCCGGTACGCGAAGCGACGCACAGTCGGAGGATTGTCTCTCGCTCAACATCTGGTCACCCGCGCGCGCCGAGCAGCTGCCAGTGATGGTCTGGATCCATGGTGGCGGCTTCGTCGGTGGGTCGGGCTCGAACATCACCTTCGACGGATGCCGGCTGGCCGCGCTCGGCGTTGTGGTGGTGACGATCAACTACCGGTGCGGCGTGTTCGGCTATCTCTGCCATCCCGAGCTCGCGGCGCGAAGCGATCGGGGCGTGTCGGGAAACTATGGCCTGTTGGACCAGTTGGCCGCCCTGCAATGGGTCCGCGATCACATCGCCGACTTCGGGGGAGACCCCGGCAACGTGACCGCCTTTGGCGAGTCGGCGGGCGCGACCTCCATCTCCTATCTGCTGACCTCGCCGCTTGCACGGGGGCTGATCGACAAGGCGGTTTTGCAAAGTCCGGGCCCGATGCGGGGCCTGATGCCTCATGCCGAGGCGGCCGAACGCGGAGCCGCCCTCGGGTCCCTTGAGACGTTGCGCTCGCTGTCGGCGGCCGAGCTGGTGACGCTGAACGACCGACTGCTCTCCGGCTTCCGTAAAGTGGTGGGACCTCGCGCCCTTGGCCCTGTTCTGGACGGATGGGTGCTGCCCGCGGAGGATTGGGACGCCTACGCCCGTGGGGAAATTCTCGCCGTCCCGCTGCTCCTTGGCTGCAACGGCGATGAAGGCGAACTGTTCGCCCGCCGTCGCCCGTTGCCGACGCTGCGACGCTTCCTCGCCTACGTCGAGGATTGCTTTGGTGATCGTGCGCGGGACGCGCTGACGCATTACGGCGTCGGTGCGGCTTCAGGTCTCAACCCCGCCGTTTCGCGTCTGTTTGGCGACACTCAGTTCGTCTATGGCACGCGTGGCGTCGCCCGGGCGATGTCGCGCCTGCAGCCTCGCACCTTCCTCTACTGGTTTGACGCCAGGCGCGCGGGCCAGAGCGCGTCGCCGACGCACGGCGAGGAGCTACCCTACGTTTTCGGGACGCTGGACGAGCCCTTCGATGGACAGGCTGCGCCTTATCGCCAGGAGGACCGCTCACTGTCCAACCTCATGATGACGGCCTGGACCAGCTTCGCTCGGACCGGCGAACCAGGCCTTCTCGACCGTCGCTGGCCTGAAGTCGGCGCGGACGACCAATGCGTGGTGCTGAGCGAACAGATCGAGACTCGCGCGTTTCCCCGGGCGGCGGCGCTGGACTTCCTGGATCAGGTCATTGGCCCCCAGTACGCTCAGCGAGCCAGGGTCTGAGTCCAGCCGGCAATTCTAGTGTAGAGCCTGGTTCAGACGTTCTGTGGAGCGTTATCGGGCTCTAGAGCCTGATGCCTTTGGACGGAACAGATCCAAAGGCTGAAATCAGGCTCTACATGTTTGATTCTAGAGCAGGATTCAGATTTTGGACGATTCCGCCTAAAATCATCCTGCTCTAGCGCGGGGCGAGGATCATGATCATCTGCCGGCCTTCCATGCGCGGCTCATATTCCACCTTGGCGATCTCGTCGAAATCGGTGCGCACCTGCTGCAGCAGCTTCATGCCCAGTTCCGGGTGCCGCATCTCGCCGCCGCGGAACCGCAAGGTCACCTTCACCTTGTCGCCTTCCTCGAAGAACCGGTGCATCGCCTTGGCCTTCACACCGTAGTCGTGGATGTCGATGTTGGGCCTCAGCTTGATCTCCTTGACCTCGACAAGCTTCTGGCGCTTGCGCGCTTCGTTTTTCTTCTTCTGTTCCTGGAACTTGAACTTGCCGAAATCGAGGATCTTACACACCGGCGGGTCGGCTGTGGGAGATACCTCGACTAGATCCAGTCCCGCTTCGCTTGCCGCCTCGAGGGCGGAGGAGGTGGGCATGATCCCCTGCTTTTCTCCGTGCTGATCGATCAGCAGGACGCGCGGCACGCGAATTTCATCATTGATGCGGGGACCGTCCTTGGACGGCGGCGCGGGCATTGGACGGCGAATAGGCAAGCTCCTGGTTGTTTATACGAGGTTCTGAACCGAACCTTGGTTCAGACTATCACGGTATGTGTGCAAGGTTAATCGCCGGATCAAGACCTTATCGCCCACGATTCGCCATCCTGGTGACGGCGGCGTCGAGAACGGCCTCGACAGGCAAGGCCGCGAGATCCGGTTCTCGCAGGACGGTGACGGCGCCGCGAGGAGCGCACAGGGCCGGGTCGGAGGCGGCCGAGAACAGACAGACCGACGGGGCGCCGGCCGCGGCGATCAGGTGCATCGGGCCGGTGTCGTTGCCGACGGCGATGGCGGCGCGAGCGCCCAGGGCGGCGAGGCCGGCGAGATCCGTCCGTCCTACGAGACTGCCGACCTCCGGCGCGGCTGAGGCGATCTCCCCGGCGATGCGGGTTTCACTGGCGGCGCCGATGAGCTGGACGGCAAAGCCCATTTCCGCCAGCCGCCCGGCCAGCGCCGCGTAGCGCTCGGCGGGCCAGCGCTTGGCCGGCCGATGGGCGGCGGCGCCCGGGACGAGCAGGGCGAGGGGGCGGGTGTCGGTGAGCGCCTCGTCCGCGACCGCGGATGGCGCGGCGAGCATCCACGAGACGTCCGGGGCCGGGGCGGCGCCCGGCGCGGTCGGAGCGTCCGGCCAGATGCCGGCGTCGCGCAGCTGTTCGGCGTGGCGCTCCAGGGTATGGATCCTCATCCGGCTAGGATTGCGATGGGGGAGGGCGCAGCCGAGGGCGACGCCCGACCATCGCGGGGGAAAGGGCCGGAGGGCCTGGAAGAGGGCGTTCGTCCGGTCGTTCCCCTGCAAATCGTAGACGACGTCGTAGCGCCGTCGCCGCAAGCGGCTGATCAGTCCCAGCGCACCGATCAGGCCCGTGGGGCGCCCGTCCGCCTCGACGGTGTCGAACCAGGGGCCGGCGGCGGCGAGGTCGGCGTAGGGCGCGGTGGTCAGCAGGGTGATGTCGTCGTCGCGGTGGGCGGCGCGGATGCGATCGAAAGCGGGGAACGCCTGTATGAGGTCCCCCAACGCCGAAAGCTTGATCACCAGGATGTGGGCGGGCTCGCTCATGCGCCGGTTTCGAGGAGGCGGCGATAGACCTGGAACGTCGCGGCGGTCATGGCGGCCAGGGAGAAACGCTCGACGACCCGCGCCCGGGCGGCCCGTCCCATGCGTTCGCGCGTCTCGCGAGGCGTCGCCAGCGCGGCCGCGATGGCCCTCGCCCAGGCTAGCGCGTCGCCGGGCGGCGCAAACCAGCCGGTTTCACCGGGCAGGATGGTTTCGGCCGGACCGCCCAGCGGCGTGGCGAGGACGGGGCGTTGCATGGCGCCCGCTTCGGCGACCGCGCGCCCGAACGACTCCGGCAGGGTGGAGGGGACGATGACGAGGTCGGCGAGGGCGTAGGCGGCGGGCATATCGTCCACCGGCCCGACCAGCCGCACCCGGCCCTGGACGCCCGCCCGCGCCGCCGCCGCCCGCAGCGCCGCGGCCTCGTCCGGCTTCTCGGCGCGTCCAGCCAGGACCAGCAACGGGCCATCCGGGCCGCCACAGCCGGCCAGCGCCTCGATCGCCACGCCCTGGCCCTTCCAGCCGGTGAGGCGCGCGGCCAGCAGCAGGACCGGGCGCGGATCGGCGGGATCCAGCCCCCAGGCTTGGCGGACCGCCGCGACCCGCGCGCCGCTCACACGCGCCGGATCGAAACGGTCGGTGTCGATCCCTTCGGGCACAACCGAGATGCGCTCCGGCGCCAGACGATGCTGGCTGAGAATGTGGTCGCGGGTGAAGCAGGAGTTGGCGATGGTCGCGTCGCCCCGGGTCATCACCCCATTGTACCAGCGTTTCCAGGGTGACCGGGCCTGATAGATCCCGTGATAGGTGGCGATCACCGGGACCTTTGCGCGCCGCGCGGCCCAGATCGCGCTGAACGCCGGCGCCCGCGACCGGACATGGACGAGACGCACCCCCCGCGAGGCGATCAGGCCGCACAGGCGCTCGGCGTTGGCCGCGAGTGTGAAGGGATCGCGGCGGTGGACCGGTAGCTGGATGAGCTCGGCGCCCCCATGCGTGAGAGCGCCCTCGAGGCGGCCGCCCCAGGACGCCACCAGCGAGCGGCGGCCGGCGCGGACCACGGCCAGGGCGGTGTCCAGGGTCACCTGCTCGACACCCCCGCTCTCCAGGCGGGGAGTCACCTGCAGAAGCGTGAAGCCCGGGGGAAGCGCGTCGCGGTCGATGGGCTGGTTTCCGTTGCGGCGGGCGAGATCTCCGGTCGGTTTGATCAGTCGTGGTCGCCATGTCCAGCGCCCTGCTAAATGCGGTCATGGATCATGACTCTCCTCTCGAAGGCTCAGCGAGCGACGGCGAGGTCAGCGGTCGACTCGAGGTCGGTGGCGCCGGCCTGGCGTGGCGGCGGGTGAAGGGGCACGGCCCGACCTTGGTGTGGCTCGGCGGTTTCCACTCCGAGATGTCCGGAACCAAGGCCCAGGCCCTCGCGCGGTGGGCGGCGGCCACGGGACGGGATTTCCTCCGCTTCGATTGGTTCGGCCACGGCCAGTCGGATGGCCGGTTCGTCGATGGGACGATTACGCGCTGGCGCGCGGACGCCCTGGCCATGATCGACCAACTGACGCAAGGCCCGGTGGTCCTGGTCGGCTCATCGATGGGGGGCTGGCTCGCCTGTCTGGCGGCCATGGCGCGGCCGCGGCGCGTGCGGGCGCTCGTGCTCGTGGCTCCGGCCGCGGACTTCACCGAGGCTCTGCTGAAACCGTCTCTGCCGCCCGAGGCGCTTGCGGCATTGGAGCGTGATGGGACGTGGACTAGGCCTTCCGCCTACGACGATGCCGGCTATGAGATCGCCACCGCCCTGCTCGAGGATGGCGCGCGCTGGTCGATCCTGGGCGGTCCCGTTCCGATCCACGCGCCGGTGCGGATCCTTCAGGGCGGGGCCGATCCCGACGTGCCGTGGACCCACGCCCTGGCCCTCGCCCAGGCGATCGAGGGGCCCGACCTGGTCTTCACGCTCATCCGCGACGGCGATCATCGCCTCTCCCGCCCCGCCGACATCGCACGCCTGGCGGCGGCGGTGGAGGAAGTGGCCTGAACTAGCGGGTCACCGCTCCAGCAGAGCCGCCAGCGCGGCTCGGCAGTCGGCGCCACACTCCGGGTCCTTTAGAGCCCAGGCTATGTTGGCGCGCAGGAGGCCCAGCTTGTCGCCGCAGTCATAGGTGATCCCCTCGTACTCGAGGGCGTGAAACGGCTCCACTATCAGTCGCTGGAGCATGGCGTCGGTGAGCTGGATCTCGCCCCCGGCCCCGGGGGTGTGGGAGGACAGGGCGCCGAAAATTCCCGGCTGCAGGATGTAGCGGCCCGAGATGAACAGGTTGGAGGGCTCCGTTCCCGGCAGCGGCTTCTCCACCATGCCGGTCATCGCCGAGAGGCGGCCGTGGAATCCCGCCGGCTGGCCGAGCGCGACGATGCCGTACTTGTGCGCCTCGTCCTTCGGCGCGGGTTCGACGACGATGATGTTGCCGCCGACCGCCTCGTAGGCGGCGATGGCCTGGGCAAGGGCGCCGGGCTCGGCGGCCATCAGCATGTCGGGCAGCATGACGGCGAAGGGCTCGTCGCCGATGATGTCGCGGGCGCACCACACGGCATGGCCGAGCCCGAGCGGCTCCATCTGCCGCACGAAACTCATCTGGCCCGGACCCAACTGGTCGGCCTTCACATCCTCCAGGATCGCCATCCGCCCCTTGGCCGCCAGGCTGTACTCGAGTTCGAAGGCGCGGTCGAAATAGTCCTCGATGGCGGCCTGGCCGCGGCCGGTGATGAACACGAAATGCTCGATGCCCGCGGCCCGGCCCTCCGCCACCACGTGGGCGAGGATCGGGCGGTCGTAGACATTGAGCAGGTTCTTCGGCGTGGTCTTGGCCGCCGGCTGGATGCGCGTCCCCATGCCCGCCACGGGGAGGACCGCCTTACGCACTGGTTTCATACTGAACCCTCGCTGAGGAGGGCTTCCTACTCGACCGTCACGGATTTTGCGAGGTTTCGCGGCTGGTCGACGTCGGCGCCCTTCAGGACGGCCACTTGGTAGGCGATGACCTGGATCGGGACGGCGAAAACGAGCGGGGCGATCAAAGGGTCGCAGTGGGGCGCGACCACCACCGCGACTCCCTCGGGCGCGTGGGTGGCGCCGTGGGCGTCGGTGATCAGCACGACGCGCCCGCCCCGGGCGATCACCTCGCTCATGTTGGAGCTGGTCTTGTCGAACAGGGCGTCGCTGGGAGCGATGACGATGATCGGCGTCGCCTCGTCCACCAGGGCGATGGGGCCGTGCTTGAGCTCGCCGGCGGCGTAGCCCTCCGCGTGGATATAACTGATTTCCTTTAGTTTCAGCGCACCTTCGAGCGCCAGCGGATACATCGCGCCGCGTCCCAGGTAGAGCACGTCGCGGGCCTTGGCGATCTCCTGGGCGATCGGCGCGATCCAGGCGTCGTCGAGGATGGCGTCGGCGATCAGGCGCGGCGCCTCGAGCAGCAGTGCGGCCAGGCGGGCTTCCTCGCCCGCTCCGATCCGGCCCCGCTGGCGCGCCGCGGCGATCGCCAGGGCGATCAGGGCGGCGACCTGCGAGGTGAAGGCCTTGGTGGAGGCGACCCCGATCTCCGGGCCGGCGTGGGTCGGGAACATCACGTCCACCTCGCGCGCCATGGTGGACTCATGGCTGTTGACGAGCGCGGCCGTCTTAATTCCCCGCTCCTTGCACCAGCGAAGGGCGGCCAGGGTGTCCGCCGTCTCGCCCGACTGCGAGATCGCCAGGCACAGGGCTCCAGGCGCCAGCGCCGGCTCGCGGTAGCGGAACTCCGAGGCGATCTCGACCTCGGTGGGCAGGCCGGCCAGGCTCTCGAACAGGTAGCGCCCGATCATCCCCGCGTAGCAGGCTGTGCCGCAGGCGACGATCTGCAGCCGGTCGATGGCGGCGAAGTCGACGCCCGGCGAGGAAACGGTGGAGGTGATCGGATCGATATAGGCCGACAGCGTGTGCTGGCAGGCGTCCGGTTGATCGTGGATCTCTTTCTCCATGAAGTGCCGGTAGTTGCCTTTTTCCACCAGGGCGCTGGCGGCCGGAACGATCCGCAGCGGGCGCTCGACGCGCTCCCCGTCGCGGTCGAAGATCCGCGCATGGTCGTGATCGATGGCGGCGAAATCGCCGTCCTCCAGGTGGTGGATGCGGTTGGTGAAAGGCCCCAGGCCCACGGCGTCGGTGCCGATGTACATTTCGCCGTCGCCTTCGCCGATGACCAGCGGGCTGCCGCGCCGGGCGCCCATGACCAGGGCCTCTTCCCCCGCGACCAGCACTACCAGGGCGTAGGCCCCCGACAGCCGGTCGAGGGCCGCCTTGAAAGCATCGACGGGCGCCAGGCCCTTGGCGAGTTCGCGGTCGACGAGGTGGGCGACCACCTCGGTGTCGGTGTCGCTCTCGAACCGGTGACCATCGGCGATCAGTTCAGCCTTCAGAGGCGCGAAGTTCTCGATGATGCCGTTGTGGACCACCGCCACCCGGCCCGCGAGGTGCGGATGGGCGTTGCGGGTGGTCGGGGCGCCGTGGGTGGCCCAGCGCGTGTGGCCGATCCCCACCAACGCCACGAGGGGATCGGCCGCCAACACGGCTTCCAGGTTGCGCAGCTTGCCTTCGGCTCGGCGGCGCTCGATCCTGCCGTCCACCAGGCCGGCCAGCCCGGCCGAGTCGTAGCCGCGGTATTCCAGGCGGCGCAGGCTTTCGACGAGACGTTCCGCCACCGGGGCCACGCCAACGATGCCGATGATGCCGCACATGCCTGTCGTCTATCCTCTGATCGCGGACGCACGCGATTCGCCCCGACGCACGGTCATGCCGCGTTCATGGAAACCACGCCATGGTTGTAGACGTCCCCACGGGCGGTTTGCATAAATCTCAGTTTCGTATCATTTCCGCAATAAGCCCTCCCAGGTTCAGGACATGAGCAAGCGCAGCTACTTCGGCACCGACGGCATTCGCGGCCAGGCGAACCTGTTTCCGATGACCGCGGAGGTCGCCCTTCGGGTGGGCATGGCCGCCGGCAAGGTGTTCCTATCCGGCGGCGACAGGCGGCACCTGGTGGTGATCGGCAAGGATACCCGCCTGTCGGGCTACATGATCGAACCGGCCCTGGTGGCGGGTTTCGTCAGCGTCGGGATGGACGTGCGCACGTTCGGGCCGGTGCCCACTCCGGCGGTGGCGATGATGACCCGGTCCATGCGCGCCGACCTGGGCGTGATGATCTCGGCCTCGCACAACGACTTCGCCGACAACGGCATCAAGCTGTTCGGGCCCGACGGCTACAAGCTCTCCGACGCCGTCGAGCTGCAGATCGAGACCTTGATGGACGAGGGCCTTCAGGAGGGCCTGGCGGGCCCGAAGGAACTGGGCCGAGTGGTGCGGATGGACGAGGCCCAGGCGCGCTACGTGGAGATCGTCAAGGCGACGCTGCCGCGGAGCCTCTCTCTGAGCGGGCTGCGCGTGGTGGTCGATTGCGCCAACGGGGCCGCCTACAAGGTCGCGCCCACGGCCCTCTATGAGCTCGGCGCCGAGGTGATTCCGGTTGGCGTCGGCCCCAACGGCTACAATATCAACGAGGAGTGTGGCTCGACTCACCCGGCGGCGATGGCGCGGGCGGTGAAGGAGTATCGCGCCGATGTCGGGCTTGCCCTCGATGGCGACGCCGACCGGCTGGCGGTGTGCGACGAGAAGGGCCAGCTGATCGACGGCGACCAGATCATGGCGCTGATCGCCAAGGCCTGGGCGGCCCAGGGCCGGCTCACCGGCGGCGGCGTGGTGGCCACGGTGATGTCGAACCTCGGCCTGGAGCGGTTCCTGGGCGAGCGGGGCCTGGCGCTGGAGCGGACCGCCGTAGGCGACCGCTATGTGATGCAGCGCATGCGCGAGGGCGGCTTCAACCTCGGCGGCGAGGCCTCCGGCCACATCATCCTGTCGGACTATTCCACGACGGGCGACGGGCTGATCGCCGGTCTGCAGATCCTCTCGGAGCTGGTGCGCACGGGCGCCCGGATGAGCGACCTGGCGCGTCAGTTCGTGCCCGTGCCGCAAAAGCTGGAGAACGTGCGTTTCGCGGCCGGCAAGCCCCTGGAGAGCGAGGCGGTGAAGGCGGCGATCGCCGAAGGAACCGCGCGGCTGAACGGTTGCGGCCGGGTGCTCGTGCGCGCGTCGGGCACCGAGCGCCTGATCCGCGTCATGGCCGAAGGCGACGACGAGAAGCTGGTCGGCCAGGTGGTTGGCGAGATCGCCGGCGCCGTGCGGGCCGCCGCCCAACTGGCGGTCACATAGACCTCAAATCTCCTGGTTGTATTTGCCGATCTGCGGCCACTGGGCGAGCCGCGGCTTGACCTCGTTGTGGAACAGCGCGCGCATGTCGTCGGCGCTGCGCGTGCTTTCCACCACCACGACCAGCTCGGGCTTGTTGGACGAGGCGCGGACCAGCAGCCACGAGCCATCCTCAAGGGTCACGCGGATCCCGTTGACGGTCAGCACATCCTGGACCTTGCGCCCGAGGATGCTCTCCCCGCGGTCGGCGAGGCCCTGGTAGGCGGTGATGACCTCTTTGAGCACATCGTACTTGAGCTCGTCGTCGCAGTGCGGGCTCATCGTCAGCGAGGTGTAGGCCACCGGCAGCGCGCGCTTGAGGTCGCTGAGCTTCTTGTCCGGATTGCGATCGAGCATGGCCAGGATCGCCGCGGCCGCGGTGAGGGCGCAGTCGTAGCCGCGGCCCAGCGGCTTGTTGAAGAAGAAGTGTCCTGATTTCTCGAAGCCGGCCAGGGCGCCGACCTCGGCGGTCTTGCGCTTGATGTAGCTGTGGCCGGTCTTCCAGTAGAGGGTCTTCACGCCGTGGGCGGCCAGCACCGGATCGTTCTGATAGAGGCCGGTGGATTTCACATCGACGACAAACGTCGCCCCGGGGTGCAGGGGCGCGAGGTCGCGCGCCAGCATCAGGCCCATCTTGTCAGCGAAGATCTCCTCGCCCTCGTCGTCCACCACCCCGCAGCGGTCGCCGTCGCCGTCGAAGCCGAGCGCCAGGTCGGCGCCGTGCGCCTTCACCGCGGCGCTCATGGCGTGGAGCATCTCGCTGTCCTCGGGATTGGGGTTGTAGTTGGGGAACGTCCAGTCGAGGTCGCAGTTGACCTCGATCACCTCGGCGCCCATGCGGCGCAGGGCCTCGGGCGCGAACGCGCCCGCCGTGCCGTTGCCGCAGGCGCACACCACCCTCAAGGGCCGATCGAGGGTGCAGCGCGAGGCGGCGTCGGCGATATAGCGCTCGGCGACGCCTTCGATCTGGGTGAGCGTGCCGCCGGGGCGTGTCTGGACCTCGCCCGTCAGCACGAGTTCCTTGAGCCGTCCGATCTCGTCGGGGCCGAAGGTTAGGGGTGGGGAGACGCCCATCTTGACGCCGGTCCAGCCGTTCTCGTTGTGGCTGGCGGTCACCATGGCCACGCACGGCGCCTCCAGGATGAACTGGGCGAAATAGGCGGTGGGCGAGAGGGCCAGGCCGATATC
>Ga0302314_10013926_pt1 | contig 13792 bp, 12 predicted proteins | sample III_Palsa_N2_3_FD_200533 | JGI IMG/M metagenome (GOLD analysis project Ga0302314, IMG submission 200533) | Peat permafrost microbial communities from Stordalen Mire near Abisko, Sweden - III_Palsa_N2_3 | ecosystem: Environmental > Terrestrial > Soil > Palsa > Peat permafrost | place: Sweden... | reverse complement strand
CGATGTCTGCGGCACGGGCGGCGACGGGTTGGGCACGCTCAATATCTCCACCGCGACCGCGTTCGTGGTCGCGGCCTGCGGCGTCGCCGTGGCCAAGCACGGAAACCGCAACATGTCGTCGAGGAGCGGCGCCGCCGACGTGCTGGAAGCGCTCGGCGTCAGGATCGATCTGGAGCCGGCCGCGGCGCAAGCGATGCTGCGGGATACCAATTTCTGCTTTCTCTTCGCGCCCGCCTATCACCCGGCGATGAAGCATGTCGCGCCCGTGCGCCGCGAGCTCGGCTTCCGCACGATCTTCAACCTGATCGGGCCGCTCTCCAATCCGGCCGGCGCCAAGCGGCAATTGCTCGGCGTCTTCGCGCGCGAATGGCTCGAGCCCTTCGCTCAGGTGCTTGCGGCGCTCGGCAGCGAAAAAGCCTGGATCGTGCACGGAAGCGACGGATTGGACGAGTTGACCACCACCGGCGTCACCCATGTCGCCATTCTGGAAAACGGCATGGTCTCGCACCGGGAAATCTCGCCGGAAGAGATCGGCGTGCCGCGCGCGACACTTTCACAATTGAAAGGCGGCGACGCGAAAGAGAATGCCGAAGCAATCCGCGCGCTGCTGGGCGGCGCGAAGGGCGCGTTCCACGATATCGTTCTGCTCAACGCCGCCGCCGCGCTCGTCGTCGCCGACAAGGCCGGCGATCTGAAATCGGGCGCGAGCCTGGCGGCCGAAGCCATCGACAGCGGACGGGCCGGCGGGGTTCTCGCCCGCGTCGCTTCGTATCGCGCGCCGGCATGAGCGTGCTTGACGAAATCGCCGTCTACAAGCGCGAAGAGATCGCCCGCGCCAGGGCGGTTGTTCCGCAAGCCGTCATCGAAGAAAGAGCCCGCGCCGCCGATCCTCCGCGCGGTTTCCGCGCGCGTCTGATGGAGCGCCGCGCCAGAAATAAGATCGGCCTGATCGCGGAGATCAAGAAGGCCAGTCCTTCGAAGGGACTGATCCGCGCCGATTTCGATCCGCCGGCGCTGGCGCGCGCTTATGAAGACGGCGGCGCGACATGCCTGTCCGTGCTCACCGATGCGCCTTCGTTCCAAGGCGCGCCGGACTATCTCGTCGCCGCGCGCGCGGCAACAGGGCTGCCGGTACTGCGCAAGGACTTCCTGTTCGAGCCCTATCAGGTCGCCGAAGCGCGCGCCTGGGGCGCGGATTGCGTGCTCGTCATCATGGCCGCCGTGACCGACTCCGAAGCGCGCGCGCTCATGGACGCGGCGCGAAGCTGGAAGATCGACGCGCTGGTCGAAATCCACGACGAAGCCGAGTTCGACCGCGCGCTGATGCTCAAGCCCGATTTGATCGGCATCAACAATCGCGATCTCAATACCTTTGCGACTGACATTGCCGTCACGCTAAGGCTGGCGCCGAAAATCCCGTCCGATATCCTGGTCGTGGCGGAAAGCGGCCTGTCTTCGCCCGCCGATTTGAAGCGGCTGACCGATATCGGCATCACCACTTTTCTCATCGGCGAAAGCCTGATGCGCCAGGAGGATGTCGCGGCCGCGACTCGTGCGCTGCTTGGCGCTAATGTGGGCCTATGAAAAAGCTCACCCATCTCGACAAAAAAGGCGCAGCGCGCATGGTCGATGTTTCGCGCAAAGAGGCGACCGTGCGCGAAGCGAAAGCTGAAGCCATCATCGTGCTGTCGCGCGCCGCTTTTCGGGCCGCGCTCTCGGGTGACGCGAAGAAAGGCGATGTGCTGGCCACGGCCCGCATCGCCGGCATCATGGCGGCGAAGAAGACCTCGGACCTGATCCCGCTGTGCCATCCGATTGCGCTCGCCAAGGCCACGATCGAATTCGAGCCGCTGAAGAAACGCAACGCAATCCGCATCCTCGCTTCTGCGAAGACCACGGGGCAAACCGGCGTGGAGATGGAGGCGCTGACGGCGGCGAGCATCGCGGCGCTGACGATCTACGACATGGTCAAGGCGCTCGATCGCGGCGCCGTCATCCAATCCGTCCGGCTGCTTGCCAAATCCGGCGGCAAGAGCGGCACCTATACGGCGCCCGCGCAATGATCTCGGTCGACGAAGCCACGCAGCGCATCGTCGCGGCGTTCGCGCCGGTCGAGAGCGAAACGATCGGTATCGGCACGGCCGCCGGCCGCGTCCTGGCAAGCGACGCCGTCGCGCGGCTGGACCAGCCTCCGTCGTCGGTCTCCTCGATGGACGGCTACGCGGTCCGCGCCAGCGACGCGCGGGCCGGAACAACGCTTCGCGTCATCGGCGCTTCGCCGGCCGGCCATCCCTTCGGCGGCACGGTCAGTCTGAACGAGGCCGTGCGCATCTTCACGGGCGGTGTCGTGCCCGACGGCGCCGACGCGATCGTCATCCAGGAAGACATGCAGGCAAGCGGCGACAGCGTCACCGTGAAGGACGCTGCAAAACCCGGCCGGCACATTCGCGCTGCCGGGCTTGATTTCAAGAAAGACGATGTGCTCGCCGCCGCGGGCAAACGCCTCACCGCGCGCGATCTGGCGCTGCTGGCGGCCGGTGACGTGGCGATCGTCACCGTCCGCCGGCGCCCGCGCATCGCTTTCGTCGCGACGGGCGACGAGCTTTCGCGCCCTGGCGACCCGCGCAAGCCGGGCGGCATCGTCGCGTCTTCGGGCTACGGATTGTCGGCGCTGATCCACGCATGGGGCGGCGAGCCGCGCGATCTGGGCATCCTGCCGGACAGCGCCGAGGCCATCGCGGAATTGCCGGGCCTTGCGGCCGGCGCCGATCTCATCGTCACTTTGGGCGGCGCTTCCGTCGGCGACCACGATCTGGTCCAGCGCGCGCTCGGCCCCAGGGGCTTCGTGCTCGATTTCTGGAAGATCGCGATGCGGCCGGGGAAACCGTTGATCTTCGGCAGGCTCGGCGCCGCGCCGCTGCTGGGACTTCCAGGCAATCCGGTTTCGACGCTGGTCTGCGCGATGTTGTTTCTCCGGCCCGCCATCGCCGCGATGCTGGACCGGCAGACGCAGACTGAGATTCTCTGCGCCCGGCTCGCCTGCGACCTGCCGCCCAATGACGCGCGGCAGGATTACCTGCGCGCGCGCGTGGAAATCCGCGAGGACGGGCCTTGGGCCGATCCTTTCGCCGTGCAGGACTCATCCATGCTGAACGTTCTGGCGCGTGCGGATGCGCTCGTGCTTCGCGCGCCTCACGCACCGGCTGCCAAAGCAGGCGACAAAATCGAGATTCTGACGCTTGAAACGTGAAACGGGCGGCCGCATTGCTGCGCCGCCCGTCCACACGTTCAAACGCGCAGGATCAGAACGTGATCCACGCGCCGTTGCGCCAATAACCACGGCCACGGTGTTCGTGCCAGCGATAATGGTCGTTCGCGCCCCAATGCCAGTTGTCTTCATGAACCACCAAACCGAATTCCGGATGGTAGACATAGCTGTTGCGGACATGCCAGCACTCGCCTTCCGCATTGCAGACGATACGAGCCGATGCGTCCGTTGCCGTCAGTGCCAGGGCGCTTGCCCCCATAACGGCCGCGAACGCCACTTTACCAAGCGTTTTCATCCTAGGATCTCCATGATTCAGCCCCTGCAACATCGTAAACTATCGGAAAAGCCCCAGGTTCCCAATTGTTATAATCGGCCGAAAACCCAGGCTTGACGGGTTTTGGGAACTAAAGTAGAACGATTCTCCATGTTGCGGATTTGTTCGATACCCCAAGGAGACATGGGCCCATGCTGACGCGCAAACAACACGAATTGCTGATGTTCATCCACGAACGGGTGCGCGAATCGGGCATCCCGCCCTCGTTCGACGAGATGAAGGATGCGCTCGACCTTAAGTCGAAATCCGGCATCCACCGCCTGATCACGGCGTTGGAGGAGCGCGGCTTCCTCCGGCGCATGGAAAAGCGCGCCCGGGCGCTCGAGATCATCAAGCTGCCGGAAAACATTGCCGATACGCAGCGTCCGGCGACCAGCCGCAGCCAGGCGCTGCGGCAAAGCCATGGTCCGGGCGCGCGCGGTGCGCGCGGCGAGGTCCGCATGGCCGACACCCGCGCCGCGGGCAGTCCCCGGCGCGCCGAAAACGAAGGCGCCGTGACCGTGCCGGTGCTCGGGCGCATCGCGGCCGGCACGCCGATCGAGGCGCTGCAGCACAAGGTGAGCGAGGTTCCCGTTCCCGGCGCGATGCTGGGCCGCGGCGATCATTACGCGCTCGAAGTCACTGGCGATTCTATGATCAACGCCGGCATCCTCGACGGCGACACCGTGATCCTGCACGAGGCGAACACCGCCAACACCGGCGACATCGTGGTGGCTCTGGTGGACGACAGCGAAGCGACCTTGAAGCGGCTGCGCCGGCGCGGCGATTCCATCGCGCTCGAAGCGGCCAATCCGGCCTACGAAACCCGGCTCTACGGCGCGGACCGCGTCAAGATCCAAGGCAGGCTGGTCGGCCTCATCCGCCGCTATTGAACCTGCGTTTGCGCGGCGGCGACGGGCTCCACGGCCTGTCGCCGCGCGCATCGCGCACCGTCTGCATCACGATCCCATCTGCAATCCAGATCGCCACAGCCCCATCCCGCGCGACATCGAAGCGGTCGACCACCAGCTTCGGACCGACGCAGGCGCGGCGTGTCGGCGCCGCGCTGATCACGATTTCGGCCGAAGAGCAATCGTCGGCCAGCGCATCGGGCCGCAAGGGTGCCGCGATCGTCAGCCCCGATGGCGCATGCGCGACGCAGCCGAGCGCGTCGCAGCGCACGCCGTCGGCCGGCGTCGCGATCGCGCTTTCCGGCAGCCGCGCATCGCCGTCGCGCTTGAGCCAATCGGATGCGGAATAGGCGTCGCTGGGCGAACGCAGCAGCGCCAGCCTGCCGTCGGCCATGCGCACCGCGATCGTTTGCGCATCGCGCGAGATCAGGATGTCCGGCGGACGCGCCAACAGCGCCATCGCGATGCCGGCCGCGACCGGCGCGAGCCCGAGCCAACGCCAGGTCCCGCGCCACAGCGCGAGCCACAAACCGCCGAACGAGATCAGTATCAGGGCCGCAACCGGCGGCGGCGCGACGACCGAGACCGCTCCGGGCAGATGCGAAACCCAGCGCCCCACCGCGAGCATCGCGTCGATGCCCCAGCCCATCACATGCAGCGGCCATGCATCCAGTCCGAACGGCATCAGGATGACGCCGACGGCCGCGGCCGGCATGGTGACGAAGCCCATGATCGGCATGGCGCCGAGATTGCCGAGCACCGCGTAATGCGTAGCGCGGTCGAAATGGAACGCCGCGAACGGCATGGTGGCGATACTGCCGACGAAACTGGTGGTCGCGATGCCGCGCAGATAGCGGCGCAGGCGGGCGAAGCGCGGGCTGCCATATTCCGCGTCTTGGGCCGCCCTCGCCTGTTCCCATTCCGCGACGGCGACGAGGCTGGCCACCGCGGCGAACGACATCTGAAATCCCGGCTCGATCAGGCTCTCCGGCGCCGCCAGAAGGATGACCGCCGCCGCCAGCGCCACCGCCCGCATCGACAATGCCGGCCGGTCGAACAAAATCGCGACCAGCATCATCGCCAGCATGATGAAGGCGCGCGTCGTGGCAGCCGCTCCGCCGCTGATGACGAGATAAAAGCCGGCGCCTCCGAGCGCCGCCAGCGCCGCCCATTTCTTGATCGGCTGGGTCAGCGCGATGCGGGGGAACAGCGCGAGGATGGCGCGCACCGCCCAGAACAGGCCAAGGCCCACCAGCGCCATGTGCAAGCCCGCGATGGCGAGGACATGGGCGAGGCCTGCGTCGCGCAGCGCGGATTCGTCTTCGTCGGAAATGCCGCCGCGGTCGCCGGTGATCAGCGCCGCCGCGATGGCGCCGGTGCTGCCGGGCAGGACGGCATGGATGCGCGCCGTCATCCGCCAGCGCAAATTCTCGACGGCGAGCCGCATGCGCTCGCCCATGTTCGGGGGGCGCGGCGCGGCGATCCTTTGCGGCTTGCCATAGGCATAGCCGACCGCGCCGATCCCTTCGAAATAGGCGGCGCGCCCGAAATCATAGGCGCCCGGAACGGTCGGCGCCGGCGGCGGCAGCAGCACGGCCTTGATATGAATCCACGTCCCCGGCGAAAGGCTTTCGCCGCCGCTGCGGATCGAGATGCGAACCTCGCGCGGCATGCGCGCGGCATCCATCCGATCGACACCGGCGAGCGTCAGCACCACGCGCGTGCCTTTGCCATGGCTCTGCGAGCCCTCGACGCGGCCGGTGAGCCCCGCCGGACCGGTCTTGTGCATCAGCACCGGCGCCGCCGCTTGTTCGGTGCGGATCTTCGCGGCGGCAAATCCGATGAGCATCGCCGCTATGATCGCCAGGCCCGCCCGCAACGCGGTTTCCGGACTGAGCGCCGCGGCGGCACCGGCGAGCAGCCCGGCAACACCCAAGTCGATGGCCAGCGGCACGGGCGGTTCGGTGGAGAGCGCGAAATAGACCGCGATGCCCGCCGCCAGCGCTGCCGGGAGCCAAAGCGCCCAGCGCTCGCGTTCTGCCAGCATCGACCGGCGCAGCGCGATCATGGTCAGGCGCGGCAACTCGCGTGCCGTCCATGATGACGGCGCGGCGAAGCGCGGCATCAAGCGCCGCAGCGACAGATTCGGAGCTACCCCCACGGGACCCGGTTTGCTAGAAGTTTCGCGAACGGCCACTCGCGGCCGAAAACGCCGGCCGGCTCCCAAACCCAGTATGACCGAAAACAAGAAACCCGTCTTGCGCTTTGCGCCCTCGCCCACCGGCTTTTTGCATATCGGCGGCGCGCGCACCGCCTTATTCAACTGGCTTTATGCCCGCCACAGCGGCGGCACGTTCGCACTGCGCATCGAGGATACGGACCGCGAACGCTCCACGCCGGAAGCGGTCGCCGCCATCCTCGCCGGCATGGAATGGCTCGGCCTCGATTGGGACGGCCAGACCGTCTATCAGTTCGCGCGCTCCGGCCGGCACCGCGAAGTGGCCGAGCAATTGCTCGCTTCCGGCAATGCCTATCGCTGCTACGCCACCGCCCAGGAACTCGACGAGATGCGGGCCGCGCAGCGCGCCGCCGGCAAACCGGTGCGTTACGATGGCCGCTGGCGCGACCGCGATCTATCCGAAGCACCGGCGGGCGCGCCTTTCGTGATTCGTCTCAGGGCGCCGCAGACCGGCGAGACCATCGTGCACGACGTCGTGCAGGGCGATGTACGCTTCGCCAACGACCAGCTCGACGACATGGTGCTGCTGCGCTCCGACGGCACGCCGACCTATATGCTCGCCGTCGTGGTCGACGATCACGATATGGGCGTCACCCATGTGATCCGCGGCGACGATCATCTCAACAACGCCGCGCGGCAATTGCAGATCATCGCCGCGATGGGTTGGCCGGTGCCGGTCTATGGCCATTTGCCGCTGATCCATGGCCCCGACGGCGCCAAGCTTTCCAAGCGTCATGGCGCGCTGGCCGTCGAAGCCTATCGCGACATGGGTTACCTGCCCGAAACGATGCGCAACTACCTGTTGCGGCTCGGCTGGAGCCATGGCGACGACGAAACGATCTCGACGCAGCAGGCGATCGAATGGTTCGATCTCAAGAATATCGGCCGCAGCCCGGCGCGGCTCGACTTCAAGAAGCTCGACAATCTGAACGCCCATTACATCCGCCAGAGCGACGACGCGGCGCTGGCAGCCGAAGTCGCGGCCACGCTCGGACGCGAGACCCCGCCGCGCACGCTCGACGCGCAGGCCAGGGCACGACTCATCGCCGCGATGCCGGGACTTAAGGAGCGGGCGAAGACCATCGTCGAGCTCGCGCAGGCCGCGGACTTTCTGTACACGGACGGTCCGCGCACGCTCGACGCCCAGGCCGAGAAAATATTGACGCCGGAGGCGCGGCTGACTTTGCGAGAATTGATTGCCCTGTTCGAACAGGGCGACTGGTCCGTGCCTGTCCTCGAGGAAAAAGCCCGCGCCTTCGCGGATGCGAAAGGACTCAAGCTGGGCCAGGTCGCCCAGCCCTTGCGGGCGGCCCTGACCGGCCGGACCTCGTCGCCGCCCATATTCGACGTGCTAGGTGTCTTGGGCCGCGAAGAATCCCTTGTCCGATTAAGGGCTTACGCAGCCTGACCAATTTGCCGTGACCTGCCGGAAACAGGTGACGGAGTTAACCGAGAAGGCCTATAATTGCTGCAGTGCAAGATGAGAGGGTGCCGCCGATGAGAGAGAGCAAAGCCAAAGAAGCCGGATCCGCCTCCCTGACCTATATGAACAAGGTTTTCGAACTGCCGGTTTATGCCGGCAGCGAAGGCCCCAATGTCGTCGACATTCGCAAGCTCTACGGCGAGGCCGACATCTTCACCTACGATCCCGGCTTCACCTCGACGGCGAGCTGCGAGAGCGACATCACCTATATCGACGGCGACAAGGGCATCCTGCTCTATCGCGGCTATTCGATCGACCAGCTCGCCGAGCATTCGAATTTCCTCGAGGTTTGCTACCTGCTGCTGCACGGCGAATTGCCGAACAAGGAACAGGGCAAGGCGTTCAACCAGTCCATCACCATGCACACCATGGTGCATGAGCAGTTGGCGACGTTCTTTCGCGGCTTCCGGCGCGACGCCCATCCGATGGCGGTGATGTGTGGCGTGGTCGGCGCGCTGTCCGCTTTCTACCACGACTCCACCGACATCACCGATCCGCGCCAGCGCGAGATCGCGAGCCACCGGCTGATCGCGAAGATGCCGACGCTGGCGGCGATGGCGTTCAAATACACGATCGGCCAGCCTTTCGTGTATCCGCTGAACCATCTGGGCTACACCGAGAATTTCCTGCGCATGACCTTCGCGGTGCCGGCGGAGGAATACAAAGTCAATCCGGTGCTCGCCAAAGCGCTGGACACCATCTTCATCCTGCACGCCGATCACGAGCAGAACGCCTCGACCTCGACGGTGCGGCTCGCCGGCTCGTCGGGCGCCAATCCGTTCGCCTGCATCGCGGCAGGCATTGCATGCCTGTGGGGACCGGCGCATGGCGGCGCCAACGAGGCGGCGCTCAAGATGCTGGAGGAGATCGGCACGGTCGACCGCATCCCGGAATTCATCAAGCGCTCCAAGGATCCGAAAGACGATTTCCGCCTGATGGGCTTCGGCCATCGCGTCTACAAGAACTTCGATCCGCGCGCCAAGGCGATGCAGATCCAGGCGCATGCCGTGCTCGACGAAGTCGGCCATCAGGACGATCCGCTGCTCAAGGTGGCGATGGAGCTGGAGCGCATCGCGCTGCAGGACGATTACTTCATTTCCAAGAAGCTCTATCCCAATATCGATTTCTATTCCGGCATCACGCTGCGCGCGCTCGGTTTCCCGAGCAGCATGTTCACCGTGCTGTTCGCGCTGGCGCGCACCGTGGGCTGGATCGCGCAATGGAAAGAGATGATCGAGGACCCACACCAGAAAATCGGCCGCCCCCGTCAAATCTACACCGGCGAAACCCAGCGCGATTACCTGCCGCTGACCAAGCGGAAGTAGCGACTGTTGCTCGTTAATTGCCCCGAGCGAAATCCAGCAGCACCTGCGCCGCGCGCAGGCTCGGCGCTTCGCCGCCGAGCCCCAGCGCGGCCGTCGCGTCCTGGAGGTCATAGACCTGGCGCTCGCGCGCCGCTTCGTCGCGCAGCAGCGTGACCACCGCGGCGGCGAGCGCCTGCGGCTTGCAGCGTTCCTGGATGAATTCCGGAACGGCTTCGCGCCCGAGCAGTACGTTCACCAGCGTGGCGTAGGTGACGCTGATGAACGGGCGCATCAGTGCGGCGGTGAGCCAGCCGACCTTGTAACCCACGACCATCGGCGTGCGCGCCAGTGCCAGCTCCGTCGTCACCGTGCCCGACGCGGCCAGCGCAACGTCCGCCGCGTCGAACGCCGCGAACTTGTCCGTGTCGCCTTCCAGCACGGTGACCGGCACGGGCCAGGTCTTCGCGTCCTCGCGGATGCGCGCGGCGACATGGGCGACCGCCGGCAGCACGCAGACCAGATCGGGAATCTCATGCGCGATGCGCGTGACGGCTTCCTTGAAGACCGACAGCAGGAAGCGCACCTCGCTGGTGCGGCTTCCCGGCAGGACGGCGAGCAGCGGCGATTCCTTCGCGATGCCGAGCCGGGCGCGCAACGCGTCGCCGCCGGTCATCAGGCGGCTGCGCTCGATCACGGGATGGCCGACGAATTTGGCGTGCAGCCCATGCTTCTCGAAGAATTCCGCCTCGAAAGGCAGCAGCGCCAGCACGAGGTCGAAATAATGCGCCATTTTTCGCGCGCGATATTGCCGCGAGGCCCAGACCTGCGGCGCCACATAGTTGACGGTGCGGATGGACGGCGCGAGCCGCTTGATCCGCCGCGCGATGCGATGGGTGAAATCCGGGCTATCGATGCAGACCACCGCGTCGGGCCGCTCGGCCAGCGCGTAATCGGATGCCTGGTGCACGCGGCGCAGGATCGCGGGAATGCGCGGCACCACCTCGCGCAGGCCCATCACGGCCGTGTCGTCGAGCGGAAAGAGGCTTTGCAGCCCCTGCGCCTGCATCGCCGCGCCGCCGACGCCGATGATGCGCAATCCGTCGCCGCCAAGGGTGCGAAGCCCCGCCATGAGTTGCGCGCCAAGCTGGTCGCCCGACGGCTCGCCGCAGACGAGCATGATGGTGAGCGGACGCGCGGGAAGCGTGGCCGTCATTCGGCAAATTCGTCGCGATCAAATCCAAACACGAACAACCCCGCCGCATCCGCCGCTGCGATCACGCCGCGGCGGTTGACGATCAGCGCGCCCTGGGCTTCGACCGCGATGCCGCGCAGGCCCACGGCCGCGGCCTTGCGCACGGTCTCCACGCCGATCACCGGCAGGTCGGTCTTGCGATCCTGCGTCGGCTTGGGCGCCTTGACCAACACGCCTTTCGGTTTCCCCGGCGTGCCGCGAAGATTGTCGGCGAGCGTGCCGATGCGCGCGATCATCGCGTCGGTGCCTTCGGCGGCTTCCACTGCCAACACCAATCCTTCGCACACAGCCGCGGCCTGGCCGATATCGAGTTCGCCCAATCGGCGCACCGTTTTCGCGGCGAGCGCGATGTCGCTGTGGTCCTGGTCGTTCGGCGTCACGCGCCCCAATACGCCGGCCGGCGCCAATAAAGCGGGTGCGGCCTCAACGGCGCCGACGATATGGAATCCTTCCGCCTCGATGTTGGAGACCAGCAGGCGCAGGATCGAATCGTCGCCCTTCAACCCGGCGGCCACCACCTTTGGCAGCACCATCAGGCCCTTGGCGTCGAATTTCACGTCGGCCCATTTCGGGCGCGAGACCTTGCCGGCAAGCAGGATGTCGTCGCAGCCGTTCTGGCGCAACAGCTTGAGGATTTTCCCCGCCTCGCCGATCGAGGCCCAGCCATGCGCGAATCTCGCCACGCCTTCGTCGGCCATGCCCTGAAGGGCCGCGATGAAGACGCCGCGTCCGGATTCGGTCGCGCATTCGGCGATGGCGAGGGGAAGATCGCCGCCGCCCGCGATGATGCCGAGCGTGCCCATTATTCTTCGTCCGGATCGTCGCGCTTGCGCCGCGCGGGGCAGATCGGACGCTTGGCGTCGGCGAGGATGAAATCGATCACTTCCTTCACTTCCGGCACACCGGGCCACTGCCCGGCCACGCGTTGTGCGTTGTCCTGGATCGAACCTGTGCCTTCCAGGAAGATCGCACGATAGGCGGCGCGCAGGGCGTGGATGTTGGCGCGCGGAATCCCACGGCGCCGCAGGCCCACGAGATTGAGCCCGCCGAGCCGCACATGCAGGCCGATGGCGATGCCATAGGGAATCACGTCGGTGCTGATTCCGGAAAGCCCGCTGATGAAGGCATAGCGGCCGACGCGGCCGAATTGCTGGGCCGCCGCCAGCCCGCCCATGATGACGCCGTCGCCGATATCGACATGGCCGCCGATCACCACGCCGTTCGCAAAAGTCACGTCGTTGCCGATGCGGCAATCGTGGCCGATGTGGCTGGTGGCCATCAGATAGCAGCGGTCGCCGACCGTAGTGACGCCGCGGCCCTTGCGGCTGCCGGCGCTAATGGTGACGCCTTCGCGGATCATGTTGTCCGCGCCGATCACGAGCCTGGCGTCCGGCGCGTCGTTGCCGCGAATCTGCGCTTCGCCGCCGAGCACGCAATGGGCGTGGACGACCGTGCGCGCGCCGATCTCGGTATTGCCAGCGACCACCGCATGCGAAAGCAGCCGCACGCCGTCGCCCAGCGCGGCCTTCGACCCGACCATGCAAAACGGCCCGATCTCGACGCCGTCGCCGATGCGGGCGCCGTCTTCGACGATGGAAGTGGGATGGATCGGCATCGCCGACAGGGCCTAGTTCTCGATCATGGCGGCGAACTCCGCTTCCGCGCAGAGCGCGTCGCCGACATAGGCCTGTCCCGCGAAGCGCCAGACCTGGCCGCGCTTCTGCAGCGCCTGGACCGGAATGCGCAACATGTCGCCCGGCTTCACCGGCCGGCGGAAGCGCGCCTTGTCGATTGTCATGAAATAGACGCGGCGCTTGTGGCCCTCGACGCCCAAGGTATGCACGACCAGAGCGCCGGCGGTCTGCGCCATCGCCTCGACGATCAAGACGCCGGTCATCACCGCGAATTCGGGAAAATGGCCCTGGAAATGCGGCTCGTTGAACGACACCGCCTTGTGGCCGGTGGCGCTTTCGCCCGGCACGATGTCGCTGAGCTTCTCGACGAACAGAAAAGGCGCGCGATGCGGAAGCAATTTCTTGATCGCTTCCACGTCGAGGACCAGATCCGTCTTTGCCGCCGTGTCGTTCATCTCTCTCACTTGCGCCGTTTGGCGAGCAGCGTCACCGCCGCCAGTTCGCGGGCCCATTGCCGCATCGGCCGCGCCGGCACGCCGCCATAGTCCTGCCCGCCGGGAAGATCGCCCGGCGCGATGGCGCCGCGCGCCGCCAGCCTGGCGCCATCGCCCACCCTCGCGTGGTCGGCGACGCCGGCCTGCCCGCCCAGCACGACGAAATCGCCAAGCTCGCAGCTTCCGGAGATTCCGACCTGGGCGACGATGACGCAATGCCTTCCGATATGAGTGTTGTGCCCAACCTGGACCAGATTATCAATCTTCGTGCCCTCGCCGATCACCGTGTCGCCGAGCGCGCCGCGATCGATGGTGGTGCCGGCGCCGATCTCGACCCTGTCCTGGACGACGACCCGGCCGAGCTGCGGAATCTTGACGTGCCCCGCAGGGCCGGACGCGAAACCGAAGCCCGGCTGCCCGATCTGCGCGCCCGGAAGGACGATGACGCCATCGCCGATATGGGCGTGGCTGATGGTGACGTTGCTGCCGATCTCGCAATCGCGCCCGATGGTGACGCCGCGGCCGATGACCGCGTTCGGGCCAAGCCGCGTGCGCTCGCCGATTTCGGCCCCGGGTCCCACGACCACGCCGGGCGCCAACGCCGCGTTGGCCGCGATGCGCGCGCCGGGATCGATGGCCTGCTGCTGGGACCAGACCGCCAGATCGCTCTGCGGATAGAACAGCTGCGCCGCGGCGGCGAAGGCATGCGTGACCGAGGCGCAAGCCAGAGTGGTCATGCCTTGCGGAACAGCAGCCGGCGCGAAGTCCGAGCCGATAAAGCAGAATCCCGCCGCCGATTGCGCAAATTCCCGCGCCGCGCTCTTGCCGATGCAAAACGCGAGGTGTTGCGGACCGGCGCCGGCCAGGGTCGCGAGATCCGCGATTTCGGCCCGC
>Ga0302314_10013925_pt1 | contig 13792 bp, 12 predicted proteins | sample III_Palsa_N2_3_FD_200533 | JGI IMG/M metagenome (GOLD analysis project Ga0302314, IMG submission 200533) | Peat permafrost microbial communities from Stordalen Mire near Abisko, Sweden - III_Palsa_N2_3 | ecosystem: Environmental > Terrestrial > Soil > Palsa > Peat permafrost | place: Sweden... | reverse complement strand
ATCCTCTATTTCACGATCGCCGTGACTTCGCTGTCGTTGTCTCTGGCCTTCATCGGCTCGCCGATCGTGAAGCTCTTCGGCTTCAACGTGATCAACATGGACGTCGATGGCTTCAGCTACTACGGCCCGGACTGGGCGGGCACGTTCGCCCTGTGCCTCGTCGGCGTGGTGCTGCTGTTTGCCAGCCTGCACCTGGTGCGGGGCATCGGCCGGCTGCATGGGCAGATCGCCAAAGGCCTGCTGGTGCCCAGTTCGGCGGCCTGAAGCGTTGCCGCGAACCGTGACGTCGAGTGCGGGCGGCGTAGGTTGGGGTGAACGTAGCGAACCCCAACTCTCCCGCATCCATGCGTTGGGGTTCGCTACGTTCACCCCAACTTGCTTGCTCGGCAGCTTGCTATCGATTAGCGATAGTTGAGATCGGGCGAGGACAGCAGGAACGTATTCCACTCCTGCTGCGAGATAGCCTTGGCCAATGCATCGCGAGTCGGCGCCGACAGATGCGGTTCGATCAGGTCGTAGTAGAGCCGTGTGGTCAACATCGGGAAACCCGCGCTACGTTCCGTGCTACCGGCCGCAGTGAACAACTGGTTATTGCCTGTGCCGATGGCGTGTGCGATATCGAAGCGTTTGGCCATCTGTCCTGAGCTGGACCAGCCAGCGCCATCCAATGGCCAGCCATCGGGCGTGATCCGGCCGAACAGCGGTTGGTCCAGTTGATTGAGCCAGTTGACCAGCGGCAGCGCGTTGGCGAGGGGTTTGCCGTCGTACGCCAGTCGCATCGACGACACTACGAACCGCATCGGGTCGCTGAACTTGTGGCCGGCGTCGGCCAGCAGGTCACGCGACTCGAACATCGTGCGCAATACTTTGGCGATGTCGCCGTCGGTGCGGCGGAAGGTATGCGCCATTCGCGCCACCAGCGCCGGCGACGGATTGTCGGCCACAAAATATTCCGCGAGCTGATGCGAGATGAACTGAGCGCAGGCCGGCTGCTGCACAATGATGTCCACCGCCTGCTGCACTTCATCGAAACCGCTGCCCTTGATGGTTTTGCCTAGAAACACCTTGTCGCTGAAATCGTGTCGCTGCGGATTGAACTCGAACAGACCGTTGCGAACGACAAGCGCCGCGAACTTCGGGTTGAAGTTTTGCGGCTTGCCGTCGACTGGCGCGATGCCGACACCGGTGAGGATCAACGCCAGTTGCTGTACGTCCTGCTGTGTGTAGCCCGAATTCACGCCCAGCGTGTGCAACTCCATCAGCTCGCGCGCGTAGTTCTCATTGACGTGGCCTTTCGCGTTCTGTGCGTTGTCGAGAAACTCCAGCATTGCCGGACTTTCCAGCGTGGCCATCAGCAGATCTTTGAACTTGCCCAGTGCGTGTGGACGGACGGTGTTCTGCACATAGTCGGACAGCTCCCAGCGGATACGCCCTTTGGGTGCATAGACGCTGAAATGATTGAGCCAGAACCACGTCAGCTGTTCCTTCAACTGGTTGGGACCGTACACCGCCTGCAGCAATTCAACTTGTTGCGCCGCCTGTCCCAGCTGGTTGCCCGCCGATTGCAAATCCTTGTTCGCGGCCGCCTTGTCCGGGCCATCGGGCAGCGTCTTGATGCGCTGCTGCTCGGCCTGCAATAGGGTCAGTTGCTGCAGGATCGGTGTGTTGCCAGGATCGAGGCTGCCGATCAGCGTGGCTATTTCCGGTGGCAGCTGGCCGTCCAGACGATCGCCAAGTTGGGCGTCGAGAAAATGTTCACGGCCCAGGCTTCGATAGTGAGTCACGCTTGCCGTGTCCAGACCGAAGCCGTCACGGCGCAGCCATGAGATGTCGTCGGTACCCAGGCTGGCGGTTCCACGCGCGCTGGACTGCGCCGTGAGCAGAAGCAGGGCAGCCAGCGCACAGGAAGTCTTGCGCCATCGAAGTCCTGTTGTCATCGAATGTGCGGTAACAGGCAGAGGTCGCATGCGGGCAGTTCCCATCAGCAGAGGTGGCGATACGGGGAGCGGCCTGCGTGTGACAGCTTGGTCTCAGACCAGCTGAAGATCGCGGGGTTTCGCTCCCGGGAACACAGTCTGTAGCTGATTGCCGGACAGATTCCAGACGCGCTTGAGTGTGCCGCCGAGTACGTCACGGTAATTGTTGAGTACCGGGTAGTCGCGGTTCTGGAACAGGTTCGATTGGCTCACGGCGACCTGGTCACCGGCAATGCGTCCGCCGTTCACCTTGCCGCCAAGCACCCAGTGCACGGTGCCGTGGCCGTGGTCGGTACCCTTGTTGCCGTTTTCGCGGAAGGTACGGCCGAATTCGGAGACAACCACCACCACGGTGTTGTTCCATTCGTTCCCGAGGGCGTCGGCATAAGCGGTCAGGCCAGCGCCGAGGTTTTTCAGGTTGTTGGCAAGGCCACCGGTGACGCTGCCCTGGTTGACGTGAGTATCCCAGCCGCCGACGTCGACAAAGCCGAGGCGGTATTGATCGCGCATCAAGGTGGCGATGCGCTGCGTTTCGCTGGCAAAACCCGTTGCGCTTGGCGCCCCGCGGCTGGCATGGACCATTTCATCGCGCAGGTCCTGTGACACGGTAACGGGCAAGGCAAGGCCGTCCGCGGTGGCGGAGGCGAGCGATGTGCCTTGGTACATCTGCGTGAGAATCGCCGATTGCCGGGCGTCGAAATGCGATTTGGTATCGCCCTTGAGCGAAATGTTGGGAACGTCTTTGCCGGCGCCCTGAAAACTCAGCGGCAGCGATTGGGTGAAGGCAATCGGCGGTACGTCGGGCAGGGTGCCGGACAGTCGCGCGAGAAAGCCGGAGCGGAAGTCGTTGCGCTGCGACGTTGGTTCACCGGACTCGATGTTGTCCTGGGTCTCGAAGTGGCTGCGCGAGAGGTCGTCGGTGCCGGCGAACGGCACGAACGCGATCTGCTTACGCTGCCAAAACGGGTAGATCGTATCGCGCAACACCGGGTTAAGACCCCAGTTTGCATCCAGTGCGATCGCGCTGTCGGGGTTGTTCGGGTCGGGCCTCGCGATCGCCAGCGTCGGTCGCGATTCATAGTAGAAGTCGCTGCTGTAGGGCACCAGCAGATTATTGCAGTCGTAACCGCCGCGCAGGAATACGAACAGGAAACGCGGTGCGTTGGCTGGTGTGGCGAACAATTTTCCGGTGAACGACAGCGCCGGCAGTGCGACGGCGGCGCTGCCGGCAGCAAGCAGAAATTCACGACGATTCATGCGGCACCTCGATGATGATCAACAGCTTGCTCATGTGGGCGGAAGACGAAGTCAGCGGTAATTGAAGTCGGGTGAAGACAGCAGGAAAGTATTCCATTCCATGGGGGATTTGGCTTGGGACAGCGCGTTGCTGGTGGCGGCGGATAGTCCCTGGGCCATCGTGTCGCGGTAGACCGGCGAGTCACGCAAGGCAGGAGCGCCCGTTGGCAGATACGCAGCGGCGTCCGGCATCGCGGGGTCCTTGTTGTCGACAAACAGCCGGTTGCGTCCGCTGCCGATGACGCGGGCGAAATCGAACCGTTTGCTCATCTGGCCCGAGCCTGTCCAGCTCGCCGAATCCAGCGGCCAGCCGTCGGGTGTGATGCGGCCATACAGCGGTTCGCCCATCTGCCGCAGCCAGTTCACCAATGGCTCTGCGTTTGGAATCGGTTGACCGTCATAGGTAAGCCGCATGGCCGAAACGAGGAAACGCATCGGATCCTTGAACTTGTGTCCTTCGACGCCGGCTGCTTCATTCGACAGGAACATCGTGCGCAGCACGGCCGCGATGTCGCCGTCGGTGCGCTGAAATGTGTTGGCCATGGCGTCGACGAGTGCCTTCGGCGGCTGGTCTGCAATGAAATAAGTGGCGAGCTCTTGCGAGATGAAATGCGCGCAGGCAGGTTGCCGCACGATCAGCTCAACGGCCTGGGCAATCTCGTCGTAGCCGCTGCCTTTGATGGTCTGGCCGAGGAAGTTCTTGTCACCGAAATCGTGCTGATTCGGGTTGAACACGAACAGGCCATCGTGCAGTACGCCTGGACGCGCGCGGGCGAACAGATCCTGTCGCGCAGCCAACTTCGGTGGCAGCACGGTGGCGCCGGTGAGGATGCGCATCAGCTGCTGCACGTCTTGCTGAGAGTAGCCGGCGTTCACGCCCAGCGTGTGCAGCTCCATCAGCTCACGCGCGTAGTTCTCATTGGTCTTGTCTTTGACATTATGTGCGTTGTCGAGAAACACCAGCATGGCCGGGCTCTGCAGCGTGGCCATCACCAGGTCCTTGAATTTGCCCAGCGCGTGTGGACGTATCACGTGCTCCTCATAGTCGGCGACGAACAGGCGCACCGTCCCCTTTTCCGCATAGACACTGAAGTGGTTGAGCCAGAACCACACCAGTTGTTCCTTCAACTGATCGCCGCCGTAGATCGAGTGCAGCATCTCGGCCTCAGCGGCCTGCTGGTAAATGTCGCGACGATACTGTTGAAAGGCCGTCTTGGCGGCATCCTTGGCGGGGCCGTCCGGCAATTGCCGAAACTGCTGTGCGCGCTCCTGATATGCCGCCAGCTGCGTCGTCATAGGCGTGTTGACGACGGCCAGGCTGCTGATTTGCGCGGCGATTTGTGGTGGCAGGCTGTCGTCGTCTCCAGCAAGCTGTTCATCCAGGAAACGTATGCGACCCAGTTCGCGGTAACGCGCCAGCGTGGCGCTATCCAGACCAAAGCTGTCCCGGCGTAGCCAGGCCATGTCGCTCAGCCTCAGCGCATCCGGATTGCGTTCGGCCACCCTGCCTGACGAACTGTCGCCGTCTGCCCAAGCCCCGATGGGAACGAGCGTCAGCAGCAGGCTGAGAACCATCGCGCGGCAGCAAGGCGGGGTGGCGGCATGCATGCGTCCGTACTCCGATGAGGGATGTTCTTAGCTTTAACGCATTGGGGACGTATGGGCTGACCGCCGCGTTGTGACGAACGACGCACATTGCAGTGCGATTCAGTTGGATCGCCGTTATACGCCGCGGCGGTTACCATGCGACACCTGCCGGAGCCTGTCATGCCCAAGACCTACGATCGCGACTATTTCGACAAGTGGTACCGCGACCCACGCCACGCAGTAGGCTCGCCGGCGGAACTGCGGCGCAAGGTGGCGATGGTGGTAGCGCAGGCCGAGTATTACCTGGCGCGGCCGATCCGCAACGTGCTCGATGTTGGCTGCGGTGAAGCGACATGGCGCGCGCCGCTGCGGGCGTTGCGGCCAGATATCCATTATCGCGGGCTGGATGCCAGCGAGTATGTGGTGGCGCGTTACGGTCGCAGCCGCAACATCGGCTTGGCGCGTTTCGGCCAACTTGAACAATTGCGCTTCGACACGCGTTTCGATCTGATCGTCTGCACCGATGTCCTGCACTACTTGAAGCCGTCCGAGATCCGCGCCGGCTTGCAGGGTATCGGCGAGATGCTTGAGGGCGTGGCGTTTCTGGAAGTGTTCACCAGTCGTGACGATGTCGCCGGTGATCATCATGGTTTTGTATCGCGTGCACCGGCTTGGTATTTGCGCGAATTCAGTGAGGTTGGATTGCTACCGTGCGGTTCGCACTGCTATCTGGGGCCACGGCTCGAGCGGCACATCGCTGCATTGGAACGGGCACAGTTGCCTGCTGATTGAAGCCGGTCGAGCCAAGCTTTCCGCCGTCATCCCTGCGAAGGCAGGGACCCAGTGCCTTTCAGTGGCTTGAAGTTGCTGGGTTCCTGCCTTCGCAGGAATGACGAGGGTTCGATTCAATAAAGCTGTTAGGAATACCGAATTCGGGGATACCAAAATCTGACTTTGCGCGTGGCCATTGCTTAGTGAAAGCGTGGGCTTACCAAGACCGTGGCTTTACCAAAATTGGTCCGGCTTACCAAAACCGTTCGTGCTGAGCGTAGCGCCGAAGGCGCGGAGTCGAAGGCGCGGAGTCGAAGCTTCCCGCAAGGTCGACGCCTTCGACTTCGCCGCTGCGCGGCTACGTTCAGGGCGAACGGAGAGGGAGCAGGTTGGGACGAGTGCTTAGGTTGGAATGAACACGCAGGTTGGGGTGAGCAATGCGAACTCCAACATTCCCGCACCTCACACTGGGATTCACCGTTGCCTACTCGAACTACTTAGGCGCGACAGTCTTGTCCTTGTACCGGCACAGGTCGCGGATCACGCACTGAGGACAATCCGGCTTGCGTGCCTTGCATACATAGCGACCGTGCAGGATGAGCCAGTGGTGGGCGTCCTGCTTGAATTCCTCGGGTATCACTTTCACCAGTTTGTCTTCGACGGTACGCACGTCCTTGCCTGGTGCTAGCCCAGTCCGGTTGGCGACGCGGAAGATGTGCGTGTCGACGGCGATGGTAGGCTCGCCGAATGCGGTGTTGAGCATGACGTTGGCGGTCTTGCGCCCTACACCGGGCAACGCTTCCAGCGCTTCACGGGTACGCGGCACTTCACCGGCATGCTGGTCGATCAACAACCTGCACAGCGCGACTACGTTCTTCGCCTTCGCGTTGAACAGACCAATGGTGCTGATGTATCGCTTGAGACCATCTTCGCCGAGCGCAAGGATCCTCTGCGGTGTATTCGCTACCGGATAGAGCTTTCGGGTTGCCTTGTTCACGCCGACATCGGTCGCCTGCGCCGACAGCACCACCGCAACCAGCAATTCGAAAGGCGTGGTGTAGTTGAGCTCGGTGGTGGGATGTGGATCGATTTCGCGCAGACGCGTGAACAGCTCGACGACGTCGCTGCGCTTCATGGTTTTGATTCCTGCTTTGCCTTGGCGCGAGCCAGTGCTTCCGATACAGGATTGCGCTGGACTGCACCGGCATCGACTTCGGCCGAACCACCCCCAACGGCATTCTTGCGCGTGGCCAGCTCGGCATCGTGCTGCAGACGCTGACGTTGGAGACGCGCCTCACGCTGTTGGAAATGCATGCGTGCGGCGTCGGCGTGCGGCACGTCGATCTGCTCAAGAGGCATCGGCAACAGCACGATGCAGTCGACGGGACACACCGGCACGCACAGTTCGCATCCGGTGCAGTCATCGGCTATGACGGTGTGCATCAGCTTGGAGGCGCCGACGATCGCATCGACCGGGCATGCCTGGATGCATTTGGTGCAGCCGATGCAGTCGGCCTCGACGATGCGCGCCAGCGTTCTCGACTTTTCGACGCCGTGTTCGGGGTCCAGTGGCAGCACCGGCCGTTTCAGTAGCAAGGCGAGTTTTTCGATGCCCGCTGCGCCACCGGGCGGGCATTGATTGATCGGTGCCTCGCCGCGCGCGATCGCTTCCGCGTAGGGATAACAGCCGTGATAGCCGCACTGCTCGCACTGCGTCTGCGGCAGCAGGGCATCGATGCGGTCGGCGAGCGTCATGGCGATATCAGCGAACGGTGGCGCCCGGCTTGGCACCCTGATCGGCATCGAGCAGGAACAAGTCGCTGCCGCCGTCGCCGGCGGACAGGATCATGCCTTCGGACAGACCGAAGCGCATCTTGCGCGGTGCGAGGTTGGCGATGAACACCACGTTGCGGCCCACCAGTTTTTCCGGAGTCATGTAGGCAGCGCGGATGCCGGAGAAAATCTGGCGTGTGCCGAGCGGACCGGCGTCGAGCTCGAAGCGCAGCAGCTTGTCCGAACCGTCGACAAATTCGCAGGCGACCACTTTGCCGATGCGCAGGTCGAGCTTCGCAAAGTCATCGATGCCGATGATCGACGTCGCTGCCGCGTCGACGGCGTCGTTGCTGACGGGAGTGTTCTCGCTCATGAGTTTGCGGGCTTCCTTTGGTTTCTTGATGGGCGCTGCAGCGACTTCGCCGGGGCTGCCCAGCGATTCTTTCGATGCCTCGACCATTGCCTCGATATGCTTGGGATCGATGCGCGCCAGCAGCGGCTCGAATACGTTGACGGTATGACCGTGCAACTCCCGCCGCGCGTCGTTGAAGTCGACAATCGGCGCGGCGAGAAATTGCTCAGCCGCTGCCACCGTAGCGGGCAGGATCGGCTTGAGTACGCCGGCGAGCAGGCGGAACGCATTCAGCGCCAGTGTGCAGACCTGCTGCAGCTCTTCGCGGCGACTGTCATCCTTCGCCATCAACCACGGCGCCTTGGCCGCGATGTAGCCGTTGACCATGTCCGCAATGGTGACGAATCGGCGCGTTACCTCGGCAAACTCACCGGTTTCGTAGAGCTCCTCGATGCCTTCGTAGTGCGCCAGCAGGCTCTGCCACAAAGAGGCTTCCTCGGCATCGAAATGATCGGCCAGCTTGCCATCGAAGACCTTCTGCACGAAGCCGGCAGTGCGGCTGGCGATGTTTACCCACTTGCCGATCAGATGTGAATTGACCCGTTCTTCGAACGCCTTCAGGTCGAGATCCACGTCGACGGGCGCGTCGCTCAGCATGGTGGCGAAGTAGTAGCGCAGGAATTCCGGATGAATGCCGGCATCCAGATATGTGCGCGCCTGGATGAAGGTGCCGCGCGACTTGGACATCTTCGCGCCGTTCACGGTCAGGTAGCCGTTGACGTGCAACGCGGTCGGCGTGCGGAACTGCGCACCGTGCAGCATGGCCGGCCAGAACAGGCCATGGAAGTTGATGATGTCCTTGCCGATGAAGTGGTGCATCTCGGCGCTGCTGTCGGGGCCGAGAAAGTCGTCGAACTTCAATCCGGTGGTGTCGCACAACGCCTTGAAGCTGGCGAGATAACCTACCGGCGCGTCCAGCCACACGTAGAAGAATTTGCCCGGCGCATCGGGAATCGGGAAACCGAAGTAGGGCGCATCGCGCGAGATATCCCAGTCTTTCAGGCCGCCGTCGAGCCACTCCATCAGCTTCGCCACCACGCCGCTGTTCGCTACGGGCTTGCCGCCAGTGAACTTGCCGGCGAACCAGTCGCGTAGCAGACCCTCGAATTTACTCAGCTCGAAAAAGTAATGCTCCGAGTCGCGCAGCACCGGCGTCGCGCCCGACATCACCGAGTACGGGTTGATCAGATCGGTCGGTGCATACGTCGCGCCGCAGTTTTCGCAGTTGTCACCGTACTGATCCGGTGTGCCGCAGTTCGGGCAGACACCCTTGATGTAGCGATCCGGCAGGAACATTTCCTTTTCGGGATCGAACAGCTGCTGGATGTTGCGACGAGCGATGTAACCGGCATCGCGCAAACGCACATAGATCAGCGAGGCCAGCTCGCGGTTTTCTTGCGAATGCGTGGTGTGGTAATGATCGAAGCTGAAATGGAAGTCCGCGAAATCGGCCTCGTGTCCGGCTCGGATGCCCGCGATGAACGCCTCCGGCGACATACCGGCCTTTTCCGCAGCCAGCATGATCGGCGTGCCATGGGCGTCATCCGCCGCAACGAAATGCACTTCGTTACCCATCATCCGCTGCGCGCGCACCCAGATATCGGTCTGGATATACCCCAGCATATGACCCAGATGTAGCGGGCCATTGGCGTAGGGCAAGGCGTGGGTGACTAGGAGTCGACGGCTCATGGTGGCTGCGTTGGCTGGATAGCTACGCATTATGGCATGCGTCGGCGTCAGGCTTGGTGGTTGTGGCCGTCCGAATACAGGCGCCACCGCCAGAGCAGCAAGGCAAGCACGGCTGTCGGCATCCAGACCCAGAGCAATTCCGACTGGATCACCGGCCAACCGCGCGCGCTGAAGAATCGCGCGCCAATCGGCGACACTTCGATCGGCCGCCACCCAAAGAAGAACCGATGATTGTCCAGCGGCCACCACAGCGCCACGCCCAGACCGCCGTTGGTACACGCATCCAAGAGCGGGTGCAGCACGGTAGCCAGACCGACGAAGCCGAACGCGCGCCAAGCCGACGTTCGTAGAGGTCGATGCAACGCTGCCGCGAGCAATGCCAGCAGCAGCGCAAAAGCTATCGAATGGGCGGCGCCGCGATGGCCGAAGGCATCGGCATAGGGAATGCCGAATTTGAATCCCAGAACATCGGCATCCGGCAGCATCGCGGCCACTGCGCCGGCGTACAGCAACCGCCGGCTAATCCGCCGCTTGCCAGCGGCAGCGCCGAGCAGCAAAGGAATGGCGGCATGAGTGATGATGGTTGGCATACGGTAAGAATTCCCGGTGACTTCCCGTGCAGGCCGGGACAAAGCGACGTAGCTTCAACGTTGAAGCTACGGATATGACGGCGAAGACAAGCCGCCTTACTCCTGACGCTCCCAGATCTGGGTCAGACCCATCATCGGGACACCGATATAACCGCGCACCTCGAGTTTTCGACCATTGTCGATAACCGACAACCTGACTTTATAGCTCTTGCCGTCCGCCGGATTGAGGATCCTGCCGCCGTCCCAAACGTTGCCGTCCTTTCGGACGCCCCACATATTGACCATCCCCACGATCGGCTTGTTCTTGAAATCACCGCTGCATTGCGTGCACCTCGGCGGAGTACCGTCCCGGGCAATGCCCTTGGGGGACCGATTCAGCACTTCTTTGATCGTCGCCTTCAGCTCGCCGTGGGTCTGGGCGATCTCGATGATCGACCGGGCCTTGCCGGTGCCATCGATTTGCCTCCAGGTGCCGACCGGCGTGTCGTTGGCAGCCATTGCCGCGCCGGCAGCCAACAGCAGGCAGCTCGCTAGGATGAGATGGGAGACGTGATTCATATGTTCATCCCGAACGGACAGAGTAGGGGTGTAGACCTGCGGGGCGTGCCAAGGCCCTAGCTTGTTTGTGCAGCGGAGTAGGGAAGACTATTCCTGCCAGCGACATGTTCCACTTTGTGCGATAAAAAAGCGCGCCGTAGCGCGCTTTTAAATGGGCGAAGAGTGACAGTCAGGGTTGCCGTTCCCATACCTGAGTCTTGCCGACCCAAGAGAAGCCGATATAGCCGCGAACATTGAGCTTCTGCCCGCCGTCCAGCATGGAGAGCTTTACCTTGTAGACCTTGCCGTCCTTCGGATTGACGATCTTGCCCCCATCCCATGCGTCGCCATCTTTGCGAACCCCCCACATGATGGTCAGGCCTTCCACCGGCTTGTTCTTGAGGTTGCCCTCGCATTGCGTGCACAACGCTTGCTGACCATCCCTGGCGATATCGTCGGGAGTGCGATTTATCAACTTCACGATACGGGCGTGAAATTCGCCGTTGTCGTCGGTGATCTCCACAATCGACTTCGCTTGGTGGGTGTCATCGTCGATCGTCTTCCAGGTGCCGACGGGCGTGTCGTTGGCAGCGAATGCGGTGCCGGCGCCCAGCAGCAGGCTGGCGGCGATGGCGAGTTGAAACAGTTGCTTCATTGTGTCCTCCCATACGAAAGCGTACTGGGTCAGCCTGCCGGTGGTCACCGGGGGCGTCAAGCTGCAATGCGCAACGGAAAAAGGGCGATCTGCAGCCGAAGGTGCGCGACGCGGGCTGGCATAATGGGTGGTCCCCGCCCACTACCCGAGCCGATATGACCCTGGCGAACGAAACCTTGGTCCGCCGCATTCTTGGCGACCTGATCGATACCCACACCGGCGCACCGCTGGCTGAAGGCCTGCGGGCCGTCGGCGTGGATGGGTCGCGGGTGTCGGTGGACATTCAGCTGGGCTATCCGGCGACGGGTGCTATCGACGGCCTGAACTGGCGCGTGCGGCAGGCGCTGGAGGCCGACCCGGCGATCGAGGGAGCAGCCGTTTCGATCACCAGCCGCATCCAGGTGCACAAGGTGCAAGGCACGCTGGCACCGTTGCCGAACGTGAAAAACATCATCGTGGTGGCGTCCGGCAAGGGTGGCGTCGGCAAGTCCACGGTGTCGGCGAACCTGGCACTGGCGTTGCAGGCAGAAGGGGCAAAGGTCGGTGTGCTGGATGCGGATATCTACGGCCCCAGCCAGCCGCGCATGCTGGGCGTCAGTGGCAAGCCGGAGTCGCCGGACGGCAAGACCATCATCCCGATGCAGGCGCATGGATTGTCAGTGATGTCGATCGGCTTTCTGGTGGAAGAGGACACACCGATGATCTGGCGCGGCCCGATGGTCACCCAGGCGATGATGCAGCTACTTACCGATACGCGTTGGGAACAGCTCGATTACCTGATCGTGGATCTGCCGCCGGGTACCGGCGACATCCAGCTCACGCTGTCGCAGAAAGTGCCGGTGGCCGGCGCGGTGATCGTCACCACACCGCAAGACATCGCGCTGCTGGATGCGCGCAAGGCGCTGAAGATGTTCGAGAAGGTGGAGGTGCCGGTGCTCGGCATCGTGGAGAACATGGCCACCCACATCTGCTCGAACTGCGGCCACGAAGAGCACATCTTCGGTGAAGGGGGCGGGGCACGGATGGCGGCGCAGTACGAGGTGCCGTACCTGGGCTCGCTGCCGCTGGATATCCGCATCCGCGAGCAGGCCGATGGCGGCAATCCCACGGTAAGCGCGATGCCGGATTCTGATCTTGCTGCGCGTTATCGCGAGATCGCCCGCAACACGGCCGGTCGCCTGTCGCGCCAGCCGCGCAACAAGTCGCTGGGGTTGGGCAAGATCGTGGTGCAGGGCGCACCTTGAGGCGTGTTCTGGAGACGCTGTGTTGGGTTCGCTGCGCTCACCCAACCTACGTTGAGTAGAGGGAAAAACGCTGGCCCGTAACCCGCCTGCCTCCGTCCACACCCACCGTTCGCCCTGAGCGTAGCCGCAAAGCGGCGAAGTCGAAGGGGGCCGTGCCGGGGGAGGCTTCGACTCGGCGCCTACGGCGCTACGCTCAGCCCGAACGGTTTTTCCGGCGCAAACGGTTTTCGTTTGTCCGAACGGTTTTCTCAGCCCGAACAGTTTCGGTGAGCCTTTGGTTGGGGACCGAGGGTTCAGGTCCGGAGTTACGCTCGTGCTCCGCCTGACATCGCCAACATGGTATTTTGCACATCTTTGGCCGGGCTCGCGCCTGGGCCGACGTCCGATATCGACAGTGGAGAGCGCGTGAGCATCAAATCCGACAAGTGGATCCGCCGCATGGCCGCGCAACACGGCATGATTGAGCCGTTCGAGGCCGGTCAGGTCAAGGTTCGCGACGGCCAGAAGCTGGTTTCCTATGGCACCTCCAGCTACGGCTACGACGTGCGTTGCGCGCGCGAATTCAAGATCTTCACCAACATCAATTCGACGATCGTCGATCCGAAGGCGTTCGATCCAACCAGCTTCGTGGACGTCGAGGCGGACGTCTGCATCATTCCGCCGAACTCGTTTGCGCTGGCGCGCACGGTCGAATATTTCCGCATACCCCGACAGGTATTGACCATCTGCCTGGGCAAAAGTACTTACGCCCGCTGCGGCATCATCGTCAACGTGACACCGCTGGAGCCTGAGTGGGAGGGCCATGTGACGCTGGAGTTTTCCAACACCACACCGCTGCCCGCAAAAATCTACGCCAACGAGGGCGTGGCGCAGATGCTGTTTCTCGAATCCGACGAGGAGTGCGAGACCAGTTACAAGGACCGCGGCGGCAAGTACCAGGGTCAACAAGGCGTCACCCTGCCGCGTACCTGAGCGACTGGTTTAACAAACTGCCTTAACAACTTGCCTGAACGGCGATCGTCTGTGGCCACCGCCATTGAGACGGCCCGGCGTTACACTCTGTACCTGATTTAACCGATTGATCGTTAGGAGACCCACATGATCCGATTTTCCACATTGCTGACGCGCGCCATGGGCGCGATCATGCTGGGCAGCGTGGTGCTGCTTGCTGGTTGCAGCCTCGGCGGCACCAAGCATCCTGAAGTTTCCACCGCCTCGATGAAGGGGCAGTTCGACGCCACCATCGAAGCCTATAAGGAAGG
>Ga0302314_10013921_pt1 | contig 13794 bp, 9 predicted proteins | sample III_Palsa_N2_3_FD_200533 | JGI IMG/M metagenome (GOLD analysis project Ga0302314, IMG submission 200533) | Peat permafrost microbial communities from Stordalen Mire near Abisko, Sweden - III_Palsa_N2_3 | ecosystem: Environmental > Terrestrial > Soil > Palsa > Peat permafrost | place: Sweden... | reverse complement strand
TGACGCTCCCGAGGAAGGCCACAACGGTGTGCGTCTGCCGGGGCAACCCGATCCACCGCTGCACGGGCCGCACGAGCAGGGGCAAGAGCGCCACCCCGGCCGCGAGCAGGGCCGGCCAGCGCAGGAGCGTGAGGGTGTGCCATGCCCCCTCGGACCCGGTCGTCGCAGCCCGGGGCGCGAAGCTGCCGACGGAGTCACCGAGCCCGAACCACTTCAGGAAGAGGAGCGCGACGACCAAGAGGCCCGCTCCGGCGGCCGCGATGAGCTCAGCCTGGAGTGGACGAAGCGGGCGCGGCTCCTGGTCATGCGCGGGATCGCGAACCGCGCCGGCGGGATCGAATGAGCGCGGATCGATGCCGCCGCTACCGGAATCCATGCCCTCTCTCACGGCGCCGTCACGCGAACGCACAGGACGACCAACGCGATCGCGGCCACGAACCCCAGCCGGCACCCGACACCGAGATTGCTCGCGTGCGCGACGAACTTGATCACCATGAACGCGAGTGTGGCACCCGCGAGGGCCGTACGCGTTGTCGCTCGGTTACTGCCATGCCGACTATGTTGACGCTGACCACGGCAGGAAGCGCAGATCGATGACCAGTAAAGCCCCAAGCGGCTAAGGATTCGCCCTCAGGGCGCCGATGCCTGCAACGCTATCGCGTGACCGGAAGTAGCGACAGGGCAGAGCCGCCAAAGGCCGTCAGGGTGTTACGCAGCAGCATTGCGATGGTCATCGGACCGACGCCTCCCGGGACCGGGGTGATCAGCCATGCGCGCCGCGATGCGGCTTCGAAGTCGACATCGCCCCGCAGCCCCTCCTCGGTCCTCGAGATGCCTACATCGATGACCACAGCGCCCTCCTTGACGTGCTCTGATCCGATCAGGCCGGGGACGCCGACGGCGGCGACGAGGATGTCGCCCCGAGCGCACACGGCCGCCAGGTCTCGCGTTCTCGAGTGGCAGGTGGTCACGGTGGCATTGCCTTCGAGGAGCATCGCGGCGACCGGACGACCGACCAGGTTCGAGCGGCCCACCACCACGGCTTCCGCTCCCTCGAGCGCGACCCCGTAGGCGTCGAGGAGCTCGATCACGCCGCGAGGCGTGCACGGGCGCAGGCCGGGCACGCCCTGCGCGAGACGACCGGCATTGATCGGGGTGAGCCCGTCGACATCCTTCTCGGGCGCGATCCTCGCCGTGAGCGCCGCGCCGTCCATGTAGTCGGGGACGGGGAGCTGGAGCAAGATCCCACTGACGTCGGGATCGCCGTTCAGCTCGTCGAGCAGGCCGGCGACCTGACCTTCGGGGACGCCGCTGGCCAGATGCCGGTGGAGATCGGCGATACCGACCTCGGCGCAGGCTCGGCGCTTGCCCGCCACATAGACGGCCGAGGCGGGGTCATCGCCGACGAGCACCGTCGCGAGACCGGGCGTGCGACCCGTGGCGGCGACGAGCTCGGACACCTCGCGCGCGATCCCCTCGCGCACCCGCGCCGCCACCGCCTTACCGTCGATCACCTCTGCCGTCATCGGGCGGGACGGTAAACCATCGCGCGGCGGGCGAATCGCTCCGGCGTACTCGCCGTGCGGATCGACAGGAGTCCGGCCCACCGGGCGCCGCCGTATCCGCGCCAAGCGAGTTCGCGCCAGCGAACTCGCCATCACCTCCGCGAGATCGGCGCCAGGCCGGCGACGAGCTTTCGCTCGGAGCGATCCTTACTGAAGCGGATCACGACGATGCCGCCCGGCTCGACGCCGGTGACGACGCCATCGCCGAAGGCGGCGTGCACGACGTCGTCCCCCATGTGGTACGCGACCGGTGCCGGCTGGTCGGTGACCTGAGAGCTCCACGAGGTCGCCCGCGCGCGGAAGCCGTTCGTGCCCCGCGGCCGCTGCTCCTCGTGATCGGTGAGCGCGACGGGGATCTCGGTGATGAAGCGACTGGAGAGGCCGGCGCTGGGCGCGCCGAACACCATCCGGCTGCGCGCGTAGGTCAGGTAGAGGTCGCGCTCGGCTCGAGTGATCCCCACGTAGGCCAGCCTGCGCTCCTCCTCGAGGCCGCCCTCGTCGAGCGCCCGCGAGTGGGGGAACACGCCCTCCTCGCAGCCGATGATGAAGACGATCGGGTATTCGAGACCCTTCGCGTTGTGGAGGGTCATGAGCGTAACCAGGCCCTCGTCGTCGGTGCGGTCGTCGGCGTCGGAACGGAGCGACAGCTGCTGGAGGAACTCGGCGAGCGACGGGGTGTCGCCGGACTGCGTGGTGTCGTACTCCGAGGCACGGTTGACGAGCGCCTCGAGGTTCTCGATGCGTCCCTGAGCCTCGAACGTACGCTCGGCCTCGAGTGCCGCCAGGTAGCCGGTCTCGCGGAGCACTTCCTGCAGCAGCTCGGCGATCGACACTTCGCTCTCGGCGCGCTCCCGGAGCAGCTGCATCGTGCCCATGAAGCGGCGGAGCGCCTTCACCGCCGCGGCGCCGAGGCTCGGCACCTGCTCGGGTTCCGACGCCGCCTCCCAGATGGTGATCCCCATCGTGTTCGAGAACGAGAGGACGCGGCTCAGCGAGGTCGAGCCGATCCCGCGTCTCGGTGAATTAACGATTCGGGTAAACGAGCCGGTGTCGGCGGGGTTCACGAGCGCGATCAGGTAGGCGATCGCGTCCTTGATCTCCAAGCGATCGTAGAACTTCGGGCCGCCGATCACCTGATACGGGATCTCGGCCCGCACCAGCGTGTCCTCGAGCGCCCGCGACTGTGCGTTGGTGCGGTAGAAGACCGCTATCTCGCTCCGCGCGACGCCCTCGTCGCCAAGCCGCTGGATCTCGCCCGCAACGAACCGCGCCTCGGCGTGCTCATCGTCCAGCTCGCGCACCTTGATCGGATCGCCGTGGCCGAGGTCGCTCCACAGGGATTTCGGCTTCTGGGCGCGGTTATTGCTGATGAGTGCGTTGGCCGCGTCGAGGATGGTCTGCGTCGAGCGATAGTTCTGCTCGAGCGAGACAACGTGGGCATCGGGGAAGTCGTCGGTGAAGTTGAGGATGTTCGTGATATCGGCGCCGCGAAAGCCGTAGATCGATTGCGCATCGTCCCCCACCACCGCCAGATTCCGGTGCTCGCCGGCCAGCAGCTGCAGCCACCGGTACTGGGCGTGGTTGGTGTCCTGGTACTCGTCGACGAGGACGTCGCGGAAGGCGGCCGAGTAGCGCTCGCGGACCTCGGGGAAGAGCTCGAGCACGTTCACGGCGCGTACGAGCAGGTCATCGAAGTCCATCGCGTTCATGCGGTGGAGCTCGCGCTCGTAGAGCCGGAACACGTCGACGACCGTCTGCTCGAAATAGGAGCCGACCAGCTTGCCGTAGGCGTCGGCGTCGCGCAGGCGGTTCTTGGCGTCGGAGATCTGCGTGTGGATCGCGCCGGGGGTGAACCGCTTGGGGTCGATGCCGAGCTCGTCGAGGCAGCGCTTGACGAGCCGGCGGGCGTCGGCCTGGTCGTAGATCGTGAACTGGCGCGTATAGCCGAGGCGGTGGGCGTCGGCGCGGAGCATCCGCGCGCAGGCGGCGTGGAAGGTCATCACCCACATCGCCCGGGTGCGCCGGCCGACGAGGAGCTCGACCCGTTCGCGCATCTCCTGGGCCGCCTTGTTCGTGAACGTGATCGCGAGGATCTCGCTCGGGCGGGCGAAGTCCGACGCCACCAGATAGGCGATCCGGTGGGTCAGCACACGCGTCTTGCCCGAGCCCGCCCCGGCGAGGATGAGCAGCGGCCCCTCGCCGTGGGTGACCGCCTCGCGCTGGGGATCGTTGAGTCCGGCGAGGAGGGTGTCGATGTCGCTGAAGGCCTCGGGCATTGAGTCAGTTAGACGTTAGCGAGGCGGGCGGCGGGTCTGAGCCATCGCGGAAGGCTGAAGCGCGGTAGCCGGGGCTGATGCACGTCAAGCCCCGTAGTGCGTGTCCGGTTGGCTCAGGCGGGTAGGCGAACCGCTCGTTCTGGCCTGATGCGTTCGGATGGCGACGTGCTCGCCAGGATGGCGGCCCGGATCTCTTTTTTCCGACGGGACGAGAGGGCGCGGAGTCGACGTGATCGCTATTGAGTACCCATACGGTAGTCAACGGCGATCACGTCCCTCGCCAGCGCGAACCACACTCACCGGGCGCGACGAGCGCGGACGGTCGCGAATCCGAGCCATCGCGGAATGCCGAAGCGCGGCAGCCGGGGGTGATGCACGTTAAGCCGCGTATATCGGCTTAACGTGCATCAGGTCGACGACGGGGATTGGCGCCCCGGTCGAGCCCCCGCCGCCGTCATCCTCCCAACCATGCCCGACGTCCCGACCACCGTTCGCAGCGCCTGCGCCCGCGTGGCCGCTCGGGCCCGGCGAGTGACGATCGAGTACTACGCGATCCCCGCCTATGCGGCGGCCCTCCCGCTGACCCTGCCCGACGCTGCGCCTGATCCCCAGGCGCACCTGGTGACGGGGACGCGCGAGGAGCGCGCCGCGTTTTGGCTCACGCTCGACGCGATCAACTTCGGATCGGGGTGGTTCCCGACGCTGCGCAAGCGGGCCGGGCGCTCGGGGTACTACACGGTGGCCACGGGCCTACGCGAGCGCTTCGCGGCGGCCGGGCCTTGGGCCGCGGGCGAGCTGGCGTCGATCGACGCGCGGGAGGTCGCCGAGGTGCTCGGTCAGGATCCCGCACATGAGCTGATGGCGCTGTTCGCGTCCTCGCTCCGGGATCTCGGCCGGCACGTGGGCCACGACTACGGAGGGCGGTTCCTGTCCGTCGTGGAGGCCGCCGGAGGCTCGGCGGTGGCGCTGGCGGGGCTGCTCGCTGGGTGGGACTGCTTCGCCGACGTCTCGAGCTACGACGGCTTCGCGGTGCCGTTCTACAAGCGCGCCCAGATAGTCGCCGCCGACCTCGATGACGGAGGCGTCGTCCGCTCGAGTGACCGCGACCGCTTGACGATGTTCGCAGACAATCTCGTCCCTCACGTCCTGCGCCTCGACGGGATCCTCCGCTACGCGCCCGAGTTGCTGGCCCGGATCGACGGTGGCGAGCTCATCGAGCACGGCTCGGCCGAGGAAGTCGAGATCAGGGCGTGCGCGCTCCATGCCGTCGAGCTGATCGTCGCCGCGCGCCCGGACGGCTCGGCGTCCGCGGTGGCGGTCGATCGGGTGCTGTGGAACCGTGGCGGCGGCCTGCGCTACAAGTCAGCGCTCCGCCACCGTTCGCGCTGCACCGCCTACTGAACGCCCTTACGCCGCCTCGTCGGCGGCCTCGATCCGCGCCCGGGCGATCGCTTCGGCCGCCGCTTCTCCGACAAGGCGCTCGGGTCGGATGGTCCCGCTGCGGAGGAGATCGATGGCGGGAAAGCGGCCCGTGCTCGCCAGCGCGGCGTCGAGCGCGATCACCGTCGTCTCTCCCCCGAGTGGCTCGGTAGCGGTCGCGATGACGGTCAGCGAGCCGCCGCCGACGATGTTGCGTGCGGCGGCGAGCGTCTTGCGCGCGGCGAGGGTCGGCAGCCCGTCGAGTGAGTCGATCAGGAGCACCACGTCTCCCCCCCGGGCAGCGAGGCGTCGGGCGGTTTCGACCACCGGCTCGACGAGGTGGGCCTGGACGTCGGGCGATACCGCGAAGCTGACGGCGGCAACGGGTTGGAGGGATCCCTCCTGCCAATCGCCGATCTCCTCGGGACGGACGCCCGCGAGGACGACCGAGACCTGAAGCTCGGAGTGCTCGGCGAGCGTGCCCGCCAGCCGACGCAACGCCTCGGTCTTACCGGCGCGGGCCGCACCCACGATGATTACGCGCGATCCCTTGCCGAACGGCGTCAGCCACTCGATCGCCTTGACCGTCGGATCCTCGGATCCGAGCGCGATGCGCTCCTCGGGAAACGCCGCCGGAAGGTCGTCGAAACGGCTGCCCTCGGCGGCCTCTCCCGCAGGCTTGCCGTTGATCGTGTCCACTCGGACGAGCGACGGGAAGCGCTCGGAGCGTCGCGGCGGCCGCGGGGGCCCCGAGATCGTGTCGCCCGAGAGCAGCTCGCAGCGTTTAACCTGGGCCGCGGAGATGTAGACATCGTCGTCGGAGGGGTCCGGCGGGTGCACGCGCAGGAAGCCGGACCCGTTGGCCAGGAGCTCGACCACGCCCTCGACGGTGGCCGCCTCGGCCGGAGCCGATTCCTCCTCTGCCGCCGCCGGCACCTCGCCTCCTTCGTCGGACTCGGCGACCCCCTCCTCGCCCTCGTCGCGCGTGTCCCCGCGCCCACGACCGCCACGGCGACCGCGACGGCGCCGCGCGGCGGGCCGGTCGTCCTTATCCGGGGAGTCGTCCTTATCCGGGGAGTCGTCGTTCTCCGGGGGGGAGTCGTCCTTTTCCGGGGAGTCGTCCTTAGCCGGGGAGTCATCCTTAGCGGAGGCCTTCGACGCGGAGCCCCTCGACGCGGAGGCCCTCGAGGAGCCCCTCGACGCGGAGCCCCTCGACGCCGAGCCCCTCGAGGAGGAGGCCCTCGAGGAGCCCTTCGACGAGGAGTCGTCCTCAGACGAGGAGCCCTCCTCCCCCGGGAGTTCGGCGTCAGCCGAACTCCTAAGGGAGTCGGCGTCAGCCGACTCCCCCTCCCCACCCTGATGGGTGAGGATCGAGTCGACGAGCTCGGCGCGGCGCAGACGGCGATAGCCGTCGATCGCGAGCTCCGAGGCGATCGCGTGTAGGTCGGCGAGCGGGCTGTCTTCCAGCGCGGCGCGGTCGAGAACGGACATAGATGGACCTCCTGGTTTGATCGGTGGGCTCCGACCGCGTTGAGCCAGCGGCCGGCGATTCCTGCTTTACAGCGTACCGTTCCCCCCGGCTGGCGCTGCGACTCAGCCCTGCTCTCGCCGCAGCTCTACGGGCAGGCGCAGCTCGGGGTCGAGCTCGACCGTCCCCTCGAGCACGGCCCGGACGGCGAGAAAGTCGGACGCTGGGGCGACGTCGTGGACGCGAAGGATGTGGGCGCCCGCGGCGACGCCGTGTGCGAGCGCGGCGAGCGTCCCCGCGAGGCGCTGGCGGGGCGCCCGGAGGGTGATCGCCCCGACGAAGTCCTTGCGCGATACGGCGAGCAGAACCGGTCGCCCGAGCTCGTGGAGGCGATCCAGGGAGCGCAGGGCCTCGACGGTCTGGGCGGGGGTCTTGGCAAAATCAGGGCCGGGGTCGACGATGAGCTGCTCCGAGGCAACCCCCCGGGCCTTCGCGACCTCCATCCGCGCGGCCAGGAACCCGAGCACATCGTCGACGACGCCGCCGTCGTAGGCCAGATCCAGCAGCTTCTGCTTCGGTGGCGCGCGCGTGTGCATGACCACGAGCGCGGCGCCGGTCTCGGCGCACACATCGGCCAGGCCCGGGTCGAGCAGGCCGCTGACGTCGTTGACGATCGACGCGCCCGCCGCGATCGCTGCTCGAGCGACGCTCGGCTTGTAGGTGTCTACCGATACCAGCACGCCGAGCTCGCGCGTTACTCGCTCGATCAGCGGGACGACACGCTCGGCCTCCTCCTCGGGTGCCACGGGCGGCCGGTTGGTGACGCCTGACTCCCCACCGATGTCGATCATGTCGGCCCCGGCGGCGAGCATCGAGCCGGCTAGCTCAACGCGTTGCTCGAGCGTCCGCGTAGCACCGTCGTCGGAGAACGAGTCCGGCGTGGCGTTGACGATGCCCATGATCAGCGGCCGGTCGCCGAGCTCGAGCCGGCGACCAGCCGCCTCGAGCACTCGGTGCGGCGCGCTCACTTCTTCTTCTTCTTCTTGGGCGCTCCCGACGCCTTGGCGGTGGTGATTCGGAGCTCACGGGAGAGCACGGTCCGGTTGCCTGCGCGGTCGGTGATGGTGATGGTCATCCGATAGTGGCCGGCGCGCAGGTAGCGGTGGGTCACCGTCTGCACCCTGATCCGGTTGCTCGTTCTGTCACCCCAGTTCACGACGACGGTGGCCACACCGGAGGTGTCGGCCGGCGTCACGCCGGCCGGAACATCGGTGTAGCTCACGCGCAGGTGCAGCACCGCCCCCAGCCGATCGGCGCCTCTCAGCGTGAACGTGCCCGTCGGAGGGATGCTGTCGACGAAGAACTGGCCCGGCGAGGCCGACGACGTGAGTCCGTGCTCGTTCTCGGCGGTCACCACGAAGGTGTGCGGGCCCTGCGACAGCGGCGTTGTCGGGGCGAAGGAGGTACCCGACGATGAACCCACCGCTACCCCGTCGATCGACACCGTGTACTCGGTCGGGCCCCACAGCTCGCGGGGGGCGGACCACGTCATCGTCGGCGTCGCCGACGTTCGATAGTGCGGCGCGCTGATGACGCCAAAGGAACCGGGGGGGTAGATGAGCTGGGCCACCTGGATCGTCGTCGATGAACCGGTCCCCTGCACGAAGGCGATCGCGACGTCGCCGCCGTGATCGCCGGCAGCGAAGAGCCCCTCGGCCGCCTCGGTCGGGCCGAGCGCGGGGTTCGAGGCGACCATCTCGGGACCGAAGGCCGAGCTGGAGTAGAAGCGTGCGCGGACCTCGGGTGATTCCAGCAGACCCGGGTCATGCTGCCACGCGATGAGCCCTGAGTAGTCCCCGGCGATTGCCGAGGTCGGGTAGGGCGGGGTCGCGTTGGGAAGGCTGTCGATCTCGGCTGCCGTGCCGGGAGCACCGTTCTGGCCGAGGATCGTCGCCCACACCTGGTTCGCTCCCTCGATCTGCGAGGTGACGAAGCCGTCGCCGTACTGCATCATCGAGATCCCTGCCCCGGTGGCGCCGGGACTACCGGTAAAGGGCTGGCCGTCGGCTACGACGGCGCCCTGGAAGCTCGAGGCGACAAGCCGGTTCAAGACCACGCGGGAGAACGTCTGCGATCCGCTCGCGAATGTCTCGTCGAAGGTCACGTCGGTGTAGGACGAGTTGTCGCCCACGCCGACCGCAGGCGACTGCGCGAGGACCTCGTTGTAGCCGTCCATCGACTGCGGATCGGCCTGCTCGATGTCGGCACTGACCATCGTGTACCAGACGCGCCGCGCGAAGACGTGGCCGTTCTCACCCCATACGACGATCCCCTCGCTGTCGCCTGCGGCCGCTACCTTCGGCGCGCCCGTGCCGATGCCCGCGTCGTCCCCCGGGGTAAGGTTCAGCGCCCCGGTCTCCCCCTGCCACTGGCCCTGGTAGTAGTAGAAGTCGCGGACGTCGTAGCCGGCACCGTCGGGGGTCGTGAAGGCGAGGTACCCCTCGGAGTGGATGGAGATCGCCACGGACGGGTTCATGGCGCCGTTGTAGAGGTCCTGGGGCGCTGACAGCGCCGCCGAGGCGCTCGCGCGCGTGACCACGAAGAGCTGGCCCCCATTGATGAAGGCGATGATCAGGAGGCCTCCGTCACCGGCGGCGATCACCGGCTGCAAGGACGGTCCGGGGAGCCCGGCATCGATCTCGACGGGAGCGCCGAAGCCACCGCCGGTGAGTGCGCTGACGAACACGTGGTTGACGCCGCCGACGGACTCGAGGTAGGCGAGCCCGCCGGTTCCGTCCCGCGATACCGCGACCCCGGAGAGGCCCTGAATCGCCGCGCTGGGGCCGGCGATCGTGATCGGCGGCTGCATCACCGGGGCCGGCTGCGCCCCCGCGGTCGGCGCCAGGGCGAGAAAGGCGAAAACGCTCAGCGGCACGAGCCGGCGCAGCAGAGCCACCATCACGCCGCGGCCAGGATTCCTTCGAGCTCTTCCTCGCGACGGAAGCGCTCGATCTCGAGGGAGATGCGCGGCTCGTCCCAGCCGAGCTCGCTGCCGAGGGCCTGGGCGACCCGTGCCACCGCGGCCCCGTCGCGCGCGTGGAGCTCCCCGGCCGCGAGGATGCCGAGTCGGGTGCGGCGCAGGAGCACGTCCCCGACGCTCCGAGCCTGCTCGTAGCGCGCCGCGAACGGCACTTCGGCGAGCAGATCGGGCAGGCCGGCTACGATCGGCTGCGCCAGCTCACCACGCTCGGCGGCCGTCCTCAGGACCTCGTGGGCGGCATGCCCGTAGCGTGCCGCGAGCGCGGCATAGGACTCGTCGGGCACGCCTTCGACTTCGGGCAGGCTGGCCGGATCGACGGCGAGCCCGAGGGGAATCTCGTCGGTCCGGCAGGGCGCCTCGCGGCCGTCGCGCTCGACCAGCCGGTCGACGGCGAGCTTGGCCATCCGCCGCCATGTCGTGAGCTTCCCTCCCGTGATCGTGATCATGCCGCTCGAGGTCTCGTAGAGCTCGGCCTTGCGCGAGATGTCCACCGACTTCTTCGTGTCCCCGGTCGAGATCAGTGGCCGAACGCCCGCGTAGGCGCCGGTCAGATCGCCTGCTCCGAGGCTGGTCCCGAAGAACGAGTTGGTCGCCTCCAGGAGGTACTCGACGTCCTCGGCGGAGGGCTTGACGTGATCGATCTCGCCCTCGTAGTCGTTGTCTGTCGTCCCGATCAGGCTGCGCCCGAGCCACGGCAGCGCGAAGATCGTGCGCCCGCCCGCGGCGGGCACGATCGCGCCCGCTACGAGCGGGAGATCGTCGTGGGCGACGGTGATGTGGGTTCCCCGGCTCGGCCGGATCGTCGGCATCTCGGCCTCGGAGAGCAGCTCCTCGGGGCGGATGCGATCGGCCCACACGCCCGTCGCGTTGACCACGTTGTCGGCGTGGACGATGAAATCTGAATCGGTCTCCATATCACGTACCCGCACGCCAGACTCGCGGCCGTCCTCGCGCACGAGCTCGACCACTTCGAGCCGGTTCGCGCAGATCGCGCCGAAGCGCTCGGCCTCACCCAGGACAGTGAGCACGAGCCGCGCGTCGTCGGTCTGACAGTCGTAGAACAGATATCCGCCCGTAGGGTTGCGGCCTGCCAGCGCCGGGAGCAGGTCGATCACCTCTTCGCCGGAGATCATCCGATGGCGCTCGGGGCTCCAGTCCCCGTCTGGGTCCCCGCCCGCTTCGGCGGCGGCGCGGCGGGCGCTGCGGCGACCGCGAAGCCGGGCCGTCGCCATCACGTCGTACATGTTCAGGCCGATCCCCATCAGCAGGTCCGGTCGGTCGCCGTCGAAGGCGGGTACGACCAACTTCAACGGGTGCACCAGGTGCGGGGCGAGCTTGACGAGAAGCTGGCGCTCGAGCAGCGCCTCGCGAACGAGCCCAAGGTCGAAGTTCTGCAGATAGCGAAGGCCCCCGTGGACCAGCTTGCTCGAACGGCTGCTCGTGCCCGCCGCGTAGTCGGTCTTCTCCACCAGCGCGACGCTGTACCCGCGGGTGGCGGCATCGAAGGCAACCCCCGCTCCCGTGATCCCGCCCCCGATCACCACGACGTCGAATCGTTCACCGGCGAGAGACTCGATCGCGCGCTCGCGCGCGATCATCGACGCCGCCTCCCGCACGGGCGGGGTTGTAGGACTACCGCAGGGGCCACCAGCGCAGGGTACTGAGGGGCGTCTTGCCGCAGCGCCAGACCCTAGTCGCCTGAGTCGTCATCCGCCGGGTTCCCGAAGCCCTTGATGATGAGCTCGGAGAAGAACCGTTCGATGAGTGACTGCAGATCGAGCGAGGGCGCGAGCTCGGAGGTAACGGCGTCGATCGTGAGCACGACCTTCACGTAGAGGATGACCGCAGGATCGATCACCATCCGGTGCGCTCGCGCCGCCGAGAGCAGGTCGATCTGGTACCGCGCGAGGATCTCGCGCCGGCGGGAGGTACCGGCGGCGCGCGCGCCCTCGGCGAGATCGTGGAGAAAGCGCTCGGTGAGCTCGGTCATCTCACGCCTCGCCGCGGCGAGGTTCGTGGACGCCGATGGCCGCAGCCATTTCAGGAAGTCGTCGACGGCCGCTTCGGCCTCGCCGCCGAAGAGGCGCATCGCATAGCGGCCGAGCAACTCGTGCACGGCCTCGGGAAGACGGCCGATGATCCCGAAGTCGACGTATCCGATCCGATTGCCCGAGAGGATGAGAAGGTTCGCGGGATGCAGGTCGCCGTGGAAGATCCCCACCTCGTAGGCCTGGGCGAGGAAGTTCCAGACGACGTTGGCGGCGGCCTGGTCGAGGTCGTAGCCCGCCGCGCGCAGCCGCCGCTCGGCCCCCTGACGGTCTTGGCGCAATTCGCGGATGATCTCGACGAACAGGAGCCCGTCGAGGCGTTCGGAGGTCAGCACCCGACGCGTCGTGTATTCGGGGAAGACCTCGGGGTCGTATTCGGTGCTCCGGTCGCGCGCGTTCGCGCGCATCGTCGCCGCATTCGCCGCCTCGACCGTGTAGTCGAGCTCCTCGTGCGTCCAGCGCGCGAGCTCGTCGATCACCTCGCGGCTGCGCGTGCCCCCAAGCAGGTGGGTCCAGTCGAAGAGCCGTGAGACCCGGCGCATCAGGGCGATGTCGCCCATGAGCAGCTCGTCGATCCCGGGGCGCTGGACCTTCACGGCGACACGCCGACCGTCACGAAGGACCGCGTCGTGGACCTGGCCGATCGAGGCGCTCCCGAAAGGCTCCGGCTCGAACGACGCGAACAGCTCCTCCACCGGCTGTCCGAGCTCCTCGCGAATGATCCGCTCGACCTCGACGTAGGGGAACGGGGCAAGCCGATTGAGGAGATTGAACAGCTCGACGCAGTATGCGGCGGGCAGGAGGTCGAAGCGCAGCGCGAGCAGCTGGCCGAGCTTGATCCAGCCCCCCCCGAGCGTCTCGAGCGCTCGGCGCAGGCGCACCGGCCCCGACACGCGCCGCCAGCGCGCCGGGACGAGCAGGGGCGGGGCGTAGCGGAGCGTGACCTCGAGGAGCACGAGCGCTCGGCGCACGGTGCTCCAATTCATCCGGGCCCGGATCACTCAGCCCGGTGGCGCCGCGGGATCCGCGACGCCGGCCTGGCTGCGCTCCGCGACGATCTCCTTGATCCGGTCGACCGTGTCCTGCGACATGCGCGCGACCTCCCAATGCGTGAGCTTGAAGACGCGCATCGGCGAGGTCGCGATCACCGAGGCCATACGCAGATCGCGGGACAGGAGACCCATCTCGCCGATCAGGTCGCCGGGACCGACCGACGCGATCTTCTCGCCATCCCTGATCACATCCGCCGTCCCCTCCTCGATGGCGATCAGCTCGGTCGAATAGTCGCCCTGCTTCATCAGGATCTGATCGTGGGCGACGCTCGTCTCCGTCGCGAACGTCGCGAGCTTTCGGGCCTCCGCATCGGAGAGCGTGGAGAACAACGGAATCGCACGCAGGCGGCTGGGATCCATGGATGCTCCTGTGGTTTGCTCGGGGCGGCGCGACTCTACCTGAGTGCAGCCCGACTCAAGTGGCGCGGATCAGCCAGGCTCCGGACCGTCGGGCGCGCTCGAGTCCGCGCCAATTGAATGGGCGCAAGCGAATTCAAACTTACAGCGCCTGGACCTCAGCGGTGATCTCGCTCACCGAGGCCTTGGCGTCGCCGAACAGGAGGCTGGTCTTGGGGTCGTAGAACAGGGGGTTGTCGATCCCGGCGAACCCTGACGCCATGGACCGCTTGAGGACGACCACGGCCGCCGATTTATCCACCTCGAGGATGGGCATGCCGTAGATCGGCGACCCGGGCTCGTTCTTGGCCGCCGGGTTGGTGACGTCGTTGGCGCCGATCACCAGGGTGACGTCGGTCCGGGAGAACTCGGGATTGATGTCGTCCATCTCCTTGAGCAGGTCGTAGGGCACGTCCGCCTCGGCGAGCAGCACGTTCATGTGGCCGGGCATCCGTCCGGCGACCGGGTGGATCGCATATTCGACCGTGACCCCCTTGGCCTCGAGCGCGCGCTCGAGCTCCCTGACCGCG
>Ga0302314_10013918_pt1 | contig 13795 bp, 13 predicted proteins | sample III_Palsa_N2_3_FD_200533 | JGI IMG/M metagenome (GOLD analysis project Ga0302314, IMG submission 200533) | Peat permafrost microbial communities from Stordalen Mire near Abisko, Sweden - III_Palsa_N2_3 | ecosystem: Environmental > Terrestrial > Soil > Palsa > Peat permafrost | place: Sweden... | reverse complement strand
ACGCCGGCGATGATCTCTTGCGGCGGCGTGTTGCCGCCCAGCATGTAGGTGTTGGTCATGCGCGGCATGATCGAGCTCGCATGGGATTCGCGCCGTCCGTTGCCGGTGGGCGCCACGCCCATCAGCCGCGCGTTCTGGCGATCCTGCATGTAGCCCTTCAAAATTCCGTCCTCGATCAGCACGGTGCGCGAGCTCGGCGTGCCTTCGTCGTCGATGGTGAGCGAGCCGCGGCGGCCGCCGATCGTGCCGTCGTCCACCACGGTCACGCCGGGGGCGGCGACGCGCTCGCCGAGCAGCCCCGAGAAGGCGCTTGTCTTCTTGCGGTTGAAATCGCCTTCCAGCCCGTGGCCGATCGCCTCATGCAAGAGGATGCCGGGCCAGCCGGGGCCGAGCACCACGTTCATCTCGCCGGCCGGCGCGGGGATGGATTGCAGGTTCACCAGCGCATGGCGCAGCGCTTCGTCCACTGCGTCGTGCCAATATTGGGCGTCGAGATAGGTCTCATAGCCGCCGCGTCCGCCGCCGCCGAAATTGCCGGATTCCTGACGCCCATCCTGCTCGACGACGACCGACACATTGAGGCGCACCAGCGGGCGCACGTCGCGATAGATCTCGCCGCCGGGCCGCACGATCTCCACCGTCTGCCACGAGCCGGAGAGTGAACAACTCACCTGGCGCACGCGGCCGTCCTTGCCGCGGGCATAGGCGTTCATGTCCTCGAGCAGCTTTATCTTGGTCGCGAATTCCGCGCTCTTGAGCGGGTCGATATCGCTATAGAGCTTGGCATTGGTGCGCGCGGGCGAACTTGCGGCCATTCCCGAATAGCCGCGCGAAACCGCGCGCACGGTTTCGCCGGCGCGCTTGATGGCGTCTTCCGAAAGTTCCGAGGCATGGGCGTAGCCGGTCGACTCGCCGGCCACCGCGCGCAGGCCGAAACCTTGCGTGGTGTCGAATGTCGCCGCTTTGAGGCGGCCGTCGTCGAAAGCGAAGCTTTCGCTCTGGCGGTATTCCAGGAACAACTCGCCGTCGTCGGAACCCTTGAGCGAATCGTCGACCAGCGACTGCACGCGGCCCCGGTCCATGCCGGTCTGTCCGAAGAAGAAGTCGCTGTCTGCCATGGCCGAATCTCCGCGCATCTGGATGTGTCAGATAATCACTCTGGCCGCGAATTTCGCTATCCGACGGATTTCCACTATAAGCGCGTGGCATAAGGTCGCAATGACTTCAGTGGCTTGCGGCGCGTAAACCGGACGGACGAATCTTCAAGGCAGCTTGGGCTTGCGAGCCGCCTGCCGAACCGTTCGAGGTCGCCTTATGGTGCGCAGGAAAATCGGGGTGGCGCTGGCGGGGCTCCTGGCCATGACCGGGCAGGCATCGGCCCTGCCGCAGCATTGGGAGACCGGGTTCCAGCCGGCGGCTTCGCCGGTGATGCAGCGGATCGAGGATTTCCACCACTTCGTCCTCGTCATCGTCACGCTGGTCACGCTGTTCGTGCTGGCGCTCTTGATCTGGATCGTCATCCGCTACAACCACCGCTCCAATCCGGTGCCCAGCAAGGTCACCCACAACACCCTGCTCGAAGTGATCTGGACGGCCGTGCCGGTGCTGATCCTGGTGGTGATCGCGGTGCCGTCCTTCAAGCTGCTCTATTACGAGGCGGAGATCCCGCCGCCCGATCTCACGATCGAGGCGATCGGCAAGCAATGGTATTGGAGCTACGTCTATCCGGGCGCCGGCAATCTCCAGTTCGACTCGCTGGGTCTGTCCGATGAGAAAGCCGCCGCGGCCGGCGAACCCAGGCTGCTCGGCGTCGACAATCCGGTGGTCGTGCCGGTGAACAAGGTGGTCGAGATCGACACCACCGGCGCCGACGTGATCCATTCCTGGGCCGAGCCGCAATTCGGCGTGAAGATGGACGCCGTGCCCGGACGCATCAACAAGACCTGGTTCAAGGCGACGATGCTGGGCACGTTCTACGGCGAGTGCTCGGAACTGTGCGGCGCGCGCCACGCCTACATGCCGATCGAGGTCAAGGTCGTGAGCCAGGCGGACTACGAGAAATGGCTCGCCCAGGCGAAGAAGAAATTCGCGTCCAATGACGACGGCGCCACGCGCCTCGCGGCGAAATAGGGACAGGCATCATGGCTGACATCGCGCACGCGCACGAAGAGCACCATCCGCATGGCTGGCGGCGCTACGTCTATTCGACCAACCACAAGGACATCGGAACGATGTACCTGATCTTCGCGATCTGCGCGGGGCTGGTGGGCGGATTGCTGTCGATGCTGATGCGCGCCGAGCTGATGAAGCCCGGCCTGCAGGTCTTCTCCGATCCGCACGCCTACAATGTGGCGGTGACGGCGCACGGCTTGATCATGGTGTTCTTCATGATCATGCCGGCGATGATCGGCGGCTTCGGCAACTGGCTGGTGCCCTTGATGATCGGCGCGCCGGACATGGCGTTCCCGCGCATGAACAACATCTCGTTCTGGCTTTTGCCGTTCTCCTTCACGCTGCTCATCCTGTCCATGTTCGTGGAAGGCGACAGCGGCGGATTGGGCGTCGGCGGCGGCTGGACGCTTTATGCGCCGCTCTCGACGACGGGCTCGCCTGGTCCTGCCATGGATTTCGCGATCTTCTCGATCCATATCGCGGGCGCTTCGTCCATCATGGGCGCGATCAACTTCATCACCACCATCTTCAACATGCGCGCGCCGGGCATGACCCTGCACAAGATGCCGCTGTTCGTCTGGTCGATCCTGGTCACCGCGTTCCTGCTGCTGCTGTCGCTGCCGGTGCTGGCGGGCGCGATCACCATGCTGCTGACCGACCGCCATTTCGGAACCAGTTTCTTCACCGCGTCCGGCGGCGGCGATCCGATCCTGTTCCAACACCTGTTCTGGTTCTTCGGACACCCCGAGGTCTACATCCTGATCCTGCCGGGCTTCGGCATGATCAGCCACGTCATCGCGACCTTCTCCAAGCGTCCGGTGTTCGGCTATCTCGGCATGGCCTATGCGATGGTCTCCATCGGCTTCATCGGCTTCATGGTGTGGGCGCACCACATGTACACGGTGGGCCTATCCGTCGACACCAAGGCCTATTTCGTCTTCGCCACCATGGTCATCGCGGTGCCCACGGGCATCAAGATCTTCTCCTGGATCGCGACGATGTGGGGCGGCTCGATCGAGTTCAAGACTCCCATGCTATGGGCGGTGGGCTTCGTCTTCCTGTTCACCGTCGGCGGCGTCACCGGCGTGGTGCTGGCCAATGCCGGCGTCGACGTGGTGCTGCAGGACACCTATTACGTGGTGGCGCATTTCCATTACGTGCTGTCGCTCGGCGCCGTGTTCGCGATCTTCGCCGGCTGGTATTTCTGGTTCCCCAAGATCACCGGCTACATGTACAACGAGACGCTCGGCAAGCTGCATTTCTGGATCACCTTCGTCGGCGTGAACCTCGCTTTCTTCCCGCAGCATTTCCTCGGCCTCGCCGGCATGCCGCGCCGCATCGCGGATTATCCCGACGCGTTCTCGGACTGGAACTTCGTCTCCTCGATCGGCGCCTTCATCGCTGGCTTCGGCGTGCTGGTGTTCCTGGGCACGATGGCGGAAGCGTTTTTGAGGAAGCGCCGCGCGGGCGACAACCCCTGGGGCGTCGGCGCCACCACGCTGGAATGGACCCTTCCGTCGCCGCCGCCGTTCCATACCTATAACGAACTGCCCCGGATCACCTGATGGCCAGCGCCGAGACCTATCTCGCCGACCGTCCCATCGCCACCGTCGGCGACTTCTTCGCGCTGCTCAAGCCGCGGGTGATGTCGCTGGTGATCTTCACGGGGCTTGCCGGCATTATCGTGGCGCCGGGACACATCTATCCGCTGACCGCGTTCTCGGCGCTGCTTTGCATCGCCATCGCGGCCGGCGCTTCCGGCGCGCTCAACATGGCTTATGAGTCCGACATCGACGCCAAGATGACGCGCACCGCCTCGCGCCCGATCCCGGCCGGCCATATCGCGCGCACCGACGCGCTGGTATTCGGCTGGCTGCTCGCCGGCGCCTCGGTCGCGATGATGGCGCTGTTCACCAATATGCTGGCCGCCGGGCTGCTCGCCTTCACGATCTTCTTCTATGTCGGCGTCTACACGCTGTGGCTCAAGCGGCGCACGGCGCAGAACATCGTGATCGGCGGATTGTCGGGCGCGCTGCCGCCGGCGATCGGCTGGGCCGCCGTGACCGGCCATCTCGCGCTGGCGCCGCTGGTGCTGGTGCTGATCACCTTCCTGTGGACGCCGCCGCATTTCTGGGCGCTGGCGCTATTCCGCTCCGACGATTACGCCCGCGCCGGCGTGCCGATGATGCCGGTGGTCGCGGGCAAGCCGTCAACGCGCCGCCAGATCATGGCCTATGCGCTGGCGCTGTTTCCGGTCGGCCTTGCGCCATCTTTCATCGGGCTTGGCGGCCCGCTCTATCTCGCGGTCTCGGCCGCGTTCGGTGTCGTGTTCGTCGGATGCGCGATCCTGGTGCTGCGCGAGAAAGACGATGCGCGCGAACCGGCGGCGCGGAGATTGTTCGCGGTTTCGATCGCCTATCTCTTCGCGCTGTTCGCCGGCCTGATCGCGGAGCGCATGCTCGGCATCGCGCCGCTGCATCTGCTGGGAGCATGGTCATGAGCGTGATCGACGCGAACGACATCCGCAACGCGCGCGAGCGGCGCAAGCGCAACATCGCGCTCGCCTTGATGCTGACGGGTTTCGTGGTGCTGTTCTATCTGATGACGATGGTGCGGCTGGGCGGCCATGTGGTCGACTGGTTCGATTGAAGGGGCTTGGGTCATGGCGCATGGCGATGTGAAGCACGACTATCATTTGGTCGATCCGAGCCCATGGCCGATCATCGGCTCGGTCGGCGCCTTCACGATGCTGATCGGCGCGATATTCTGGATGAACGCGTCGGCCACGAAATTCTTCGGGCCGCTCGCCGGCATGCCCTGGATCTTCGTCGTCGGCTTCGTGCTGGTGCTCTACACCATGGCCGGCTGGTGGCGCGACGTGGCCAACGAATCCGTCGTCAAGCACGACCACACGCCGGTGGTGAAGCTCGGCCTGCGCTTCGGCATGGTGCTGTTCATCGCCTCCGAAGTGATGTTCTTCGTCGCCTGGTTCTGGGCCTATTTCAATTCGGCGCTGTTCCCGCACGACGTCTCCATCGGCAGCTGGCCGCCCAATGGCATCGTCACGCTCGATCCCTGGCATTTCCCGCTGCTCAACACGCTGATCCTGCTCACCTCGGGCACGACGGTGACCTGGGCGCATCACGCGCTGCAGCAGGGCGACCGCAAGGGTGCGATCCAGGGCTTGTTGCTCACCGTGATCCTCGGGCTCTCCTTCACCTGCGTGCAGGCCTATGAATACAGCCATGCGCCGTTCACCTTCGGCTTCAACCATCTGGCGCTGGTGCCGCTGACCGACGCGGCGCATGCGATGCTCGCCGCCGGGGTGGGCAATTTCGACGCGATCTACGGCTCGACCTTCTTCATGGCCACCGGCTTCCACGGCGCGCATGTCATCATCGGCACGACCTTCCTGATCGTCTGCCTGGGCCGCGCCATCGCCAACCAGTTCACGCCGACGCGCCATTTCGGCTTCGAGGCCGCCGCCTGGTACTGGCACTTCGTCGACGTGGTGTGGCTGTTCCTGTTCTCCTGCATCTATGTCTGGGGACAGGGCCCGGTGACCGCGGCCTGATTTCTTCACCTCCCCCTTGTGGGGAGGTCGAAAAAGCGAAGCTTTTTCGGGTGGGGGCGAAAGTGCGCCTCGCCGTCGCCCCCACCCGAAGCGCGTTCCGCGCTTCGACCTCCCCGCAGGGCGGAGGTAAAAGAGTACATGACCGAACCCAGCACTCTCCACGCCACCTTGTTCGCGCGCTGCCCGCGTTGCGGTGGCGCGCCGCTGTTCGCGGGCTATCTCAAGATCGCACCGCGCTGTGCGGCCTGCGGGCTCGATTATTCGCATTTCGACGTCGGCGATGGCGCGACCGTGCTGGTCATCCTGTTCGCCGGCATCGTCGTCTGCGCCAGCGCGTTGATCGTGGAAGTGAAATTTTCGCCGCCCTATTGGGTCCATGCGGTCCTCTGGCTGCCGCTGATCTTCATCCTGGTGCTGGGCGGGCTGCATCTCGTCAAGACGCTGCTGATGGTGCTGCAATACAAGCACCAGGCGCGCGAGGGGCGGCTGGAGAGATGAGATTCCGTCCGCTTCTCGGTCCAACCCTCTGGTTCGTCCCCGTTTTCGCGATCCTTCTCGGTCTCGGTGTCTGGCAGATCGAGCGGCTGCATTGGAAGCTGGGTCTGATCGCGGAAATGAACGCCAACATGGTGGCGCCCCCGCTGTCGCTTGATCAAGCGCGCGCGCTCGGCGACGCCGCGCAATACCACATGGTGATGCTGCGCGGCCGCTTCGACAACACACGGGAAGCCTATGTCTTCACCACCGATGGAGAAGGCGCGCCGGTCTATCATGTGCTGACGCCGTTCATTCTCGGCGACGGCCGCGCGCTCTTGATCGACCGCGGCTACATCCCCACGACCTTGCGCGATCCGCGCACGCGCGTTCAGCCTGCCGGCAAGCGTCTGGTCTTCGGCATCTGGCGCACGCCCGACAGGCCGGGGGCGTTCACGCCGGCGCCCGATCTCGCGCATCATGTCTGGTACGCGCGCGACCTCGCGGGAATCGCGAAAGCCGACGGCATCGCGCTCGCGACGCCGGTCATCATAGAAGCCGACGCCACGCCCAACCCCGGCGACTGGCCGAAAGGCGGCCAGACGATCGTCGATCTGCCCAACGACCATCTGCAATATGCGATCATCTGGTTCGGATTGGCGGCGGCGCTTCTGGGGATCTATCTCGCCTATCATGTGAGCCGCGGCCGGCTCGCAGCCTGAAGCCGGCGGGCTCGCGAACTGGTATAAGCGTGCAGCGTTATCTCGCAGGAGAATCCATGAGCAGGTTTTTGATCGCGGCGTCCGTGGCCGCCCTTTGCGCCGCCCCGGCGCTCGCCGCCGATGACGTCATGGCGGGCTTCTACGGCAACACCATCGTCTCGACCGGCGGGGCCGCGGAAATCCACACCCACTATCGCGCGGACCACAGCTTCGATCTGGTCGGCTCGATGATGGGCATGAGCCGCACCTACAAGGGCAGCTGGGCGCTGGACGGCAAGGGCGACATCTGCCGCACCTTCGCCGGCGATGCGCCGCCGAACGCGCCCAACCCGCTATGCACGCCGATCGCGCCGCACCAGGTCGGCGACAGCTGGACGATCCAGTCGAACGGCAACACGCGCACGCTCACTTTGAAGGCGGGGGTTTTGTGATCGCTCCGGCAAGATGACGGGCGGCTGGATGAAAATACTTGACCGCGAACCAGTGTTCCTGTAACGTTCCAAAAGTGGCGCGCGAGCGTTCGACACGGTTCTTTGACATTGCGGAGAGAGATATTTGAAGCGCCCGCCTCGGGTAGGGGGAGGGGGTACCACGTGGCGTTGAAAACAACGATCAATAGACGGTATTTTTTGGAATATGGCATACTATATATAGTATGTCTTTCCGGCTGCCCATCCCTCATTCACCCGAATTGCGCCGGACCGTCCCTGCCTCTATGACGAAGCTCCAGTCGGGTTTTCGAGCGCGGAACGGCATCCTTATGAAAATCGAGATCACCAAACTCGCCAATGGCCTGACGGTCGCGACCGATCCGATGCCCGGGCTCGAAAGCGCGGCAGTCGGCGTCTGGGTCGATTGCGGCGGACGGCATGAGACGCGCCCCGTGATGGGCGTCTCGCACATGCTCGAACACATGGCGTTCAAGGGCACCGACACGCGCACCGCGCGCGGCATCGCCGAGGAGATCGAGGCGGTCGGCGGCTTCCTCAACGCCTATACCAGCCGCGAGCAGACCGCGTTCCATGCCCGCGTGCTGAAGGCCGATGTGCCGCTCGCGGTCGACATCCTGGCCGACATCCTTTGCCACCCGACTTTCGAGCAGGCCGAGCTCGAGCGCGAGCGCCAGGTGGTGCTGCAGGAACTCGGCCAGTCGCGCGATACGCCGGACGACATCGTGTTCGATCATCTCCAGGCGGCGATCTATCCCGACCAGCCGATGGGCTGGCCGATCCTGGGCGACGAGAAGACCGTCGGCGGATTTTCGCGCGAGGATCTGCAAACCTATATGGGCGCGAAATATCGCAGCGGCGGCATGACGCTGATTGCGTCCGGCGCGGTGAACCATGCCGAGATGGTCAAGCTGGCGCAGGACAAATTCGCCGATCTCAAATCCGGCGGCGCGGCCGATGCCGAGCCCGCGCGCTATGGCGGCGGCGAGAAGCGCGAGGACGACGATCTGGAGCAGGTGCACGTCACCTATGCGTTCCCCGGCGTCTCCAGCGCGGATGAGGATTTCTACACCGCGCAGGTCTATGTCGCGGCGCTGGGCGGCGGGATGTCGTCGCGGCTGTTCCAGGAAGTGCGCGAAAAGCGCGGGCTTTGCTATTCGATCTACGCCTTTGCCCAGACCTTCAGCGACGGCGGCGCCATCGGCATCTATGCCGGCACCGGCGAAAAGGAAGCCGGCGAGATTTCCGCCGTGATCGCCGGCGAGATGGCGGCGCTGGCCGAGACCGCCAATGACGCGGAGATCGGCCGCGCCCGGGCGCAGCTCAAATCCGGTTTGCTGATGGGATTGGAGAAGCCCTCGACGCGCACCGAGCAGATCGCGGGACAATTGTTGGCTTATGGCCGCGTGCTGCCGGCGTCCGAACTGATCGCCAAGCTCGACGCGGTCGATGCCGGCGCGGTGCGCCGCTTCGGCACGCGGGTGATGGCGAGCCAGCGTCCGGCGATGGCCGCCGTCGGCCCGCTCAAGCATCTCGAGCGTTACGAGATTTTCGCCGATCGTTTCGGGTCAGGTGCTGCAAAGCGAGCGGCGGAATGAACACCGGCCCGATGGCCTTCATGCGGGGCCTCACATTTCCCGGCGGTCAGCAGCCCGTCATCAGGGGCGAGGGCGTCTATCTGCGCTATCCGCGCGTGGCGGATTTTCTCGCCTGGGCGCGGTTGCGCGACGAGAGCCGCGCGTTCCTGGCGCCGTGGGAGCCGAGCTGGTCGAGCGACGAGCTGACCAAGGGCGCCTTTCGCCGCCGCCTCAAGCGCTATGCGCGCGAGACGCGCCACGACACGGCCTATGCCTTTTTCGTCTTCCGCGACGAGGACGACGCGCTGCTCGGCGGCTGCACGCTATCCAACGTGCGCCGCGGCGTCACGCAATGCTGCGCGCTGGGCTATTGGGTCGGCGAACGCTTCGCCCGCCAGGGCTACATGAACGCGGCGGTGCGCGCGCTGATTCCCTTCATCTTCAAGACGCTGGGGCTGCACCGCATCGAGGCGGCCTGCCTGCTCTCGAACGAGCCGTCGAAAAGTCTGCTGGCGAAAGCGGGTTTTCGCGAGGAGGGCGTGGCCAGACGCTACCTGCAGATCAACGGCGACTGGCAGGACCATGTTCTATTCGCTTTGCTCGCGGACGAAGCGCGGCTAGCGTGAGCCCGCGAATCGACGCGGGATTGCATGTGTCGAGACTGATCTTTCTGGCACTGGCATTCTTCGCGGTCGCGGCGTCCGCCGCACCGCTCGCCGTGCCCCAGGCCGCGCACGATCGGGCCAGCATCGATTTCGCCCGCGCCGATGCGCTTGTCGATCTCAAATCCGCGCTATCGCCCTATCGCGCGCCCGCCGGACCGGAAAGCGACGGCTCGTCGTGGTTCATGATGACCGCGGCGAACCAGTCGGTGCGTCCGGTCACACGCATCCTGCTCGCCGGCGAGCCGCCGAACGCCGCCTTGCGCTTCTTCCCGTTGCGTGCGCGCCCGGCCATACGGCAGATCGCGAGCTCGGACGCCGAAGTGGGCGTCGAAAGCGCCCGCGCCTATGGCCGCCACGCCTGGCGCGTCACCATTCCGCCGGCGACGTCGGTGGCGCTCGCGATCCGCTTGCAGACCGCGGACGCGCAGCCTTCGGTGATGGCGTGGACCGAGCCCGCGATCATCTCCCACATCCGCCAATTGGCGGTGTTCATGGCCGCGGTCGAAGGCTTGATCGGGGCTGCGATGCTGGTCACGGCGGGCCTGGCCTTCATGACCGGCCATGCCGCACCGCGTTGGGCCGCGCTGACCTTGCTCGCGATCTTCTTCACCCGGCTGTCCGATACCGGCGTGCTCGACGCCGGCTGGGGGACGGCCGTGGGCGGGCCTTACGGCATGTCGGCGATGATCGTCGGGCTGGCGCTCGCGGCCGGCCTGCGTCTCGCCGACATCGTCGTGCCGGTCGACGATTTCCTGCCCGACGCGCGGCGCTGGCTCGGTTGGGCGCTGATGGGGATCGTCGGGCTTTCGGTCCTGTCGTTCCTCGGATTGCCGGGCGCTGCCTTGCTCACTGAGATCGCTGTGCTCGCGGGAACCGCTGCCATCACCGCTTATCTCGTCCATCGCGGCAGGCTGGGCGTTCAGGCCGCACGCGTCGCCGCTCCCAGTGCAGCGGTGTTCTCGCTGGTGGCGACGGCGGCTGCGGTGGCGGCGCTCGGCGGCTTCCAGGACAATCCGATGGCGCCTGCTTTGGTCGGCGGATTCGTTGCGGCCGGCGCGGTGCTGCTCGCGCTCGCCATTGCGGCGGGCGAGGGCATCGCGATCCTGCCCGCGACGCGCGCGACGGTTTTGGCCGCGCCGCCGATTGCCGCAGAGAAACCGGCGCCGGTCGCCGCCGAAACACCATTTTCGATCGCGGCCCTGCAAGCCGTCGGCGCCTCGCATCAGGGCGTGTTCGATCTCGATTTCCGCGCCGACGCGGTGAAGCTTTCGGCCGAGGCGGCAAGCCTGATCGGTTTTCCGAAGGCGCCCGAAACCATCGCCCACATCTCCTGGATCGCGCGCGTGCATCCGGAGGATCGCGAAATTTACAAGCAGGCGGTCGCGGATTATCGCGGCCATCCCGGAACCGCCTTCCGCGTCGAGTTCCGGGTGCGCAGCGAGAGCGGCCGCTATCCCTGGTTCGAATTGCGCGCGACCATGCTGGGAGACGGCGCACGCGCCAGTCGCTGTCTGGGCCTGATGGCCGACGTCACCAGCCGCAAGGAATCCGAAGCCGCCGCGATGGACCGCACGTTGCGCGACGCACTGACCGGCCTCGGCAATCGCGTGGCGCTGATGGAGGAGCTCGATCAGCTGGGCGGCCGCTTCGCCGAGGCGATCTTCGCGCTGCTCGATATCGACCGCTTCAAATCCATCCACGCCAGCCTCGGCGATGCCGGCGGCGACGCGGTGCTGGTCGCCGTCGCCCAAAGGCTGTCGCAACGCTTCAAGGGCGTGGCCGAGATGTTTCGCGTCGGCGGCGACGCGTTCGCGCTGATATTCTCGCAAGGCGACGCGGCCGGCATCGGCGCGGAGCTCGTCGAGGCTTGCAGCGCGCCGTTCCAGCAGGCGGGACGCAACGTCTTCGCGCAGGCCAGCGTCGGCGTCGCGTTGGGCCGCGACGCGGAAGATCCGCTCGACCTGCTCAAGAATGCCGAGCTTGCGCTGGGCCAGGCCAAGCGCCAGGGCGGCGCCTGCGCGCGGCTCTATTCGCGCGATTTCGAGGCCTATGCGCCGGAGGACGCGGTCGCGCTCGAATCCGAACTGCGCCGCGCGCTCGACGACAAGCAGATGGACGTCTTCTACCAGCCCATTGTGCGGCTGTCGGATGCGACCGTCGCGGGCTTCGAGGCTTTGCTGCGCTGGCATCATCCGACCCGCGGGCTGGTCGTGCCGGCGGAGTTCATCGCCCATAGCGAGGCGACCGGATTGATCGTGGCGCTGGGCCGCTTCGCGCTGGAGCGCGCGGCGCAGGATCTCGCGCAATGGCAGCGCTTCTTCCCGATCGAGCCGGCGCTGTTCGTCAGCGTCAATCTCTCGCGCCGGCAATTGAACGACGCCACGTTCGAGGAACATTTGGGCAAGCTGCTGGCGCAAAGCCCGATCAGGCCTGGCACGCTGAAGCTCGAAGTCACCGAAAGCGCCATCGGCGCGAGCGCCGATCCCAAGGCCGCGCTGACGCGCATCCGCGATCTGGGTGCCGGCCTCGCCATCGACGATTTCGGCACCGGGCTTTCGACTCTGAGCCAGCTCAAGGATCTGCCGTTCGACACCATGAAGGTCGATCAGAGCTTCCTCGTCCGTCGCGGCGAGCCGGACAATGCGGACGGCGCGGTGGTGCTGGGCTCCATCGTCAAGCTGGCGCAGGAATTGGGGCGTACCATCATCGTCGAAGGCGTGGAGACGGAGCGCGACGCCAATTGGCTGGCCGGGCTCGGCTGCGAATACGGGCAAGGCTATTTCTTCAGCACGCCGCTGTCCGCCGCCGACGCGCTCGCCTTCATCGCGCGGCACTACCGCGCGGAGGAACTGCGCGAAGGCGATAGCGTGGGCGAAGCGTCGTCCGCCGCCTCAAGCCCGCCCGGCGTGGACGGACAGGCCTGACATGTCGATGCCGAGCTTGCGTAGCGCCGCGCTCCATTTGGCGTCGGTCTCGGCGTCGAATAGGATCGCGCTGTCGGCGTCGCAATGCACCCAACCGTTGAGCTTGATCTCGTTCTCTATCTGGCCGGCGCCCCAGCCGGCATAGCCGAGCGCGAAGATCGCCTTTTGCGGTCCGCGCCCCTCCGCCATCGTGCGCAGGATGTCGAGCGTCGCGGTGAGCGAAACATCTTCGGAGACTGGCAGGGTGGATTCGTTGCTCTCGAAATCGGCGCTGTGCAGCACGAAGCCGCGGCCGGTCTCCACCGGCCCGCCGAACAGTACCGGGAAGTCCGGCGTGTTGGCGGTGATGCGCACGCCCAGCTTCTGCATCATCGCGTGAAAGCCCAGGCCCGCGACCGGCTTGTTGATGATCAATCCCATCGCCCCGGTCTGCGAATGGGCGCACATGAAGATGACGGTCTTCTCGAAGCGCGGGTCGGACATGCCCGGAAGCGCGATCAGGAGCTTTCCTTCCAGGAAGTTCGTGCCTTCGATCCGGTCTTTCGTCGCCATCATGCGAGGCTAGCACGGTTTTCGGCGCTTTGCGTTCCGATTTCCGCCGCGCTAAAAGCCACACCGGCTGGATTCATTAAGGAGATGAAATATGACGATCAAGATAGGCGACAAGGTTCCCTCGGCGACGCTGATGCAGATGAAGGACGGCACGCCGCAGCCCGTGAAGACCGACGATTTCTTCGCCGGCAAGAAAGTCGTGCTGTTCGCGCTGCCCGGCGCCTTCACACCGACCTGCTCGGCCAAGCATCTGCCGGGCTTCGTGACGCATGCCGACGACATCAAACACAAAGGCGTCGACGCGATCGCCTGCATGTCGGTGAACGACGCCTTCGTGATGGGCGCCTGGGGCGAGCAGCAGCACACCGGCGACAAGATCGCGATGCTGGCCGACGGCAATGGCGATTTCACCAAATTGCTCGGCTTGGAAATGGATGCGTCGCGCTTCGGCATGGGCAAGCGCAGCCAGCGCTTCTCCATGGTGGTCGACAACGGCACGGTGAAGGAGCTCAACGTCGAGGAGCCCGGCGCGTTCTCGGTGTCGAGCGCCGAGCATGTGATGAAGCAGCTGTAAAAAACTCGTCATGGCCGCCCTTGAGGCGGCCACCCAGTAAGCGCGCGTCCGCGCGCGAATAGACGTCATTTGCGACCGCAGACGCGGTCGCACAGGGTGGCCGGGTCAATCC
>Ga0302314_10013917_pt1 | contig 13795 bp, 10 predicted proteins | sample III_Palsa_N2_3_FD_200533 | JGI IMG/M metagenome (GOLD analysis project Ga0302314, IMG submission 200533) | Peat permafrost microbial communities from Stordalen Mire near Abisko, Sweden - III_Palsa_N2_3 | ecosystem: Environmental > Terrestrial > Soil > Palsa > Peat permafrost | place: Sweden... | reverse complement strand
CGACGGTGGCGCCGCTGTCGGTGTAGGCGCGCGAGCGCCTGCCCGCCGCGCCGTGCCCCTTACCCGGCACCTCGAGCCGCCGCGCGCGGAAGGTCGCGCCGCTCGGCGCCACGGACTCCCGGCCGGCCGCGCGGGCGGGGGCCTGCTCCTGGTCGTCGGCGGGCGCGGTGTCGGCGGCGGGCGCAGTGTCGTCGGCGGGCGCGGTGTCGGCGGCGGGCGGCTGGTCGTTGCCCTGGTGCGCCTGGGAGTCGCCTGGCGGGGAGGGCGCGTCGGGCGGGGCTCCGTCGCCGCCGTCGTCGGGTTGCCGGCCGGGGGGCGGCGGATCGGGCTCGTCGTCGGGCCCTGGCTCGTCGCCCAGCGCCTCGTCCAGTTGCCCCTCGTCCAGGCCGGGGGCGTCGAACGGGTTGCGGCGGCGGCGGTGCGGCAGCGCCAGCAGGGCCGCGGCGCGGATGTCGGCCCGGGTCACCGTGTCCCGGCCGTGCCAGGCGGCGTGCGCGGCGGCGGTCCGGGCGATGACGATGTCGGCCCGCAGGCCGTCCACGTCGAAGCTGGCGCACACCCCGGCGATCCGCTCAAGCTCCTCGTCGCCGAGGACGACCGCGGGCAGCCGGGCCTGGGCGGCGGCGATGGAGGCGGCCAGCGCGGCCTCGCTGGCGGCGAACCGCGCCGTGAACGCGGCCGGGGCGGCGTCGAAGTCCATCCGCCTGCGCACGACCTGGGCCCGGGTGGCGGGGTCACGCGGGGCGACCGCCTCGACGGTGAGGCCGAAGCGGTCGAGCAGCTGGGGCCGCAGCTCGCCCTCTTCCGGGTTCATCGTGCCGACGAGCAGGAAGCGGGCCGCGTGCCTGACCGACACGCCGTCGCGCTCCACGTAGCTGGTGCCAAGCGCGGCCGCGTCGAGCAGCAGGTCGACCAGGTGGTCGTGCAGCAGGTTGACCTCGTCGACGTAGAGCACGCCACGGTGGGCGGCGGCCAGCAGCCCCGGCTGGAACGAGGTGACGCCCTCGGTCAGCGCGCGCCCGACGTCGAGCGAGCCGGTGAGCCGGTCCTCGGTCGCGCCGACCGGCAGCTCCACCAGCCGGGCCGGGCGCAGCTCGGCCGCTCCCCCGGCCCCCGGCGCCGGGTGCGGCCCGTCGGGGCACTCCGGGTCGGGGGCCGACGGCGAGCAGGAGAACCGGCAGCCGGCGATGACCTCGACCGGCGGCAGCACGTCGGTCAGCGCGCGCACCGCGGTCGATTTCGCGGTTCCCTTCTCGCCGCGGACGAGGACGCCGCCGATCGCGGGCGAGATCGCGTTGAGAATGAGCGCTAGGCGCATGTCGTCCATCGCGACGACGGCGCTGAACGGAAACTGGGTCACACCCACAGCCCTTCACCCGGCGGGTATCCGCGCCCGCCGACAGCGACGACCGCCGGACGGCTGGCCCGGCGGCACGGCTGCCGATAGCCCTGGCTTCCCGTCAGCGTCAGCCGACGGGTCACAGTGGCGGGACCGCCCCGGACTCGCACCGGTGTTCCTCAGCAGCCGTTCCGCGCCATCGTCTCACAGCGGTGAGGCAGACTGTACGGCGTGCTCCCCCCGACCGTGACCGTGACCGGCATCGGCGCCGACGGGTGGGCCGGGCTGTCCCCGCGTGCCCGGGCGGCGATCGAGCAGGCCGGCGCGGTCGTCGGCGGCGGGCGGCAGCTGGCGCTGCTGCCCGCTTCGGTGGCCGGGCGGCGGATACCGCTGCCGAGCCCGCTGCTGCCAGGCCTGCCGGAACTCGTCACCGAGCACTCCGGCGGCGGGCTCGTCGTGCTGGCGAGCGGGGACCCGATGTTCTACGGCATCGGCTCGACCCTGGTCCGCCTGCTCGGCGCCGAACGCGTCCGGGTGCTCCCGCATCCGTCGTCGGTGTCGCTGGCCGCCGCCCGGCTCGGTTGGCCGCTTGACGACGTGGACGTCGTGAGCCTGGTCGGCCGGCCGCTTGAGCTGCTGCACCCCGCGCTCCAGCCCGGACGGCGGGTGCTCGCGCTGACCGCTGAGACCTCGGCCGCGGCGGGAATCCGGGCGCTGTTGGAGACGCGCGGCTTCGGCGCGAGCCCGGTCACGGTGCTGGCGGACCTCGGCGGCCCGGCCGAGGCGATCGGCCCGGCCGACGGGCGGCCGCACAGCCGGCTGGCGATCGTCGCGATCGAGTGCCGGCTCGACGCCGGCGCCGCGCCGCTGCCCCGCTCCCCCGGCCTGCCCGACGACGCGTTCGAGCAGGACGGGCAGATCACCAAGCGCGAGATCAGGGCGCTGGCGCTGGCCGCGCTCGCCCCGGTCCCCGGTCAGCTGCTGTGGGACGTGGGGGCCGGCTCGGGCAGCATCGGCATCGAGTGGATGCGGACGCACCCGGCCAGCCGGGCGATCGCGGTCGAGCCCCGGGCCGACCGCCGGGACCGGATCGCGCGCAACGCCGCCGCGCTCGGCGTGCCCGGCCTCGTGGTGGTGCCCGGGGCGGCGCCGGCCGCGCTGGCGGGGCTGCCGGAGCCGGACGCGGTGTTCATCGGCGGCGGCGTCACCGCCGACGGCGTGGTGCAGGCCTGCTGGGACGCGCTTGACGCGGGCGGGCGGCTGGTGGCGAACGCGGTCACGATCGAGGGCGAGCTCACGCTGGCGGGCTGGCACCGGCGCCTGGGCGGCAGCCTGACGCGGATCGCGGTCGAGCGCGCCGACCGACTGGGCAGCTTCACCACCTGGCGCCCGGCGCTGCCGGTGGTGCAGTGGGCGGTGCGCAAGGCGCCTGCGGGCGAGGTCTAGCGGCCGAGAGCTCGGCCCGGGGCGGCGGTCAGGGCCGACGGCGCCGGGCGGCGCAGGAGCCAGGCCCAGAAGCTGCGGCGAGGGCCGCGCGGGCCGCGGACGATGAGGTTGGTGTGCACCAGCCTGCCCGACGCGTTGACCGTCAGCCTGACGGGGGTGCCGGGCTCACGGCGCACGCGCTGGTGGATGTGGCTGTGGACGGTCGCGACACTGTCAACGTCCACGATCACCTCCGGCGGCACGATCAGGATGATGTTCCCGTGGACGGCCGAGACGGACAGATCGAGGGTCGGCTGGCTGATGGCGGCGTCGGTGAAATCGACGATCACGTGGCCGTGCCGGGTCTCCACCGCCAGCCGCCGCGGCGGCACCCAGGGCCCGTCGCGCCGGATGGTGCCGTGGACGACCTTCAGCTCGACCAGTTCCTTGGCTTCCGGGACCGGGGCCGGGGCCCGCGCCGGGCGGCGCGACGTCGGCAGGTCGGTGAGCAGGACCTCGAGCTCTCCGTAGGTACGCGCGGTCAGCGCGGTCTCCAGCCGCTCGTCGAGTTCCTCGGCGGTGAGCCGCCCGTCGCCGGCCGCGACTCGTAGTTGCTCCGCGACCTCGTCGCGGTCCTCGTGCGACACGCGCAGGTTCCGCCGGTCCGGCGCCAGTTCTCCAGGCATAGTCCGTACTGTAACGTCCGCCGTAACCTCCTCATATCCTCGGCATCAAATATCGCAGGCCCGGAGGAGAAACGCGTGACCGTTCACTTCGTCGGTGCCGGCCCGGGCGCCGCTGACCTCATCACCGTCAGGGCGCAGCGCCTGCTGTCGGAGTGCGCGGTGTGCCTGTACGCCGGGAGCCTGGTCCCGGCCGAGGTCCTCGCGCACTGCCCGCCCGGTGCCCGGCTGGTCGACACCGCCAACCTGACCCTGGACGAGATCGTCGCGGCGATGGCGGAGGCGGACGCGGACGGATTTGACGTGGTCCGGCTCTGCTCGGGCGACCCCGCGGTCTTCAGCGCCATCGCCGAGCAGGCCCGCCGGCTAGACCAGGCCGGCATCGGCTACGACATCACCCCGGGGGTGCCCGCGTTCGCGGCCGCCGCGGCGGCCCTGCGGCGCGAGCTCACCGTGCCCGGCGTCGGGCAGACGGTCATCCTCAGCCGGATCGCGCACCGCGCGACGCCGATGCCGCCGGGCGAGGACCTGGCCAGCCTGGGCGCGACCGGGGCGACGCTGGTGCTGCACCTGGCCGTCCAACGGATCGAGCAGGTGGTGGCCGAGCTGACGCCGCGCTACGGTGCCGACTGCCCGGCGGCGGTGGTCGCGTTCGCCAGCCAGGACAACGAGATCCTGCTGCGCGGCTGCCTGGGCGATATCGCCGCGCAGGTGCTCGCGGCCGGCGTCAGGCGGACGGCGGTGATCATCGTCGGCCGGGTGCTGGCGGCGGAGGGCTTCCGCGACAGCCACCTGTACTCGGCCGCCCGGGACCGCGGCGCGCGGGCGTTACCGGCGGCGGAGCAGGTACGTGTCCATGATCCAGCCGTGCCGGGCCCGCAGCGCCGCCCGGGTCGCGGTGATCTCGCCCGCGACCTCCGCCAGCGGGCCGGAGATCAGCACCTCGTCGGCAGTGCTGAGGTACGCCCCCCAGAACACGGTGAGCTCCGGGTCGTCCAGCCCGGCGGCGGTGAAGCCGGAGTCGAGCATGACGACGACGCTGTCGAGACCGGGCGGGAGGCCGCCCGTGATCCGGCGGGCGGGGGTGATGTGGATGGGCTCGCCGATCCGGTTGAGCGGGATGCGGTGCGCCGCCGCCAGCGCCTGCACGCTGGTCACCCCGGCGATCACGGTGTGCTCGAAGGCGACCCGGCCGCGGGCGCGCAGCCGGTCGATGACCCGCAGCGTCGAGTCGTAGACGGACGGGTCCCCCCAGACCAGGAACGCGCCGACGCCGTCCTCCCCCAGTTCGGCCGCCAGCGCCGCCTCGATCAGCGCGGCCCTGGCCTCGTGCCAGTCCCGCACCGCCTCCTGGTAGCCCTCGCCGGTCAGCGACGGCGACCGGTCCCGGGGCGGCTCGGGAATGTCCGCCGCCCGGTAGCCGGGCCGGGTGACGTGCCGGCGCAGGATCTCGTCACGGGCCGCGTTCAGCCCGGATTTCGCGTCGCCCTTGTCGATGCGGAAGAAGACGTCCACCCGGTTGAGCGCTGCCACCGCCGCGACCGTGATCTGATCCGGGTGGCCCGGGCCCATGCCGATGACCAGCAGTTCACGCATGTCTCGTATCCCTGGGGTCCCTAGTCGAGCCCGGCGATGGCCTTGTGCACCGAGGCGATCGCGCTGGCGCCCTCGCCGGTCGCCGCGGCGACCCGCTTCATCGAGCCGGAGCGGACGTCGCCGACCGCGAACACGCCGGGAACGTTGGTCTCGAACGGCAGCGGCGTCCGCCCCAGGTCGGCCCACGCTGGTCCGAGGTCGGTGCTGTTCAGCTGGACATCGGTCAGGATGGAGCCGCCATCCTCGGTCGCGATCCCGGTCAGCCAGCTGGTGGCCGGCTCGGCGCCGATAAAGCAGAACAGACCCGAGCACGGCTGGGTGCGCGTGGTGCCGGCCGCCCGGTCGGTGATGTTGATCTCGTCGAGGAAGTCGACGCCGTCCAGCCGGGTGACCTCGCTGCGGCATTGCACCGTTACCCGCGGATGCACGAGCAGGCGGTCGACCAGGTAGGCGGACATCTCGGCCGCGATGTCCGGGCCGCGGACGACGAGCGATACGTCGCATCCGCGGCCGGCCAGGTAAAGCGCGGCCTGGCCGGCGGAGTTCGCCCCGCCGACGACCGTGACCGGGCTGCCCGCGCAGCCGCGGGCCTCCAACTCGGTCGCCGCGTAGTAGATACCCGCGCCCTCGAAGTCGGGCCAGCGCTCCAGCGGCAGCGCGCGGTAGCGGGCGCCGGTCGCGATGACAACGGCCTTGCTGTCGATGAAATCGCCCCCGGGCAGGTGCAGCCGCAGCCGCCCGCCGCTGCGGTCGGTGTCGAGCTTGACCGCCTGGCACGGGCTGGCCAGCTGGGCGCCGAACTTCAGCGCCTGCAGGACGGCGCGGCCGGTCAGATCGGTGCCGGAGAGGCCGAACGGGAAACCGAAGTAGTTCTCGATCCGGGAGCTGGCGGCGGCCTGCCCGCCGGTGCCGACGGCGTCGAGCACGACCGTGTCCAGGCCCTCCGACGCGCCGTAGACGGCGGCCGCGAGCCCGGCCGGGCCGGCCCCGACGATCGTCACGTCGACCGGCTGCTTGGCGGAGCGGTGGTAGCTGAGGTTCAGCTTCTGCGCCAGCGCGCCCGGGGTCACCCGCGTCATCGTCTCGCCGGGCAGGACGACGGCGGGCAGGTCGTCCTCGGTCAGCCCGGCCGACCCCATCAGAGCCTCGCCCGCCGGGCCGTCGGCATCGAACCACACGTGGATCAGACGCTGGCGGGCGGCGTAGGTCCGCAACGCCAGGCCGGCCGCCGACCGCGGGTTGCCGACGATCTCCACCGCCCGGGCGCCGGTGCTGTGCTGCAGCAGCTCCCGGCGCGCCACCAGCGCCTTGAAGATGATGTCAGAGAGCTCGCCGTCGCTCGCCATGAGCTGGCGCAGGCGCTCTGGTGTGACCCGGTAGACCGTGCCTGCCTCCCGGACCCGGCACAGCAGGTAGACGTTCTGCCCGGTCAGCAGGTTCAGCTCGCCGACGAAACCGCCCGCCCTGACCTTCGCCACGGTCTCGGCGGGCACATCGGCGGCATCCGTCCGGACAACGTCAACGCAGCCCCGCCCGACCACGATCAGGTCGACGTCCACGTCACCGGGTGAGAACAGCACGTCGCCGGGGCGGGTCTGCTGCGGCGTGCCGTAGGCGACAAGGCGCGCGAACAGCTCGTCTCCCAGCTTGGGCGAAGCGATCTTGGCCGGCACGAGCGGCCGGTCCGGCTCTAGCGATCCGTCGGCGCCGCGCCGCGCGTTCATGGTCGACGGCATGGCCCAGGTCAGTGGCTCGGCGCCGCCCAGGCCTGGGTCGCTGAACGCGGAGCTACTGGCGGCTGCCGGGGGCCTGGTAGGCGGAGTTTCATCCATCGAGCAAAGTCCTCCCGCTGACTCGGTGGGCGATCGGCCGTGCGGCCATCATAGGCTGCGGGCGTGCGCATCCTCATCCTCGGCGGGACCGGCGAGGCGCGGGAACTGGCCGCCGAGCTGACCGCGGCGGGCATCGACGTGGTCTCGTCGCTGGCGGGCCGGGTGAGCGAGCCGCGGCTGCCGGCCGGGGAGGTCCGGATCGGCGGGTTCGGCGGCGCCGCCGGGCTGGCCGGCTTCCTGCGCGCCGAAGCCATCACGAGCGTCGTCGACGCCACCCATCCGTTCGCCACCGCGATCAGCGGGAACGCGACCGAGGCGGCCGCCCAGGCTGGCCTGCCGTTGCTGGTGCTGCGGCGGCCGCCGTGGCCGGCCGACCCAGCCTGGTCGACCGTGCCCGACATCGCCGCGGCGGCGGCCGCTGTCCGCGCCTGGCCGGGTGAGTCGGTGTTCCTCACCACCGGCCGTCGGGACCTGGGCGCGTTCGCCGCCGACGGAGGGCACCGCTTCCTGGTCCGGGCGGTCGACCCGCCCGACGCCGGCGGCCCGGTTCCGGCGCGGATGACGCTGGTGCTCGACCGCGGCCCGTACACCCCCGAGGGCGAGTCGGCGCTGATGCGCGAGCACGGGGTGGGGCTGCTGGTGACGAAGAACAGCGGCGGGCCGATGACGGCGGCCAAGCTGCAGGCCGCCCGCGAGCTCGCGGTGCGGGTCGTCGTGGTGGAGCGCCCGCCGCTGCCGCCGCTCCCGCCCGGCAGCGCCGCCGTGACGACGGTGGCCGCGGCGGTGGCGTGGGTCAGGTCAGCTCGGTGACGGGTAACGGCGGGGCGTGATCACCCGGGCCTGCCCGGCGGTGCGCACCACGCGGGTCTGGCTGGAGCCGACGATGAGCAGGCAGCGCATGTCGACCTGCGCGGGGTCGAGCTCACCGAGCGTCGTCAGCGTGATCTGCTGCTCGTCGGTGCCCACCGCGCGGCCGATCACGACCGGCGTGGCCGCATCCCGGTGCGCGAGCAGCAGGTCGCGGGCGTCGGCTAGCTGCTGACGGCGTGATGAGGAAGCCGGGTTGTAGATCGCGATCGCGAAGTCGGCCGCCGCCGCGGCCGCCAGGCGGCGGGCGATGATGTCCCAGGGCTTCAGGTTGTCCGACAGCGAGAGCACGACGTAGTCGTGGCCGAGCGGGGCGCCGGCCTGGCTCGCGACCGCCTGCGCGGCGGTCAGCCCGGGGATCACGTCGACCGGGACGCCCGCGAACCGCTCGTCGCCCGCGGCCGCCTCGAGCACGGCGGTGGCCATGGCGAACACGCCCGGATCGCCGGAGGAGACCACGGCCACCCGCCGGCCGCGCAGCGCCAGGTCGAGCGCGAACTCGGCCCGCTGCGCCTCGACCCGGTTGTCGCTGCCGTGCCGCCGCTGTCGCGGGTTGGGCGGCACGCGCTCGACGTAGGGGGCGTAGCCGACGATGTCGTCGGCGGCGGCCAGCACCGCCATCGCCTGCGGGGTCAGCCAGTCGCGCCCGGCCGGGCCGAGGCCGACGACGTCCACCCGCCCGACGCTGCGTTCCGGTTCCGGTTCCGCTTCCGCTTCCGCGCTGCGTTCGCCCACGGCCGCCGCCCGACTCCCCCGGCCGTTCGCGTCCGCCGGCATCCCGCCCGCCTCGGCTCCGGGCACGATGACGATCGACATGTACGGGACCGCCGCCGGGTCGACCTCCCCGGCTTGCTCAATAAGCTGGCGAGAGCCACCCGAGGCCCGTTCGACATAAAATGCCTGATCCAGCCGCCCGGACTCCGTCAGCGCTTCGCGTACCCCGGCGTAGCTGCGGCTGATCTTCATGATCGCGGCGGCGTCGGTGCCGCGCAGCCGCCGGGTGAGCTCGTCGGCCCCGAGCGTGCCCGGCAGCACCGTCAGCACGTCGTCGCCCTCCACCAGCGGCATCGACAGCGCCGCCGACGCGGCGCTGACCGAGGTGATCCCGGGCACGATCACGGCGCTGAACCGGCTGCTTATCCGCTTGTGCATGTGCATGTAGCTGCTGTAGAAGAGCGGATCGCCCTCGGCCAGCAGGACCACGTCGCGTCCGGCCGCCAGGTGCGCCATCAGCCGCCCGGCCGCCTGCTCGTAGAACTCCTCGATCGCCCCTTCGTAACCGCCCGGGTGCGCGGTGGTCTCGGTCGTGACCGGGTACACCAGCTGCTCTTCGATCTGGTCGCCGCGCAGGTACGGCTCGGCGATCGAGCGCGCGACCGAGCGCCCGTGCCGGGCGGAGTGGTAGGCGACCACGTCGGCCGCGCCGATGATCCGCGCCGCCTTCACGGTGACGAGCTCGGGGTCGCCCGGTCCGAGCCCGACCCCGTACAGGACCCCCGGCGCGCCCCCGTCGACCGCGCTCATTCGGCCACGCTCGCGATCGCGTTGACGGCCGCCACGGTCATCGCGCTGCCGCCGCGCCGCCCGTGCACCACCAGGTGCTCGAGACCGGACTGGGCCAGCGCCCGCTTCGACTCCGCCGCGCCGATGAAGCCGACCGGGATGCCGATCACCGCGGCCGGCCGGGGGGCGCCGTCGCCGAGGAGCTCGAGCAGCCGGAACAGCGCCGTCGGGGCGTTGCCGATCGCGACCACGGCGCCGCCCAGCCGCTCGCCCCACAGGTCGAGCGCCGCCGCCGACCGCGTCGTCGCCAGCCGCCCGGCCAGCCCGGGCACGGCCGGGTCGCTCAGCGTGCAGACGATCTCGTTGCCCGCGGGCAGCCGCCCCCGGGTGATCCCGGCCGCGACCATCTGCGCGTCGCACAGCACCGGCGCGCCCGCCCGCAGCGCGGCCCGCGCCGCCGCCACCACGCCGTCGCTGTAACCGACGTCGCCGGGCAGGTCGGTCATGCCGCAGGAATGGATCATCCGCACCACCACCGCCGCCACATCGGCAGGGAACCGGCCCAGGTCGGCCTCGGCCCTGATGGTGGCGAAGGACCGGCGGTAGATCTCCGCCCCGTCATGCACGTACTCAAACTTCGGCAACGCTGTATCCCTCGCTGGTCGCGGTCACGTCGATCTCAGTCACGGCCGGCCGCCCGCAGTGCCGCCCGCACCCGCTGACGTGCACGATCCGCCCCGGCCAGCGGGCCGCGAACCCGGCCGCGTCCGCCTGCACGTCCGCCAGCGCGCTGGCGCAGCCGGGTCGCCCCGTGCACGCGGTAACGCGCAGCCACGGCGAGCGGTCGTCCACCCCGAACCCGAGCCTGGCCGCCTCCCGCAGCGCCTCGTCCGCGCCGCGCTGGTCGGGCAGCACCACGCTGCGCCACGGCGTGACCCGCGCGGGCCGCCCCGCCGCCCGGGCGGCCAGCCAGGTCACCTGCGCCGCGGTCAGCCGCCCGAGCGGCGCCAGCAGCACTAGAGAATCCAAACCATCAGGAGTAACGGACCGTGGTTCCACCCCTCCCCCACCGTCCGCCCGGCGCCGGACAAGGCCGACCGGCCGGGCGGCTGCGACTGGGGCCGGCAGCTCCGGTACCGGGGAAAGGCCAAACCGCCCCGCGACCGCGGTCCGGACGCGCTCGGCGCCGCCCGGCAGGTCGGAAAGGCGCCACGCCGCAGACCCGACCGCGGCCCGCTCGTCAAGGAACGCCTCGGCGAACGCGAGCATCACGGCCACGACGTCAGCCAACGCGGCGTCCGGGTCGCTGCGGGGAGCGGTGGGAGCCGCCACCGGCTCGTAGGCCGTAAGTCCGTTGGCCACGGTGTCGTCGGCGTCCGCACCGCTTTCCAGGACCGACCCGCCAGCCATCGGTAGCGGTCCGTTAACCGCGATGCCAGTGACTGCCAGTCCGTTGACAACAATGCCGTCCGCGCGGACTACGGCGACGACATCAGCGCCCGGCCCGGCCACGTCACCGCGCCCGTCGTCGATCGCGAACAGGAACCGGCCGGACAGCTCGGCCAGCCGGGGCCGTGCGCAGAGCTCGGCGTCGAGGGCGGCGACGATCGCGGTCAGGTCCCGCCCGCTGCCCAGGCCATCCAGGCCGGCCAGCGGCGAGGCGAGCACGTTGCGCACTCGATCATGGTCGAGCGAGGGCAGCAGCCCCGCCTGTGTCAGCGCTTCGGTGAGCGGCTCGGCCGCATCGGCCGCCAGCGCCCGGAGCTGGACGTTGCCACGGGAAGTCAGCTCGATCCGCCCGTCCCCCAGCTCGGTGGCCAGCCCCGCGAGCACCCGCAGCTGTTTCCCGGTGACGAAGCCCCCGGGCAGCCGAACCCGGGCCAGGTACCCGTCGGCCACCTCGGCCAGCCGCAGCGCGCCCGGGCAGCGGTCCTCGCCGGCCCTGCTCTCTGGGCTCGTCGTCGGGTTGCGCTTCGGGCTGGTCGCGGGCACGGCCGGATTGTATGCGAGCAGGCTGAGGCGGGCTGACCCGGCTGGAGAAGGCGGGCCTGGTGACCGCGACCGCCGAGGCCGGCCAGGTCCGCCCGGACCGCAAGGTCTACGAGCTCACGGCGGCCGGCCAGCAGCGGGTCGCGGCCTGGCTGGCCGAGGTCAGCTGGCCCAGGGCACCTGGGTGCGCCGCAGATTCACCCAGGTCGGGACGTTCGGTCACCCGCTTGCACAGCACCGCGGGCGCGCAACGGGCCCGGGAACCGAGCCTCGCGGTCTGCGGCGGGCGCCCTTGGGGAAGGATGAGCCCTGTGGACCCCGCGGTAAGCGGGGTGTGAGACCCAACCAGTGGAGGTACCAGGTGGCCGAGCTCCCGCCGCCCCCCGAGGACATTGTGCTGGCCCACTTCATCGTCTCGGACGACGTCGAGCGCTCCCGGCGCTTCTACACCGAAGTGCTCGGCGGCAGGCTGGCCTACTCCGGCCCCGGAGGGCTGACCTATGTCGCACTATCCAACAGCTGGATCATCATCAATGTCGGCGGGGGCCCGACCGACGACAAGCCGGCGGTCACGCTGGAGACGCCACGCGACCCCGACCGGGTCAGCAGCTTTCTCAATATCCGGGTCAAAGACATCGCGGCCGTATACGCCGAATGGAGCGCCCGGGGTGCGCAGTTCCTGACGCCGCCGAAACAGCACCAGTTCGAGAAGCGCTGCTATATCCGCGATCCCGACGGTCATCTGATCGAAGTGGGGCAGACCACCGACCCGGCGGGGGACTGGTCGCCCGATCACTGGCCATCGAGCTAGTGCCGTGACGCTGAGGAGGTTTCGGTCATGACCACCGCGATCATCGGCACCGGAGTGATCGGATCGGTCATCGCCCGCCAGCTCGCCTCAGGCGGCGAGACCCTGCGGCTCTCCAGCGCCGACACTGAGTCGGCACGAACGCTGGCTGCACAGATCGGCCCCTCTGCCGTCGCCGCCGCCGGCAACCGCGATGCGCTGGAGGGCGCCGATGCCGTCATCCTCGCGCTGCGGTTCACCGTGCTGAAGGGCGTCATCGACCAGATCGCCGACCCGCTAACCGGCAAGCTCGTGGTCGTTCCGAGCAACCCGCTCACCACCGACGCGCAAGGTAACCTCTCACGTGTCCTGCCGACGGGGCAATCCTCCGGGAAGGTCGTCGCCGGGTGGCTGCCGGCCGGGGCGCGCTTGGCCATGGCGTTCGGAACCCTGTCGGCCGATCTGTTCGAGTCCGCTGCCAACCGCTCACCGGAGCCTGCGGTCCTGTTCTACGTGACCGACGATGACCGTGCTGGCGAGCAAGTCGGGCGGTTGATCCGAACGGCCGGCTTCGAGCCTGTGCGGGCCGGCGGGATCGAGCAGTCGGGCCGACTCGAGGTGGGCGGCGACCTTCACGATCGCGTCGTCGGCCCCGCACAGGCGCGGTCATTGATCGGTGGGGCGTGAACCCGACCAGTGGAGGCTTCGTCGTGATCGTTCTGCTTTCTACCTCGGACACCGACCTGTTGTCGGCCCGCGCCAGCGGCGCCGATTACCGGCTCGGCAACCCGTCGCGCCTCGCGATCGCGGGCTTGCCGTCGCTGCTTGACGGCGCGACCGCCGTCATCGTGCGGATCCTCGGCGGGCGGCGGGCGTGGGAGGACGGGCTCGACGCGATCCTGGCCTCCGGGGTGCCGGCCATCGTGCTCGGCGGCGAGCAGGTACCCGACGCCGAGCTGATGGAGCTGTCCACCGTGGCCGGCGGCATCGTCGCCGAGGCCCACGCGTACCTGGCGCACGGCGGCCAGGAGAACCTGCGGCAGCTGGCCCGGTTCCTGTCGGACGCGATCGAGCTCACCGGCGAAGGGTTCGAGCCGCCCGCCCCGATGCCGACCTGGGGTCTCCTTGATCGCCCTGATCGCCCTGATCGCCCTGATCGCCCGGCGGAGCAGGCAGAGCCGGAACTGGCAGAGACCGGTCGGGCGACGCCCCGTCCCATCGTCGCCATCCTCTACTACCGGGCCCATCACGTGGCCGGCAACACGGGCTTCGTGCACGCGCTGGCCGACGCGATCGAGGCGGCCGGCGGGGAGGCGCTGCCGGTGTTCTGCTCCTCGCTGCGGACGGCCGAGCCGGCCATGATCGACGCGCTGCGCGCCGCCGACGCCATCGTTGTCACCGTGCTCGCGGCGGGCGGGCTGCTGCCCGCCGCGGCCGGCGCGGGCGGCAACGACGAGGAATGGGACATCGGCGCGCTGGCCGGGCTTGACGTGCCGATCCTGCAGGGCCTGTGCCTGACGTCCTCGCGCGCCCAGTGGGCCGACAGCGACGACGGACTGACCCCGCTCGACGCCGCCACCCAGATCGCCATCCCCGAGTTCGACGGACGCCTGATCACGGTGCCGTTCTCGTTCAAGGAGACCGCCCCGGACGGGCTCACCAGCTACGTCCCCGATCCGGAGCGGACCGCGCGGGTGGCCGGCATCGCGGTCAGGCACGCGCGGCTGCGGCACGTCCCCGCACACGAGCGGCGCATCGTCATCATGCTGTCGGC